>Ga0315284_10010988_pt1 | contig 12900 bp, 13 predicted proteins | sample YL17G09_16_MG_FD_203696 | JGI IMG/M metagenome (GOLD analysis project Ga0315284, IMG submission 203696) | Sediment microbial communities from Yellowstone Lake, YNP, Wyoming, USA - YL17G09_16 | ecosystem: Environmental > Aquatic > Freshwater > Lake > Sediment | place: USA: Wyoming | collected... | reverse complement strand
GTAGACAAGAGGCACAGCAGAAGGAGGCATTTCTTCCAACACATAGCCCATGGCTGCTATGTAAACGAGATGCTGGTCTTGTGCATGACAACTTTTCCTGCCGGATGCAGGTGCGATAATCCCTGGAAATGCCAATTTACATCCTTTAATGACATCCATCCCCGCATGCAGGCTTCATAAGCTGTGCCTTTCTGTTCCGGGGATGGTTCTGATCCTTAGTGTCCCATTATGGGCATATCCGTCCCGCTTGCAGAACTCACTTGGGGTAAGCCCTTTGCAACTGCGGGAATGGGCCACTGCGCATGTCTTTCTATTTTCAGCCTGGGCACATCTGTCCCAAGCGCGGGGAATCTGCGCTCCCCCATTTCCAACAAAATTATGCAGTAATTTTAGAATGATGCATCATCATCCTGTCCATGGTGCTCAAACCCTGAATCAATTTATTCCTACCCTCAGGTGAAACTACAACCCATAAAATGCCGCGGTTGCGGGGCGTGCTTGGAATCCTGCCCAACGGGCGCTCTGTCACACGACGATGACAAGGTGGTTGCACTGGACTCCTCCCAGTGCAATCACTGCATGCTGTGCCTGGATGCCTGTCGGTATGGTTGCATTTCCGGCATTGGCTTTTCCCTATCCGCGGAGGGCGCCGTCAAACTCCTCCTCAAGGATAAGGCCATTTACGAAAACACCGGGGCGGGGTTACGATTTCCGGCGGCGAACCCCTCTTCCAGCACCAGTTCGTGGCCGCTATTTTCCGAGAGTTGAAGTCACAGGGGGTCTACACGGCGCTCGATACATCGGGTTATGCTTCCTAAAAGGCCATGGGGAAGGTAATTGAGCATGTTGATCTCGTACTGTTCGATGTCAAGCACCTCGACCCGCAGAAGCACAAGGAAATCATAGGGGTAGAGAACGGCATGATCCTCCGGAATCTCCGCAACTGCTCCGGGTTGACAGAGATCTGGCTCAGATTGCCGCTCATCCCGGGCTTCAACGAAGCGAGAGAACACATGGATGCTGTCGTACAACTCGGCAAGGAGGTCGGCGCGACGCGGTGCTATTTCCTGCCATTTCACCGCTGGGGGGAGCACAAGTATGCGCGGCTTGGGCTACCCAACACCTATGCAAACTTCAGAGAATTCGATCCAGAAGAGATCACCCGCTTCAAGGAATGGTACATGGACCAAGGTGATTTCGTGGTTTTTGAGAAAGCATAATCCTTTTTCCCCCCTGAACCCGCAGCCCCCCATGGAAACAAGGAAGTTAATGGCCTTTGTGCACCACACTTAGGCCTTGGAATGTGGGGCGGCCATATCAAATTCCATAGCCGCTGTCATTCCCATAATCTATAAGCTGTCACTCTGGGAAGATGCCGTATAGTATCATCCTGAGCAGCCGACTTTCTTCGCAGGTAATTGGTGGAAGAAATAGTGGATAACGAGAGGTCAAGTGGAATAGACAACACTCCCCTTCAGCCTCTCTCATCAAATAGAGGGTGAAATTAGTGGCATCTCCAATCAGGAGAGTTTTCCTCCTTTCCCGCTCCCCTCGTTGGGAGAGGGTAAGGAGTTTCTTAGGCGTGCAGACTGGGGTCTCATTCTTTGATTATATGTAGATTGGGCTTTGGGTAAAGGTACACCCAGACCTGATCATGGGATCGCTTTACAGTTTGTACGTGTGAGGATATCCCGGTATTCAGTATTCTGTTTCTTAGCCCCCCGCAAGCTCCGGGTAGTGTCCATAGGTGCGAGCGGCTTCTACCATCGCCAGATAGTTCTCGGGCTTGCATCCCGGGTGTATGGAGTTGGAGGAGGAGATGATGTAACCTCCTCCGGGTGCAGCCTTGGCGATAGTCTCCTTGACGCTCTCACGGACCTCGTCCGGGCTGCCAAAGACCAGGAGGTAGCTACAATCGATATTGCCAAGTAGGCAGGTCAGCTTCCCGAACGCCCGTTTTGTATGACCGATATCCATGCACTGGGGCTGGATGGGATGGATGCCGTCAAACCCGGCTGCGAGCAGACCGGGGATGAGCGGGGTGAGGTTCCCGTCGGAGTGCTTGACGATCTTCCCGCCTCGCTTATGCACATGGTCGCAGATCTCCTTGTGGTAGGGGCCAATGAATTCTTCATAATGGGCGGGGCTCATCAACGGGCCAGGGTTGTGGGCAAGGTCACCCTCGCAGATGATGAAATCCGCGCCTTTGGAAAAAGCCTTGTCCACGACCTCAAAACAGTAGTCGGTGACCAGTCGCGCCAGGTCATGGACCAGCTTCGGATCCAGGATATAGTCCATCAAGAAACGCTCCATGGAACCCCTGAGGGTCCAGGAAAGCTTGAACGTAGCGGGCATATGATAAGCCACCGCCTTGTCCGGAAAGGTGGCGCGCAAAAGGTCCAGCATGAAGAAATCAGCATCATGCGGGGGACGCATACGAAAGATCTTAAGGTCTTCCGGCTCTCTAATCGGGCCGTCCATAGGATAGGGCTCTCCAAACTCGCTCAAGTGATACACCACGCCGAGGGCGTCGCGCATATGCTTCTTGTCAAGCCGCTCGCGAGGGGCGAGCGAGACCGCGGTCACCCCGTCCAGGTCGAGCTCACGCACAAAGGTGAGCAAGCCGTTCAAGAGTTGGGAGCGCTCCGTGTCGTTCATGTCCATGTTCAGCTTGGATTCGGGCAGCATCTCATCAGCAAGGAAGAACTTGGCGATCCCGATGATCGAGGATTCATTATAGGCCTGCTCCCAGATAGGGACCATATCAGGCTGGCCGAGCTTGAGTGCGGTGTGAATTCTCTCCCTTCCGTTCATCCCTTCATCCTCCTATCAGGTAGTCTCTGGCAACAGAGTAATACCTGTTGCCGGGTACGAATGAGGTTTCACCTTCAAAGTCATTATTGTCGTTCATCCCCATCGTCGTGCATCCCCGGTTTCTTAGGGTCGGGTTCCATGCAGTCGCGTTTAATGCCTGTTGAGACCCAACCCTCATTCCTTTGAGAGCTGTCTCTATTTCTACCATAAAATCCTCCTGGGATTATAATGTTTTTTACTTGTTCCCATGAAAAAAAGACAAACGCGGGTGGACCAGAATCCTCCGAATAACCCTTCGCGTGATGGCGCACACGAAGGACCTGCCCGAAGCATGGATAGTCTCCCCTGAAAACTCAGGGAGGATGAGGGGCTTGAGATTTTAACCACGGAGGCTTTTTTTCAGTTCTTTGATAAGGGCGAGGCAAGTCTGGTTGGCGTCGGCCACGATGGCCACGTCGGATAGCTTCATCATGGCAGCGTTGGGATTTTTATTCACAGCGATAATGAGATCCGTACCCGTTATGGCGGCTGTGTGCTGGATGGCTCCGCTGATGCCAAAGGAGAAGAGTAGCTGGGGTTTGATTTGCCGACCAGCCTGGCCGACTAGGGCATCCTGGCTGGCCCATTTGGCGTAGACCACCGGCCGGGTGGCGCCCACCTCACCGCTCATGAGGCGGGCGAGCTCGGTCAGATTCCTGAAGCGCTTGAAGCTGCCCATCCCGCGGCCGCCGCATACGATGATGCGGGCATCCTCCAGCCGCTGCTCGCGCTGGGTTTGCCGCTCGGCGGAGAGCAGACGCACCCGGGGCTTTGGCAGGTCCTTCGGGAGGGACAAGCGCACGATCTCGCCCGTGGCATGGTAGTTGTGCGGGATCTCCCGGTATACACCTGGCCGAACGGTCGCCATCTGGGGCCGCCGCTCGGGGGTGATGATCTCGGCCAGGAGGTTGCCGCCGAAGGCCGGTGCGGTCTGCAAGAGGATGCCTTTATCATTGATATCCAGCCCCACGCAGTCCGCAGTAAGGCCAGTGAGCAGTTTCTTGGCCACCTGGGGGGCGAACTCCCGTCCGAAGGAGGTGGCACCGACGAGGACGATCTCCGGTTTGTGCTGCTCGATCAACCGGACCATGAGGCCGGCATAGATGTCGACATTGTAGTCCTTGATTTTCCGGTCATCGAGAACATAGATCTTCTGTGCGCCGTGGGCGATGTATTCCCCTACATACTCGTCCACATCATGTCCGAAAACGGTAGCGCACACCTCGGCATTTATTTTCTTAGCAAGCTCGTTGGCCCGGGAGAGGAGCTGGAGGGTCACCCGGTTCTGGAAGTAGTTTCGGTAGTCGCCGAATACCCAGATGCTATGCGTAGCCGTGCCCTTATTTTTACTGTCGTCCATCGAGGTCCTTTCCAATTGCACCGGCGATCCTGTCGCCGAACCTTGCAAAGAGCTCTTCTACGATATGCTTTACAGCACCCTTCAGGACAACATTTTCCTTCTGCGCCTGTGGGGCATAGACGTTCTGGATCCTGGTGGCCGACCCCTTGATGCCGATCCTTTCAGGATCGAGACCGAGGTCATCGGCGTTCAAGATGAGGATCTCCGCGGCGAGGAAGGCATCGTTCAGGTCACCCAAGGAGACGTAGCGAGGTTGGTAATGCTTGGTGGTCATGGTGACGAGGCCCGGGAGGTCCATCTCCAGGGTCTCGAGGAAATTATCTGCGAGCCTTCGCATAGTAAGGGTAGTCCCGAGCACCTTGAGGTGCTCGACATAGGCCACGCTGGGGACGTCGAGTTCGACTGCGAGCTGAGGGCCGACCTGGGCGGTCTCGCTGTCGCTTGTGTGGCAGCCGCAGAGAATGAGGTCGAAGTCGGGGCAGACCTTCGCGATGGCCATCCCCAGGGTATGGGAAGTCACAAGGGTGTCGCCTCCAGCCATGCGTAAATCGGTAAGGAGTACGCCTTTGTCTGCACCCATGGCAATCGCCTCATGGAGTATCTCTTCCGCCGCGGGCGGACCCATGGTGATAGCAGTGATATGACCTCCGAGGGTTTCTTTGAGCTGGATGGCCGCTTCGAGCGCATGTTTGCAGGCAGGGTTCATCATCCCTTCGGCGAGATCGCGCATCAGGGTTCCTGTCTGTGGGTCCCAGGGCAGCTCGGAAACAGCGGGCACCTGTTTGATACAGACAACGAATTTCACCGTTTCCCCCTAACTCGGTTTGGTGAGCACTGCACGTGCAATGACCATGCGCTGCACCTCGCTCGTGCCCTCGTAGATCTCGGTGACCTTTGCATCCCTAAAGTAGCGCTCCACATCATACTCCTTGCTGTACCCATACCCGCCGTGGATCTGTACCGCCTGGCTCGTCACACGCGAGGCCGCCGTACTGCAGGATAGTTTGGCCATGGCCGCCTCGGTACTGAACGTCACACCCGCATCTTTATATGCGCAGGCGCGATAGAGGAGGAGCCTTACGGCGTCGATTTCGGTGGCCATATCAGCGAGCATGTTCTGGATCGTCTGGAACGAGCCAATGGGTTGTCTGAACTGCTGGCGTTCCTTCGAATACCTGACGCTGGCCTCGAAGGCGGCTTGGGCTATGCCGAGGGCCTGGGCGGCGATCCCAATGCGACCCGTATCCAGTGTGATAAGAACGATCTTGAGACCGTCGCCTAAATTCATCAGGAGGTTCTCTTCCGGCACCCGGCAATCCTCAAGGAAGAGTGAAGATACCGGATTGGCCCGCATACCACACAGATCCTCGATCTCTCCGACGGAATACCCTGGCGTAGTCTTTTCCACGATAAAAACGCTCGCGGCTTTCTTGGAATTCTTCGCATTAGTGACGGCGAAGATAAGCGGTGCACCACAGATCGCTCCATTGGTCACGAAGATCTTCGTCCCGTTGACGATGTAATGGTTCCCATCCTTGACTGCATGGGTTTCCACCCCACCTGCATCGGACCCGGCGTTGGCTTCGGTGATGCAAAAGGCGCCGATGATTTCTCCGCTGGCGAGCAGTGGGACGAAGCGCCGCTTCTGCTCCTCGGTTCCGAACTTGAGGATGGGATAAAGTCCCACGCTGTTATGGACGGTCACGCACAGTCCTATAGCCGCGCATACCCGCGACAACTCCTCGATGACGATGGCGTAGCTGATACTGTCCAGGTCTGCGCCCCCGTACTCCTTCGGCACCTGAAGGCCGAAGAAGTGCATGGGGCGCATCTTCTCGATCACCTCCCAGGGGAAGCGTGCCTCCTGGTCGATATCATGGGCTATGGGTCCGATCTCGATCTCAGCGAACTCACGCACGGTTTTCCGTATCACCTTATGCTTCATGCACGGATAAAAATCCAAGGAATCCCCCCTCTCATGCTCAAACCCATACATAAAATATAAGAGGCAGATAGCTCAAAAACAAGCAATTGGCAAGCGGGAACCCCTCTATCTTCCAATCCCCAGCCCTCTTCCCTTGATATTCCAGAGGTGGTTCACAAACCGACCCTCCAAACAGAAACAGCTGATGGTCAAGACAGGCCCGGAAGGAAGGGGATCTCGCTCAGATGGAGATTGACGAAAAGACCAAGGGCAGCTTCGCTCCGCTTTTTGATTTTATCAAGGGCCGGCTTCACAATAAGATCAGGGATGTGAGGGCCTCCACCCACCTCAAGGATTCTGTAGCATGCCTTTCCAGGTTAACATTCCAGATGAGCGCCTACAGGGAAAAGATGCTCCGAGCCTATGGAAAGCCGGTCCCGGAGATCAAGCGGATCCTCGAGCTCAATATCGAACACCCGGTGATCTTGAAACTGAAGACGCTCTTCGGGAAGGATAAGGACGACCCGGTCCTCAAAGATTACAGCCAGCTCCTGCTCGACATAGCCATCATTTCCGAGGGCGGTAAGCTGCAGAATCCCGCGCGCTTCTCCAAGATGATCGGCGAATTGATGTCGACGCCCTGGATGTCGACACCATCCTGGCCTATGCCATCACCGTATAGATGGCAGCTCATAATGCCCTTAGTATTATTCCCGACCCGCTGATCACAGCAATGGATGGAATACAATTGGGAGAGAGATTTCCATCGGTTGGGAAATTTTTTTCACACGTGGGGGGTTGACATGCAGATGCTTCCAAGTAATACGAATAATATCATTTGGTTATGTTTTATACGCAGGGGTATGGAAATTGCATAAGATGTGTTTATGATGTGCTTTTGAATTAACCATATAAGGAGGGGATATGCATTCAAATTACACACGAGGAGTGTTTCATTCAGTAATGCGTTGGGTCTTCCTAGGGTCGCTCTTTGCAATTCTTTCTGGTTGTTTGGTGGTCCAAATCACGGCAGACAAGACCACAGTCCCGCTCGGAGACAAGGCCACACTCACCGCGACCTGTATACCCCCCGATCCAGGCGACTACCCTTACTACTGGTTCTGCGTCGAGCAGCCTGCCGGCAGCAAGATCCCCTTCCTATTTGCCAAAGGATCGCCTACGGTGGACTTCATCCCGGATGTAGTAGGTGAATACAAGATCTAGTGCAAATCCTATTCCAATCCGGTGAAGGGATTCGGTCTTGGCTCTATAATAATCACCTGCATAGGCGGGGCCTCGTGGAGCGTTGAACCGCGAGCCCTCGATTACGGGTATATCCAGACGGACAAGAAGATTGTCGTTGAGAATACGGGTCTGGTGCCGATTACGGTAACGGTAGATCGCAGCGCCACGGAAGCCTTCGTGACCGAAATCACCACCCCAGCCAACCCCATCGCGCCTGGGGAGAACCGGGAGATAAACGTGAAGGTCGACAGACAGGGCCTTGCCTGGGGGCAGTACGACACAACGTTCGTCCTCAATATGATGTCCGATCTCTACGGACAGCAACAAAAAATGTTGGCCCCGGAGAGCGATTCGGTCACCATCTCCGTCACCATGAAGGTCGGGATTGCCAAGATCCTGTTCACTGTGGATTCTTCGGGCAGTTTGGCCGAGAACGATCCAGGGGACAAACGCGTCAGCGCTGTGAAGGAGACGATCAATAAATTCTATGACAATGAGTTGGTGAGCTTCGGGATTATCGACTTTGACACCATTGCCAGGACGCTCACCGGCTTTACCAGGGATAGGACCCTCCTGAACAACTGCGCGGATCAACTGGCGAATGACGAAGGCTGGACCAACTATCTCGGAACGTCTGCCCCCTACTATCCCGGGGCGCTCGACCTCGTCGACAGTGTGGTCGACGAAACGCAGACCAATGCGCATTTCGTGGTCATCTTCCTCAGCGACGGTGAGCCGACCCAAGGGAATCTCGACCATGATGCCATCGTCGCCAAGGTGTCCGCCATCGCCAGCCCGGAAAATGTAAAGCTCTACACCATCTATCTCAACGGTGACCCCGAACCTGTGGCCGAGCAGTTGCTCAATGATATGGCCGTGGCCGGAAAAACAGGACAGACCCATGTCTATACAGATCCCGACTCCCTGTCCTTCCTAGACCTCGATTTCTAGACGCACACGCGAGACCAACTCCCCCTTCTGCCCTGCACAGGGCAGAAGGGGGTTGCAATCAAAAGAGCGCATACCCCCATCTTGAAGATGGCAAGACATTCTGTCAGTCATATCTCCAACAGAGCCGGTGGTTCTGCAAGGGACACATGGCTGAGTGGATTAATGTTGACCCTGAAGATCAAGGTGAGCCAGGGGATTGACGCAGGCCATCCTTTGCCCTCGCCCTCAAGGACGCACAAATAGAGGGGCGTCCCATTTTGCTTTCATGCAAGATTGTAAGCTTTTTTAATTGGGGGTTGATGGCAACGCAACCCAAGACGGGGCGCCGAAGATCATTTCTGCACGAGTTTGGAGATGATCTCCTGGGCTTCAGAATGACCCTGTCCCGCTGCCTTCTGGAACCACTCCATGGAGCGCCTTTGGTCCCTTTTTATCCCCTCGCCCCTGCCATACATGAGGCCGACATTGAACTGGGCATCGGCATCGCCTTGTTCGGCGGCCTTGAGAAACCAGCTCAAGGCCTCGGCGTGGTCTTTCGAAACGCCCTCCCCGTTGTAATATACGATACCCAAGTTGTACTGGGCATCCATATCCCCTTCCTCAGCCTGGAGACGGATCTTTTCAATGGTCTCCGGGGGAACTTCGGTCGTGGCCCCCTGTGATGCTGGATGAGCATGGGTTGTGTGCTTTTTCTCGGTCACATCTCGCCATTTCTCGGCGGCTAGGATATTCTGAGCGGCCTGATGGCCCTGCAGCGCAGCTTTCGTATACCACTGGTATGCCTCATCCCGGTCTCTGGGTATGCCGTCGCCCTTATCCAAGAGGGATGCCAGCGTGAACTGGGCCTCGACATGGCCATGCGCGGCGGCTTTGCGGAACCACGTGACTGCCTCCTCCATATCCCGAGGTACGCCACCACCCTCTTGATACCTTACGGCAAGAGCGTATTGTGCAAAGACATCGCCATGCTCCGCCGCCTTGCGCACGGATTCGAGATCGGTTTCATTTGTCTTTAGACTGGTCTTTCGCGATATATACCAGATGAGGAATACGCACCCGATGAGGGTGAGAAACAAGATCACATATTCCATGGTCATCTCCCCATTGTCTGCATTGCAGTCCAACCGATCTTATCAGGTACTTCAAATCCTTTCGATGCTTCCGGCGAAGACCGGATCGGTCAAGAGCCGCTTGGCGAATTTCAGGTACTTCGCGACGATCGCCCTCACCGCAAGCTGCAAGGCATAAGGCTTGATCGGCTTTTCCAAGAGATGGTTCACCTCTGACGCCACACACATGTCCACGATATCATTGCTCGCCTTCCCGGTGATCATGATCGTATCGTGGGCCGCGGACTGATACTTTTCCTCTATGGCATCCAGGAAGTTGAAGCCGTTCTTGTCCCCGACAAACACATCGAGGACGAATATTCCAACCCCGACATCCTGCTGCAGACAGTAGTCGATCGCTTTGTCCACATCGGTAAAGGTCAGTATCTCACCCCAAACGTAGAATTTTTTGATCATATCGGCGATCACATCACAGACATTCTGTTCGTCATCGATGATGATAATATCCAACCCGTCAGACATGCATGCTCCTCCGTGTAGCAAATCTTATAGTCTATTCTCAGACAATTAAGGATATACCGTTTTGAAGAGAATGTCTATCCCTTCACGGGCAGGCCGGATTATTCCTTCTCCGGGGGCTTTTGCAGGCAGGTTTTGGATTTGATACACAAATTGCACCTGGTGTCGCTGCACACCTGACAGGAATAGCAGTCCTTGCAGTCGTGCTTCTTGGGGCCTCCGTTCTCTTCCGGGACATAGACCAACCCCCTGACGCCTGGCATGCGGATGAAAGCCCTACCTATCCTATCGGTAGCTCGCACGTATCCTCGATGCGTATGAGGATCGGCCTCATTCCATGTCCAGATTATGCAACGAGGCCGCACATCTCATTTCCAAGGCTGCTTTTTATAGCCGGCTGGGAGGAGGGCAATATCGACGGGTGCCTTCCCCTCCTTAAACTCGAGCAATTCCACGGAGGACTTTGCCACAGCACCCATCATGGTGGATGTGGTGTTAGTCAGGACGGTGACGCCCTTGATCTTCTTCGCCTCTTTCATCGCCTGTGCAAGGGAATCCTTGAGACCCGGCTGCAGGGTCAAGAGCACGGCATTGTATTTGGCAAAAAGCTCATAATCCATCTTGAGATCCTGCGTTGCCCACAGCTCGGAGTTTATGGGGCCCATCACGGTGTCGATCTGCTGGATATACTTGCTGCAGTTCCATGTGTTGATCTTTTTCTTCTCCCCGGTATCCGTAACGGTCATGGAAAACTTCATCATCCCCTGGATCATCTTCGACATGGCCTGTTTTTCCTCGGGCGCTGCCTTATCTCCGATCGCTTCGTCCATGACCTTGCCGAAATACAGGGGCATCTCGGTATATGTCTTCTTGGTATGGTCAATGATATCAACGATCTGCTTGTCCAGTCTGATGATGAGCGAGTTCTGTTCGCTGTCGCTCCGCATAGTGTCCTTGGTGATCCATACAGTCTGAATAAAGTCCTTGGCAGGCTGAGTTTGCCCCATGATTTGGAAACTGTCCCTATGATGCTTCTGCTTAAGGAAAATATCTGCATATGCCATGTCCGGCTGGAAGATAAGACCAACCAGAAGGGCAACAAATCCCAGAAGCATAATCTGTCTATTCATACTCCTCCCCTTTCTATGGTATAAAGCGGGGCTCCTTAAGAGGAGTCGCCCCGGGTCCCTTGCTTGATACCATCATACCGGATTGATTTCAAATCTTTCTTGCCAGAAGCGTCGGGAGCCCATGATAATGTCCTTTCGTGAACTCAATAGAAATGCGGCCATGAGATTATGTAAGGAAGTCCCTGCGGTGTCCTACGGGAACGGATAATTGCAACAGGGAAGAAGAAGGCTGGGAAGTGAACCCTCTGAATACAGCCAAGAGATGCGCGTGTTTGGATTATCGGCAAACGAAGGGGGTTTGAAAGGACATGATGGGGAGTATTGCTCCTATTTTCCCATTGCGTCACCCCTTCAATATTTCTCCCAGACTCTCTTCAACCGTGCGGATGAACTCTCTGATTTCATTGCTGGTGAACTCGTCGGAAGGGTATGATACGTTCGTGCTCATCCTGCCGTCGATGCTGCTCGCCGTAAGGAATATGCCCATCTGCGCCACCGTGGCCAGCACTTCGGTGAGCCTGGCATGGGTGCCGTGGGAATTGAGCCTGTCGACGTTACCGAGGTTTGAGAAGATGCACCATGGATAAAGCGTGCCCTTCTTTTTCAGGTGGTGTACGAGTCGCCTGTACAACCTTACCCCCATGAGGGTGGACAGCTTGTTCAGCAGGAAGGGGTAGAGTATGTCTCTATTCCTGACCATCGCCACGTTGCGTTCCAGTTGCGCCTTTATTTCCCGTATCATCCCTGCGTAGTCTCTGAGCAGCTTTTCCTCAACGCGGATTATGGCCGAGGTGACGAAATTGCCATAGATCGGCCTGCGTCCGTCAAAAAAAGGCCGCAGGTCTATATAGAAATATATATGCGCCGCGTTGCCGGTGTTTTCAGCCGCCCGTTTTCGCAAGGCGATGGCGAGCGCCGCGAATATAAGTACGTTGACGGTGCAGCCCATCTCGTTGGCTTTCTCCTTGAGCGCAGCGAGGTCGATTGCAAGATATTGCTGGTGCATGTCACACGGCCCGAAGGTATCGGAATGTCTATGAGAGAGCAGAAAGACTCTGTCGTTTTTCCTTTCCCGTACGGTCTCTTTGTATTTTCTATATGACCTGACAAGCTGGAGAGGAAACCGGTAATACGGCTTCTCGAGTATCGCAGCAGTGTGTGAAGGGTCTTCCAGCGGCACGAGGGGCGGGTTCTTGCCATTGAGGATGGCCATGAGCGCATCGACCATGTGAATCCAGCCCATCCCGTCGCACACGAGGTGGTGCACCGAGAGAAGCAGCACCGGCTCGGGGTCGTCGGGAAAGTATGATACCGTCAGCGGCAGTCCACTTTTCAGGGAAAAGGGTTCATTCAGCAGTTTGCGCCTATACTCGCGATACCCGGGCGAATCGTACGTGACGCCCGGAATAACGCGGAACGAGCCGTTAAAGTATTTCTCGGTAATGCTGTCGCCGTCATCGTATATGAAAATGCGATGCGAGAACAAGGCCGGCCGGACATAGAGCCTGAGCCTATCGTAGAGCGACAGGATCCGCCGCATGGCATGCCGTATTTCATCGGGGCTGTGCTTTGTCTTGAAGCGGATAGTGATCATCTGGCCGAGCGAGGGAAACACCCTGTTCATTACTACATTGAGGAAGTCGGCCTGGTTGAGCGAAACTGATGGAGGGCTCTTCCTTTTCATGACACACTCCCCATTTCATTCACAGTTTAAAAAACTGAATTTTATACTAAGAGCATATACGGTGACGTTGGGGGTGTGTCAAGAGGCGTGGTTCATTCTCAACGATATGGCAAGCCACCAGGCAATCGCACTTCATCCAACGAGAGGATCCTTCACTGGGGGTT
>Ga0315284_10010986_pt1 | contig 12902 bp, 8 predicted proteins | sample YL17G09_16_MG_FD_203696 | JGI IMG/M metagenome (GOLD analysis project Ga0315284, IMG submission 203696) | Sediment microbial communities from Yellowstone Lake, YNP, Wyoming, USA - YL17G09_16 | ecosystem: Environmental > Aquatic > Freshwater > Lake > Sediment | place: USA: Wyoming | collected... | reverse complement strand
TAAGACCAGTGGCTCCCATAGTACCAGTAGCACCAGTAAGACCAGTGGCACCAATAATACCAGTAGCGCCGGTTATACCAGTAGCACCAGTAGGTCCGGTGTCTCCAGTAGGTCCAGCAATACCAGTAGCACCAGTAATACCTGTAACACCACCAACACCAGTAGCACCAGTAAGACCAGTTGCACCAATTGCACCAGTTGCACCAGTTGCGCCGGTAATACCAGTAACACCAATAGCACCAGTAGCACCAGTAAGACCAGTTGCACCAGTAATACCAGTAGCACCTATGATACCAGTAGCACCAGTAATACCAGTTGCACCAATAATACCAGTAGCACCAGTAATACCAGTAGCACCAGTAGGTCCAGTGTCTCCAGTAGGTCCGGTAATACCAGTTACACCAGTAGCACCAGTAGTACCTGTAACACCTGCAACACCAGTAGAACCAGTAATACCAGTAGCACCAGTTATACCAGTTGAACCAGTAAGACCAGTTGCACCCATAGTACCAGTAGAGCCAGTTGCACCTGTAGCACCTGTAGCACCCATTAAACCAGTGGAACCAGTAAGACCAGTAAAACCAGTTGCACCCGCAATACCAGTGGATCCAGTAGGACCAGTAGGGCCAGTGTCACCAGTAGAACCAGTTACACCCATTGCACCAGTTGCACCAGTAATACCAGTAATACCAGTAAGACCAGTAGAACCAGTAACACCAATAGAACCAGTTGCACCAGTAGCACCAGTAGCACCAATAGCACCAGTAGCACCAGTTCGACCAGTAGCACCTGTTGCACCTATAGAACCAGTAGCGCCGGTAAGACCAGTTGCACCAGTAGAACCAGTCGGTCCAGTGTCTCCAGTCGGTCCAGTAATACCAGTAATACCAGTTGCACCAACGACACCAGTAGAACCAGTAATACCAGTAGAACCAGTTGTACCAATAGCACCAGTTGCACCAGTTGCACCAGTTGCACCAGTTCTACCCATTGTACCAGTAACACCAGTAAAACCAGTTGCACCAACCGCACCAGTGGAACCAGTTATACCAGTAGTACCAGTTGGACCAGTATCACCAGTTGGACCAGTAATACCAGTAGCACCAGTAGCACCAGTAACACCAGCACTACCAGTTGCACCAGTAGCACCAGTTATACCAGTAGCACCTATAGAACCAGTAATACCAGTTGCACCGGTTGCACCCATTGCACCAGTTGCACCAGTAAGACCAGTAGCACCAATAGAACCAGTAGTACCAGTACTACCAGTAGCACCAGTTGGACCAGTATCACCAGTAGGACCAACAACACCAGTCGGACCAGTAGCACCAGTACGACCGGTAGAACCAGTAATACCAGTTAAACCAGTAGCACCAGTTGGACCGGTATGGCCAGTTGAACCAGTAATACCAGTACGTCCAGTAGAACCGGTTTGACCAATAGTACCAGTTACACCAGTAATACCAGTGGCACCAGTTGGACCAGTATCACCAGTAAGACCAGTTGCACCAATAATACCAGTAGCACCAGTAAAACCTGTTGATCCCTTAGCACCAGTAGCACCAGTAAAACCTGTAGAACCAGCAACACCAGTAGCACCAGTAATACCAGTAGCACCAGTAGGACCAGTATCACCAGTGGCTCCCATAATACCAGTAGCACCAGTAGAACCAGTACGACCAGTAGAACCAGTACGACCAGTTACACCAGTATGACCATATGCACCAGTTGCACCAGTAATACCAGTTGCACCAGTTGGACCAGTATCTCCAGTGGGGCCAACTACACCAGTTGCACCAGTAGAACCAGTAATACCAGTAGAACCAGTGCGTCCAGTAATACCAGTATAACCAATAGCACCAGTAGTACCAGTAGTACCAGTAGCACCAGTTGGACCAGTATCACCGGTTGGACCGGCAATACCAGTAGGACCGGTAGCACCAGTAATACCAGTTCTACCAGTAGCACCAGTAAGACCAGTTGAACCAGTTGGACCAGTAGCACCAGTAAAACCTGTTGCACCGGTAGGGCCAGTATCTCCAGTAAGACCAGTAAGACCGGTTGCACCAGTAGCACCAGTATGACCAGTAGAACCAGTAGAACCAGTAGCACCAGTATGACCAGTAGTACCGGTAGGTCCAGTAGCACCAGTAATACCGGTACTACCAGTCTGACCAATAGCACCAGTAGCACCAGTAGCACCAGTAGCACCAGTAGCACCAGTAGTACCAGTCTGACCAATAGCACCAGTATGACCAGTTGAACCAACGCCGGTGGGTCCAGTCAAACCAGTATAACCAGTTGCACCAGTATTAACAGCTGTACCAGGAATACCTTGAGGACCAACCTGACCAGTTGGACCTGTACTACCAGTTATACCAGCAATACCAGTAGCACCAGTTGAACCAACACCAGTGGCTCCAGTAAAACCAGTATGTCCAGTAGCACCAGTATTAACAGCCGTACCAGGAATACCTTGAGGACCAACACGGCCAGTAGGACCAGTAGGACCAGTTACACCCATGGCGCCAGTAGCACCAGTTGGTCCAGTAGGACCAGTAGCACCAGTTCGTCCAGTAGGACCAGTATATCCAGTAGAACCAGTCGGACCAGTATCTCCAGTGGGTCCAGTTATACCAGTAACACCAGTAGGACCGGTTCGACCAGTAGGACCAGTAGGACCAGTTGTACCAGTTAGACCTGTAGAACCAGTCGGACCAGTCGGACCAGTAGCACCAGTTCGTCCAGTCGGACCAGTCGGACCAGTAGGACCAGTACGACCAGTACCACCAGTACTACCAGTCGGACCAGTATCACCTGTGGGTCCAGTTATACCAGTAGGACCAGTATGACCCGTTAAACTACTACCAGTAGGACCAGTTCGACCAGTCGGGCCAGTCTGACCAATATCACCAGTTGCACCAGTTGTACCAGTAGGACCAGTAGGACCAGTTCGTCCAGTAGGGCCAGTCTGACCAATATCACCAGTATGACCAGTTGTACCAGTTGGCCCAGTACGTCCTGTGGGACCAGTTTGACCAATATCACCAGTTGCACCAGTTGTACCAGTAGGACCAGTAGGACCAGTTCGTCCAGTAGGGCCAGTCTGACCAATATCACCAGTTGTACCAGTAGGACCAGTAGCACCAGTAGGACCAGTTCGGCCTGTGGGACCAGTTTGACCAATATCACCGGTCTGACCAGTAGGACCAGTTGCACCTGTGGGACCAGTTCGACCAGTAGGACCTGTCTGACCAATATCACCTGTCTGGCCAGTTGGACCAGTAGCACCGGTTGGACCTGTCGGACCAGTAGCACCAGTTGGACCTGTCGGTCCAGTTATACCAGTTGGACCAGTAGAACCAGTAGGACCAGTCGGACCAGTTATACCAGTGGGACCAGTTGGACCAGTCGTGCCGGTTAAACTACTACCAGTAGGACCAGTAATACCAGTTGGACCAGTTGAACCAGTTGGACCAGTCGTACCGGTTAAACTACTACCAGTAGGACCTGTGAGACCAGTAGGACCAGTTGAACCAATATCACCAGTCGGACCAGTAGTTCCAGTTAAACTAGCACCAGTAGGACCAGTTCGACCGGTGGGACCAGTCTGACCAATATCACCAGTAGCACCAGTAGGACCAGTAGGCCCAGTAGCACCAGTTGGACCAGTAGCACCAGTAGGTCCGGTTGAACCGGTAGGACCGGTTGAACCAGTTGGACCGGTTTGACCAGTTGGACCGGTTTGACCAGTTGGACCAGTTCGACCAGTAGGACCAGTTCGACCAATATCACCAGTAGCACCAGTTGGACCAGTTGGACCAGTTGGACCGGTGGGTCCGGTTATACCAGTAGGTCCAGTAGGACCAGTTAAACTATCGCCAGTCGGACCAGTAATACCTGTTGGACCGGTTGGACCAATATCACCAGTAGCACCAGTTAAACTATCGCCAGTCGGACCAGTAATACCTGTTGGGCCTGTTGGACCGGTTCTACCAGTAGGACCAGTAAGACCGGTTAAACTAGCACCAGTTGGACCAGTAATACCAGTGGGACCAGTTCTACCAGTTGGACCAGTAAGACCGGTTAAACTAGCACCAGTTGGACCAGTAATACCAGTTGGACCAGTAATACCTGTTGGACCGGTTAGACCAGTTAAACTACTACCAGTCGGACCGGTAAGACCAGTCGGACCTGTTGGACCGGTTGCACCAGTATTAACAGCTGTACCAGGAACACCCTGAGGACCAATATCACCAGTAACACCAGTTGGACCAGTCGGGCCCATAAGACCAGTTGGACCAAGCGGAACCAATGTAGTGCGTATAAAAGAAGCACTACAACTTTCAAAATAAAGCGATAAACATGCATGAGGTATAGTTGAAAATGCTCTTAATCCAAGCAAAATTCGAGTATTTAGGTCACATAAACAAACTGGTTTTGAAATATATAAAGGTATGATTATTTCAGTTGGAGTAGTTAATGATGAATTTGTGATAGTAACTCTCTCAGATGCAGCGAACGGATTCGGGGTAAAAACTCCATCTTCATCTTGGAAATACAAGGTCCATTGCAGCGAAATACTCCCCCCTTGTGCTGTTCTAACCCACACATGCATATCCCACATGCCAGGAGGGATTATATTTGACGATAATAACCCCGGCATTAACGCAAATTGTATTTCTTCCCCACTAATAATATCTCCGCCTGGTATAATCACGTTAGGCGCGGGATTTCCACAGATATTATCATCGATTACGACTGATTTAATGGTAGGTGCGCATGTTTGATAAAGTTGCGAATCAATATTGTAAAACTGCACATCATTTACCATTACAATCTCATCTACATTCATGAATAGCACTATCCCCCCTGCAGTACCATTCGTACCCATTTGACCTGTCGGACCGGTCAAACCATTGTTACCCTGAGGACCAGTTGAACCAACATCCCCGTTTTGCCCTCGCGGACCAGTCGCGCCGGTGTCTCCACGTGTGCTTGGAGACGGACACGGCGGCTGTGGCGGACATGGCGGACGAGGCGGTTGATTCTGATATCCTCTGATAGAATCATGGTAAGCTCTGTACCCTTGTGCCGCCATTATATATTATACAATGTATAAAAATTTGCAAGTTATCTTTATTATCTAAACTTATATTCTCTTACTTACAATCATGCATATGTAATTGATTTATAATTACATATGCATTCAAATATATTATTGACACGCTAAATACATGTTACTAACCCCGCTTAATGTTACAATTCTATATGACATTTTTTCCATAATATCAAATAATTCGCCATTTTTTGTTTTATCATTACATTCAAATAAAATCGGCGGAAAACCTGACATTTTTAATGTATTCATAGCTCCTTGCAAAACAAATGATTCGTTATCTTCTACGTCCATTTTAATAAATCCAATATCCGTTAGATGTAAGTTGTCCAACATATCAATTTGAATGGTTTCTTCCCTTAATATGTTAGAAGTGGCGTGAATAGAAGACCCGCCACCATCGTTGCTTATAATTTTTAGTGTACTTGTTCCAATCTGCTCAGGCGATCCCAATCCAATATTCATACAAGTAACATTTTTCAGATTTGATAACGCGACACCACCACACAATGCATAATAGGTCATCTTTTGGGGTTCAAATGCATATACATGCTTGCTTTTAGATGCTAAGGAGAGTGCATATGTTCCTGTATGTGCACCAACATCCAGCATAATTTTGTCAGGACTACAAAATTGTTTACACCATTCAATCAAAGCTGCCTCAAATAGTCCGCGTTCACAATAACATGAAATTAAATTGCGCGGTAAAATATACGAAATTTGGTTGGAAAAACTAACCATATTATTTGACGCATTGTCATCTACCTTTTCATCGGGTTTTGATAAAATAAAATACGACGTCGACATTTTATTTTATTATCAAGTAATACTTAAGTATTTTATTACTATAATATTCAAAAAATCCCTAAAGTCAGTAAGGGCTTTAATTTAATACAAAGTATATCTATAATTATCTTGAACACACGCGACACCATCGCCATCACGGCAAGAGGGCATATCACCATATAAATATTGCGCAAATGCTCCTTGGTCATTAGGTATCTTAGTGCTTGGATTGGAAACAAAGGACCTGTTTGATTGGTCTAAATAAAACTGATCTGTTAAACTACCAAATAATTGTTGGTTTGTATTTTTAATACCAGGATTTAATAATTGAACGGCCTTTTTGGTATTCTGTGTAATATCTTCTAAAACATCGGGATTAAAAGAAGGGGGTGCGGATTTTCGTTGCGGGTCGTCCATTATCTCTGTTAATAACACGTTTGCAAAAGGATTTTTCTTATTTCCCAACTGATAATCTGATTTTAAAACGGCTTCCAATGTAATTGGGTTTGTAGTTGTATTTGGTGCAGCCCCCGGTGATGCAATCGTAACTGGTTGATTTGAAAAACCTTCTGACTTTTGTTTTACTCCAATCTTTTGTTTCCAAACAACAAAAATGGCACCAAGTGTAAAAATACCAATGGTTAAAAACTTCAAAGAACCGGTTAGGGCTACTCCAAATATTGTCAAGACTATTACTAAACGAGATATTGCGTTTAATTTTTGCTCATAATCCATTGATGTTAATGGCCAAACCTCAGTAATATTATCTTGATTTAATAATATCGTTGGGTCATTTGTCCAAAATGTTGTTGTCATAGTATATATAATAAGCTACTTATTTTTTTTCATAATTCATTGTATATTTTCAACACATAATTGATAGTTCTCCTAAATACTATCTTGTAATCATATACAACATTGTACTAAATGTTCACGTGCGTGTGTGTCTACTTATTTCTTTCCTTTACCCTTTCCTTTGCTTTTGCTTTTGCTTTTGCCTTTATTACTAGATTTTGTTTTTGTTTCGGTGCTTTCCATGGAATTAAACATCGAATCTAATTCTGCATCCGACATTGCTGGTTGTTGAGGAACTAGTGGTGTAGGTTGTGCTGATGACGCCATTTCTTTTGCAAGACGATTCATCTCCGACTTTTGTCTAAGTCGTTCTTTCATTTTTTCCGTCTTCATGGCTTGATTTAATTGTGCCTCCATACCTTTCAAATCCACCTTGGCTCCATTTGTATTCATCCCCATTTTACTCAACATGGATTGAATATTACCCATACCTGGCATGTTTTTCATCTTGTTAAGCATCTCGCTAGCCTCCTTCATCAAGTCGGACTCATTAATGTCCCCCGATTTCATACGAGATTCCAATTTATTCCCAACATTCTTCACCAACCCCATCAATTTTCCAGGGTTCTTGAACATATTTTGAAATACACCATTTACATCAGTGGCGCCATTCATATCGAAATCCATTTCACCCGCAGTCTCTTCTGCAATCTCCTTGGCCAATTTACCCAACTTTCCGGTAAACATTCCAGATAAATGGTCGTGCAAGTGCTCTGCATTTGGTTGCGGAATTTCATTCCCGTTTGAATCAGGCTTGTTCTCAAAAATACCCTTAATTTGTTCTAATGATTCCTCCAACTTGCTTTTAAAGTCATCTTCATTGATAGAATCAAACATCTTTGCAGTATCCCCAAATGCGTCACGATTCTTTAGAGACCCCACAACAGAAAATAAAATCAATTGCAAGTATTTCCAAATCGTTTCACGAGTTGCATCGCTTATATCGTCTTGCCACAAATTTTTGAAATGAATAAAGGGCAAAAACTCCGTATCTACCTCTGAATCTTCTGCAAAGATCGAATCAGTTTGATTTAAAATATCAAAAAAACGTGGCGGATACTTCTTTAAACAATACTTGAAAAGAAACTGAATACTTGATTCTTGGCTCTTTTTAAATGCAATCTCACGTTCTGATTCATCTTGTATATGTGCAAATTTATCTGCCCCTTTCCACCATTTGTCAATAAACGGACTATATTCAGAAAAAGTTGTTTTCATATCTGCAACAAAATCCTTAATAATCTTGGAAAATTCTTCTGGTATGGATTGTACTTCACTGCTCATTTATACTTATATAGGATGGGATTTATTTATATTAAACTAACCTGAAATTATTAATCTAGTTTTGATAAAACAAAACAAAAATAGATTTTGGCTTATTGACTCATATTATACAAGTTCGAAATCTTTGTTAAATTTTGAATGTATTTCATGATTTTAGCTTGATTATCCGGCGACATTGTCTTTATCGGCGCTCTAAGACGATCAATCGCACTTACAATACGTTCTGCATTTGGATTATTTGGAACATCCTGAAGGTCACGCGTGTAATCTTTGTTCATAAAAAATGACAAATCGCCTGCCTCAATCGCACTCTGATATTTACCTACCACAAGAGAATCCCAACTCTTAATTAGTATCTTTGGGTTCATTTTTCTTACCATACTAAAGGAATTCTTGGCAGATAAAATATCCACATCATCTGGGAAGACTTCATGAATATCATTCACGAATTCCATAAAATGATCGTTAAATGCTGTTAATAGTGTCGGGGTCGTCATTATTAATATATATATTTATTATTTAAACCCTTTTTCAAAAAATAAACTGACTTCTAATTTAATTCACGAATTACTTCCTTTTAAGGTCCATCTCGCGTTGCTGCATTAACTGCTCTACAGTTAAATTTTCCGGCATTTTAGGTCCCTTGTAATTCGTCTCGTCTTGAGGCGTGCTAATGGTATCCATATAATTCATTGAAACATAATTATGCATCTGTCTTACACCTCCATTCCCCTTTGCAGAAAGTGAATCCGAATCCATATCTAAAAAGCTATAACTATCTGAAGTGACGCCATAAGAACCTCCTCCTCCTAAAGCAAACGCCATGGGTTCCAAATTATTCTGGGTTGCTTGTTTGACCGCCACTTCTTGCTTCGGCTTGAAAAAACGTAAAATATCCTCGCCGTAAAGAATTCGGTAATTATCGCTCAACAAGAGTAAAGCGGGCACTTTTGTAACCGATTCAGGCATCACTATTTTTTGTCCATTTTCTAAAACAATAAAAAGTTTATTTCCCTCTTTTACACGTTTATCAATGCATATAAAATGCACATCCTTTGTTACATTTGAATTTCCTATATTCTGTAACAATGATTTTGAATGTTGGCAAAAATTGCTATAATACAGGATTGAACTCATATTCTATATGAAGTATTTTGAATAATCATTTTAACTCATTTTATTTAAAAATTGATTTTAAATAATATAAATATTCTTATGTATCATATATAATGAATCCGCGAATTGAAGCTAAATCTGTTTCGGAAGACGGGGACGTGCTTAAGTTTACATTGAGTGGTGTGAATGTCAGTATAGCAAATTCAATCCGGAGAACTATTTTATCCGACATTCCATGTGTCGTGTTTAAAACCTCCCCAAATGAAGAAAACACTGCAAACATTATCCTTAATACGTCGCGGTTTAACAACGAAATTATTAAACAGCGCCTTAGTTGCATTCCGATTCATATTAACGACCTTCAGATGCCTTTGAAAAACTATTTGATGGAGGTTAATGTAGAAAATTTGACAGATACTATGCTATTTGTCACCACAAAAGATTTTAAAATTAAAAATTTGACCACTGGAGATTATTTGTCAGAAAAAGATACACAAGCAATCTTCCCACCTAGTGACCAAACAGGATATTATATCGATTTCCTTCGCTTGCGACCCAAAATATCCAACGAAATACCTGGCGAATCCATTAATCTTACGTGTAAATTCACTATTAGTAATGCTAAAGATAGCGGGACATTTAACGTTGTTTCAACATGCTCCTATGGATATACGATTGATGACGTGAAAATGGAAATTGAACTAGGCAAGAAAATGAAAGAATGGAAGGACCAAGGTCTCAAGACAGAAGATGTTAAGTTTGAAGCAGATAATTGGAAGCTACTCGACGGATTACGCATTACAAAACCAGATAGCTTCGATTATATTATTCAATCACTTGGTGTTTTTACAAATCAAGAACTTGTGCATAAGGCATGTGATATTTTAATACAAAAATTGCTGGATGTTACCATAGACGATGAACTGCAAATTATTCCTGCTGAAAATACAATGTCAAATTGCTATGACATTATTCTTAAAAATGAAGATTATACTATTGGTAAGGCAATTGAGTATATGTTTTATGCAAAATACTTTAACGATATGCAAGTATTAACTTATTGTGGGTTTAAGAAGATGCACCCACACGATTCGGATAGTCTTATACGACTAGCATATAAGGAGGTTGTAGACAAAGCCATGATTAAGGGACATCTTGAAATCTGTATAGAATCGCTAACGCAAATATTGGATAAAATTAAAAAGATGATTTAAGCAATGATAAAAAATAAATAAATAAATTGTGAGTTTTTTGTTTTTTCTGTTTGTTTTATGTTATTTAATAGAAAAAATAGTATTCCATTAAATAAAATGAAATCCGACATGCACGGGGATGGCGAAATTAATGTTTTTGTGGAAATCGCTAAGAATTCTCATATAAAATATGAATATAACCACGAAAAAAAGTCATTGATTTGCGATCGAATTCTACATACCCCATTTAATTATTTTTTTAATTATGGATTTGTTCCGGAAACATTGAGCAAGGATAATGATCCCATTGACGTTGTCATATTAATGGATGAAGAACTCGTACCTGGCTGTTCTATCAAATGTAAAATTATTGGTTGTTTAGAAACCGAAGATGATAGCGGAGAAGACCCCAAACTTATTGTCTGTCCATCCAAAAAAATAGACCCAACTTACGATTGCATGAAAGATATTACTGATGTGCCTCAACACACATTGGACAAGCTTATGTACTTTTTTTCTCATTACAAGGATTTAGAGAACAAACGTGTGGTAGTTGGAGATTTTTTGAATAAAGCTGAGGCTATCGCCGTTTTCAAATCTACCCTCTTGCCTACCTATGTGTAAGCACGTGCAATACTCAAAATAATAAAAATATATAATGCGCTACTAGCAATGCATTATATATTTATTTTATAAACCAGCGATTTGATTACCCCGTCATATTATAATTCAACCAATACATTTGCTGAGACGGGTGTAGGCTATTCACGTATGCAATTACAAAGACCTTGGTTATGTGTTGATGTTGCTCTTTCAAGACTTCAATGTAGGTTTTATGCAAATTAAACATGTGTGGTCTGTATTGTGGTGGAAACTCACTCAACGGATTTGCTTTTTTCATATAACATTGAATGTAACATTGAAAGATATTTTGCGTCAAAGCGTGCATTTGGTTGCGATACGATGCAAATGCCGATTTATGTTCAGGAAAATAACTCAAGAATTCACCAACATTGCCTTCTTTTCGCAAACACAAATAGTGATACATCAACTTGGGCTGATTCCCGCGCAACCGACGTACTCGCTCATAGACTGGATTACGAATTTTAGTTCGTTCGCCAGTAACTCGATCGCGCATCATTACACCAAGGCACTCATATGGCGTATTTATAGACGCATAATGCTGGATCAAATGCTCATACGTGTCCCAGCCGTAATAGATTGCTGGCGTCTTTACACACAAGGCCAACTCTGGCGACACATCCACATTCACAACATCGTACATGTTTGTTTCTTCTACAAAAGTTATTTTATACACCGCAACCAAGTATAGCGTAGCATTCTGAAAGGGAACGACGATGCGGTTCTTGGGGTGTTGCAATACAAAACTATAACTATTCTTTTTATCGAGCATATCAAGAGTTAATCCTGTAGTTTGCATAGCGTCCAAAAACATGGAGTAAAATGTATCGACGTTATTTGTATAAAAACGCACGTTTGCACCAATCGTTTGCTTGGTAGCAACCTCCCAAACACCCGCATTAAAAAATACATTCAACATGGTTCCCTCTACAAATTCTTCCGCAATAATGTTTTCGTTCACAACAGGGCGCGCTGCCATAAATGTCTCAACTGCAATGGATTTGGGTGGAGCAAATCCAACCACGGCGCCCGCCTCGTTTATAATAACGGACCGATACTTTCCGTACGTTGAAATTGTATCGCCGGTTAACATGTCTTTGTTATAAGAAACTATATTATATTGAATCTTAGAATTATGGGATACTACGGACTTTACCTTTAGTAAGTTCGTTTCATGTAGTATGTCTAATATATTTGAAGGAATGGAATGCCGAGCCATTATATACAATCATAATTAATTGTCTTTAAACTTGTGATATATTTAATTAATGTAAGTTGGGTATAAAAATTTCTATTATAAATATAGAACAGACATGTCAGATGACGAAACAATAATTAATACTGATGTTCGCGATACACCAAAAGAAAATGAAGAGCCTGAGGATAGTAGTATACCGCTATTTTTAGGTGATATTATCAAAATAACTGCACCAACCAATGAAATTTTTAATGATCAAACATTTCTAATTGATTATATTGATAAGAATAAAATTATATTGATAAATACTGCTTCACTAGAAAAAACAATGCTCAGAATACAAGCAGATGGTTCCTTGGGCGACGGAACCATCACATTAATCGATTTAATACAACGCAATCAATATCCAGGTTATGCAAGGCAAAATAGTTTGTTGCCTGGTATATGGGTAAATATTTACTTTGGTGGCGATGTTCCTGCTATTTTAACCGGAGAGATAACTAATCTAGAAGAAGATATGATTGAAGTACGAACATATCCTGATGATGAAACGATTTATATCAATTTCAATTATTCAGGAATACCAGATGATTTACCGATTGAGATGTTTGAAATCCGACCACCTCCCGATAAAGGGACAAAAGTATCCAAAAAAAGTAAATTGGATACGGAGACTGCTGCTGCAGGGGTTGAAGAAACGAAAGGCGAA
>Ga0315284_10010985_pt1 | contig 12902 bp, 11 predicted proteins | sample YL17G09_16_MG_FD_203696 | JGI IMG/M metagenome (GOLD analysis project Ga0315284, IMG submission 203696) | Sediment microbial communities from Yellowstone Lake, YNP, Wyoming, USA - YL17G09_16 | ecosystem: Environmental > Aquatic > Freshwater > Lake > Sediment | place: USA: Wyoming | collected... | reverse complement strand
AATTCCCATCTCTTAATGGTGTTAACCGCTGTAGAGAATCTATTACCTGCACCTTTTGGAACTAACTTAGAGGCTAATTTTTTAACAGGGGCAGCCAGTAATCCCTTTACCTTATCTATAGCAGGGCAGCTAGCAAATTCACTAAAAGGAAAAACTTTGTTAAATCCAACCAACTGTGTAGCACTACCTCTGACAGCTTGAATAGCCGCATCTACTATTTGGTTTAAAAGACGTAATTGGGCTATTACTAATTGAATAGCATCTGTAATTAGACTTAAAGTAGATGTTATAGTAAGTAGTAAAGCTTTAAAATTATTAAGAACAACAGGATTTTTTGCTATAAATAATAAAAATTGAGCTAGACAGAGATATTGAATTAAGCTAGTTCCCACCTTTACAGAGTCTGCGATAGCCTCCTTCCCCTTTCGGAGCTTCTGGGCTTTATCGTAAGCTTCTAGAGCAAATTCATTAACTACAGGCATAAGATTATGTTACAGTCATTATAATACCAGCAACTACTGTTACTGTTTTGGGTGAAGGATCTCCCGTTTTAAAGGTTCCTGTAAATGCTGGGTTTACTGCAAATGCTCCATTAACAATGGTAGCTCCATTAATAGTAGTAGCTCCACTGATATTTGTAATTCCATTAATAAAATTGGTAATCCCATTAATAATATTAGAAACTCCAGAACTGATAACAGTCGAAACTCCTGAATTTATAGCAAGGCCTGCTCCAGAATTAATAGCAGTCCCTGCGGCTGCATTAGTAGTTACTGCACCTCCTCCTACAACAACAGTAGGCGCATACATTGAAAGGGATACTTCTCCAACTACGCCAATAATAGGTCCCCAAATAGTTGTACCTAAAGTGTTAACAGTAATCTCCGAAAATACTGGTACAGATCTTAAAGTTATTTGTGGTCCTAAAGGAGCTGTTATAGTAGGGGTAGGATCGTAAGATATTCCAGAAAGTAAAACTCCTGGAACAATAGGCCCCACTAGAAGTTCTGTCAAGGGCTCGGTTAAACCTAATCTAATACTTCCGAGACTAGATATCTTTAGAGAACTTAAATATGACCCAGTAAGAGTATCTCTTTGGCCTAGGCTTAATCCAGAAGAACCTATATCATTACTTTCTAGAGTAATACCGTGAGTAAGAGCTAGAGTACCCGTTAGAGTTAAGTCTATAGTATTTCCACTTATGGTTACACCATTTGTAGACTCATTAACAGATACCGATTGAGCATAGTCTCCGGAATATAAAGTAATATCTCCGCAATTCTTCACCCATAATAAACCACCATCAACAGGTATAAAATCATCAGGTTTCCCTTTCGCCTGTATAGCTATTTCTCCAGGTTCAAAAGTATCTTCACCTGAAAGAATATCTTCAAAGAATGTTGATCTATTGATAGGAGATGCTATAGGAGGTGGATCACTCAATAGAGAAACAAATTTAGCTGTCGCAGAGGAATCTCTATAAAACAAAATTTTAGAACCTATCTGTAATTGCTCCTGATAGCTATTTTTTATAGGAATTTGAATTTTAGAAGCTTGTATAGAGCCGTCGGCAGAGATAGCTGTTACATGAAAACCCTGATCTGGTTCACCTGGACCAGATTTTTCTAACTTAGTTACTATCCCCTCATACCATTGTATCATCTTTAATGACCTGTTAATACATCGCGCTTTCTAGGAAAATTCTTTTGTTCAATATAAGTAATTATTGTTCTTTCAAATGTTTCTCCCTTGGCGGGTGTACTAATAAGAGGCCTCGGTTTATCATCCATATCCGTCGAAATAGCTCCAAATTTCTTGCAGATATCTTTCAAGTAGGGGAGCTGTCTAACTTCTGGCTCTATTTTAAGTGTACCTGGAGAGGTATCCCTCACAGCGGTCATATTGAAGGTACAAGTATATGTACCTCCTACGACAAGACTTTTTGTTACATTATTTATATAACCAAATTTTTGATTACGGGCGTCATAAAAAGTATAACCGACTTGAATCAAAGGGTCAGCAACTGCTCTCACAACGCCTACGGACCTCCCCATATTATGCATTTCAAGAAAAAATCTACAGTATTCGTATATACCTTCCGCAAGAATAGATCCTTCCTGAAAATCTCCCGTAGATGTTTTCTTTAAAGTTATAGCTCTAACGTTAGGATTTATCTGCATCTTATCAGTTATTAATCCATATTGGGCAAGTATTTTTCCGTTCGTGTAATGATAATAGAGCTGTTCAATAGGTTGGCCAATAATATCTACCCCATACGCCATATGCTGTTTAGTTATAAACCCCTGAGCACTTTCCTCATATGTTGTCGAAATAATATCAATATCATATGAAGTAAACATATTAGCCTGAGTTCTACTTTTCATATCGCTAGAGTCAGGTAATATAGCTTCAGTCGTATTAATTTGAATTGGTGTATCCGCTTTCAAATCGTCCCGCAAGGTATCAGAAGATGTAGCATCTAGCTGGAGAGGAATAGTATTATTCCATTGAGGAGTCCTGAAAACTAATCTACCCCCAGGCGTCTCAAAAAACTCTAAATAAGAGGTGGCTTTAACATCATTAACTATTTCAAAAGGCGTCTTCATATCTGGGATGTAATTGCCCAAAGAATTAGAAAGAAAAAGAAAATAGGGACTAAACTTCCCCGTTGTAAAATAAGGATTTATCTCTAAAATACTCCCACCAGATCCGTCTGTTTCTTTCGGAAGACGCGTAATAATTGTGTTATTAACTTTAAAATTCTGATCGTTAGAAGCCCCTGATATAACAGTTTTAGGAACCCTAACATTAAATTTTCTCATACGCATAACATTGGCATATAAGAACATCGGAATATTAAAGAGTAGTCTAGATCCTTTTGGTTGCCCCTTCTCATTTGTTTCGCCGTATCTATTAAAAAGGCGCATCTCAGAAATATCTAAAACGGATGTAGGTTGGCCACCCCCATCTAGAAAGTACTGACCACTCAGTAGAGATTCATATGTACGAGATTGCTTTCCCGCTTCCGAAGACGCTTCTACTTTCTTTTGTGAAAGAATTTCATTCTGATAGGAAGAAAGAAATCTTTCAGACGTTTTTATCGCTGCGTCTACCCACTTACCTAAAATATCCGCTTTATTTTGTATATCAGCTTTAAAAGGTGATTCGTAATTAGGTTTTAACAAAGTTTGAAACGTCTTAATATCCGTTCGAGTAGTTTCACTCATGAGGTGAGTTATATCAGCCTTTCCTATAGCAGGAAAGTCCAATAAAAGTAGCTCCCAACGCTTTTCTGTCGTAGTCGTGCCTAAATCAGTGACACCCGCAAATCCAGAAGCGGCCGGTTTAGTTTTAGAAATAACATCACTTTCTTTCAATCCAGATAGAGTAAAAAGTTCAGTTACAAGAGCACTTAGCTGATCTTTCTGCCCCTGTGTGACAGTTGCTCCCCCTAATACTTTAATCTCTCCTCTTAATCTAACTAAGAAATCATGAACACTTCTTCCATTTCTATAGGCCTGATCCCCTTCCAGGGTTTGAGGTAAGTATTTCGTAGCGTAATCTGTCGCAGAGACCGTACCACCAATACCTCTGAGCTTGAGCTTGTAAACCCCCTCCAAGAGAATTTCCAAAATTTCCATAGGATTTTTATCCTGAAATAAATTTTGGAAAATTGTGAAAGTATCGGCTCCTACGGCTTCAGCAGCTTCAAAAATTGATCCTTGCCATATAGTAGTATTATATATTCTTCTAGAGGCAGAAAAAAGGCTTAGTACCCCTTCACCCCTTAAAGAAATAGCATTAACTCTTCCAGCAGCTTCAGTATATGTCTTAGTTTTAACAAAACCATTAAACTCCGGCTGATAAAGAGGAAAGTATTGCCCTGATAAGGCCTCAGTCTCTGTAGGAGGACCTACAGGGGGAGCGAGCTGATCATCTGAAGCTATTAAGTTATAAGGAGTGTATTGAAATAAAGACTCTTTATCAAAAAAATTAATATCTTTGCTAAGGATTAGTTCTTCCACATCCCTCGGCGGAACTCTCCACTTATATACGAAGACACTTATAAAGTCGTAACGGGAAATTAAATCCCCCAACTGTAATCCATCCTCGGTAGGATCTGTTGCTTTAGATAAGAAAAATAACTTCTGGCGCGTAGTAGCACCCTTTAAATCAAACGTCGCAGATGTATTAAATACGCCTGGATTCTTTTCTAAAAGATAGGTAGAAGGTACTCCCGTTTCGAAGTAACTAATGATATTTTTCTTTTTCTCCTCGTCTCTTATCCCCCGTATTCTCATAGCAAATTCTATTCTATCGACATCATCATAAAATTCACCACTAGTAGGTTTACCTTTCTTTTTTCTGTTTATATCCTCCAGAGATTGATACATAGCTATGTATCTAGTGAGACCATCAGCGCTAAATGTCGATATCTGCTCTTTCGTAATAGGATCCACATTACTATAAATACCTAGATTATAGGTTTTTTGAGTAACAGGATCGTATCTTTCATCGACAGCAAAAGAATAATTACCTTTATCGTCAGGAAATAATATAGGTCTCCTTACAGAATCATGGAGGTATTCGTCACCTTCTAGCCAAGCAAAAGGTACTATTTCGTTTGATAAGTTAATATCCCATCCAATAGTACCAGCTTCTAGAGATTGAGAAGAATTATAACTATGAACAAATCTAGATATATCAAATCTGGAAAGATACTTTGGAGATAATTCATATGTAAATCTATTAATTTTAAACTGCTTTGTTGTTTGTGCTAAATTATCCACCTGTAAAGCTTGCTGATTATAAATAGTCTGCTGTTTAATTCTATTATTATCTAGGCCCTTTATCTTACCCAGAGCATATACTATAGCCCTAACAGTCGCCGACAACGTATCAAATACATAATCTGCATCCGCATCATACCAAGGTCTATTTATATTAAGTTTAATAAGAACATCTTTTATATTAGCATGTAGTGTAGGTTCTAGAAGATGAATAACTTTTTTTGCCCCCGTCCCATAACTAAGTCTTGAGGCTGGAAGTAAATCAACCCTAGCTTTGCCATCATTATCTAAATATAATATATCCTCCGAATTACTCTTACTGATAGTAGGGAGTTCTAAGAAGATGCTAAGAGGTTTTACTAAAACATTCCTTCGCGAACTTACATTTTTATAAGTGTCCGTTTTTATGTAAGGGAGCTCGCCCTGAATAGTGTTTAAAATACTCTGTAATTTTTTATAAAGATCATTACTATACTTGAGTTGACTATTTAAAATATCCTGATTAGCTTGAGCGGTTTGTGACCCCGCAGATTTACCAGGAGTATAGGAATCACCTGCCGGAGTCATTTCCGGGGTATATTTATAAAGAAAAACCTTGACCTTTAAAAAGTCAACAGTTTTATCTGGAGCTATTAAGGCTGAATCGCCCATTATATTACCTTACCAATCGTCTTATTAATCGCATCCCCAAATCTAGCAATAGGTGCGTTAATATTTTCTTCGATATAATCTTGAATTTCCCCAACTACCCCACTAGGCTCTAAGGACAGTTCATGTATGTTAAACTTCTCTCCGAATAGTAGCTGAAACGAAATTTCGTAAGGAAATCTTTGATGGGCATCTAAAGAGTGACCTACTTCTAATCTAGTTATAAAGCCCCTATATCCCTGCGTCTTATAAAATAGAAAACTTACGTTAGAAAAATCAGTTGTTTCGAAAGTGTTTTTTAGGAATAGTAATTCCTTATAAGCCGTATCTCCTGCAGAAATACCATTAATAGTAAGCACTTCTGGCTGGGGATACCATATCTGAAAGCGAACTCCACCCATTGTACGAAGCTGGTCGTACATGAGAGGTTTACTAACCTTTAAGCTGCGAGGGTTAACCTGAAATCGAACACCATTAATAGTAAGAGGAAATTTAGTATTAGACATTATTCTGTCCCCACATTATGTTGATCAATATACCAATCTCCGAGACTACTTACTCCCTGAATTAATAATCCTCCGCCCAGTAAAGCTAATCCGTACGGAGTAGCCCTCAAAGCTGTCCTCGCCATTCCAGAAGCCCCAATCGCCCCCAACTGTCGAGCGGCGGCTGCAGCAGTTAACCCTGTAGCAGCTAGCTGTCCTATACCTAGAGCAGTACCTGCAGCAGCAGTAGCAAACTGCCCTATACCTGCATTAGCGAAAGCAGCTAAGGGGCCCGCTATTACTTGAGACATAAGCTTCGTGTAGTTTTCTATACGTTTAATAGGATCTACCATTGCCGTTAAATCTTTAATACCCTGAGCCGCTATCTTTTGAGGATCTCCCAGAGCTGCTAATTTATCTCTCATGTCTTGCTCTGTTAGATGAACATTAGTCATTACTTCTCTTAGTAACAAGACTTCTTTAGGAGTAGATGCTTGTATTCCGAGAAGTTCAGCTATCTTCATCGTCGCGGCGGACTGCTCCCCAAAACTACCTCCCACTTGAGAAGTAATTCGGCCAAAAATTTGTTGTGCCGCTTTAAAAGGTTGATCTAAAAACTTCTCAAACTGCATTTCAGACATTCCCTGAATAGGAGTACCGGTAGCAAACTGAGCCAATCCCAGAGCTCTGTCTAGAGGCATTTTACCTAATCCACCAGCTATTCGAGAAGCCATCTCTGCGATTTCAACAGCTGTAGTCTGTTGACCTAATATTGTAATATCCCTCGAAAATCTTGATAATATCTCAACTGCTACATCAGTATCTGCACCAACCCCACGGAGCGCCTTACTCATATCTAGAACTAACTTGGTTGCTTCACTAGTATGCAAACCTAATTCTTTCTGCAAAGAAGCCGATACTCTATATATTTCTGATAGTTCAGCCGCTGGAAGATTTAGTTCTCTAGTCGCTTGAATTAATAGTTTTACGGAGTCTTGAGTCTGTAACCCAAAGCGAGCCATAGTACCAATCATGTTGGTTATTTCTTTGGTAGTATTCTCTAGTGCCGGAGGAGCCTGCATAGCAACTTCTCCGAGTAGACGCATCCTTTCTAAAGGATCCATTACTCCGCCAGGAATCCCTCCGAAGAAGCCCCCACCAGATACTATACCCGTTCCAGCTCCCATTCCAGGAGCTCCTGCACCTCTAAGGGCTGTTTGAAGTTGAGTGGTAGTAGCAGCTAAGTCTGAAGAAAATCTTATAGTAGGATCTGCTATCATCGTTCTGTAAGATCCCATGAACACATCTATAGTCGCTAGATGACTCTTCAATACATCCGCAGTATATTCAGCTAACCTATCCTTCTTCCTTTTGGCTGCTGCAGCATCCTCCGCTTCTATTTCTCTTTGTATTCTTCTTGTTATTTCTTCATTACCTTTATTAACACCCAGTAGTTCTTGTAAATCAGTTTTTCTCTTCTGAGAAATTAAATTCTCTTCAAGATTGATTTTTTCTTGTATGGAAAGAACACTTTTATAAAGCTCTAGCTCCGCTTTTTTTGAATCTAATACTTGCTTCTGAGAAAAAGCTTCCTCTTTTTTAAAATTAGCTAATCCTTTTTCAGCCTCTTCCGTAAGTCGGTAGGACTCATTTAAGACAGCATTCAACTCACGCTGTTTTGATAATTGATCAGCAATGCTATGATTCAACTTTTCACTTATTTTTAAAAGTTGCTCAGCTTTTTCAGGATCTAGGGCATCAGCCATATATTATCCGACTCTTTCTATAGTATCAACGTCCATACCATCAAATACAGGTTCCATAGCTTCAGGATTATCAATCTGGAGAAGTTCATCATCTGATAGAGGTCTTCCCACCATACCTTCTACCATTTCTCTAAAGTCTGTAGAAACAGACGTAGTACCCGATAACTCATCCTTGTAAGCCTCAGGACGGATATGGATACATAAATATTTTAACTGCTCTAGAAGATCTTCTTTGTCTTTGTTTATATTAGATATAAACCAGAGCTTCTGAGCAATAGTTAGGTTTTTAAATTTATTATCGTTAGGTGTACAGTGAAGCAACTTACAGATTTCAAAATCAGTTCTAAAAGCTACAGAACTATCTGTTAGGTTTTTTTTAAACCGACCAGAACTGACTCCTGATCCATAACCAACTCTGTATAAAAAGCGTAGAACTCTTGCAGTACTTTAGATTGGAGTCCTGCATAGAATTGGCGTAGAGTATCTACATCTGCTTCAGAATACTTTTTGTCGTTAATGGCCAGTGTGGCTAGGGCCAGTGTTTCCACTTGCATTTGGGTATACTTCGCAAGTGCATCCACATTGTTGGCGGGAAGCATTGAGAGGATTTGGTGTTGGCGAGACGCTGATAGCGTTTGGAGCGTCATAGTGACGCCCTTAAATACTTCCTTGGTCTTTTGTACATAACCAAGTTGAGAAATATCTTTTAAATCTAACGGCTTAACAGACTGCTCTTCCTTTTTCTTTTCTTCAACGTTTTGCATGTCTTAGCTCCTATTAAGGAGTAGCTTTTGGAACAGAAACTACTTCTCTTTCTGAATAAGCAATATTAATAGACTGAACAATTTTAATGTCAGCCCCACCACCAGCAAGGTTGTACGCCTTCGGATTCGTTGTAAACCAACCAGTGCGGTAGATAGTAATTCTATCAGGTACGTTTACTCCCTCAGGAGACACCTCAACCTTAATTAACGCAAAAGGCTTCCACTGATGGACAACATCTCCATAGTTAATAGAAAAAGTCTCTGTGGCGTCAGATGAATAAAGTACGACGCGATTAAGAGTAACTGTCCTCATATTAACTAGACCGGGATAGACCTCAGTCACAACACCCGGTTTCGTATAGTCCATCTCGAAACGCATATGCGCTGGACGGTCGTTAGCCTCTGTTAATGATTGTACAGCACCTATAGGGGTATTCTGTACCGCCTGAAGAATAGCTGTAGGATTAGCTAAATCTGCAGCATTCAACGTGTCTTCAGGAATTAGACGAATTGTGGCCGACGTTGCTAGCCGTGCTACTGTTTTTGGAAGCTTGGGAAAAGGCATTTTATCAGTTCTCCCTTAAGTTTGTGCTATAAAATTCTGTCTGGTAGCGTAGTAGATTGTTGCGTCCTCGAATACCCCAGCGTCTCCACCAGGATTTCTAACGGTATACTCGCGTGACAGTCTTGTTAACAAACAGCCCCTATAAAACGTCATTGTTGCGGCAATACCAGACCCCTGCGGAGCTGTTTCATGTTTAATTACAATGAAAGGAGTCTTTATCTGCTGAGATAATATACTTGCGTCAACCACCCCAGCTCTTTTCAATTCTGATTCGTATCCGAGCACGCTAACAAAATCACTATCATACGTTACTACTCTTCTAAGAGTAAGATATCTAGTAGGAGGTGATCCCATTATCTCTAGAGGTTCACCCCTAACATTAGAATCTATTTCGTACCTTGTCGTAGGAGTTCTTTCCTGAGATTCAGAAAAAGAAACAACTCCCTTCATCTGCCTCATCCCAGTTTGTATACTCTGTAGGATATTACGAGGCTTTAAAATACCTTCAAACAAAGACGCTAGACTAATCTCATCTTCTCTTAGAGTGTAAAAAGATACAGATGTAGATAAACGTATCTTTGTAAAAGGTAGTTTAGGTGTCGGCATAGGAGCCCTAAGTTACTTAATTATTAGATAGAGAACTTAACACTGATGAATCGGAGTGTTCTTACAGGCTGAACCTTAAAGGACACATCGATCTGTCTTGGATCAAGAGCGTTAACAGAAGCTCTAACATTTTCGTAAGAGTTTAGAATGTTGAGGGCTACGAAGTTATCTAGAATAGTTTGCACTGTAGCAACTACTAGATTCGGAGTATCCGTAAGTAATTTAACTCCAATGAAGATATTCTCTAGAAGCTTTCTAGTAATCTTAGCTACGTAGTCTACGATCTCAGTAACGGCAAACTCTTGACTGTCAGGATTCGTTCTATCGACAGTGGTATCTTCCGAGATCCTTATAGCGTTATCAACCATTTCGATAACACAAACACCTCCATTACGAAGTAGGAGTTTGTCAGTTCTTAGAAGACCTGTCTGAATTTCTGTGAAGCCCTGTAGCTGCTTCCTAAGAAGAGGCTCAGCTACGTCATAGTTAGCGTTAATTCTTAGACCAGCTACAGCAGCAGCTATATAAGAACCATCTAGGGTTACATCTACTCCATTTACAGAGCGAACGGCTGATGGAGGATATAGTAACATCAATCGACGACCATTTCCTCCGGCAGCTAAGCCAGCAGCATATGAAGTAGCTGTTGCTACGCTAGGATTACCATTCATCCCTATAATAGATGTTCTCTCTTTCTTTTCTAAAGGAGCACTTGAGTTAACCACATGAGACTTAATTGAAGCGTACAGGTTCTTATCTCCTGTAAGAGGAACAACAATATTAACATTATCTACAGCCGCTAACTTATTAAGAGCGTTCTGGAAACCCTTGAGATCAGGTGTATCTAGAGGATCTAGCTGAACAGCTACAATCCCTCCAGTATTAGCACTATTCTCGAACACAATTTCAGAAGCCAGTGATAGAGTATAAGCTGTGCTTACATCCCCATACTCAGCTAGCAAAGCATCATGATTGCTGAAGAACTTAGGATAGTAATCAGCAGCTACCTTAGGTGTTTCATAGCTAAAAGAGTAATTAACTCCTGCAGCAGGTTCTAGAGGGCTCTCTGTAAGAAGACCACCGATGAATCCTAGTAGAGTATTGGAATTTCCTGCACCAACTTGTAGTAACGCATTATTGGTAGCAGTTGTTGAAATCCTAATATATTCTAATGGACCAGCTGTATCATACGTAACCGTTACGTCAGACAGCGCACCTAACTGTGTTACAATGTTAGCTCTGCTAATTGGATTTACTCCAGTAAAGGTTACAGTCTGAGCTGAACCTCCGTTTACGTAGAGAATAAAAGTCATTCCACTTACGTTAGCCCCAGAAGCTACATCAACAGATCCTAGGAAATAAGCAGCTCTAGAAGGTGACCAACTTACATGACCACCTACAGTTTCAGTTCCACCATTAGCCGTACCAATCTTAAGAGAAGCAGCTATACCAAAAGCTCCATCAACAATGATTGTCCCTCCTGGATTATATCCAGAAGTTAGAGTATATACTGTGCTATATACACAGGTAAAGGAAGAGTAAGCCACAGCATTAGCCTGGCTATTAGGTACTAGAGCTCTTACTTTAGCTTGAATATCCGCAGCTACTGCCGCACCCGTTCCACTAGTAGCAAGAGTAATAGTTCTTAAACCATCACCATTGATATTTAGTCTAATCTGATCAGCTACAGTAGTTGTAGTAGCTGGAGTGCTGGCCGAGATACTCTTTGCTAAGGAGAGTATATAGTCCAAGTCTAACGTATAAGAATTCAGATTCACATCCGTAATAAAGCTAGGCAAGCTAGCTGCTACGGGTGATAGAAGATCAGTACCATCAGCAGTAGACCCTCTTGTCAGGGCAGCGCCAGTGGTTTTTGTTACTTTTCCCTTTCCGACCAAACCTACAGTTCTAACACCGCCAGGTACGGAGGGGAGAGCAACCGCTGGAACGAACTCAACTATTACGCCGCTCTCAGCGTTCTGGGAAGATAAAGGTGCATCGGCCATTTGTTATTTCTCCTATCAAAAATCTACTTTAAATCTTTGTTGAATATACTCAGTTTCAATCATTCCACCGAAATCATCGATGGTATCACTTTCTTTAATAGTTTCCTCTTCAATCCACTCAGCATATAATCTGAGCTCAACTCCAGAAGAGTAAAACCATCGATCGCCTATAAACTCTCTTCCGTCTCTGGATAATGAAGTACGTATAATACCAACACCTGAATTAGCTAAGTCGTCTGTAATGATCTTTAACGTTTGATACAGCCTATCCATAACCTCATCACGTTGGATTACATCTAGTGCTGTTACGGTAATCCCTACAGTAAAATATATAGGGGCGCCTCTTCTCATAACCGGTATACCATTCTCTACGGTATACTGGAAAAAGTCTTCTTGTATGAACCTTTCCTCCGTTCCACTTAAATTCATTACGTTAATGGAAGGAAGATAAAAATAGTCAGAAGGTGTAGCGTCGTTAATTACGATCTTTGTACAATCCCAGTTAACTACATGAGTTGTGGGATCTTCAACATACGTATAAAGAGTATCGTAGGCAAAGGCACGACGAAAATTTAAGATAATCGCATCGCGTACCCTCTTTGCTATTACTGCTCCCGTTATGTAAACGCTCATGGTAATGGAGGCACCACGGGACAAGTCAATCCAGTGTTCTTATCCGGTAGACCCTCTATAGGAAGATTATAAATCGGATTTCCTCTCTCAATCTCCTCAGTATCAAATAACTGTCTCAGAAGATGATGACGCCACTTTGTTTGCTGTACGTTATTAATCCAAAGTCTCTGACCATTGCGTCTTACAATAAAATCTTTATTATCAAGCCTAGGCTCCCATAGAGCCCACTGCGTTGAATTAAATTCCCTTCTCAGACCCTGCTCGTATAGTCTAATTCGCTGTTTAGCGACGGTACTAATACTGGCAAATATTTCAAAGGGTCCAAAATAGCCGCCTACGAAGTTAGTACCAAAACAAATTGTATCATTTGAATCAGTACGATGTTGCCTTCTTACGGTATCATAATTCGGACACAATACACCAGCATATAATCTTTTATATAAAAGAACTCTTTCCCCACCCATACCCATCAACCAGCGAAGGCGGTCTCTAATATCAAGAAACCTCTCAACGGGAGGATCTACTCTATCCTCTATGGCGGGAAGAATCTGCAGGTGCGACATTATGATTCGTTGACTTCAGATAAGGCTAAATACGCCTTTTCTAAAATATCCTCGTTAAGCTCTAAGGGATCACCAT
>Ga0315284_10010980_pt1 | contig 12905 bp, 11 predicted proteins | sample YL17G09_16_MG_FD_203696 | JGI IMG/M metagenome (GOLD analysis project Ga0315284, IMG submission 203696) | Sediment microbial communities from Yellowstone Lake, YNP, Wyoming, USA - YL17G09_16 | ecosystem: Environmental > Aquatic > Freshwater > Lake > Sediment | place: USA: Wyoming | collected... | reverse complement strand
AGTATCACCGATTGTGGCATTGACTGTATAGGTATAGGTGAAACTGTTTAGGTCCGGTTGACTCTCGTATAGGGATGTGTTATACAGCACACCGTTTTTCTCTATTTTTACCTCTTTGATGTAATGGGTTGTTAGGTCATTCACCGGATGTGTAATGGTCACCCGCAGGTCTTGTGTTTCAAGGTTGTATGAAACAGTCATACTGGAGGGCGCATTGGCACAAACTGTGTAAGGTATGGCAATGAAAGCCATTAAAAATAGAATGATGGGAACGCTACATCTCCAAAATAAAACCTGCTTTTGTTTACGACTATTTTTCTGGGTCTTCATAATATTCTCCCTATCTCTACTGATAGATGTGCGAATGGTAATGAGTTATTTTAAGATTATGGAAATGTAATATATCTTTTTATATATATGAAAAAACTCCTAGAATAAGGTGAATGCCTCCAAGGGTAAGTGAGAGATATGCAAGACGAAAATGCCATTGGACAGGGATCTTTGTTTTTCCTTTCCGTCTGAGTATCGCGATCATCCCCGTTATAAAAAACAAGATAAATGTCAGAATCCCTAAATAGACAATAAAGGGAATGCCACCAATCAGATAGTAGGTTATTTCTTGGAACATACAATCACCTTCTGCTTTACTAGTAACAATCTCCTATTTTATGATATTACTATAACCAAGCATATACTTTTGTTCATATATGTTTTTATAGGTGAACAGTGTTATAAAATTGTAAAGGGGCGGAAAACAATGGACAAGAACTATTTATTTAGAAAAAGTTTAGCGGTTGTTATCATTCTATTATTTATGGGGGCAGGTATCATTCCATCTACTGCCCAAGATATGGAGAAACCATCTCAACCTATTCTAAACAGAAATACCTTGTATGTTGGAGGAGATGGACCAAACAATTATAGCAGTATTCAAAGTGCGATAAATAATGCATCAAATTGGTATACTATTTTTGTTTACAATGGAACCTATTATGAACATCTTGTTGTAAATAAAATTCTTGTTATAAAAGGAGAAGATAGAAATATTACGATAATTGATGGCAGTGGAAGTGGGGACGTTATTTTAATCACAGGTATTAGAGTAAATATTACTGGTTTTACTATTCGTAACAGTGGAGATAGTATACAATCTGGTGATCCTGATGCTGGAATATATATTGATTCAGATTATACTGATATTGGCGGAAATGAAATTACAAATAATAGATATGGTATTTTTGTAGATTATGCAGCGTCTAACGGTTTGATTTCGAATAATAGAATTATTGATAATAGAGGTGATGGGATATTTCTTTATCATGGCTCAGGAAATATGAATATTTCTGATAACGTTATTGAGAATAACAATCAAGAGGGTACATACGCAAGAGGAGGTATTTGGGTTGATCAATCAAGTAGTAATATTATTTCAGGAAATATCATTTTAAATAATTCTGGTTGGGGAAATATCCTTATGTCAAATGGTTGTTATAATAATATTATTACTGGGAATATTATTGACCATGATATTAAAGGGATATATGTTTATCCCAGCTGTGATGATAATATAATCTCTTATAATTGGATACACGATAATGGTGTGGGTATCTACATCAAATTAGGCAATGACAACAATCAAATCTTTTGTAATAATATTACGAATAATGTGTACGGGATTTGGTTTGATGTATATTCATCTATTGATAATAATATTTTTCATAATAATTTTATGAGTAACTATTATCATGCTGTTGATCCATATGGTAATATCTGGGATGATGGATATCCTTCTGGAGGAAATTTTTGGGATGACTACACAGGTCTTGATATGAATGGTGATAGGATCGGTGATACACCATATGGAATTCCAGGCGGTAACAGTATTGATCATTATCCATTAATGTATCCATTTGGTCCACCCTATGCTTTCTTTCAATATAGCATATTAAACAGATCAGTACTCTTCGATGCTTCCCATTCCTATGATTATGATGGTAATATTACAAATTATCTGTGGGATTTTGGTGATGGCACAAATGGAACAGGAATGAGTATTGACCATGATTATTCAGAGTCTGGATATTTTTATGTGACCCTTACCGTAGTTGACAATGATGGAAAACAAGATACTGCAATGAGAATTATTCTAATCGTCCCAATACCTAACCTTGAAGGTGATGGGACATTGAGTTGGACCGATGTTAAACCAGGGAGTACCATAGAAGGTAATTTCACAGTTGAAAACATAGGTGAAAATGAATCAAATCTTAACTGGGAAATAGCATCCTATCCTGAATGGGGGATCTGGACATTTACTCCACCAAACGGAACTCAACTGAGGCCAGAGGACGGGTTAATCACAATCAATGTTGTTGTTCGTGTTCCTTTAAAAAGAAATAGAGAATTCACAGGAAATATTACCATTGTAAATAGCGATAATATCAGTGATTATGATACCATACCGATCTCTTTAGCAACACCATATCAGAATCATTGGACTATGATTGAAATTCTGCACGCTCTCATAGAACGATTCCCTCATCTATTCCCGATACTACGATATTTACTGGAACTTGGAGATATCTAATAAAAATTATATACGGGGCGGAAAGTAAGTGGATAAGAAACCTCTGATTGGAGTAAGTATCTGTGCTGTGGTTCTTCTTGTTCTTGGTTCGTTGAGTAATGTGGTGGGGTATCAAACCGTTCAATCATCAAACCAGAGTGTCATCAAAGAGAGAATCAATCAGAGAGAGTTGTTATTCCAAACCATCGTTGATATTGCAAACAACAAGGAGATACAACGGATTATACTCAAATCCCAGATGAGTAGAGGGATATTCCCAACATCAGAGTTTCCAGTTGTAACAAAGAACCAGCTTAAAATGATGTATTTCCTTGGTTTGATTCTTTCAAAGGTCATCAGTAAATCAAAGATACATTCGATGGTTCAGAATTATCAATTACAAAATCCCATTACACAAGAGGGAATACAGGGTGTTATTGATAAGGATGTGACACTTAGAAATGAAATTACTCAGTTACAGAACTCTGAGTGTGATTGTGAAAATGAGAAAACAACTGGTTTATGGAAATTCCCAGCTATCTGTATGGGATTATACTTTATATTTTGGTTTTTCATGGGAATTTATCTTTTCAGTAGATTAACTCTTGATTTAGCATGGGAATTCGCTCAAATGATAAATCAAATTGCTACTAAATTGGATTGTTTTTGGGCTCCATATTAATAATTAAAATGAGGTAAATCAATGAAAAGGGAATGTTTGGCGGTTGGAATCATTCTCTTGTTCGTTGGAACCTGTATTGTTCCAGTGATTGCACAGGATACCGAGAAACCACTCCCGACATCAAGAGGTTGGTTATATGTTGGTGGCTCTGGACCTGGCAATTATTCAAGGATACAGGATGCTATCAATAATTCTAATAATGGGGATACCGTCTATGTCTATGATGATTCCTCACCCTATTACGAGCATATTGTAATTACCAGCTCCATCAACCTGACCGGAGAAAACAAAGAAACGACAATTATCGATGGGAACGGGAGTAACCCGCTTCAATCCGTTATTCTTCTCGTTGAATCTGCATCGTTGGTGACAATACAGGGATTTACCATTAAACATGGTTTTGACGGCATCAGTATTGAATCGAATAATAATACCATCACCAGGAACATCATCTCCAACAACGATTATGGTATATACCTCGACGATGGTTCTAACAACACTATCCTTGATATTCTAGTCACTTCGAATAACCGGTGTGGCGTAGTACTGATTTGGGGATGCAACAACACAATTATGGGTAACAACATCACATCGAACGGAGAAGGCATAAATCTCTATATGGACTGCTGTCACAACATCATTAAAAATAACAACATCCAGAACAGTGTTTGTGGTATATTTCTCGAGCATTATTGCGATTTCAACATTATCACGGGTAACAGCATCTCAAATAGCACTTGTAGCATTGACCTCTTTCAATCGGGGAGCAATACCATTGAAGGTAACGATATCGAGAACAACAAGTATGGTTTATCTCTTTATATAAGCGGTAAAAATTTAATTAAAAAAAACAACTTTATTGGAAATGAAAAACATGCAATTTTTGCACCTTCATGGAGAAATATATGGGATGCGAATTATTGGGATAATTGGATAGGGCTGAAATTGAATTGGCCGGTCGTTCAAAAATTCCCAAAGGTCCTAGTTGGAATGCTTCTACCTCCTTGGTTTACTTTCAATTTGCCTTATTTTAATTTCGATTGGCATCCTGCACAAGAACCCTATGATATCCCTGGGATGAGTTGAAACTGGAAAGTATGAAATTGTAGATGGGAGACCTTACCTCCCAGCCCCTATTATACGATGAGAAGAGCCCAGCCAACGAAGAGCCATCATCTTTTTGCCAATAGAATTCATACCAGCGGGGTGTGATTCGTTGGTTGTCGTGGTTGGGAAGGGCTTGTTTTGATGGGCTATAAGATTTCCATAGAAGAGCCAGACCTAAACCATTTAATCCTCCAAAGAAAAAGAGCTATATTTTGTCCTGAAATAAAGTTAATAAAAGCGAGTACTCAAGTTTTTATAACGAAACAACGATTAGAACATATGACGATCACACATGTTCGAAAACGAACCGGAGAACTAGTTGCTTTCAATGCTGAAAAAATTACAGTTGCTGTTCAGAAGGCAATGCTTGCTTTAGATATGAAAAACAGAAAAAAAGCTGAATTCCTTACCAAAGAAATCGTTGATTCCCTCCAAGATAAAAAATCAACTTTTTTGGATGGTATCCCCGATATTGAACAGATTCAAGAAATCGTTGAAGATATCCTTGAGCAACGAGAAGAACGAGTGTATAAAGCCTACTCGCTGTATCGACGCTCCCGTGGTATCGCCCGTGAAATCAAGCAGTATTTCAAAATACGGGATGATCTGAAACTTGAGGTCAACGCCCTCAAAGTGCTTGAAGAGCGGTACCTCTTGAGAGACGAAGCTGGCAATATTATTGAAACGCCAACGCAGATGTTCCGACGGGTCGCAAAGGCAATCGCTGCTGTGGATAATAAATATGGAACAAACTCGAAGAGAACCGAAGAGGATTTTTTTTCTGCGATGTGTAACCTTGAGTTTCTTCCGAACTCGCCGACCATTATGAACGCGGGAACTGAACTCGGACAGCTGTCAGCTTGTTTTGTCCTGCCGATTGAGGATGGTCTTGAGGGTATTTTCACCACTCTAAAGAATATGGCGTTGATTCAGCAATCTGGTGGTGGAACTGGTTTTAGTTTTAGTCGCCTGCGGGAGAAAGGTGCGATTGTGAAAAGCACCAAGGGTGTTGCGAGTGGTCCCATCTCGTTCATTCGTATCTATGATAGTACAACAGATGTGATCAAACAAGGGGGGAAACGTCGTGGAGCAAACATCGGTATCCTCTCCTGCTTACATCCTGATATTGCTGAGTTTGTGACCGCGAAATCAGGGAAACGACTCACGAACTTCAATATCTCAGTTGCTGCCACCGATGTGTTCATGCGCAAGGCGTTGAGAGGCGAAACACTCACCTTAAGAAGCATAAACGGTGGGAAGATTGTTCGGAAGATCAATGCAGCAGCCTTGTTTGATATGATTGTCAAGAACGCATGGGCGACTGGGGATCCTGGATTGTTGTTCATTGATGAGATCAACCGGAGACATCCTTTGAAGAATGTTGGTGAAATTGAGGCGACAAACCCGTGTGGTGAGGTCCCATTGCTTGCGTACGAGTCATGTAATCTGGGAAGCATCAATCTCGTAAAAATCGTGAAAAACGGGAAAATTGATTGGAAGAAACTTCGAATGACCACACGACTTGCGGTTCATTTTTTAGATAACGTCATTGATGCGAATAACTATCCGTTGAAAGAAACCGAGAAGATCACGAAAGCTCATCGGAAAATCGGTCTTGGTGTGATGGGGTTTGCTGATCTCTTGTTCCTGCTTAAGATGCCCTATGACCGTAAGGAGGCGCTACGGCTTGGTGAGCGGCTCATCACGTTTATTGCAAAAGAAGCACAAGAAAAATCAGTGGAGCTTGGGAAACAACGTGGGTCATTTATTAATTTTGAGTACAGTAATTGGCAGAAGAAGTATCCTGCGATGAGAAACGCGACCTGTATCACGATCGCCCCTACAGGGACTATCAGTATCGTTGCCGGTTGTTCCTCGGGTATCGAACCCGTGTTTGCGTTAGCGTTCTTACGTCGAGTAATGGAAGGCAAGCAATTGCCCGAGATAAACGAGACCTTCAAACGGGAGTTGATCCGACGTGGCCTGTATTCAGATGAATTGATTCGAAAGATTTCAAAAACCGGGAACATTCAGGACATCAAACTTCCTGCAGATCTGAAAAAAATCTTTGTGACCTCGCTTGATATTTCCCCAGAGTTTCATGTCCGGATGCAAGCCGCGTTCCAACGACATGTCGATAATGCGGTCAGTAAGACCGTGAATCTCCCAAAGGATTCCACGATGCAAGACGTGAGAAATATTTATCTGCTTGCTTGGAAGTTGAAATGTAAAGGGATCACGGTGTACCGGTACGGCAGTAAACCTGAACAAGTCTTATATCTTGGTACGGGAAAACCGATCGTGATCACGACCGATTATGCGGGAGGCTGTCCTACTGGTTTGTGCCCGCTCTAATCCTGATAAAAACACAAATATTTAAGTACCGTAATGCGATAGGAACTTATATCCTACGGATGAAATTGATGCACCAATGCTCCGAGTAGTGTGTTTTTTTTGTTTGTTGGGATAAGTGTACGGACGGAGAGACTATGAAGCGTATTAAGGAAGGGGATAAGGTTCAGATTTTATGTGAGGCGAAATTAGAAACTGGTGAGCTTTGTTATAAGAACAATACCGAGAACCTCATTGAGATTGTAGTTGGAGACGGGAAGTTTTTTCCTGCAATTGAGAAAGTATTACAGGATATGACTGAGGGAGAATCAAAGATCGTGACGCTGGAACCTGATGATGCGTTCGGTCCTCATATGGATGACCTGGTCATTAAGGTGCCAAAGACCGTGTTTAAACCCGAGGTGAAACTGGAGGTTGGCTCGCGCATAAAGATTGATGCGCCTACCGGGAAATCTTTTGTTGGTACTATTGTCGCAATGGATGAGCAGACGTTTACGTTGGATTTAAATCATCAGCTGGCAGGGAAACGATTAGTGGTGAACGTCACGGTTGTCTCGATAGCGGAGCAGCAAGTGGAACAGTAGGGTTTCCCTCTCGCTCCTCTCTTTTTATGAAAATCGCGTTGATTTTCCGCTTATATTTAGGATAAAGATTTAAATATCTCTTTTGTTTTGCCTGAAAGAAGGTTTGATTAATATGATGTCAAATAAAAAAGCGGATCTCGCAGGGCCTGGTATTAGCACCTATAAAGAAGTAGAGAAAGTACTTCCAAAGAATTATAAGTCGTTGCTGACACCAAAGGAAACACAGAAAGCCATTTTTGCAGCAAAATACTACATCGAGGAAAACTTAGGAAACGAACTGAACCTTATGATGGTCACGGTTCCTCTCATTGTCGATAAGGAAAGTGGGGTGAACGATTACCTTGACCGAGACGGTTCACGTACACCTGTTGAATTCCCATGTGGGCTGGGTCTTGAAAAGCGTATCCAAGCCCAGGTCGTGCAGGCAGCAACGAAATGGAAACGTATGGCACTCAAAGAATTTGATATGAAAGTAGGTGAGGGTCTGAATACCGATATGCGTGCGGTTCGGAAAGACTATTTCCTTGACCATGATCACAGCTCCTATGTGGATCAATGGGACTGGGAGAAAGTCATAACAAACGACCAAAGAAACCTCAGATACCTCAAAGATACGGTAAACAAAATCTGGAAAGTGATTAAAGGCGCTGAAAACCTGGTAATTGATCAATTCCCACAACTCGAAACCAAGACTATTCCGAATCTCCCAGACAAACTTGAATTCTTCCACGCTGAAGAAATCTTAGAAATGTACCCTGATCTTCCTCGAAAGCAGCGGGAAACCGCAATCCTTCAGGATCACCCTGCGGTCTTCATTGTTGGTATTGGCTCGGTATTGAAGGACGGGTATCCTCATGAGATGCGCGCCGCTGATTACGATGATTGGATTACTGATACCTCAAAGGAAACAGGGAAACAAACCTACGGGTTAAATGGAGATATTCTCGTCTGGAACCCAGTGACACAACGACGACATGAACTTTCCTCGATGGGTATCCGGGTAACTCCGGAGACTCTGAAAAAGCAACTTGAGCTGTCCGGTCAAACAGATTTCCTAAAACTCCCCTACCACCAGGCGATTCTCAACAATAAAATACCGTTAAGTATCGGTGGAGGGATTGGCCAGTCAAGAACCTATATGTACCTGTTGAAAAAAGCGCACCTTGGTGAAGTGAGCGCCACGGTCTGGCCAAAGGAACTCAAAGAAATTTGTGTGAAGAAAAACATTCACGTCCTTGAATAGCGATACCTGATCTATTATTAGGTTGTGAATTTCTTTTTCTTTTTAAAATTTTTTTTTAAAAAAAATAAAAAGAAGAGGGGAGTCTCTTAGACTCCGATGACGAAGAACAGAAGAACTGTTCCTTCTGCGTTTGCTGCAACGCCACCTGCTTCGACAGCTATCCCTGTTTTACCAAAGCCGATGACGAAGTCTTTCACGGTCACGGATTCTCCGACCGCAAGTGAATCAATGATATCGGTTTTTGATTTTCCGAAGAAAATCAGCGAACCATCTAGGGTTATCGACCAGCTCACGTTGGTGAGATTTGCAGTCCCGGTGTTCTTAATGGTTGCTTTTACACCCAGTCCACCGGATATCGTAATCTCAATTGGGTATTGTATGGTGAACGTGGTTGATTGTTCTACTTCTTCATTTCCTGCGATATCAACGGAGTAGAATGCGACGGTGTGCTCACCGTTTCCAGAGACCACAAATGGTGCAGCGTCGTATGTCTCCCATGTCCCGCCGTCGATCTTATACATGGTGTAGTTTACACCGGAGTCATCGTCGGTTGCGGTTAAGGTCACCGTGACGTCACTTGTATAAACGTCTCCTTCCAAGTCTCCTGCTAGGGAGCAATTGGTGACTGGTGGTGTAGTATCTTCGCTTCCGGCAGTACCGGTTACTTGGAAGTCATCGATCAGGAGGTACCAAGAATCGGTTGACACCATGTGAATTCCGATATAGATGCTTTCACCAGCGTAGCTGGAAATATCATAGGTATACTCTGTCCAGGCGAGTGGGACGGCGTTATCTTGCCCGATTATCGTAAAACTCGCGGGATCGGTATCGGTTGTTGAAACACAGACGGTGAACTTTTCTAGATTATACTGGTCACTGTATGAATGTGCCCAAAAAGTGACTGCTTCAAATGTACCAGTGAGTTGTGGGGTGATTAGCCAGTCATCGTTTTGGTATCCTGCATTGTTATCGTTAAAACCTGCGCAATACTTATCTCCAGTACGGGGTTGCATTTGGGTATCAGTCGTTGGGGGGGTGGTTGTGTCGGGGTTGAAGATGATAAAGGCATAGGCGGTATATTGGCCTGGCCAGGTATACTGGTTATGTCCAAATGTTGGGTCTCCATCGACATCGATACAGGTCCATGGTGGGAAATTAATGAGCCAATCATCGTACGACTCAAAGCCATCTTCAAAGAGGATATCTCGATTTGTCGTCACTGGATCCAATACAGTGACATCTATGGTTTTTGTTTTTGTGCCTATCGCCGCTGCAGGGATAACCATTGCTAAGGCGATTGCGATGACCAAAGCTGCCTTTAATATAGATCTTTTTAGCATTTTTTTTGCCTCCATCTTTTTATTTACCCTTTTAATAGAAGATATACTATATATTATTTTCGGTAATATAATTATATAAAATATAAAGATTAAAATATAATTTTTATTTATAATAGGTATATAAAAAGCCATCTCCGAATATCTTGTTCTTATAAATTCATTATTTAAGATACCGAAGACCAGGATAATCAGGGGCGTAGCAGAGAATTTTAAAGACTTGATTCGCTATTGGACTAGGAATCATATTTCGATAGTTCCACACCGTTTTTTCCTCTGGTGTTACTTCGAAAAAAATGCCATGATCCCCATCGCAGATAAGTGTATTTCCATTGGGTAATCGTTGGGTTCCAGAAAGATATCCCGCATAAAAATCAAAGGGATTCTCAGCGGTGTAGCTCCATGTAAGGTCTTCTGGCCCAAACACAGAACCAGGTTCTAAAAAATAGGAACCATCGTCGTCAACCGGCGGAATAAATTCATCCACAGACGAGTATTGCCCATCTGGTCGTCCTTGCCCATTGTTAAAAACAAGGATATTACCTTCACCAGGACACTCAGGTGGAATCCATTGTGCATCATGTTGTCCGAAGAGTGTCTGGTCACTAATCTGCCCAGCACGGTAGGTTCGTGGATTACCATAGCGATAAAGAAGATCACCACCTTTCCCATTATTACCACCAGTATGTCCAGCAGCTTCTTTAGTAGTAGTACTATGGTCTATGATCCAAATCTCATTTTGATTATGCGCACTGAGGAGTATCTGGTCGAATTTTTCGTTGTAATCAATAGCATTGATATGGTTCCAATCAGCACTATATTTACCTTCATAAATACCATAATTAATATCGAGTAACTCCGGGTGTTGTTCTACGATCCCATAGTTCTCCTTTATCGGATCGAAATCCTGTATGAGATGATCCCAGACATGCCATTCCCAGACGATGGTTCCTCCTGAAGAACCGATTGGCTCAACCTCAATGACATGGTCAGGCCATAATTCCCCGATAGGTAAGGAATCAGGATCTCGCCCAGCAGCGATCGCCTCCTCAGCAGTTTTATATTCCCACCCAACCATGAGGATGTGTCCATTAGGCAGAATTTTAATATTATGATGGAGGCAATACTGGCTATTTGAATAGTTGAACTCCCATAGAATCATTCCATTCCAATCGTAGAGTTCGACACCCCCGGTCACCCCACCTGCAACGAATACTGGATTGTTATAGGCGAGCGTTGTCCGAAGAAGATCCCCGTTTTCAAGCAGAAATACTCCCAATCCCTGGATATACTTGCTCTCCCATGTATGGACAATTTTGCCTTGTTTATCTATCAAAAAGGTTGTCTTGGAATACTCTGGGGAAAAAAGAGTATATCCAATGAATGCTTCTCCATGATAGTAGGTACTTATAATCCTCGTAAATGGACCGAATACCATCGTTATGATTCGAACCTCTTTTTGAATATTCTCAGGGGTCTTGACGATAATGGTAATCTCTGGAAATGGTGTTAGTCTTCCGAGACCAATACCAAAGAGTTGTATGTGTATTGTCGTGGATTCGTTTATAGCAAGGAACGGTATTTGATATTGTAAGGTTTTTAGTCGAACGAAGGAGCTATTTGTTCTGTTTACTGAGACTATGATATCAGAAAGATTAGCTCCTCCGTTGTTCTTGAAAAGTACGGTTAATCCAACACCACCAACGATGTTTTCTATCGATATATTCGTGACATTTCCTAAAATATCAGCCGGGATAATTGGCATGCTTGAAATCTGGGTACTACTTGATTGTACCTGATTTGCCCCCTTAAAAGATGTGGGGACAAAAAGCATAAGGATTACAACAATGATAAATATTATTTTTTTCAATTCATATCTCTTGTTATTACTATGATTTTTATATTATTTAAATCTATTTTTATACAATCCCCCTTAAAATCCACTTTGTTTCTTGATGATTCGTTGTAGTCTATTGATATCCATCCCTCTTAAATCAACAGAGAAAATATACATACATAACACTCCGTTGGACAAGAATGAATTCTATCGTTTTGATACCTTTTTAAAAAAGAATAAAAAAGAGATTATTTTTTTTCCTTGGATACCCCTTCTTTAACCCCTTTTCCAAACGCTTTCACCACACGCCATCCTTTTTTTACGCCTTTTCCAACAACTTCCCCGGTTTTTTCAGCAGCTTCTTCCACAGTTCCTTTCTTTTCTTCATCCATATATTATTCAACCCTTTTTTTTTATTTCACATTTAATGGATTTGGTCCAAGTTTTTTAATCTCAGCGACAAACTCAGTGACCACCGTTGCAAACTTTTGTCCTTCTGAAGCAGAGACGTATTCAAACCGTACTCGTTGCGGATCAATCCCGAGTTCTTCTAATAATTTTTTTAAGAGTTTAACCCTGCGGTTCGTCTTATAGTTTCCCGATTGGTAATGGCAGTCGCCAGGATGACACCCCGCGATGAGCACTCCGTCAACTCCTTTTCTGAATGATTCAAGGACAAACGCTGGGTCAACTCTCCCAGAACACATCACTCGAATTGATTTCAGATTCGAAGGATACTTCATCCTGCTTGTCCCGGCGAGGTCAGCTCCCGCGTAACTGCACCAGTTGCAGAGAAATCCAAGGATGTTTGGTTCGAATTCTTTTACCATATTGTTTTTCCTCTACGTGTTTTTTAATTCAGTGAGAACCAAGGAAACAGCGGTTGGTACCGCAGATGCAACCTCTCTACTGAGCTGTTCTCCAAAATCGATGGTGTTCTTCACGACGATGCCGATTACCACGATTTCTTGAGGGAGATGCTCTTCTCCTAGTTGTTTTGCAAGAAGTAGTGCTTCAGAAAGTGAGACATCATGAGGATTGCAGGAATGAACAGCAGGTGCTTCAGTCAGTGAAAAACGTTTGACCTCGCCTGTTTTGCTGTCTTCCTGTTTGATTGCATCAACAAGGATGACTTTGTCAAACCCGCGGATCATGTCCAGGAGATTCATTCCTCCAGTGTATGTGATGTCCAGAATC
>Ga0315284_10010979_pt1 | contig 12905 bp, 10 predicted proteins | sample YL17G09_16_MG_FD_203696 | JGI IMG/M metagenome (GOLD analysis project Ga0315284, IMG submission 203696) | Sediment microbial communities from Yellowstone Lake, YNP, Wyoming, USA - YL17G09_16 | ecosystem: Environmental > Aquatic > Freshwater > Lake > Sediment | place: USA: Wyoming | collected... | reverse complement strand
CGACCCTGATCTCCCGTCCAACACGCTGATCCCCAAGACCTGAAGCGGTCAGCTCGGCTTTGCACGCTTCGGGCGCGGAGCGCTTCCACTAGGCTTTGGAGCACTTGGCTTTGATGTGGCCGGAGGCGTCGCTTCCTGGCTGGCTGATGCGGGCGGGCGGCGCCTGAAGAAGGCGCTCCAGCCATGCGGAATGAGACCCGCGCCCCAGCCGAGCGCCACCCAATAGAACCACCACGCCTTCGGCGTCACGACGAGATTGACGAGGAAAAGAAGCAGCACCACGGCCACATAAGCGAAGAGGTGGACGGTGAAGCTCCGCGCGCATTTATCGATGAAGATGCGCTCGCGCCGCCGCGTCTGGCGCAAGAGCAGCGCGAGATCGTGGGTGGCGACGGCGATACCCCAGCCCATCAGCACCCAGGGAAACCAGAGCGTGCCGGGCGTGAGCCAGAGATTGACCGCGGCGCAAATGAGCGTGCCCGCGACGAAAGCCACGAGATGCGCGAGGAAGATGCGCATCGACAAATCTTTGAACATGGCCTCGCCCCCTAGGCTGTCTAAGCACCGCCACTTTACGCTAGTCTTGCGACAGCTTCGCGCCTTGACCCAGGACAAGCCCGGTCGAGCGCAGGGAGCGATGTTCGCTGATTGTTCTTGCCGAAGGTTGCGCGCTTCGCTAGAGTGATTGGGGCTTGGACGGGGGTTCAGCGATGTTTGCGCGAGTCACGACGGTCGCTTTCGAGGGGATCGAGGCGCGCGCCGTCGACGTGCAAATCCAGATCGGGCCGGGGCTCCCCGCCTTCACCATTGTCGGTCTCCCGGATAAGGCCGTGGCCGAGAGCCGCGAGCGGGTGCGCGGCGCGCTCAACGCCATCGGCCTCGCGCTCCCGCCAAAGCGCATCACCGTCAATCTCGCCCCTGCCGACCTGCCCAAGGAAGGCAGCCATTACGACCTCCCCATCGCGCTCGGGCTGATGGCGGCGACGGGCGCCATCGCTCGCGACGCGATCGAAGGTTTTTGCGTGCTCGGCGAATTGTCGCTCGACGGCTCGATCGCCACGGCGGCCGGGGTGCTTCCCGCGGCCATCGGCGCCAACGCTCTCGGCAAGGGGCTCATCTGCCCGTCCTCTTGCGGCGCGGAAGCCGCTTGGGCGGCGGCCGACATGACCATCCTCGCGCCGCAAGACCTGCTTCAGCTCATCAACCACTTCAAGGGTTTGCAAACCTTGCGGCGGCCGGTGCCGACGCCGGACGCGGGCGACGAGGCAATGCCCGACCTGAGGGACATCAAGGGCCAGGAGACCGCCAAGCGCGTGCTCGAAGTCGCGGCAGCCGGCGGCCACAATCTCCTGATGATCGGACCGCCCGGCGCCGGCAAGTCGATGCTGGCGCGGCGGCTGCCGTCGATCCTGCCGCCGCTCGAGCCGGCCGAGATGCTCGAGGTGAGCATGATCAGAAGCTTGGCCGCCGATCTTGCCGGCGGGCGCATCGGCAGGACGCGGCCGTTCCGCACGCCGCATCATTCCGCGAGCATGGCGGCCCTGGTCGGCGGCGGCACCCGGCCCCGGCCGGGCGAAGCGGCGCTCGCCCATCTCGGCGTGCTGTTCCTGGACGAGCTGCCGGAGTTTCACCCGCAAGTGCTCGACGCGCTGCGCCAGCCGCTCGAGACGGGAGAGACGGTGATCGCGCGGGCGAACCACCGGATCACCTACCCCTCGCGCATCCAGCTCATCGCCGCGATGAACCCCTGCCGCTGCGGCCGCGCGGGAGAGCCCGGCTATGCCTGCCGCCAGGGGAGAGCCTGCGCCGAACGCTATCAGGCACGCATCTCAGGCCCCATGCTCGACCGCATCGACCTCCAGATCGAGGTGCCCGCTGTCTCCGCCGCCGATCTCGTACTGCCGCAAGCTTCGGAAGGAAGCGCTGAGGTACGGGCGCGCGTCACCCTCGCGCGCCGCATCCAGACCGAGCGCTACGCCGCGCTCGGCCTCGCGCGCATCCGCACCAACGCCGAATGCGACGGGGCGATGCTGGAGGAGATCGCGGCGCCGGAGCCCTCGGGCCTCACGCTTCTGCGCGATGCCGCCGACGCGCTTTTCCTCAGCGCACGCGGCTATCACCGCACGCTCCGCGTAGCGCGCACGCTGGCCGATCTCGACGGCGAGGGACGCGTCGCCCGCATCCATATCGCCGAGGCCTTGAGCTATCGCGGGGAGACGCTCCGCCGCGCTCAGGTCGCGGCCTAGCCAGGGTTCTTCCACTAAGCTTATGAATATATTGTATTTTCTCATCTCGCTCACCGGCACGATGGGTCGTCGCAAGCCTTTCTCAAACATTCTCTGCTTGATTGGGGGGAGGGAAGCTGCCGGCAACGACCGGCTTCAAGCGAGCGGCGTCAGGTGGAGCGGGAACAGCAAGACCAAAGCGCGAAACGGCGCGCGGGTGCGGCGGAGCGCAAGCTAAGCCTCCGCGCGAGGCTGGCTCGCGCTTTACGCGATCTCCGCGACGACACGCTGACCGGCATCGGGCTTGGCCCCGCGCTGGGGCTTCTGGCCGGCGCGCTCATCCTCGTCTCCTTCGCAGCCGGTGCGATCGCGATCGCGCTGCTGCCGCTTATTATCGGCGTCGCCATTGTCGTGGCGCTGATCGCGGCGCGGCGGGAACGAAGCGGCGGCGAGCGTCTGGCGTCTCTGGCCGAGCGCCTCGATCAAAGCCTCGAGTCGCTGCAAGACCTGCAATGGGAGGTGCGTGAGCGGGAGGCGCGCTATCGCGATCTGCTCAACCACCAAGGCGACGTGATCCTCCGCCGCGACCCCGATCAGAGGCTCACTTTCGTCAACGATGCCTTCTGCCGCACCTTCGGGCTCGCCCGCGAGGCCGCGCTCGGTCAGCCGTTCCAGCTCCCCATGGCGAGCGCCGAGCAGGAGGCGCCGGCGCCTTGGCCTACAGAAGGCGAGGGCCGGCAAAGCCGCATCGTCGAGCTCGCCACCGAAGCTGGCGCACGCTGGTTCGTGTGGGAAGACTTTGCGATTGCCGACGCCGAAGGCCGCGTGAGCGAAATCCAAAGCGTCGGCCGCGACATCACCGAGCAGCGCGCGGCGGAGCTTCAGCTCGAAGGAGCGCGCGACCAGGCGATGGACGCGAGCAAGGCCAAGTCGCGCTTCCTCGCCTCGATGAGCCACGAGATCAGGACCCCGATGAACGGGATTCTCGGCATGACCGGCCTCCTTCTCGACACCGAGCTTTCCGCCGAGCAGCGCACTTATGCCCGCGCCATCTCGACCTCGGCCAAGACGCTGCTGTCGCTGATCGACGAGGTTCTCGATTTCTCCAAGATCGAGGCCGGCAGGATCGAGCTTCGGTCCGCGCCGTTCGAGATCGCCGACGCCGCGCAAGGGGTGATCGAGCTTTTGGCCCCGCGCGCCCGCGACAAGGGCCTGGAAATCGGCTGGCTCGCCGCCCCCGATCTGCCGATGACGGTGATCGGCGACGAGATGCGCATCCGCCAGATCCTGCTGAACCTCATGGGCAACGCCATCAAGTTCACCGAGCGCGGCGGCGTGGCCTTGACGCTCCAGCTCACCCCCGGATCAACGCGCGAGGCGGGTCGACGCGAGGCCATGCTCCGCTTCGCCGTGCGCGACACGGGACCCGGCGTGCCACGCGACGCCATCGAGCGCATCTTCGCCGAATTCGAGCAGGCCGAGCGGGGGCCGGCGCGGCCGAACAATGGCACGGGCCTTGGGCTCGCCATCTCGAAGCGCCTCGTCGACGCGATGGGCGGCCGCATCAGCGTGGCGAGCGTGCCGGGGGCCGGCGCCACCTTCACCGTGGATTTGCCGTTCGTCATGCCCGCGCAGGTCGCGAGCCTCGGCGCGTCCTGGCCGAAGCCCGCGGCCGGCGAGAAGGTCCTGCTCGTGCTTGAAGGCGCGATCGAAGCGAGCCTCGTCTGCGATCTGCTCGTGGCCATGGGCGCAGCCGTCGCCCGCGTGCGGCTGAAGGATGCCGAACGCATCGCCTCGGGCGCCGCGGCGACCGGCGTCCCCTTCACCGCGCTCCTCACCGACCGGGCGGCGATCGCAGCCGGGGCGGCGCGCCTCATCGGTCTGCTCAACCCGGAACGCGGCAGCCGGAATCAGCAACGCACCGCGGTGATCATCGATCCGTCAGAGCGCGGCGATATCCCAGGCTTCCGCGCCGAAGGCTTCAACTTCTATCTCGTCCGCCCGATCAGGCCGCTGTCGCTCCTGACCCAGCTGTTCGGCGATCTCGACGAGGCGCAAGCCAAGGCGACCGACGGCGCGAGCCCCGTCCGGGCTCACTTCCTCGCATCGCAGGCCGAGGGGAAAGGCCTCTCCATTCTCCTCGCCGAGGACAACGACATTAACGCGCTGCTTGCCTGCGCCGTGCTGGAGAAATCCGGCGCCCGCGTCGTGCGCGTGCGGAACGGCGCCGAGGCCATCGCCAAGGCCCGCACCGAGCTTAGCCAAGCCAACGGGCAAGGCTTCGACCTCGTGTTCATGGATATCCACATGCCCGACATGGACGGGATCGAGGCGGCGCGCCGCATCAGGGAACTCTACCCTGCGGATGCAAGCCCGGCGGACGGGCGCCCGCCGATCGTGGCGCTGACCGCCAACGCTTTCGCCGAGGACCGCGCCGCCTATCTCGAGGCAGGCCTTGACGATTATCTCGCCAAGCCGTTCGAGAAGACCGACCTGGCGGCGGTCCTTGCCCGCTGGCGGCGTCGGGGAGCGGCAACCGAAGTACAATCCGGCCGCGGCGCCGCCTAAAGCCGGCCGAACAGCGCCCGGAGATTGTGCGCTTTCCCCAGACTGTCACATAGAGTTCGAATTGGTTTGCTAACCGGCCAGTGTTGTGGCCGAATCGGGGTGACTGCGGGTTGGGGGTTGCATCAGTCGCCCGCGGAGTCCCCGGGCCACACACGCCCAACTCTCAATTGGGCCGATCATGCCGATGAAGCTAAATTCGGGACGCTTTGCGGGCAGATTTCGCGGTGGGGCCATATTTCCAGGATTGATGTTCAAGCCGGGCCAGGGTGGCGGGCTGCCCTTCATGGGCCGCCGCCGCTTCCCCGTGGGAGCCTTCGGCCGGCGCTTCCAGCCTGCCAAAATCTATGGCCGGTTCGGCTCGCTCGAGGTGCGGCTCGCCCGCAAGAAAAGCGAGATCCGCCGCGCCCAGCGCCTCCGCTACAAAGTGTTCTACGAAGAGATGTCCGCCATCCCCAGCGCGCTGGCCATGCTGTCGCGGCGCGACGAGGACGAATTCGACCCAATCCTCGACCATCTCCTGGTGATGGACCGCGGCGACGCCAATGACGGGCGCCGCTGGCGCCGCTCCAAGGTCGTCGGCACCTATCGCATGCTGCGTCAGGAGGTGGCCGATCGCAATGACGGCTTCTACACCCAAGGCGAATACGACATCGCGCCGCTGATCCGGGCGAAGCCGGGCTGCAAGTTCATGGAGCTTGGCCGCTCTTGCGTGCTGAAGCCTTATCGCAACAAGCGGACGCTCGAGCTGCTCTGGCAGGGCGTGTGGTCCTATGTGCGCGAGCATAACGCCGACGTCATGATCGGCTGCGCGAGCTTCGAGGGCACCGATCCCGCGGCCCATGCCGAGGCCTTGAGCTTCCTCTACCACACCGCACTCGCGCCGGAGGATTGGCGGGTCAGGGCGCATGAGCATCTCCGCGTCGACATGAACATGATGCCGCGCGAGGCGCTCAACACCCGCGCGGCGCTCAAGGCGCTGCCGCCCCTCATCAAGGGCTACCTGCGGGTCGGAGCCTTTGTCGGCGATGGCGCCGTGGTCGACCACCAGTTCGGCACGACCGACGTGTTCGTCATCATGCCGGTCAAGGCGATCAACACGCGCTATTTCGCTCATTTCGGCGCTCCTGACGAGTTCGCCTCGCCCGTGGCCGCGGAATTCGGGCCGCTGAACTAGCAACCAGAAGCCCGCATCCGGTTTGACGTAGCCGAGGGGCGCTCCTAAATTCGCCCCCACCATGCGTCATGCCGACCCCAATGAAGCGCGCGCGGCGGCGGAAGCCGCCGTCGGCCTCCGCCAGCTTAACGAACGCTCGCGCGAGGTCTTCAAGCGCATCGTCGAGACCTACCTCGCCACCGGCGAGCCGGTCGGCTCGCGCAATCTAAGCCGCGCTCTGCCGATGACGCTGTCGCCCGCCTCGGTGCGCAACGTCATGTCGGACCTGGAAAGCCTCGGCCTGATCTATGCCCCGCATACGAGCGCGGGCCGGCTGCCCACGCATACCGGCTTGCGCCTTTTCATCGACGGACTGCTGGAGGTCGGCGATATCAGCGGAGACGAGCGGAGCCAGATCGAGAGCCGCATGGCCGGAAGCGGCCGGCGCCGTGCGATCGAGGAGTTGCTCGGCGAGGCCGGCGAGATGCTGTCCGGTCTGTCGGGCTGCGCGGGCATCGTGCTGGTGGAGAAGCAGAGCAAGACGCTGAAGCAGGTCGAGTTCGTCAATCTTGGACCGGGGCGGGCGCTTGCCGTGCTGGTCGGCGAGGACGGCGACGTCGAGAACCGCATCATCACCTTGCCTGAGGGGCTGCCGCTTTCCTCGCTGCAGGAAGCCTCGAACTACCTCAATGCCCGCATCGGCGGTCGCACTTTGACGGAGGCGCGTAGCCGCATCGAGACGGAAATCGATGAGCGGCGCGCCCAGCTCGATGCGCTGACCGCCCGCGTCGTCACCGAAGGTCTCGCCACCTGGTCGGGGGACGGCGACGACCGCAAGAGCCTCATCGTCTGCGGGCGATCGCATCTCCTCGAAGACGTGCGCGCCATGGAGGATCTCGAGCGGGTCCGGCTTCTGTTCGAGGATCTCGACACCAAGACCGACCTGATCCAGCTGCTCGGGCTGGCCGAGCGCGCCGACGGGGTGCGTATCTTCATCGGCTCGGAGAACAAGCTTTTCTCGCTGTCCGGCTCGGCCTTGATCGTCTCGCCGTTCGAGGATACCGAGCAGAAAATCGTTGGCGTGCTTGGGGTCATCGGCCCGACCCGCCTCAATTACGCGCGCATCATCCCCATGGTGGATTACACGGCAAGACTGCTGGGGCGGCTCGTCCCTTGATTTTTATCGCCTAACGGTCGATACCCCCGGGAACTTCCCGCCTGCAACACTTCGCCGAGGCTTCCCATGCCCGACGACAAGACCGATCCCGCTGAGCCGAACGAGGATCAGGCCAAACCTGCCGATTCTCTGAAAGCCGAGGCGCAAAGCGTAGACGCCGACCCAGGCCGCAAGCTTGGCGCCGATCTCGACGCTTTGCTGGTCGAGAACGCCGAGATGCGCGACCGGCTGCTGAGAACCATGGCCGACATGGAGAATCTGCGGCGCCGCACGGAGCGGGAAAAGACCGACACGGCACGTTACGCCATCTCCAATTTCGCCCGCGACGTGCTGACGGTCGGCGACAATCTCAAGCGCACGGTCGATCACGTCCCGGCCGACGCCGCGGCGCAGGATCCCGCGCTGAAGAGCTTCCTCGAAGGGGTCGAGCTGACCGAGCGCGAGCTGCTCAACGTGCTCGAGCGCCACGGCGTCACGCGTATCGAGCCGCTCGGGGCACGCTTCGACCCGAACTGCCATCAGGCCATGTATGAGGTGCCGAACCCGGACGTGCCGGAAGGCACGGTGGTCGACGTGATGCAGGCAGGCTATGTGATCGGCGATCGGTGTCTCAGGCCTGCGCTCGTCGCTATCGCCAAAGGCGGGGCGAAGCCGGCAAAGCCGCAAGCCGGCGACGGCAATGGGGCCGCGCCGCGCAAAGCCGCCAATGACGATTTCCCCGATGGCGAGCAGCCCGGCGACTGAGGCCGCTTCAGTTCGGCGTTGTGACCCGCCGCAAAGTGAGATTGAAGCGGCCGCCTTCGGCAAGGAGATCCGACGTCCCGCCGAGGATGCGGTCGATGCCGTGATAAGCCAGCCGGTCCTCGCCGCCCAGCACCACCACGTCGCCCGATTTGAGCTCGATCTTCTTGGTCGGGTCCTGGCGCGATCTCCCGCCCACGCGGAACACTCCCGTATCGCCAAGCGACACCGAGAGCACGGGAGCGGAGAAATCCTCCTCGTCCTTGTCCTGATGCAGCCCCATCTTGGCGTCGCCCGCGTAGTAATTGACGAGGCAGGCTTGCGGAGGAAAGGGGTATCCGGCCACCGCGCCCCAGACATCGAGCAGCATTGGCGGGATCGGCGGCCAGGGCTTCCCCGTCTCCGGATGGGTGGCCTGATAGCGATAGCCGCGCTCCTTGTCGGTCACCCAGCCGAGCGGCCCGCAATTCGTCATGCGCACCGACAGCGGATTGCCTGAGCGCGGCATCGTCGGCGTGAACAGCGGCGCTTGCGCAACGACGCGCCTCAGGGCAGCCAAAAGGGCCATCTGCGCCGCCCGATCGAGCGCTTGCGGAAAATAATTCATGCCACCTTTGTTCCACCTCAAGGCTGGCTTAGGCTCTGCCATATAGCGCATCAGCGGCGGATAAGGAGATGGAGCCGGTGGCGGCAAAGGCGCAGAAATTGAATCCCGACGGTTATGTGCATGCAAGGGACGTGGAGGAGTATCAGCGCCTGCGCGATCAGGCGTCGATGTGGCAGCATGCGACCGAGGCGGTGCTCGACCGCGTCGGTCTCAAGGCCGGCATGAGCTGCCTCGACGTGGGCGCGGGCCCAGGCGCGGTGATGCGGCTGATGGCCGATCGCGTCGGCGCAAGCGGCCGCGTCACCGGCATCGAAATCGATGGCAAGCTCGGGGCCCAGGCGCTGGCCGATCTTCGCGCGCAAGGCGGCGCCACGTTCGCCATGATCGAGGCCAATGTGCTCGAGCTCGACACCGTGCCAGGCGCCCCCTTCGACCTCACCTTCTGCCGCCTCTTCCTCATGCATATGCAAGAGCCCGTGGCGGCGCTGGAGAAGATGTTTCTCTGGACCAGACCGGGCGGCACCGTGGTGGCGCAGGAATTCGATTTCGGCGCCATCGCGGTCGAGCCGACATGCCCCGCCATGGCCGAGTTCAATCGCCTGTTCGAGGGCGTGTTCCGGGGTCACGGCCGCAATTTGCGGGCAGGGCGGCAATTGCCCGCTCAGTTCGAGGCGGCAGGTCTCGGCCTCCCCGACGGCACTTTGGCCGAGGCGAAGTACCTGCCGCTCAAGGAGATGGCGCCAATGTTGATCGGCGTTTACCAAGGGCTGTTCGGGGCAGCCGCCGAGCTTGGCATCGCGGATGCGACACGCGCGGAAGGCTTCAAGGCCGACATGGCCGAGGCCGCCGCGGATGGGCGCTATTACTGCCTCACGCCCATTCTCATCGCCGCCTGGAAGCGCGTGGCGTGACATCTCTGTCACGAGCGCCCTCACCGGCCCTGCTTCTCCTTGCGGGCCATAGGGTTGCCTCCTATATAACCGCGGAACCCCGCCGGATGAGTCGGCGGGCGCGCCGAATGTTGGGGACCGACGCCACGCCTAGCGCTGCAATGCCGGGTGCCTCTCAAGGGCCCGGACGGTCTGCCAGAAAGAGAGGTCTGTAATGGCGAAAGTGATCGGTATCGATCTCGGCACTACCAATTCCTGCGTCGCAGTGATGGAGGGGAAGACTCCCAAGGTCATCGAGAATGCCGAGGGCATGCGCACCACGCCCTCGATGGTCGCCTTCACCGACGACGGTGAAATTATCGTCGGACTCCCAGCCAAGCGACAAGCCGTAACGAATCCCGAGAATACGTTCTTCGCCATCAAGCGCCTGATCGGACGCCGCTACGACGATCCGATGGTCGAGAAGGACAAGAAGCTCGTCCCCTATAAGATCGTCAAAGCCGCCAACGGCGACGCCTGGGTCGAGTCGCACGGCAAGCAATATTCGCCGTCGCAGATCTCCGCCTTCATCCTGCAAAAAATGAAGGAGACCGCCGAAGCCTATCTCGGCCAGAAGGTCGACCAGGCGGTCATCACCGTCCCGGCTTATTTCAACGACGCTCAGCGCCAAGCCACCAAGGACGCCGGCAAGGTCGCCGGCCTCGAAGTGTTGCGCATCATCAACGAGCCGACCGCGGCCGCTCTGGCCTACGGGCTGGAGAAGAAGGAAGGCAAGACCATCGCCGTCTATGATTTGGGCGGCGGCACCTTCGACATCTCGACCCTCGAGATCGGCGACGGCGTGTTCGAGGTGAAGTCGACCAACGGCGACACGTTCCTGGGCGGCGAAGATTTCGACATGCGCATCGTCGATTACCTCGCCAACGAATTCAAGAAGGAGTCCGGCATCGATCTGCGCGGCGACAAGCTCGCGCTGCAGCGCCTGAAAGAGGCGGCGGAGAAAGCCAAGATCGAGCTCTCCTCGACGACGCAGACCGAGATCAACCTGCCGTTCATCACGGCGGACAAGTCCGGGCCGAAGCATCTGACCATGAAGCTCACCCGCGCCAAGCTCGAGAGCCTGGTCGACGATCTCATCCAGAAGACCATCGGCCCTTGCGCCAACGCGCTGAAGGACGCGGGGCTGAAGGCCGCCGAGATCGAGGAAGTGGTCCTGGTCGGCGGCATGACGCGCATGCCGAAAGTGGTCGAGACGGTGAAGAATTTCTTCGGGCGCGAGCCGCATAAGGGCGTGAACCCCGACGAGGTGGTGGCCATCGGCGCCGCCATCCAGGCGGGCGTGTTGCAGGGCGACGTCAAGGACGTGCTGCTGCTCGACGTGACCCCGCTCTCGCTCGGCATCGAGACCTTGGGCGGGGTGTTCACCCGGCTCATCGACCGCAACACCACCATCCCGACCAAGAAGAGCCAGGTGTTCTCCACCGCGGAGGACAACCAGAACGCCGTCACCATCCGCGTGTTCCAGGGCGAGCGCGAAATGGCGGCCGACAACAAGATGCTTGGCCAGTTCGATCTGGTCGGCATCCCGCCGGCGCCGCGCGGCGTGCCGCAGATCGAGGTGACCTTCGACATCGATGCCAACGGCATCGTCAATGTCGCGGCCACCGACAAGGCCACCGGCAAGGAGCAGTCGATCCGCATCCAGGCGAGCGGAGGCCTGAGCGACGCCGACATCGATCGCATGGTCAAGGAAGCCGAGAGCCACGCCGAGGACGACAAGAAGCGCCGCGAGCTGGTCGAGGTCCGCAACCAGGCCGAGGCTCTGGTTCACTCGACGGAGCGAATGCTGAAGGATTACGGCGACAAGGTCCCGGCGGGCGACAAGAGCCTGGTGGAGACCGCGGTCAGCGACCTGAAAACGGCGATCCAGGGTGAGGACAAGGACGCGATCAAGCAGAAGACCGACGCGCTGGCTCAGACCTCGATGAAGCTCGGCGAGGCCATCTATCAAGCGAACCAAGGCCAGGGCGGTGCGGCAGGCGGCGGACCGTCGGCGGCCGATGCCGGTCCCGACGACAAAGTGGTCGATGTCGACTTCGAGGAAGTCAAGGACGACGACAGCAAGAAGTCGGCCTAAGCAGAGTGCATGGCATTGGCGCCGGGCGAGAAGAGCCTGGCGCCAGCGCCCAACACAAGAGGCTTAAGCGCCGCCAAACTGGACGGCGGTGTAAAGGGCCGGAGGGGCGATGGCAAAACGTTGCTACTACGAGGTTCTCGGCGTGACGCGCGGCGCTCGCGACAGCGAGGTCAAAGCCGCCTTCCGCAATCTCGCCAAGGAATGTCATCCCGACAGCTGCAACGGCGATCCGAGCGCCGAGACCCGCTTCAAGGAACTCAACGAGGCCTACGAGGCGCTGAAGGACCCGCAGCGCCGCGCCGCCTATGACCGCTTCGGCCACGCCGCCTTCGAATCCGGCCTGGGCGGCCCGGGCGGGCACGGCTTCGGCGCCGATTTCTCGGCCTCGATGTCGGCGATGTTCGACGATCTGTTCGGCGAGTTCATGGGCCAGCGCCGCCCGCGCCAGCGCTCGGCGCGCGAGCGCGGCTCCGATCTCCGCTACAACATGGAGATCACGCTCGGCGAAGCCTACCAAGGCAAGACGGCGCAAATCCGCGTGCCGACATCCGTCACCTGCGAAAGCTGCTCCGGCTCGGGCGCCAAGGCCGGCACCGCGCCCACCTCGTGCCGGACCTGCGGCGGCATCGGCAAGGTGCGCGCGACCCAGGGCTTCTTCACCATCGAGCGCACCTGTCCCTCCTGCCAGGGACGCGGCGAGACCATCGAGACTCCCTGTCCCTCCTGCAATGGCGCCGGCCGCGTCATGCGCGAGCGGACGCTTTCGGTCACGATTCCCATCGGCGTCGAGGACGGTACGCGCATCAGGCTGGCCGGAGAGGGCGAGGCTGGCGTGCGCGGCGGGCCGCCCGGCGATCTTTACATCTTCCTCTCGATCAAGCCGCACGAGTTCTTCCAGCGCGACGGCGCCGATCTCTTCTGCCGCGTGCCGATCGTGATGACGACCGCCGCCCTTGGCGGCCAGATCGAGGTGCCGACCATCGACGGTGGCCGAACGCGCGTGAAAATCCCGGAAGGCACCGAGAGCGGCAAGCAGTTCCGCCTCAAGGCCAAGGGCATGCCGGTGCTGCGCTCCAAGCAGCAGGGCGATCTTTATATTCAGGTCGAGGTGGAGACGCCGAAGAACCTGTCGCGCAAGCAGCGCGAGCTGCTCAAATCCTTCGAGGACGCCTCGAACCCGAGCACGAGCCCGGCATCGACCGGCTTCTTCGCGCGCGTCAAGGAATTCTTCGAAGGCATCCGCGAGTAGCTTCTACCCTTCCGCTCCGTCTTTGACGTAGAGTGGTCGAGAAGCCCGTCTTACGCGCGCCTTTCCCAACGCGCGCCCTCAAGCGAGATTGCCATGCAAGGCGAGCCAGTTTTGCGCGACCCGCCAAGGACGAGCGCGAAAGCGGCGCAAGCGCCCCA
>Ga0315284_10010978_pt1 | contig 12905 bp, 9 predicted proteins | sample YL17G09_16_MG_FD_203696 | JGI IMG/M metagenome (GOLD analysis project Ga0315284, IMG submission 203696) | Sediment microbial communities from Yellowstone Lake, YNP, Wyoming, USA - YL17G09_16 | ecosystem: Environmental > Aquatic > Freshwater > Lake > Sediment | place: USA: Wyoming | collected... | reverse complement strand
ACTGGAAAAGGGCCGCCGGCGAGATCCTGGACATCGCCTTGGCTTTGCGGCCGCGCTCGTTCTCCGCACGCGCATAGTTCGCGTAGAACTCGGTGACTTTGGCCTGACCTTCCTCGAAGATCCTGTCTGTCTCGCGGTGTATCTCGTCCTCGGTCCGGAACTCGCCCCGGTTCACGCGTTCCTGGACCCCGCCGATCTTGGCCCATACCTCCTTTTGGACCATGGGCTCGAACATCCGGGCGGACTGGGTCTCGCTAGGCGCCGCGGACAGTTTCTCGGCGATGACGATCGACGAGCTGGGGATGACGACCGCAAAGCAGACCCAGACGGCGAGAAGCGCCAGGAGGACAAGCGACGACCTGGCGATGAGGGACGAAAAGAGAAGGCTCAAAAAAGCGAACAGGGAGAAGTAGGCCAGGACGAGAAAGAAAACGAACAGGACCCGCCCCAGGTCGGCCGCGGCCAGGCCGCCGGGGAGGAAGGCGCCGACGATGATGAGGCTGACCAGGACCCCCGCGGCGAACGGCACCGACGCGGCCGCCATGATCGAGCAATACTTGCCGACGAGCAGCTTGACCCGGCCGAGAGGGTTGGCCAGGATGAGCCGGAGCGTTCCGCGTTCCTTCTCGCCCGAGACGGCGTCGTAGCCGAGCAGGATGACGTAGAGGCTGAACAGGACCCGGATGAGGAACGACCAGTCGAGCGCGGGGATGGCCGGCAGCTTGAACGTCCGGGGATTGACGGGGATGGGTGTGAACTCGCCGCCTTGTATGTCGTAGCCCGACGGCCTGTCCTGGTCCCCCCCCGCGGCCATGAAGCCGAGCGCGTTCGGCCGGCGGACGAGGCGGGCGCCCATCGTGCTCGGGTGCCGCTCCGCCCGCGTCATCTGGGTCCGGTAATAGACGTCGCGTTCGGCCTGGGCCCGGACGTAGACGAAGCCGCTCGCGGCGAAGAGGACGACCGAGAGGGCGAAGAGGACGATGAACTGCAGGCTCTGGACGTGGTCCAGGAATTCACGGCGGATGATGGTTTTCATGGCGCTACCTGAGGTCCTTCTTGAGAAAGCCCGTGTAAGCCAGGGTGAAAAAAACGAGACTGAAGAGGAAGAGAACGAGCGCCTGCGGCCAGACCGCGGCGATCGTTTGGGCAGTCGAATCCGAGGCGTATCCGAAATCAGGCAGCTGCGACTTTTTATAGGCGTCGGGATCGGTATAGCGGAGGTTCAGGCGTTCGACGTAGCTCCGCCACAGGCGGACGGCGCCTTCCATGAACAGCTCATACTCCCGGATGTCCGTCCGGGCCAGCCGGTTCATGACCTGGTCGTAGAGGGACGCCGGCGAGAGCGAGGAGATGAGTTCGGCGCTTTTCATCTGCCGCGTCTGGAGGCGGCTGAATTCGCTATCGACCTTGTGGATCTCCTCGGCGTTTTGGCTCCACACCTTGTTGAACCGGAGCCGGTCCTCGGCGGTCGAGGTCGCCTGGCCGAGTTTTTCGTTGACCTCCTGGATGTCTTTCCGGAAGCGGTCTTCGACGGCCGCCTTCTCCGCGGCGACGGTCTGCTCGCTCGGCAGGGGGACGAGGCGTTCGGCCAGGGTCACGCTGAGGTTGGGGTAGAGCACGACGAGAAAGACCCAGGCCTGGAGGAGGACCATCAGGGCGACGGCCGGCCGGTCGACCTTGACCGAAACGAAAAGCCCCAGGGCGTAGAACACGGAGAGGTAGAGCGCCGAGACGGCCATCATCCCGGCGATCCGGAGGATGTCGCTTCCGGAGAGAGAAACGGCCGGGTGGAGCATCAGGAAGATGACGGCCAGGAGGGAGGCCACGGCCAGCGCGCCCAGGACGACGGCCAGCCCGCTGACGAGCTTCCCCAGGAGGAGCTTGTCGCGGGGAAGCGCGTTGGCCAGGACGAGCTTGAGGGTGCCGCCGGCCTTTTCCTCGGCCACGGCGCCGTAGGCCAGGAAGATGACCATCAGGCTCATGACGACGCGGACGAGGAAAGCGAAGTCGACGGCGGAGAGCCGGGCGAGCGAGGGGAACTTGGGCTTCCGGACGTCCATCGTTCCGCTGAGCTCGCTGGGGACGTCGCCGACCCAGACGCGGACCAGCTCGCCGAGGTCCTTGTCCTTGCCCCGGACGAGAATGCTCAGGACCTGGGGCCCGCGCAGGATGTTGACCCTCCGGCTTTCGGCCTGCAGCTCTTTTTTGGCGTCCAGGAAGTCCTGGTGGCGGAGGACGTAGTCCTCGACGTTGATCAGAGTGCTCGCGGCGATCAGCACGACGGTGATGATCAGCCCGAGGGCGAACCGGGCCGACTTCAGGTATTCGAGGATCTCACGGACGACGATCGTCTTGAACATGGGGGCTCAGGAAATGGCCAGCGGCTCCGACTTCATGTAGTCGATGTAGATCTTGACCAGGTCCTCGTACTGGAGCTCCTGGCGCGTCCGCTCCATGACCAGGCGGCCTTCCTTCATGATGCCGACGCGGTCGCCGATCTCCTTGGCCCGGAAGATGTCGTGGGTTGACATCAGGATGGCCTTGCCCTCGTTCTTCAGCTCGGCCATGATCTCCAGGAACTCGGTCGCGGCTTTGGGGTCGAGGCCCGAGGTCGGCTCGTCGAGCAGGATGGCCGGGGCGTCCTTGATGATGGCGATGGAGATGCCCAGCTTCTGCCGCATGCCCTTGGAGAAGTTCTTGACCCGCTGGTCGAAGGCCTTCTCCTGGAGCGAGACCCGGCGCATGACCTGGTAGTAGTCGTTCTTGGCGAGGGCGGTCTTGCCGCCGAGCTTGGCGAAGAAGTCGAGGTTCTGGCGGGCCGTGAAGTTGCCATAGAGCATGACGTTCTCGGAGACGAAGGCGACGTACTTCTTGGCCTCGAGCGGGTCCTTGGTGACGTCGATCCCGTTGATGAAGCAGGTCCCGGTCGTCGGCGGGATGAAGTTCAGGAAGAGGTTGATCGTCGTCGTCTTGCCGGCGCCGTTGGCGCCGAGCAGGCAGTAGACCTCGCCCGGCCGCACGTCCAGGTTGAGGTGGTCCAGGGCCAGGACGCCGTCCTCGTAGCGCATGGATAGGTCGTCGGCTTTCAGGATGGGTTGTGATGTTGCCATGTTTCCTCCTCGTTGTGAAATGGCAGATTTTTATCTCACGTCATATCGCGTGAACGAAAAATACGCTGCGGAGAAAAAGATCAGGTTGAACAGGACGAGCAGAATGACATCGGGGGCGGTCGCGCGCAGGGTGTCTTCATACGCCGGGAACGCATACCGGAATTTCGGGTAGTCGATTTTGCCTTCCGGGCTCGAATCTCCTCCCATTGATCGGTTGTTTTTGCCGTCGTCAGAGGAGAACGTGTCTTGGAACGAGTATTTGAAGACAGCCTGGTAGAGCTGGATGTAATGAGCCTGGAGGCTGCGTGAAAAATTCTCGAGGTCGGCGATTCCCGTATGGCAGAAATTCAGGGCGGCCTGGGTATAGGCAGAGGCCGGGGATAGGCGGGCGATGTTGAGGCTGAGGGCCCGGCGGGCGCTCCTCTCCCGTTCATAGTCCTCGTCGAATTTCTGGAGGGTCTGGTCGAGCCGCTCCTCGTACTCCTTGGCGATGGGCCCGCGGGCCCCGGTGTAGGCATTCCAGTCCCATTTCCCCTGCCCATCGTTGGGCAAATATTTAGCCATCAAGGGGGCCAGCGCCTTGCCTTTCTCTTTCTCGATCTGGCTGCGGACCTGGGCCCTGTTGGCCTTCATGACCTCCTCGCTCGCCACCCGGCGAATGAGCCCGGCGATGGGTTCGCTCGTCTTGGGGATGATGAAGGTCAGGAAGATCCAGACGAAGAAGCTCGCCAAGAGCGCGAGGCTGGTTTTATGCGTCCAGGTTGAGATGAGCAGGCCCAGGGAAAAGAGGGCCGAAAGATAGAGAACCGAGAGCGCGAGCAGGGACAAGATCCGGGCCAGGTTGCCGGCCTCGAAGAGGGGGAAACCCTCAAGAAGGAGAAGCAGGGTCCCGACGAAAACGCTGATGGCGAACGGGATCATGAGGACGCTAAAACCACCCGCGAACTTGGCCGCGATCACGGTGCTCCGTCTCGTCGGATTCGCCAGCATGAGCTTGAGGGTCCCGGCCTCCTTTTCTCCGCTCGCCATCATCCCCGCGTAGAGGACGGCCAAGAGACCGAGGAGGAAGCTCACGATGACGACGAAGTCGAGTTTTCCGTTGATCTGGCTCAGGACTTCGGTCTGGGCCTGAATTCCTTTGGCATCCGTCTCGTACTTGGAGAAGGTGACTTTCTCGGGGAGAACGCTCTCGAGGCCGATGCCGAAGGTGCTGAGGGCGCTAGGCTCCCGATAGACGGTTGTGGAATTCTTAGCCTCCTTCTGGGAGGCGTCATATTCGTGAAAGACGTTCTGGTAATTCGAATAGTTCAATAGCAGGCTGGCCGGCACCAGCCCCAAGCAGAGCAGGGAGACGATCAGGAACTTGGGGCTGAGGATTTGGTCGAGAAGCTCTTTGTTAAAGATCGTTCGGAACATGGTCTCCTCCGTCCCCTATCGGACATCGTACTTGATGAAACGAACGTAGGCCGCCGCGAAGGGGGCGACGAGCCAGAAGAGAAGCGACAGCAGGCTTTTCCAATTCGCCTTGAATACGTCGGCGAGGGAAGCCGGCGCGATCGTGAATTGGGGCAAGGACTTGAAATCGACCGGCTCGGCCGAAAAGCCGAGAGAGGTCCCGCCGCCGGCATGGATCATGAGGGTCCGCTTGGCCTTGCTGAACAGGGCGCCGTCAAGGGTCCGGGCGTGGGCCTGGACCGCTTCGGCGTATTTTGTCCGTTCGAGCTCGCCCGTGCCGCAGACGTCGGCGACGAAACGGGCGAAGGCCGCGCTCGGCGAGATGAGGGACAGGTTGATCGCGAGGGCCTGCTGGCGCCGCTTTTGCTGTCGATAGGTCTCGTCGATCGCGCCGAGCTGTTGGGCCTTCCTCTCCTTGGCGCCTTGTTCGATCCCGGCTTTGACGCCGTCCCACCGTTTCCTCTCCGGCGAGGCCTCGTCCTCGGCCGCTCCCTTGGGGGCCGAGCCGAAGATGAGGTCGTACTGCCGGCCGAGCTCCTTGGCCGTTTCCATGCCGAGGGAGCCGGCCAGGAGGGACTTTTCGAGGGAGACCTGGGTTTCCGTCCGGACCGGATGGACGAGAGCGGCGACCATGTCGCTGAGCTTGGGCATGATCAACTGGAAAAAGGCCCAGACGAGCAGGATGGCCACGAGCGCCGTCCGCGTCTTCGAGGAGCTCGCCGATATCATCGTGCCCAGGATGAAGTAGGCGAGCAGGAATACCGAGGCCGAAAGGAACACAACCAGGATCTTCGCCGGCATGTCCCCGCCGAAGACCGGGAACTCCCCGAGGACGAGGAAAAGGAGGCCGACGAGGAAGGCCCCGGCGAAGGGTGCCCACAGCGCCGCGTACCCTCCCGCGACCTTGCCCGAGAGAATGGCGTCCCGAGGCACGCGGTTCGACAGCATGGCCCGCAGGGTTCCCGCCTCCTTCTCTCCGGCGATGACATCGGAGGCGAAAAGGAGGGCGACCAAGCTGAGGACCATTTGAACGAGGAAGACAAAATCGACCTTCCCTTGGACGGAAAGGATGGACTCCTCGCCGCTCGAGGATTCGCCGGGCTTGGCCCCCTCTTGGGTGAATTCGTAGTAACGGGGGAGGGTCCCCTCGAAGCCCCGCGTGTAAACGGAGAGCGGCGCCGGGCGGCGGAATCCCTTGATGGAGACAGTGCCGGCCATGACGTCCTGGATACTGAGTGACGACGCCGCCTCCGTGGCCAGGCGGACCTGCTCGTCATAGTCCCGGACCCTTTTCGCGTAGTCGAGCTGGTTGACGTACATCCCCAGGGGGATGAGGAGCATGGCGATCAGCCCGAAAAGCGGGAACCGGTAGCTGAGGATGTTCTCCAGGAGCTCTTTCTTGACGATCGTTTTCCACATGGCGTTTCTCCTACCAAGAAAGGGGACACGTACCTCCGGGACATGTCCCCTTATGCGTCCACATGGCCGTTTCTCGCCTATCTCCGCGTCAGCTTGATGCCGAAGACGACGATGCCGACGAGCAGGCCGACGAGGAGCAGGACCAGGGCCACGAGGCCGAGGACGTTGGCCTTTGAAGTGATGTGGATGCGGACGATCTTGTCCTCCGACTCGACGCGCCGGTTGTCGGCGACGGCATCGGTCCGGATCTTGGGCTCGTAGTCGCCGACGGAAACCCCGGCCGGGGGCAGGAACTTGATGCTGACGACCTCGTCCTTGTTCTGCTCCAGGGTCGCGAGGAGGTCCGGCTTGATCTCGACGCGCCAGTTGAGCGGCAGATCGCAGAAGACGCGGACGTTGTTGAGCTTGCGGGTCCCCGTGTTGCGGATGGTCACGTCCATGCCGATGTTGTCGCCCGCCTTGATCTCGTGGTAGAGGTTGACGGCCTGGACCTCGACCTTGGGCACGCCGCGCGGGATGAGCTCGAGCTTGACCGACCCGGCCTTCAGGCCCTCGATCTCCTTGGGGCCGATCCCGGCGCCGGCCGTCTCGATGGCGCGGAGCTTCTGCGTCTGGTCGTTGTCGAGGGCCAGGACGAAGAACTCGAGGGGCTTGTCGAGGACGACCCGGTCGTCCGGGTTCTTGGGGAGGTAGAGCTTGAGCTGGAGCTTGAGGCTGGTGACGCCCTCGCTGAATTTGATCTGGGAGAGACGGGCGCTTGACGTCGGGTCGCTGAACTCGTAGGTGATCTGCTGAGGCAGGTTGACGGCTTCGAGCTTGAAGACGTTGGCCTCGCCGCTGAACTTTTCGAGCGACAGGTCGAAGGTCGCCGTGCTCTCGAGGTCGGCTTCCTGGGAGAACTGGGCGGAGTTGATGGTGACGATGTTGGCGCTGACGCCCTTTTGGAGATAAACGGACGTCTTCTCCGTCTTCCCCGAGTAGGAGATGCTGATCTCGAGGTTCTCGACGTCCTTGAGGAGTTGGAAGGTGACGCTGCGCTCGGTCTCGATGGGCATCGAAGCGACGGATCTTTCGTAGGGGTCGGAGACGATCTTGCTTTCCGAAAGGAGCGAGACATAGACGTCCTTGATCTCCTTCATGAAGTCGAGCGGGAAGAGGTCCTCGGCGCTGATCTTGAGGTTGGCCAGCTCCTTGAGCTCCTTGGACGCGTAGCGCAAGGCCACCCGGACGAATTTCTTGCCGCTTCCGTCCTGGAACTTGACCGCGCTGGCGACCGAGATCCGGGCTTCGCTGCCCATGAAGCTGATCAGGGCCTGCTGGTAATCGACCTGGGCCTGGAGATAGGACGTCTGCCGTTGGGAGAAATCGGCCTCGGAGGTCAGGCCTTCTTCCTTGAGTTTCAGGTACCGGTCGAAATCGGACTTTTTCAGGTCGAGGGAAAGCTGAGCGCTCTTCAAGCGGAGAAGCTTCATGCTCTGCGAATCCTGAGTCTGGGCGGGGAGCAATAGAACGAGGAGAAGGATCGCGGTCAGGATGAGGACGATTTTATGGACTTTCATGGTCAAGCCTCCATCGGTTTCGTCCTGGCTATTGCAAGGATAATGCCAAGTTGGGGCCTCGGTGCGGAGATCTCGCCGGTGTTACCTTGCTTACACACATCGGGGGAAATCGTTACCCGCTTTACCCGTCTGCCGTCCTTTTTACTTTCGCCGGGGTTTCCTGTATCCTCGTAGGCTAGGAACCACATCATGACGAGCCTTTTAAGCCGGGTCCGAGGGGTTTTCGGCGGGAAGCGCCGCGGAGTCCACGCTCGAACGATCTTCCGGGAGTTCGCCGAGAGCCTCAACCTGATCGAGGATTTCGAGCAGATCGTCCTGAACCTGCTCGGGACGATCAAGGAAGCGATCGCCTCGGACCGGCTGGTGTTTTTCATCCATGACAGCGACCTCGGGCAGTTCCGTGTCGGGGCCGCTTCCGGCTATCCCCCGGCCGACCTTCGCGGGGTCGTCCTCTCGGGCCAGGACCATTTGGCCAAGTGGCTCAAGGTCAACAAGACCTTCCTCGACGTCCGGAGCAGGCCTGGCGTCTTCAGCTTCTTGGGCGAGGAAGAGAAAGCGGTTTTCAGCCGCCTCGGCTTCGTCCTCTGCTATCCGATCCTGTCCATGAACCGGCTGATCGGGATCCTCTGCGCCGGTCAGAAGGGGGACGGAGGGCCCTACTCCGCCGAAGAATCGGCTTTTATCGAATCCCTCATGCCCCAGGCCGGGATCGCCCTCGAAAACGCCCTGCTTTACAAGGAGCAGAGGGAGCGCTTCCGCCGCATGCTCCGGGCCGACCGGCTGGCCACGATCGGCGAGCTCGCCGCCGGGGCCGCCCATGAGATCCGCAACCCGTTGACGTCCATCAAGTCCTCCCTCCAGTACCTGGAGTCCCGCTGCCGAGAGGAGACCGAAATAAAGCTCCTCGGCGTCGCCCTCCGGGAGACAGACCGGATCGATGAGATCCTGACCGCCCTCCTCTCGTTCTCCCGTCCGTCGGAGATCCACAAGGAGCCCTGCGACCTCGTCGCGCTCCTCGAGGAGAGCGTGGCCCTCGTCTCGATCCAGGCCCGGACCAAGGGCGTCGAAGTCAGGCCGTCGTTCCCCGCGGCGCCGGTCATCGTCAATGCCGACAGGTCCCAGGTCAAGCAAGTCTTCCTCAATGTCTTCCTCAACGCCGTCCAGGCCATGGACGGCGGCGGGACGCTCAGCGTCGAGGACATCGTCCTGGAGAACGGGAAGACCCTCGTCCGCGTCTCCGACACGGGGCCGGGCATTTCCGAAGAGGATCTGGACAAGGTCTTCGACCCCTTCTTCACGACCAAGAAGGGCGGCACGGGGCTGGGCCTGTCGATCTGCTACACCATCGTCAAGGCGCACGGCGGAGAGATAGAACTCCGCAGCCGCCTCGGGAAGGGGACGACGGTTCTCGTCACCCTGCCCGTGAGTTGAGGAGGCCGTACATGGTCCCCCGGATCCTGATCATCGACGACGAGAAGAGCATCCGCGAGGTCTTTTCCGTCCTCCTCGGCGACCGCGGCTTCCAGGTGTCCGCCGCGGAGAACGGCCGCCAGGGTCTCGAGAAAGCCAGCCTCTTCGAGCCCGACGTCGTCCTGCTGGACATGAACCTCCCCGACATTCCCGGGCTCGAGGTCCTGGCCGGGCTCCGCGAGCTCCAGCCCGGCCCGGAGATCATCATCATCACGGCCTTCGGGACGATCCGCAACGCCGTCGAGGCGACCAAGCTCGGCGCCTACGCCTACCTGGAGAAACCCATCGACAACGACGAGCTCCTGCTCAATATCTCCCGCATTCTGGAGATCCGGAACCTGCGCCGCCAGGTCGAGACGCTGCGTTCGGAACTGACTTCGCGGTACCATTTTTCGAACATCGTCGGGACGTCGGGCCGGATGAACTCCGTCTTCCAGCTCATGGAGAAGATGAGCCGCGTCGACGGGACCGTCCTCGTCAGCGGCGAGAGCGGCACCGGCAAGGAGCTCGTGGCCCGGGCCATCCATTTCGCCAGCCCGCGCAAGGACGGGCCCTTCGTCATCGTCAACTGCGGGGCCGTGCCGCGCGACCTCATCGAGAGCGAATTCTTCGGCCACGTCAAGGGCGCTTTCACCGACGCCCGGTCGGACAAGACGGGCAAGTTCGAGCTAGCCAACACGGGGACGATCTTCCTCGACGAGGTCGGCGAGCTGTCCCAGGACGCCCAGGTCAAGCTCCTCCGGGCCCTCGGCGAAAGGGAGATCGTCCGGGTGGGCGGGACGAAGACCGTCCCCGTCGACGTCCGCGTCGTCGCGGCCACGAACAAGAACCTCGAGGCGGAGGTCGCGAGCGGGAATTTCCGGGAGGACCTCTATTTCCGTCTGGCCGTCCTGTCCCTCCGGCTGCCCCCGCTCCGCGAGAGAACGGAGGACATCCCGCTTCTCGTCGAGCACTTCGTCCGCAAGTATGCCCGGGAGCTCGATAAGAACGTCCTCGCCTTCGCCCCCGGCGCCCTGACCCGCCTGGCGGGCTACGGCTGGCCTGGAAACGTCCGGGAACTCGAGAACGTCATCTACGAGGCCATGGTCATGGCCGAGAGCGAGTGGGTGACCGAGGCGGCCCTCCCGGCCCGGCTCAGGCTCACGGCCGCCGCCGCGGAAAGCGGGCGGACGCCGGTCCCGGGGCCGTCGGGGTCCCTCCGGGAGGAGGTTCAATGCGTCGCCGAAAGGCGTGAAAAAGAGCTCATCCTCGAGGCGCTCCGTCAGGCGGGCGGCAGCAGGACCCGGGCTGCCCGGGCCCTAGGCGTCAGCCGTAAGACCCTTTTCAACAAGATGACGGCCCTCGAGATCCGGTGGCCGGAATGAACGAAAAGCCCCCGGATCCGTATTATAACAATGTGGTCTTGTACTCTGGCATCATTCTTGCAGATGGTGTTTCTTCTAGATATCCCATTCATCGGAGGACGGACATGAATAAGCAACGGATCGTCACCTCGTTCCTCGTCCTGGCCCTTCTCGGCGGCTTCGCCATTGGTCAGGAGAAGAAAGACGTTTCCCTGACCCTTGAGGATTCGATAGTCCAGGCCCTGAAGAACAACCTCAACGTGGCCGTCGAGGTCCTCACCCCCGAGCTGGCCTCGGCCTCGGTTTCGCGGGCCCGGCAATATTTCATGCCGACGTTCCAGGTCGACTTGACCGGGAACCGGATGGAACAGCTCTCGACCTGGTCGCTCCAGGGCTCGGGGACGTATATCACCAAAACCACGGGCTCCACAGCCTCCTTCGCCCAGCAGATCCCGTTCGGTGGAAAGGTCACCGCGTCCTTGAGCTACGATTATCAGATAAACAACCAGCTCTTCCAGAGCTACAACCCATCCTACACGAGCCGCCTGAATTTCGCCCTGACCCAACCCCTGCTCCGGAACTTCGGTTGGTCGATCAGCCGGAGGGAGATCATCGTGGCCCTGAACAGCCTCGATGTTTCCCGGAGCCAGTTCAAGACCGTTCTGATCAACATGGTCTATTCCGTCGAGGCGGCCTACTGGAACCTCGTCTACTCCGTCGAGAACCTGAAGACCCTTCAGCAGGCCCTCCAGAGCGGCAGGGACCTCCTGGCCAAGACCAAGAAAGAGGTCGAGGTCGGGCTGAAGGCGCCGATCGAGGTCCTCAACGCTGAAGCCACAGTGGCCCGGCGGGAGGCCGATATCCTCCAAGCCGAAGCCATGGTCAAGCGCAGCCAGGATCAATTGAAAATCCTCCTCAATCAGGGAGGGGATCCCTCGGCCAAGGGCCAGAACCTCCGTCCCGCCGACACGGCCAGCTTCAAACCGTTCGCGATCTCCCTCGACGAGGCCTTCGAAAAGGCGATGGCCAGGCGCCCGGACATCGAGGTGGCGAAATCGACGATCGAAACCAAGAGGATCAATTTCCGCTACGCCAAGAACCAACGCCTGCCCCAGCTCGACCTGCAGCTCGTCAAAGCCAGCCCGGGCATTTCCGGCGCCCAGTTCATCTTTGATCCTGACAACCCGTTCCTGCCGCCCACTCCTGGCGACACGGGCAGCGCCGCGCAGGCGTTCGGCGACACTTTCAAGTTCCTGTACAACAACTGGACGGCCGGGGTGACGCTGACCATTCCCCTCGGCGACGTCGTCAGCCACGCCAACTATACCTACGCCAAGCTCGACCTCGAGCAGACTCAGGCCCGCCTCAAGAACCAGGAGCAGCAGATCTACCTCGAGGTCAGCGACGCGGTCCTGACCCTGGAAACCGCCGCCAAGAGCGTCAACGCCTACCGCATCGCCCGCGAGCTGGCCGAGAAACAGCTCGAGGCCGAGATGAAAAAGCTCGCCGTCGGGATGTCTACAAACTATTTCGTCCTCACGTACCAAGACGCCCTGGCCAGCGCCCGGTCGCTGGAGCTCCGGGCCCTCGTCGATTACAACTTGGCCGTGGCCAACATCGCCAAGGTGACCGGTTCGACCCTCGAGACCCGCAACATCACCTTTTAATATTTAATTTCGGTGTGCTAAGATGACCGCATGAGAATCCCGGGGGTCATCCTTGCCCGGCGGCGGGAAACGTTTTGAGCCTCTTTCTCGTCGACGCCGGCCGCGAATGGCACGAGAGCCAGCGGCAGATTCTCTTGATAAGCCGCGAACTCCGCAAGAAAGGCTACCCGGTCCACCTCGTCCTCGAACCCGGCGGCGATCTTCTGAAGAAAGCGGCGGACGAGGGCTTTTCCGTGCTTCCCCTGCGCATGCGCGGCCGGATGAAATGGATCGTCCGGCGGGGCTTGGCCCGGGCCATGAAGATCCACGGCTGCCGGCTGGCCCATTTCAATGGGACGTTGGGCGCCGCGCTCGGGCTTCCCGCGGCGGCCTCGGCCCAGGTCCCCATCCGAATCCTCTCCCGGCCTGCCGACGCTTCGCCGCTCGAACGGCGGCTGCCGCTCGCGGCGGTCGATGCCGTCATCGCCGGTTCCGAAGGGGTCCGTTTGATCCTCGTCCGCGGTGGCGTCGCCGAAGGGAATGTCGAGGTCGTCCCGCCGGGGCTGGATTTCTCATCTTTCACGTCCCACGGCCCGGACGATTCCGTCCGCAAGGAGCTCGCCTTGGACCCGGACGACTTCCTGGCCGGCGTCGTCATCCCCCTCGAGGACGAACTGGGACACCGGACGCTCCTCGACGCGGCCGCGATCGTCGGTCCGTCGGCGCCGAAGGTCAAGATCGTCGTCGTCGGGGAGGGAAGCCTGCGCCTCGAATCCGACGACCCCGCCGTCGGACGCCCCATGGACAACGTCTTCTATTTCCTAGGCCGGCGGAACGAAGCGCCACGGATCCTAGCCTCCCTGAACATGTTCGCCGTCTTCTCGCACCTCGATGGGCTCGGCG
>Ga0315284_10010977_pt1 | contig 12907 bp, 10 predicted proteins | sample YL17G09_16_MG_FD_203696 | JGI IMG/M metagenome (GOLD analysis project Ga0315284, IMG submission 203696) | Sediment microbial communities from Yellowstone Lake, YNP, Wyoming, USA - YL17G09_16 | ecosystem: Environmental > Aquatic > Freshwater > Lake > Sediment | place: USA: Wyoming | collected... | reverse complement strand
AACTGTGCCGCGCGGCCCTTGCGGCCTGTAGCGTGTGGGCCGGGCCCGCCGTTCTCATTCCGCACTCCGCATTCCGCGCTCCGCACTGAATGGGGCTGCCCCCGCGACCGGTTTTCTGCACGGTCCGCCGTAGCCCTGCGAAGCCCTCCGAAGCCTTGGCGAAAGAGGGGCGAAGGCGGACACGGTCCGCACCTGTCCGGCGTAGCCCAACGGGCGAAGACGGATGGGTGTGTGCAAGGCACGCGAGCCTGTAAAAAACAACCAAGGATGGTATTCAGGGAAAAGACCGGGACCCCTGTGGCCAGCGCCTTGCCCGTCCGCCCGTAGTCCTGGCGCGCCGGGACGAAGGCGGAACGGGCGCGGTTATAGGTATCCCCGGTATTATTGGTCCTCGCGAGTATATACAACGGCCTCGCGTGGGGCGTCGGGATCGCCGAACTCATCCACTAACTTGTACGGCGGCGCTCGCCCAAGGATATCCAGGCTTCCGTATACATCGCCGGCGGCGTCTCTACTTTGCAGGCGCACGCTCCATGGCCTTCCAGGGGGGCGGCCCACAGACCATTCGCCTTGCCTTGACCAGTATGTTATCACGCCTCCGCTTGCCGAGTTCACCATGTTCTGGGCCACAAACGAACCGTCGGCCTCCAGTTTGATTGTGCGCTTGCCCTCAAAGGGGGCGTCTGTCGAACGCGCTGCCGCATCCGGCGTCAGTTCGCCAACATAGCGCCCAACCAGATCCTCGGCACGCGGTTTCCCCAATGAGTACTGGTCCATCGCGCAACCAACAAGAGCCAGGCAGAGCACACACAGGGCCAGATAACAGAGATGCAAGGACATGCATATCCTCCTCAAGTTCTGGAGTTCTGGGGACACGATACTTATTTCAGGTGGTTCCGGGGGACACAATACCCAATTCGGAGGGCCACTTTGAGAGATAAGTATTGTGTCCCCCGAATTAAGTCCGAATTCCTTCCTAGTCGTTGTCGGACTTCTGATGTGGTGTCGGCGAGGGCCGGACAACAAGACCCGCAGCAGCAAAACAGGCAATGAGCACCCAACTGGCCGCATTCCAAACATCATGAGAGAACGTGTAAGGGATGACCCAGAAATTGGTCAATGTTATTGCTGCGAAGATGACACAAACCCCAGGCATACGCCAGATCACCGCACAAGTCGTGATACTCATTGCAGACAAAAAGATCAGAAAGTGCGCGCACAAAGACAAAGCCCCCCTTGACTCTCTCGCCTCAGTGCTCAATAGGAGAACACAGAGCAAGGCTATTGCGGCTGGCACAGCCATCGGATACTTCCGAAAGAGCGACCTCAGGTCGTTCATTGAGGCCATCCTCCTATAGGAGCATCGATCCTCTTCGACCTCTCACCAGTACCGCGAACTATCGCTTGGGGCTTTCGGACAACCATGGCACATCCGGGGCGAAATCTGCAAGAAACGCCTCAATGCCGGCAGCCGTGACAATGGGGATGGTCCGAATGTAAGCGAAGTCGAGAATCCCGCCCAGCGTTTTGGGTCCTTCCGCACGCGAGAGGCCATGTTTCAGCCCTGGCGACTGGTGGTACTGGTACAAAACTACCTTCAACGGCCGCACGTTCGCCATCTGGTCTTCCTTGATCTTTCCCGTTTCGATATCGGTCCCGGACGCAAGACCCACGTCGCAACCCCAGAGGTGCGCTGTGGTGAAGATGGCCGGTATAAGTACAGCCTGGAAACCCATTTCCGCCCGGGCCGCGAAGCACTCTACCATTCCATTAAGTCCTCGGCATGCCTGGGACGCCGCATCCTCTATGGCCCCGCGACCACCGCCCGTGCCGTCTCCTGTTCGGGTCGGCTCCTTGACCTCCAAGCCGATGTTGTAGTAATCCCCACGAACGTTGCTCAGTTGAGCCGCCCCCGAAGAAGGGCCGTTACGCAAGAATTGCTCTGCAAGAAACACCTCGTTGGTCCGGTTCCGGCCGACGCATGGAAAGCGAGCAAAGCACCAGTTCGAAAGCGCCGGGTCTACCCGCTTACACTCAACAAGCATGTATACCTCTTGGTCGGCGCGCTTGAGGATGAAGTCAATTCGTGTGCCCTGGCCTTGTGCATACACAGGGAATTCAGCGGCCTCAAACAGCCAATGCGCGCTAAATGAACGCTGGGAAGCAAGTTCACTTGCATATACTGTTGCGAATTGAAATGGATACCCGTGCTTGTTTAGTTCTGCGCGAAACCGCACTGTGAGGTCTGTTTGGTGCTTTTCGGGGTTTTCGGGCATGTTACCACCTCGCGTGACCCTATAGCGGAAAAGGGGACATACTACTTTTTCGCCTCCTTGCGAGGTCGGCCGCGGGGATGAAGCGTGAATTCCAGCGCTCGCCGTCGCGTTGTCCTCCGGCTTCAAGAGCCACCGCCGCCAGTCGCCGATCTCCTTGGCCAGCGGGTTGACGGTCACCAGCGCGTCCGGCCGGCCCGCCACGTATCCCGCCGCCCGACGCCGCATAGATATAGTCTACCTCGTGGCCATGGGGCAATCAACATCTTTTGGGTGAAGGCGGCCGGCGGGGCGGGCTTAGGGGGCCTCGGCATGCGCCATTTTCCGGCGGGCGCGAGCGATGCGCGCGAGCGCCGCGGCGGCGCCGAGCGAGCCGCCGATGTACGCGCCAAGGTGGGCGCCCCAGGCGGCCATGAAGGCGAGGCGGCGTGAAGCGTCCCAGCCTTCGATGCGGCTCGTCCAATCGCCGAGGAGCCCTGCCCTGCCCGCAAGCGCAAGGCAGACGGCAACCGCCGCTGCGCCGACGACCGGCAGGAGCATGAGCCGGCAGAGCCTCCGATACGCGAGTTGCGCGCGGCGCGGGGAGGGGTTGTTGGCGATGAGAAATGCCGCGCCGAAGAGCAGGCCCGGCGCCAGGCCCGCCTTCATCCCCAGCCATGCCGCCTGCAAGCGCAGCGCCGCCATGTCGGGCGGGACCCCGTAGCCGACCCTCTCAGCAAGGTTCTTGCCGAAGAGCAGGTACTCCCACGAGACGGTCACGGTGACCTGGTTGTTGACGGCGCCGTACGCCATGCCCGTGAGGGCGGCCGCGAGGAGGAAGAGGTACTCGCGCCATCGCCGGGCGTCTTTGCCGCGCCGGCCGAAGTCCCAGAGGGCCAGGCCTACGAAGATGCCCACTCCGATGGCGATGCGCAGGAGCAGCCCGGCGTCGGAAAAGAAAAGCCACTTCCAGAAGCCCGCGTCCATAGGCCCTGATGATACCATCGGCGGGGGCGACTGGAAAGGCGTTGACGGGCGCGCCGGCGGCGCGGTAAAAGGCGCCGGCGGCGCGGTAAAAGGCGCCCCCGGTGCGGTAAAAGTCGCCCCCGGTGTATTCACCGGGGGCGAAACGAATAACAGCGGGGGGGGCGAAACGAATAACGGAAATGGTTCGCCCGCCGTGAATACACGGCGGGCTACAAAGGAATACCTCGTGCCTCGCCCTCTCGCCATCCTCATCACCATGACGACGTACGGCACGTAGCTTCGTGGCGACGCACGCAGCTGGGTGGACGAGGGCACGGTGTTTCCTGCCGATCCCGTGCGGGAGGCAGCCGACCGGGCCCGAAGCAAGCATCCCCCCTTCTTGTTCCCCGTCCACCGGCTCTTGGATGTCGGCCAGGCCGTGGGTTCTTCGTTGGCCGAACGGTTGAGCGTCCGCGTGTGGGCGATGACGGTGCAACGATGGCATGTCCATTTCGTGGTAGCCTGTCCGTGTCCGGCCGAGGCGCGAATCGTCAAATGCGCCAAGGATGCGGCGCGGCGGGCCTTGAGAGTCGGGCGGCCCATCTGGGGCGGCGGATACGATAAGCGGTACTGTTTCGACCGGCGATCGGTCGGGCACCGCATACGATATGTCGAGGATCACAACCCGCAGGTGGGCCTCCCTGCCAAGCTGTGGGCGTTCATCCAGTCGCCGCCGTAGTTTGCCCCCGGTGTATTCACCGGGGGCGAAACGAATAACGGCGGGGGGGCGAAACGAATAACAGCGAGGGGGCGAAACGAATAACAACGGGAGGCTCGCGCACAGCGCAAAAAAGTGCCGGACGAAGTCGCCGTGGCTTCGTCCGGCTTATGGATGCCACTCGGGGGGGACTTGAGCGGTATCCCGTTCTTTATGGTCGCTTGGTTGTTACGCCTTGCCTTTGAAAGCCCTCCTTGACTCCAACCAATTGTTCGCACCGCCACGAGTCCAGTCAAGTGCCCCCGACAGAAAAAAAGCCGGGCGCTTCCTAAAGCAGCGCCCGGCCTTCGATTTCACGTCCTTGCCCAGCCCTAACCTACTTTTTCGGTTTCGGTTTCTTCTTCTTGTCCTGACAGCCGCATGTTCCGCACATAGTGGCTCTCCTTGGCTATGGGCCCGCAGGAGCGGGCCGCTCGTTGCGATGATTATAGCCCGGGGCCGGCCGGTGTGCAAGGGGCAACTCTTGATTTGCCTTGCTGCATCCCCTATCATGTGGGCTACGCAAGGAATCGGACCCACAGGATGCAGTCCGGTTGGCCCGCTTGACTACGAGCGGCGGAAGGCGCCCCGCGCGGCTTGCCGCTCAGGAACGACCAGGGAGTCGCCCATGCGGATAATTGACCCGCACGTCCACATGACGAGCCGCACCACCGACGACTACGCCCTGATGGCCGAGGCGGGGATCGCCGCCGTCTGCGAGCCCGCCTTCTGGCTCGGCTCCGACCGCCAGTACCCCGAGAGCCACCTCGACTATTTCAACCACCTGACGACGTTCGAGCCGGCGCGGGCGGCGAAGCGCGGCATCCGGCACTACTCGTTCCTGGGCGTCAATCCCAAGGAGAGCGAGAACACCGAACTGGCCGAGGAGGTCCTCCGGCGGATCGGCCCGTACCTCGAGCGGCCGACCGTCCTCGGGATCGGCGAAATCGGACTCAATAAGAACACCCCCAACGAGATCGCCATGTTCCGCCGACAACTCCAGATGGCCGCCGACCGCAACCTCGTGGCCATCGTCCACACGCCGCACGCCGCCGAGAAGGTGCGCGGCACGGAGATCATCGTCAACATCATCCTCGAACTCGACGTGCCGCGCCACCTCGTCGTCATTGACCACTGCATCGCCGAGACCGTTGACCTGGCGAAGCGGACGGGATGCTGGGTCGGCCTGACGGTGTATCCGACGAAACTGACGCCCGAGGAGGCGGCTGGGATCATCCGCGACGGCGGCCCCGAGCGCGTCCTCCTGAACTCGTCGGCCGACTGGGAGGTCAGCGACCCCCTGGCGACCCTCCTGACGGTCGGCGTCCTGCGCGAGATGGAAGTGCCCGACCGGACCATCGAACAGGTCGTCTGGCACAACCCGCGGGAGTTTCTCGGGCAGAACCCGAAGTTCGTGGTCTGACCCTTTTTGAGAATGGAGGCAACCGTGGCCGCCGACCCCCCCGACCAGCGCCGGTGCCCCGATGAAAAATACGGCATCACCGACGCCGTCTGCCGCGCGCGACTCCAGCGCCGTTTCCCCAAGTGCAAGACCTGCAAGTGGAACGACCAGTCCGCCCCCCGTGCAAAACCGGAGGCCCAGGTCAACCTGGACGACGTCTTCAAATCGTACGACATCCGCGGCCTCGTGGACGAGCAACTCTCGAAACCCTTCGCCTGGAAGGTCGGGTACGGCGTGGCCTCGTACCTCGTGAAGACCTTGGCGCCCAAGGAGCGGGCCAAGGCCGCCGAGCAGTGGATCGTCGTCGGCCACGACATGCGCCCGACGAGCGAAGGGTACGCCCGCGCTGTGGCCGAGGGGATCCGCGCGGCCGGGGTTGGGGCCGCTGTCATCGGCGAGGTTGAAACACCCGCCATCTACTACACCGTCGGCACCCTGAAGGCCCTCGGCGGCGTTCAGGTCACCGCCAGCCACAACCCCATCGCCTACAACGGCTTCAAGATCACCGGGCCGGACTGCGTCCCGGTCGGCATGGGCTCGGGCCTGGAAGAGGTCAAGAAGATCTTCGCCAAACTGACGTCGACGAACATCCTGGCGACGGCGCCCCTCAGGCAACTGGACATCTCGAGCGGGTATCTCCTGCACGTCAAGAAGTTTGCGGGCGCCATCCGCCCGATGAAAATCATCGTGGATGGTTCCAACGGCATGGCGTCCAAGTGGGTGCCGAGCCTGCTGAGGGAATACAACCTGGACGCCGGGTGGCTGAACCTCGACCGGGCCGGCCGGTTCAAGCACGAGCCGAATCCCCTGAAAGAGGAAAACCTGGTGGAACTGAAGGAGCACGTCCGCGCGTCCCGGGCCGCCCTGGGCGTCTGCTTCGACGGCGATGCCGACCGCGTCGGGTTCGTCGACGAAAACGGCGAGACGGTCCCGAACGACCTCATCACCGCCCTGCTGGTGCCGACGTTCCTCAGGAAAGAACGCGGGGCCACGATCGTCTACGACCCCAGGTCCAGTTGGGCCCTGCGCGAAGAAATCGAGAAATATGAAGGCGTGCCGCGCCGCGAGCGCGTCGGCCACAGCCACATGAAGGCCGCCCTCCGCGAGACCAACGCCCCGTTCGGCGGCGAACTCTCCGGCCACTCGTACTATCGCGACAACTTCTACTGCGACTCGGCCGTCATCACGCTGCTGCTGGTCCTCGCGGTCCTGTCGGAGCATCCGGGCGAGAAGTTCAGCGACCTCGTGAGGCCCCTCCGCCGCTACTACTCGACCGGCGAGGTCAACTTCGAGGTCGAAGACAAGAAGGGGATGATCAAGAAGATCGCCCGCCGCCACGCCCGCGCCAAGGTGGACTTCCTCGACGGCGTCACGGTCGAGTACAAGCAGTGGTGGTTCAACCTGCGGCCGTCGAACACCGAGCCTCTGCTGCGCCTGACGCTCGAGGCCAAGACGGCCGAAATGCGCGACGAGCGGTTCGCCGCGCTCGTCGAGATCCTCGGCAAACCGTCGAAGCACTGAGCGGCGCGGGCGGAATACAACAACAATAATCAATATCCAACATTCAACGCCCAAGAATGTAGCGGAATAGGGGTCCCGTGCGTGCCCAGAGTGTAGGTGCGTGGCGAGCACGCACCCTACGTTCCTCAGCCCTCGGCGGCCGGCGCCGGCGCGAGCGCCTCGGCCAGCAACTCCATCGGGTGATAGACCGGCAGGCCCGTGCCGCCGGCGAGTTGCGTGCGGCACATGCCGCAACTCGTGACGATCGCCTCGGCGCCTGACGCCAGGAACTTCTCGAACACCGGCTGGGCGATCGCGCCTGAAAGCGCGGCGTTCTTCGCCTTCAGGCCGAACGTCCCGCCCATGCCGCAGCAGACGTCGTTGGTGACGGCGAACTCAAGGCCGAGCAGCCGTTCGAGGAGCCGCCGCGGCTGGTCGCCCCGCCCGACCGCGCGCAGGTGACACGGCGCGTGGTAGCCCAGGCGCTTTCCGCGCCACGGCGTCTCGAACGGCCCGCGACCGGCGGTCCATTCCTCGACGAGGTCGTGAATGTCGCGCGTCGAGGCCGCCACCCGGGCCGCACGATCGTCATCCGCCGCCATGTCCGGGTAATCGTCGGTCAGCGTAAGGACGCACGACGGGCACCCGCTCGTGATCGCGTAGCCCGCCTCGACGAGCGGCGCGAGGACCGCGAGGTTGAATCGCATGTCCTTGAGTGCGCCCTTAACGTCGCCGGCCGAGATCTTCGGCACGCCGCAGCACCGCTGCTCCGGGATGAAGACCTCGCAGCCGAGCGCCTCGAGGACCGAAAGGGCCGCGCGCCCGGCCTCGGGCTCGTTGAAGAGTTCGAAGCACCCGGCGAAGTAAGCGACGCGCCGCTCTGCCCCGGGTGGCTCGATCGCCGTGCCCTCGCCCAGCCGGTCGCGCGAGAATCGCGGCAGCGGGGCCTCGCGCCCGACGCCGCCCACCTTCTCCAGGAGGAACCGCATCGGCCGCCACCGAAGGAGCGCGTTCGCCGCCGGCGCCAGCAGGCTGCCGGCCCGGCCCATCAGCCGCACCCGGAGCATCAGGCGGTCCCTGAGGCCCAAATACCCTTTTTCGGCCAGGTGCTCCTTGTGTTTCAGGACGAGGCCCGCCACCTTCACGTTGCTCGGACACTCGACGAGACATGTCTTACAGTTGTAGCACAGGTCCGCGACGGCCCGCATCTTCTCGGAGTCGAGGTCCTCGAGCGTCATGCGGCCGCTGACGACTTCGCGCAGCAGGTTCGCCTTGCCGCGCGGCGACGCCACTTCGTCGCGCGTAATCTTGTAGACGGGGCAGTACGCGCGGCAGGTGCCGCACCCGTGGCAGCGGACGAGTTCGGAGGCCCACGGCTCGCGGTCGAAGTCCTCGCCGGTGGGCTGAAGGTCGAAGTCGGGCCCCATGCGAAGGTCCGCCAGGTGAACCTCGCGCTCGTCGGTGACGATCTTGCCCGGGTTGAGCGTGCCGGCGGGGTCCCAGAGGCGCTTGACTTCGCACATCACCTCGTACAGGTCGCCGAACTGGAGCGGAAGGTACCCGCTGCGCGTGAGGCCGTCGCCGTGCTCGCAGGAGATCGTCCCGCCGAGTTCGATCGTCAGGTGCGCGACCGCCGCCGCGATCCCCTTCATCTTGACGACGTCTTCCGCAAGGCGCGTGTCCACGAGCGGCCGGGCGTGGAGGTTCGAGTCGCCGGCGTGGCCGTAGATGGCCGCCTCGACGCCGTGCCGCGCGAAAATCTCGTGCAGCCCGTGGATGTACCGGACGAGCCGGTCGGGCGGCACCGTCACGTCCTCGACGAAAGGCGTGATGCGCTTCGGCCCGGGGAGCCGCTGGAGGATCTGGACGGCCCGCTTCCGGACGCGCCAGAGGCGTTCCTGCTCGGCCGGGTCGTAGGCCTCGAGGCCGCCGAACGCCAAGCCCAATTCGCCGATGATCCGGCCGCGCACCCGGGCGATGAACGCCTCGTTCTCGGCGCGCCTATCGGAAATCTGCTCGACCAGGAGGACCGTGTCGGCGTCCTTCGGCAGGTACTTCTTCGGCACGGACCCGTCGGCCCGGACGATGTCGAGGAAGTGCCGCTCCATGATCTCGCAGGCCGACGGGCCGAACTCGAGAATGTGATGGACGGCCTCGCCGGCCTTCTCGAGGTCCGAAAACCAGAGGAGCAGGCTCGCCCGCTCGGCCGGCCGGTGCACCGCCCTGAGGCCCGCCTCGGTGATGACCGCCAGCGTCCCTTCGGACCCGACGACCAGCCGCGCCAGGTCCAGCACGCCGTCGCGCTCGACCTGGAACAGGTTGTAGCCGGCGCTGTTCTTGCTCGTGTGGGGCTCGTACCGGTGGATGAGGTCGGCGTTAGCCTCGACCAGGCGGCGACTCCCGGCGGCGATGCGGCCGAGGAGGTCGCCGCGCGATTCCAGGGCCGCAAGCGCCGGCCCGCCGAGCGGCACGGGCTCGAGGCGGGCCTGCGACCCGTCCGAAAGGACCACATCGAGGTACGCGACGTAATCCTTCATCGACCCGTACCGGATGCCGCGCGCCCCGGATGAGTTGTTCCCCAGGTTGCCGCCGATCGTCGAGAACGGTTCGCTCGACGGGTCGGGCCCAAGCATCAGGCCGCGCTCTGCCAGAGCCTCGTTCACTTTGCCCGTGACGGCGCCCGGCTGCACGCGGACGAGCCGCGCCTCGGCGTCGATCTCAAAGACGCGGTCCATGTACTTCGTAAAGTCCAGGATGATGCCTCGCCCGAGCGCCTGGCCGCACAGCCCGGAGCCCGCGCCCCGCGCGATGACCGAGACGCCGAGTTCGCCGGCGGCCCTGACGGTCTCGGCGACGTCCACCGCATCCTTCGGCAGGACGACCGCCAGCGGCACGATGCGGTAGATGCAGGCGGCGGTGGCGTAGGCGGCGGCAGAGACGCGGTCGGCCAGGACGTCGCCCCGGACCCGGCCGCGCAGCGCCTCCTCGACGGCCTGCGGCGCGACGGTTGAGGCGCTTGCGATTGGCATAAGGCACTCCGAACAACACGCGCCGCGCAGCCTACTCCGCCGAAGCAGCCGCTTCGGCTGCGAAGGCTGGAAGCGCGGCGGCTAAACCGGCGCGACGCGCGCCACCGCGGCGTTGATTCCCGGCGGGCGTTGGCATACTATAAAGGCTTCGCAGAAAAGGCAAGGCGGGGCGTTTTCATGGCCAAGGCCGTCGGGTGCATCTCGGGCGGGCTCGATTCGACCCTCGCCGCCCGCCTCATCCAGAGGCTGGGCGTCGAGGTCGTCGGCCTCCACGTCCTCCACCTCTGGCACGCCGCGCCGGCCGACGCCGACCAGAAGCCCGCGGCCGTCCGCGAGGCCGAGTCGCGCGGCATCCGCGTCCACCTCGTGGACGCAACCGAGGCCGACCTTGCGATCGTCCGCCACCCCGAGCACGGCTTCGGCAAGCGGATGAATCCCTGCCTCGATTGCCGCATCTGGACCTTGAGGAAGGCCCGCGAAATCATGGACGCCGAGGCCGCCGACTTCATCTTTACGGGCGAGGTCCTCGGCCAGCGGCCGATGTCGCAGCACCGCGGCGCGCTCAGACTGGTCGAACGCGAGGGCGGCGTCGAAGACATTCTCCTTCGGCCCCTCTCGGCGAAACTCCTTGAGCCGACGCGGCCGGAGCGCGAGGGCCTCGTGGACCGCGAGCAGTTGCTCGACATCAGCGGCCGGTCGCGGAGGCGCCAGATGGCCCTGGCGGCCGAGTTCGGCATCACCGAGTACGCCACGCCGGCGGGCGGGTGCCTCCTGACGGACCCCGGCTTTGCCTTCCGCCTGAAGGAACTCATCGGGCACGAGGGCCTGTCGGCCGGCGGCGTGGAACTCCTGAAAGTCGGGCGGCACTTCCGCCTGGCCGACGGGTCGCGCATCGTCGTCGGCCGCCATCTCGAGGACAACCTGCGGCTCGAACGGCTCTTTCGCGAAGGCGACGTCCGCATCGAAGCCGCGACGATGCCCGGCCCGACGACGCTCCTGCGCCAAGCCGCTTGCGGCTTAGCCATCAACCATCAACAAAACGTCCGGTTGGCGGCCGCGCTCACGCTGCGATATGGAAAGACCGCGCCGGGCGAGGCGCATCCGGTCCGAGTCATGCCTGTCGGCGGCGAGGAGCACATCATCGAGGCCGCGCCCGCCGACGAGGCCGTGTCGCGCGGCCTCATCATCAGCCCGGAGCAGAAACAATGAAAGGGACGAAGGGTTGTTGTGAGCCCGCTGCGGAAGCGGCGGGGAATGTCGTGCCGGCCAGGCCCGGTCGAACGCGGAACGCGGAACGCGGAACGCGAAATAAACAGCCAAAACGGCCAAAACAACCAAAACAGCAGCGCCGGCAAACCCGTTTAGCCGCGACCCGAAGGGGAGCGCTTCAAACGACCAAGGGACCGGCCGCTGCCCTCGAAGCGAAGCGCGCGAGGCTCCGCGCGATCCTTGAAGAACTCGGGTCCGTCGCCATCGCGTTCTCGGGCGGCGTTGATTCGACGCTGCTTCTGGCCGAGGCCCGCCAGGTGCTCGGCCGCGACAAGTGCCTCGCCGTCACGGCCAGCAGCGAAACCTATGTGCCGGAAGAACTCGAGCAGGCCCGCGAACTTGCTGCGCGGCTCCAGGCCCGGCACGAGGTCATCGAGACCCGCGAACTCGACATTCCCCACTTCCGCGAGAACCCCCCTTACCGCTGCTACTGGTGCAAGAGAGAACTCTTTGGGACGGTCGCGAAACTGGCGAAGGCGCGCGGCCTGGCGGCGGTCTGCGACGGGGCCAACGCCGACGACCCCGGCGAGCACCGGCCGGGCCTGAAGGCGGCCGCCGAACTCGGCGTCCGAAGCCCCCTCAGGGAGGCCGGCCTCGGGAAGGACGATATCCGGGCGCTCTCGCGCAAACTCGGCCTGCCGACGTGGAATCGCCCGGCGATGGCGTGCCTCGCCAGCCGGTTCCCCTATGGCCAAACAATCACCGAGGAGGCGCTCGAGCGCGTTGCTGCGGCCGAGCGGCTCCTGAGGGAACTCGGCTTTGAGGCCTGCCGCGTCCGCGACCATGAGACCATCGCGCGGATCGAGGTCCCGCCGGCAGACATTCCGCGCCTGGTCGAGGAGCGCGAACGCGTCGTGAAAGACCTTAAGGCCCTCGGCTACACGTACGTCGCCTGCGACCTCCAGGGTTACCGACCCGGCGCGATGGACGAAGTGCTGCCGAACGCGAAACGCGGAACGCGGAACGCGGAATAAACAGCCAAAACGGCAACGGCGCGCCGTGGTTACGTTTAGCCGTCGCCGGTACGGCGACGCAAAAACCGCAGCCGTATGCGGCCGCGGCTAAACGCAGCGCGGTGGGCGACGCTTAACCCAGGTCCACCGTCGGCGCGGCCCGCTCGATGGCCGACTCGATCTCAAAGAACTCGGCCTTCTCGAAACGGAACATCGACGCCATCACGTTCGTCGGGAACATCTCGCACCGGTTGTTGTAGTCGCGGACGTTGGCGTTGTAAAACCGCCGGGACGCCTGGATGCGGTTCTCCGTCTCGGTCAACTGGTGCTGGAGTTCGAGGAAGTTGCGGCTGGCCTTGAGGTCGGGGTACCCTTCGCTCAAGGCGAAGAGTTGCCGCAGGGCACCCACCAGGACGTTCTCGTCGCGGGCCTGCGAGGCGGGCGACCCGGTCGAGGCGACTGCCCGCGACCGCGCCTCGACAACCCGCTCAAGGACCTCTCGCTCGTGCTTCGCATAGCCTTTGACCGTCTCGACGAGGTTCGGCACAAGATCGTACCGCCGCTTGAGTTCGGTGTCGATGCCCGACCAGGATTCTATCACGTGGTTCCGGCCGCGCACCAGGCTGTTATACATCCCGATCGGGATGAGCGCCAGCACCACGATCACCCCGACGGCGATCAGGCAGCACGGCAGGGCGGGCACGAGGAAAAACTCGCCT
>Ga0315284_10010976_pt1 | contig 12907 bp, 8 predicted proteins | sample YL17G09_16_MG_FD_203696 | JGI IMG/M metagenome (GOLD analysis project Ga0315284, IMG submission 203696) | Sediment microbial communities from Yellowstone Lake, YNP, Wyoming, USA - YL17G09_16 | ecosystem: Environmental > Aquatic > Freshwater > Lake > Sediment | place: USA: Wyoming | collected... | reverse complement strand
CTTTAGACCTTGAATTACTTGAAGAGAGAGAAAAAGAACCTTCAAAAATAAAAAAAGTGGAAGAAAAAAAAGAAGATTTGAGAGAAGAAACTCCAACTGTTATGAAAAATTTCTTTTTATTTAGACCCTTTGAAACTTTAACAAGGTTGTATGGTACCCCAAGTTATTCTGAAGTTGATCCAACGCCCTTTTTATTTTTTACCTTTCCTCTTTTATTTGGATTAATGTTTGGAGATATTGGACATGGTCTTTGTCTAATAATTTCTGGATTAATTGGTGCGTTTGTTTATAGAAAAAGAAAAGGGAGCGATCTTTATAATTTTTGTTGGATTATTTTTTGGTGCGGATGGGGTGCTGTATTAGTTGGATTTCTATACGGTGAATTTTTTGGAACGCCAGAAATCGCTATATTAGGTATAAAATTAGAGCCTATAACAATCCCGTATTTAAACATTACGTTACATAATCCCTTAGATAATATTATGACACTTTTTAAATTTGCTATTCTCGTTGGAGTCGCTCACATTTGTTTAGGCTGGTTTATCCAATTCTTAAACTATTGGAGGCAAAAGCACAAATATTTTGCGTTTACAGATTCAATGTGTAAAATTGCATTGTTAATTGGCGGAACATGTTTAATTTTTATTTGGGGGTTAAATATTAACGCATGGTTCTCGTATCCATATCCAATTTTATTACCATTATTGCCCGGATTATTATTGATTCTTTTTAAACCTCTTGGGAGAATTTTTAGGATTTCCTACTTAAGAAAAGACTCTTACGGAGAATTATTAGGAGAAGGTTCGTTAGAGACTTTTGAAACAGCGCTTTCAATTCTTAGCAATGTTGCCTCATATATAAGGCTCTTAGCTCTAGCCCTTGCCCACATTGCTTTAATGGTCGCGATCCAAGCGATGATTGGATTAATAACGGGAGAAGGAATTGGTTTTCAGATTTTAATCGTTATAGGCTTAATTTTTGGGAATTTGCTTGTAATATTAATCGAAGGAATTCTGGTTTTAATTAATGATATTAGGCTTCACTTTTACGAGTTCTTTTTCAAATTCTATCAGGGAACGGGTATTGAATTCTTCACGTTCAATCTAAAAGAAAAATATTCGCATATTAGGTTTAAAATTGAAAGCGCAAAAGATATAATCTCTGAAGAAATCGAAAAAGAAATAGATTTAAAGAAAGTTAAAGATACAATTGATACTGCTATAAAATACATTTCTGATAAATATTTTTAAAATCAAAAATTTAAATACCTATTCAATAACATTTGAATATGCAAAATAAAGAACAAAATTCGGAACTCAAGAAAAAATATAAAAGATTATCTTTAATTAAAACAATATTTTTATTTACTAATGTTGTCGTCCTTTTCGTACTATTTTACTTTTTCTATAAATTTGGTGCTAATCCTTTAATTATTGTTCTTATATTAGGATTTGCATTTTTAATAATTGTTGGACCAGTCGTAGGTGGCTGGAGAAAGTCTTATTACTCCAAATTATTTCCGGATAAACAAGAAGCAAAAAAAAGGCAAAGAAGACAGAAAGAATTCATTAAAACAAGGATTGAACCTACGATTCCCGAAAAAAAAGAAATTCAAGCAATCGATCTAACAGTTAATTATAAAGAAAAAAAAAGTTTAATTTTGAAATGTACAAAATGTGGGATGGTATTAATTAGTGGCACGAAACGATGTCCAAAGTGTCGAAATCCCATAGAATATTAGTTACTTTGCGTTTATTTAAAAAAAAATCTCAAAATCTTTATTTATGTTTTATTCTCTTAATAATAATTGAGCCTTTCGTCGTAGAACATTAATTTGAATCGTATATAACAAGGATCTTTAATTTCCTAATAAGATAAGTAATAAAATCAAACAACTTTAATATTATCCTATTTTAATAAATAATATAAAAAAATAGAATTAAATTTCAATATTTTATTATTATAAAACTTCAAGCGCTCGTAGTATAGTGGTAGAATCGGGGCTTCCCAAGCCTCTGACCCGGGTTCAAATCCCGGCGGGCGCACTTTTTTACTTTTATTACCAAGACAAGCCTTTTAGAAACCTTATGTCGTTTATTAATTTATTTGATTCGTTTGCTGGAACTTCAAAAAATGCATAAAAGATATTTTGCCAAAAAGCTTGTCCAGATGTAATGGATCTTATCTCTTCAGCGAATTTGATTGAATACCTAACAGATAATAACACCTCAATTATGGTTTGGTAATCTTTTTCTTGGTTTACATCTTTAATTTTGGCAGAATATTTAGCAAGTAGGGAAATTACATTTTTTACGTAATTTGGTGGGAGCTGGATGACTGTATTATATATTGGTTCTAATAAGATTAATTCAGCTTCGTTTAAACCTTTTTTAATTGCTTCGTAAAAAAGTGTAGATATTTCTGAATGGGCGTTTTCTTCTTTTAAATTATTTATAGTAAGATTTTTTATTGTGAATTTAATTTCTGACAATTTTTCTCCGCATAAGGGACCATTCAAATGTATTTTTTTGATTATTTCAATAATTAAGTTAAGATAGAAATCATTTAATTCAATTTCTCCTTGATAAATGAGAATATTTTGATCTTCATCACATACTAAGAAATTTTCAATTTCGTTATTTGACAAATTAGTATTTTCTTTTAATGCATTTTTCAGTCTATCTAGAGGTTTAAATGTTCTATAATCACGAGTTCGAAAGAATTTCAAAGTTTTATTATCTAATCTTTCGATTTTAAGTTCTAAACTAGTCTCACCGTTCATTGATTTGGTGATTATAAAGGAGGATTCCTTTTTACAAGATTCTTTAAATACAGCTCTGGGTTCCGACATAGATACTTCTACACCCCTTTTCTTTAATTCATCCATGGTAACTTCAAGATGAAGAGGTCCCATTCCTGATAGCAAGTATTCTCCGTTTTCTTTGTTAATTTCAAACATTAAGTTTGGGTCTTCGATCAACAGATCGTTTATTAACTTCTCCATTTGATCTAATTTAGAAAGGAAATTTGGAGAAATGGATACTGTAACTACCGGAGTAGTAATATATTTCACGTTTTCAAACGGAATCATTTTATCTACGTAAGCAGGTTCGATTATTGTTTCTCCACTTTTTATTTTTTTAAGACCTTCGATTGCAACAATATTACCAACGGGAATTGAATCAACCTGTTCTCTTCTCTGCCCCATAAAGATCGCAACTCTTTGTATCGTTTCGTAATTATTTTCTCTTAAAAGAAAAATTTCTGTCTTTTTAGAACATTTTCCGGAAAATATTCTTCCCGTTGCAATCAAATGCCCCTTATCCACCTGAACTTTACTTAAACATATAATTAAAGGACCTTTTGGATCGCATGTAATCATAGCTTTTCCTATTTTTGAAGTAAGATCTCCTTCGTATATTTTTCTAATTCGATATTTTTGGGCTTCTATTGGACTAGGCAGATGATCTACAACCATTTCTAATATGGCTTTATGTATTGGTAAATATACGGGAAGATCCGAGTAAGTATCTTTTGAATAAGTTTCTTTATTGTATCTTTTTTTAATATCCTTAAATTTTATAGTTGATTTTTCTAAAATTTTCGCTGAAAAACCCCATTTATGAAGCGCAGAACCAAATGCTACGGTACCATCCGCCAGCGACACCTTCCATTCAGCGTTAAAAGGAGGTTCGGCGTATCTTTCTATTAATTTGTTAAAATCGCTAATTATTCGTACGTACTTTTTTCTGATTTCGTCGTCTGAAAGTTTTAATTCTTTAATGAGGCGATCAATTTTATTAATAAAAAGAACTGGTTTAACGCCTTCTTGCAAAGCTTGTCTTATAACAGTTTCAGATTGAGACACTATTTCTTCTACAGCGTCGACTACAACAATCACTCCATCTACTAATCTTAAAGCGCGAGTCACTTTTCCAGTAAAATCTAAATGACCCGGCGTGTCCACTAAATTAATTAAAAAGGGTTCGTGGCCCTCGAGAGACTTCTCGTAATACAACGAAATATTCGCTGATTTCATGGTAATTCCTCTTTTTTGTTCCTCTTCTAAATAATCTAAAGCGCGAGCCTCTCCAGCTAGCTCTGGAGATAATAGACCTGCTTCGCTTAAAAGAGAATCTGTAAGCGTCGTTTTCCCGTGATCAATGTGCCCAATTGTTGCGATATTGCGGATATGTTCTGTTTTTTCCATTAAATTCAAAATTTCGGAAATCTCTTTTCTTAGTGGCATTCTACATCATAAATGTTCTATTCTGTTAAATAGAGATATAATTAATACGATTAAAATTTTCGGATTAAAACAATAATTCAATCTTTATAATTAATAAATTAATATATATCTAGTTCGCTTGTATAAAATCTAATTTTAGTTTTTGTTTCAAATAGTCAAATATATATGCTTTTATAGATAAATCTAGAAATGGGAAATAGTTCTTAGGATATTTCTGACCCAACTGAGCCTAAGGCGATGAAGACGATCTTGAGTATGGAAGAGCTATTTACCCTTTTTGAAAATCTATTCTCATTTAGCGACTTTTAATTCAAATAATTCTAATTTATTATTCAATTTTAATTGTGATGAGTTTTACACAAAGAAATTTGGAGTTTATATAAATAATTAGAACGCTAAAATATTCATATGACGCAAAAAACTATTTCTTTAAACGAAAAAGCATACAAAGTATTACGGAAATTCAAGGGAAATAAAGAAAGTTATTCTGATCTCATCATTCGTTTATGTGAGGTGCAAGAAAAAGAAGATAAAGAAGATATTCTTTTAAAATATGAAGGTCTCTTTAAAGATAATTCGGACTATTGGGAACAAGTTGAAAAAGAAATCCAAAAAGAACGAAATATTCATTTAACTTCGGGGGAAAATAAATACAAATATTTTGATAGGATTATTCTGGGAAATTGTTCTAATGCAGAGTTTTGGATATAAAAAATCATTTCAAAAAATAAATTAATAATTTGTTTTATTTATAATTTAACTTCTCCGTCAATGCGAACAATTCTTCCATCCACATGCAATTTCCCAGAAGCAAATAGTTCAATAGCTTTTGGAAATGCCTTGTGTTCCCATTCAAGAATTCGAGGTCCTAATGTATCTTTAGTATCAGTATCGTATACAGGTACTGCGTGTTGGATAATTATAGGTCCATGATCTTCGCGTGGATCAACAAAATGAATAGTTACTCCTGAAACCTTTACACCATAAGCTAAAGCATCTTCGTGGGAATGTGTACCTTTGAAGCTTGGTAAAAGAGCAGGATGTATATTCATGACTTTACCATTGAAATGTTCGATAAATGTTTGGCTTACAAATCGCATATAACCAACAAGAACGATCAGCTCACATCTATATTTATCGAGCACCTCACTCATTTGTTGGTCAAATTCTTCTCGAGTTCCTTCGAATTTATCCGATTCAATTAAATGAAACGGAATTTTGTGCTTTTTAGCTCTTTCCATGCAGAAGGCTCCTGATTTATTGCATATTAATACTTTTACTTGTGCTTTACCCTTTAATATACCACTTTCGCACGCCCCTACTATTGCCTCGAAATTACTACCTGATCCAGAAGCAATAGCACCAATTTTAAGTATATTCATAATTATTTTAAAATTATTTAATATGAATTAGTTATTATAAAAAATCTACACTTTTTTAAAATATTTTTTTTAAAAAAAAGAATTAAATCATAAACCAAAGGTTTTTATTTGACAACAATATTATCTTATATAGAAATTTGAGAAGTATTTTTTCTAATTTAACTTTCTTATTAAATAAAATTATCTTAGAGAATTACCCTTATTATAAAAAGTAGTATAATAAATAAAAAGTTTATAAAAGTACTCTATGAAAATTTATATCTTTGTTTAAAAAAGATATTTCTACTATAAAAATAAACGTTTTAAAATAGAGTGAATACATTGAGTTATGAAACTGAACTTGAAAGAATAAAGCAAGAAATAATTCAAAATCTTCCGCCTGAGGTAAAAATTCAAAAAATTGAATTTGAAGGGCCTGAAATCGCAGTTTATTCGGAAAATTCAGATCTTACTCTGGACGAGAATTCGAACGTTTTAAAGGATTTAGCAAAAGTAATGAGAAAAAGGGTGGTCTTTCGATGGAACATCGATAAAAGAAAAGATCCAAGCGAAACAGAAGAATACATTCGAAATCTTATTGCAGAAGAGGCTGAAATTTCAGCAATCGAATTCGATCATACTAGAGGAGAAGTCATTATAGAATCGGTTAAACCCGGTTTAGTTATAGGTAAAAAAGGCGTTAATTTAAAAGAAATTAGGGCTAACACTTTTTGGCAACCACGTACAGTAAGAACACCTCCGTTAAATTCTAAGACTATACAATTAGTTAGAGGAATGTTAAAAAAAGAACGACAAACGCAAAAAGACATTCTCTTAAATATAGGAAAAAGAATTCACCGACCTGTTTTATTTAACGACTTAACTATAAGAATGACGGCGCTCGGGGGTTTTAGAGAAGTTGGAAGATCCTGCGTTTTAATGTCAACAAAAGACAGCAATGTAATGATGGATTGCGGATTAAACGTTGGAAATAGCCAAGAAAGATTTCCTTTTTTTGATATTCCCGAATTTTCTATAAGAGATTTAGATGCCGTAATAGTAACTCACGCTCATTTAGATCATTGTGGTCTTGTACCGTTTCTCTTCAAATATGGATATAGGGGTCCTGTATATTGTACGTTACCAACCAGAAATTTGACAACAATGCTTCAATTAGATTACATACAAATTTGCGAAAAAGAAGGGATTGTGCCTCCGTACTCAAAAAAGGACGTTAAGACCGCTGTACTTCATACAATACCTCTTTCTTGGGGAAAGGTTACTGATATTGCTCCGGATATTAAATTAACGCTTCATAACTCGGGACATATATTAGGCTCTTCTATGGTGCATTTACATTTTGGTAAAGGCGGGTATAATTTCGTTTATACAGGAGATTTCAAATATCAAAAAACTCGATTATTAGAAAAGGCTACTGTAGACTTCCCCAGAGTCGAAAGCTTACTAATTGAAGCAACCTACGGCGGGCCTCAAGATAGAATCGCAAGTCGACAAGAATCAGAAAAAGAATTAAAACAAATAATAAACACTACGATAAAACGTGGTGGAAAGATTTTAATTCCTGTGTTAGCCGTAGGAAGGGCTCAAGAATTAATTATAGTTTTCGAAGACTTTCTTTCGAATAAAATAATTGATAAAGTCCCAGTTTTTCTTGATGGATTGATTTCTGAAGCAACTGCAATTCATACAGCACATCCTGATTTTCTCAGTACTGATTTAAAAGAAAAAATATTGCATCAAGGAAAAAATCCTTTTTTAAGCGAATATTTCACTACGGTTACTTCTCACGAAGAAAGGGAGAATATTATTAAGGGTGGACCGTGTATTCTATTGGCAACAAGTGGTATGTTGTTAGGAGGTCCTTCTCTTCAATATTTAAAAGCTTTAGCTGAAGATGAAAATAGTGCTCTCATATTTGTGTCTTATCAAGTATCTGGTACTTTAGGAAACAGAATCCAGCGCGGTTTCAAAGAGTTTCAATACGTTGATCCAAAAGGAAGAACGCAATTAGTTAGACTTAACATGAAAGTTTTTTCACTCGAAGGCTTCAGCGGGCATTCGTCTAGAAGTCAAATATCTCAGTTTTTAAGAAGGATTCAACCCCGACCAAAAATGGCTATAACGAACCACGGAGAAGAATCAAAATGTGTAAGCCTTTCTACCATGATTCATAAAAAACTTCGAAAAGCCACTAAAGCACCGAAAAATAGAGAAACTATTCTTTTGAAATAATAATAATTTTTTTTAGAGTTTATTTTTTAAGTGGAAACCTTAATTTTTTTAAATAGCAATTATTTTTAGTATTATCTCTCGAAATATGAATATTTGTGGTTTTGTTGAGTCTTAAAGATTCTTTTGGTAAATTAAACGTAAAAGTAGGAAAAATAACGGTTTTCAGACGTTTAGTACAATTAACTGCTTTTCTTTTGATAAACTACGTTATTATTGAAGTTGTTTTTGCGATAAATTTAATAGCATTTGATCCTTACGTTAGAATCCTCCCTATTTTGAATTCCCCTAGAAATTCTTTATCGAGAGGTGCTGGATTTACCGAATATGTTTTTTATTTTATTGCAGAAGGAACATTTCCGTTTTTCATATTAGCTGTATTTATATTGATAATATTAATTTCAAATAGATTATTTTGCGGATGGATTTGTCCGATTGGAACAATACAAGATATTTTAGCAATTTTACCGTATCGAAAAAAAAAGATGAATATGGATACGCACAAAACTTTACTTAATACTAAATATTTGATAGTTATCTTATTGTTAATAATTTTCGTTCCCTTGGGATGGTCCAAAATTATGAATCCTGCGTTTTATAATAATTATAAAGAAAATTTAGGACCTTGGGCAAAACAGGATATCGGCTTTTTTTCTTTATCAGAATTTATATTTGTATTTTTCCCAAATTTAATGAGCGAAATATGGAATAGTAGAGAAGGAGACATGCTTAAGCCTATATTTTCTAATGGATGGGTAGCAGTGTTGTTATTCGTTTATCTTATTATTATTTTGTTAGCCGTGTTTTATCCACGATTTTACTGTCGATATCTCTGTCCCTACGGAGCGATTGCAGCTGCTATAAGCGATTATTCTCTTTTAAAATTAGGTAGAAATCCCGTAAGATGCGTAGGTCGAGTCGAATGCGGAATCTGCGAAAAAGTCTGTCCAAAACAGGTGAGAGTTTTAGACGAACCTTTTGAATTCTTTACGGGCAAGGGAGAATGTGATATGTGCATGAAGTGTAAGGAAAAATGCCCGTATAAAGCGATCAATTTAAAATTTGTATGATATTTAGTATCTCTATTATTTTTTTGTTATATTTTTCATTCTAGATACGAATTAATAAAAAATATTAAATAAATCTTATCACGGGAATAATATCGATTAACTTAATATCATATAATAAATATTAAAGATAAAACTTTCAAAATAACACAATATAACGTCTTTAAATAAAGTTTTTAAAATTTTTTTGAATTTTATCTTAAAATCGTAGTTGAGCTTAATGGATCCAAAAAGAATAGAAGAGCTTAGATTGAGAATGCGAAAGGATACGGATATTGGTGTTCTCGGTATTTTGGATTCGTTAGCAACGAGATATTACGAGGAAGAAGACGATAAAGAATACAACGATATTCGACCTCCGTTCTTTCGCGATGTGGATCGTATAGTTCACTCTAAGGCGTACGCTCGCTATATCGATAAATCTCAAGTTTTCTTTGAAATAAATAACGCAAATATTACCCATCGATCTCTTCACGTAATTATTGTTTCAAGGGTTGCAAGACAAATTGGTAGAGTTCTTAATTTGAACAACGATTTAATCGAAGCCTGTGCGCTTTCGCACGATATAGGTCATGCCTGTTATGGACACGTAGGAGAGCAAATACTAGACGAATTAAGTAAAAAATACGGTATGGGTAATTTTAATCATAACGCTCAGGGAATTCGTTGGGTTTCATATCTTGAAAAGCGCTTTCCAAACGAACCTGCTAAAGGTCTTAATTTAACATTGCAAGTTCTCGATGGAATTTTATGTCACAATGGTGAAATTAACGAAAGAGAATTGAAGCCTCTAAAAGGCAATGGAAAAAGTTGGGAAGATCATTTTAAAGAATACGAAGATGCTTTTAGCAAAAATAAAATTAAAAGAATTCCAATGTCATACGAAGGAATTGCTGTGAGATTCGCAGATACTATATCTTATATTGGAAAAGATATCGAAGACGCGATCCTTTTAAAATTCATTTCTAGGAAAGAAATTCCTGAAAATTGTAAAAAGATTCTTGGAGACACAAATCGTAAAATAATGAACACGTTAATTATGGATCTTTTAAATTATAGCATTAATAACAATACGATTGGTTATAGCGAAGAGATCTTCAGATCATTAAAAGAATTGAAAAAGTTTAATTACGATAGAATATATTCCAGAAGAGATTTATTTCAAAAAAAAAATTCTAAAATTATTTTTTTAGATAATTTGAAAAAAAAATTTGAAATAATTTTTGAAAAGTGTTTAAAAGATTTAGAACAAGAAAACCACGATTCGCCGATATTTAAAGACCATATCGAATATATAGACGATGAGAATTGTGGTACTTATTTCAAACTTTTAAAAGAAAAAAATCAACTTACATTGATCGTAAGGGATTACATCGCTGGTATGTCGGATAAATATTTCGATAATCTTTCTCATAATTAAACAAATATTTCGTTAATCTTTTCTCATAATTAAACAAAATTAAATTTAAAAAAAACACTACATAGGGTTGGGGAGTGTCAAAGAAATAATAAAAAAAAATAAAATTTTAAAATTAGTGAAAAAAAAAGATAAATTAGAAAGGGTTAATTCTTGATAACTTTATTGTGGCTTTTTTTACTACACGATAAACAAGTGGGGTTTAATAAAAAGGTAATAATGCTCGTTTCTTTACCACAATATTTACAAAAACACTTTCCTTTAGTTGCTATTATATTCTTCATCTCCTAAGTGCTTTTCTTTTTTCAATATTATAGGTTCAAACATATTTATATAGTTAATTTGTAAAGATTTTAGAACAATAGTTACATTGACATTTGCGTTTGGAAAAATGATCAATGTTGTTATCGGTGGAATTTGATAAATGAGGGTTTAAAATGGGGGCGCTAGATTTTAAACTATAATTTTCTAAACTCTTTTGAGCAATTACCATAATAAAATAATGGTTTTAAGAGTATAAATAGAAAAAGAGTCAAACGAAAAAGTGAAATTAAAAAAAAGAAAATAAAACAAATTAAAATCTAGAGTTTGGATTGCGTTCGCAACAACAACAATCTTCTCCAGCACAGTTTTTGCAATGATCTACGAGTTCTCCCGTACAATATTTACAAATATTCTCGTCTAATCTGGGTCGGGTTGATTTATCAAATGACGGGAAGGTTTTAAAACAAACCGAACATATAAACGGTTTTAATAATCTTTTTGAAACTTCGTCTTCAAATTCAAACATATATATCTAAATTAATAAGGATTTAGAAACATAAAAATAAAAAGAGTGTCCTAGATTTTATAAAAATTAAATCAAAAAATATTTAGATAAAAAAATAAAAAATAGATTCAGAAACGAACGCTTTGGAAACCAAATCAGTTTTTGTGATTTCCCAAAAAAATTTTACTGCTTTTTGTCGCTTTCTTATTGATTACATAAAAAAGAAAATCGGCGTTTCGAACAACGATTTTGATACTTATATCGAAATTGTTAAAGAAAAAAATCTTAATATAGATAAATTTATCGAGGATGTGGTTTCAGATAATACCATAAAACTTTTACTTAAAAAATCAATGATTAGCAATACTTCTCAAAATTTCTTGCAATCGAAAAAATGCGCGCAAATTATTGTTTTAGCGCTAATTAAGTGTAATAATTTTAATCACCTCAAAAACTCGTTAATAATTTTAACGGGATTGTCTGATAGACAGGTTTATAGAGATGTTGAAAATTATATTCCATTTCTTATCAAACTTAATCCAAATATAAATATTGATAAATGGCTTCCAAGAGAACAATATCCGCCTATCACATATGAAGATTGCGTGAAAGTTGCCGAGGAATCCGATAAGAACATTAAATTTGCTATGACTCGTGAAGAATTCAATAACGCAATGGAAAATAGAGGCGACAATCCTCCAAATAGAGCTTTATTAAAGTGGGTATGTAAAGAAAAAGGTCACGAATGGCAGGCATCTTATAATAATGTTGATAAAGGTTCAGGATGCCCTTTTTGTTATGGAAACTATCCAATCACATACGAAGATTGCGTGAAAATTGCCGAGGAATCCGATAAGAACATTAAATTTGCTATGACTCGAGAAGAATTTAATAACACAATAGAAAATCGAGGCGACAATTCCCCAAATAAAGTTTTATTGAAATGGATGTGTTTAAATAAAAATCACGAATGGTGGACATCTTACAGTACCATTTATAAAGGATCTGGATGCCCTAATTGCGGTGAGCGGAAAACAGTTATTGGTAGATTATCGCATCCTATTTTAGAATATTTTAGCACAATTTTTTTTAAATTAAAAGGTTGTTCTATCCGACACGAAGCCTACGCAAATACTGATTCTTACGAGTTTGTTGATCTTGTAATTGAAAGAGATAAAAATTTTATAAATAATATTGAGAATTCTCAGAAAGTTCTAACCATTCCGGATTTTATAACGCAAATTTTAATTGATTTTACTCTTTCTCTTAATTCTGATGCAATTATAGAGAAATGTTATAGAGGTTATCAAAGCGAAACTAGATTTTTGATAATTGTTTTGTATCCTAAGGAAAATAAAAGTTTATTACAAGAGATTCGAAATTTAATACAGAATATAAAAGATATTATTTTCAGAGAGCATGTAAAAGTGATTAATTTTGGTCAGTATCTTGAGTTTTTAAATTTAATTGAACCAATAAATAGTTGGAAAATTTTATCAGAAAACGAAAAAAATATTTTACAAAAATTTACTTATATTATCGATTTAATATCAGATGCTTTTAATTCGGACGAAAAATTAAACAAGTTAATTGAATTGAGCAATCATTATAAAGAACAATTATATTCTTATAGACTTTGAAACTTAGTTTAGTAATCTACTTTTTCTAGTCATTAAGTATAAAAATCTACTATCTTAAGCAAATATTAATCGAAATTCACATTAATTTCAGATAGAAATTTAATTAGATTAACTAGTAATATAATCGGATCTCTAAAAATAATTAAAAATCTAA
>Ga0315284_10010975_pt1 | contig 12907 bp, 13 predicted proteins | sample YL17G09_16_MG_FD_203696 | JGI IMG/M metagenome (GOLD analysis project Ga0315284, IMG submission 203696) | Sediment microbial communities from Yellowstone Lake, YNP, Wyoming, USA - YL17G09_16 | ecosystem: Environmental > Aquatic > Freshwater > Lake > Sediment | place: USA: Wyoming | collected... | reverse complement strand
GCGGCTGCAAGCTGCGCGGGGCGCGGGACGAACAGAGGGCGGGAGCCGCGATTTCGGCGGGGCTAAAGCCCCGCCCTTCCGGCAGCCCCCCAAAAAGCGTCCCCGCGTGGTGAGAAATCCCGGCTAGGGTCATAAGGAGGTCCCTATGACCCAACTGCGTCAAATGATGCTGGAGGAACTCCAGCGTCGCAACTACTCCGAGATTACAACGCGCAAGTACCTGCAGGTCGTGACGAACTTCGCCAAGCACTTCACCAAGTCTCCGGACAAGCTCGGACCGGACCAGCTTCGAACCTACCAAGCGTACCTGCTCAAAGAGCACAAGCTCGCGGTCGGCACAGTGGCCAATTACGTGGCGGCCCTGCGATTCTTTTTCGTCAAGACCCTGAGGCGGCAGCTGTTTCGGGACTTCTTGCCCTATCCCAAGCGCCGGGACCGATTGCCGACGGTGCTGAGCCTGGAGGAAGTGGCCCGTTTGATCAATGCCGCCGGGACTCTCTACCGGCGCACGTTACTCATGACTCTCTATGGTACAGGGATGCGGCGCGCGGAACTCGCCCGTTTAAAAGTCAGCGACATCGATAGCCAGCGGATGATGGTTCGTGTGGATCGCGGCAAAGGGGGCCGCAGCCGCGACGTGCCGCTCAGCCCGGCGCTGCTCGAAACGCTGCGAGAATACTGGCGTTGGCGCAAGCCGAAGACCTACTTGTTTCCCAGCCGCAATCCCCGGCGCGGGCCCGAATAACCCATCTCGGACAAGACCATCTGGATCGCCTGCCGGGAGGCGGCTCGTCAGGCAGGGTTGAGCAAACGGATCACTCCACATACGTTGCGCCACAGTTGGGCGACCCACTTGCTCGAGGCTGGCACTGATCTGCGCACCATCCAGGTTCTGCTGGGTCACGGTGATTTGGAAACCACCGCCCAATACCTTCATCTGTCCCAGCGGCACTTGCAGGCGGTGGCCAATCCCCTGGAGAGCCTTGTCCTCGCTGGCGTCCAAGACAGTCGCCGCGCCTTCAAACGAAAGAACTACCCATGAAACGGCCCACCGTGGAGGTGGCCGATATCCTCCGCGCCCAGGGCAAGCGTTTCCTCGACCGGTATCGATCGAGCTTTGATTTCCAGCAGGTCAAAGCTTTCCGAGCCATTCAGAACTGCCGCACGGCGGCGCTCGGAGGTCACCTCGATGCCTGCCCCCAATGCGGATATCCGGCCATCTCCGATAACTCGTGCCGCAACCGGCACTGCCCGAAGTGCCAGGCCCAGGCGCGTGAACGCTGGCTCGCGGCCCAGGAGCGCGAACTCCTGGCCACCAACTACTTTCATGTCGTCTTCACCGTCCCGCATGAGCTCAATCGGCTGGCGCAGGACAACCCCCGTCGGTTTTACGATCTGTTGTTCACCGCCAGTGCGGCCACGCTGCGGGAAGTTGCGGTGGATCCCAAGCACCTGGGCGCCGAAATCGGCATCCTCAGCATCCTCCACACCTGGGGCCAGAACCTGCTCGCCCATCCCCACATCCACTGTGTCATCCCGGCGGGAGGGATCTCACCGGACCTCACCCGCTGGGTGCACCCTCGCTATCCCTTTTTTCTCCCCGTGAAGGTGCTGAGCCGGGTCTTCCGCGGGAAGTTCATCGCCGGTCTGAAACGGCTCTATCGCCGCCAGCAATTACGCTGCGCGGGATCTTGCGCCGCCCTGGCCGATGAGAAGCAGTTTCGCGAGTTACTGCGCCGCCTCCACCGTCAGGACTGGGTGGTCTACGCCAAGCCAGCCTTCGGCGGGCCCAGGCAGGTTCTCCGCTACCTGGGCCGCTACACCCATCGCGTGGCCATCTCCAACCATCGCCTCTTGTCCTTTGACGGCGAGCGCGTCACCTTTCGCTGGAAGGATTACGCCCACGGCAACCAGCAACGCCAGATGACGCTCGCGGGGACGGAGTTCTTACGCCGCTTCTTCCTCCACGTCTTGCCGAAAGGCTTCGTGTGCATCCGTCACTTCGGCTTTCTGGCGAACCGATTCCGTGCCCCCCGGCTCAAGCTCTGCCAGCAACTGCTGGCAACCGATCCCTTGCCGCCAGCCTCAAGCCCAGCCCCCAGTGCGGACACCTCGATCTGGCACTGCCCTCACTGTGGGACGGGGATGGTCGTCATTCAAAGATTCACCGCCGAGGAAGTGTGTTCACGGTGCAGTTACTTTGACTCTTCATAGAGCCGTGTGCCAAACCGGACCCCAGACGTGCACACCGCACGCCATCGATTTCGTGTGCCCGTGTCTCATGCTCTACCCGTCCAACCTGCTCAGGCCAGCCTTCACGCGACCCCTTTCCAGTCTCAGCGACCCCCGACAAGCCTGCCCTCGCAGCTTCCCAGCCCCCTCCGCCAACCCGCGAGAGCCTTTGTCGACCGCAGAAACGCCATTCAATCTCTATACGCGTCCGTCGCGTCCGCCGCGAGCGCCAGCGGCTTCCTTCTAACGTCCTGATCGAAAATGCCTCGACCTCCCATCCTGCCCCCTCCCGACATTCCTCCGCCGAGGCATTTCCGATCAAGGCTAGCGTCACTCGGGCGGAACTTCGGATTGACCCCGCGGATTCGTCGATAAACACGAGGCGACTTAACTACCTTTTCCTCTTGTTAGGTGCGGATTCTGTAGACCCTCGGTGATCACTTCAAAACCGGCCAACGGTGGTCGGGTCAAAACCGGCCAACGGACGCGGTCCGGGACTAGGTTGTTCTACCCTGCCGACTGCTCTGGTGGCAAGTCTGTTTTTGTTCGCCAGCTCCGCGGACCGCACTTGAGCACGTGTCCGTGATGGAGGAGGCGGTCGAGCATGGCGCTGACCGCGGCCGCATCGCCCAGCAACTTGCCCCAGTCCTCCACCGGACGGTTCGAGGTGAGCAGCGTACTGGCTCGCTCGTAGCGGCGCATGATGATCTCCAGCAACTCTTCGGCTGCGGTCAGGGGCAGCTTGCGCATGCCGAAGTCGTCGATGATGAGCAGAGGCACTGCCACCAAGGATTCCAGGTACTCTTTGCGCGTGCCGTCGAGAGCGGCTTCCGCAAGTTCATCGAGCAGCGCGTGGGTTTCGCGGTAGAGGACGCGATAACCCTGCGGGATGGCAGCCTGGCCGATGGCCTGAGCTAAGTGGCTTTTGCCGGTTCCGGGTGGACCGAGAAACAGGGCGTCTTCGTGCCGGGCGATGAAGGTGCCGGTGGCGAGATCGAAGGCCAGACTTCGGTTCATCTTTTTGTTGAAGGTGAAATCGAAGTTGTCGAGGGTCTTGAGCGGATCCCGAAATTGGGCCTGCTTGCGGCGGCGCTCCAGCAACCGGTCGGCACGACGGGTGAGTTCGTCGGCGACCAGGCAGGAGATCAGATCCAGGGGCGCCATGGGTTCGGCCTGGGCCTGACGCAGGCGCATTTCCAGTACGGCCGCCATGCCCCCGAGGCGTAGTTGTCTTAAGGCACGATCTAACTCTACCAGATTCATTTTCTCTTCCCTCCCAACGGTGATGTCGGTTCACTCTCTTGATAAGGAGTCTCTCGCCGCGCCGAGGCGCGCGGCGCACTGTGCTGATTGCCTCGGCTTATTGCTCACTCCCGCAGCTCCTGAGGAGTTCGCGGCGGCTCTTCGTTGGCGGTTTGAAATAGCGAACCCTGTTTCTCTTGCTCGTTCACACGCTGCTGGATGAGGTCGCGGTAGTGCACCAGCTCACGGATCAAAGGATCAACTTGCTGCAAGCTCAGGGGAGCCTGAGGGCGACGCTCCAGATAGCGACGCACGAAGCGATATTCGTGAACATCCAATTCGAGAGCTGCCGCACAGGCCTCCTCGACCGCCGCCGCGCCGAACTTCTTGGCTAAGGAGAGAACGCCCAGAATGCGGCGGACACCCAACTCTCCCTGCTCATGATGGAGGGCTTGGCAGAACGCACCGATGTGAGATCCGGCGCGGCCGGCTCGCGCCAGCAACTGGGAAGTGCCGAGTGGCATCCGCTTGGGGTAGTCTTCGTTCCTGATTCGATACCCGCCCCGTTTCTGGCGGATATGCTCGCGCAGGAGTTGGCCGGTCTGGGGATCGAGGAGGCGAACGTACAGGCTATCCCACTGCACGTTGACCAAGCGCCCGATCCAGCCGGGCATTGCGCCGTAGTAGGCAGCCTCCACTTCCACACAGCCGTCCAGATGGACGGTGCGCTGGCCATACTGGTAATAGCGGAAGGGCTCGATCGGTAGGGGCAGCAGAGCGGGTTTCTCCTCGGTGAACATGGCGGCCACTTGCCGTTTGGTGGTGCCGTGAATGCGCGTGTCGGCCCAGTGCGCTTCCCAGCGGTCCAGGTAGGCTTGGGCTTCCTTCAGGCTCTCGAAGCGGAGTCCTTTGAGTGGCGTCCTCTGGGCGTGACCGACTCCCGCTTCCACTTTCCCCTTGCGATCTGGATCGTTCACCCGGCAGGGCATGGCGACGGCGCCGTAGTGCGCCAGCACGTCGCGGTAGAGGGGATTGAGGGTGGGATCGTAAACGTCGGGGACCAGCACGCCCTCGCGCAGATTATCAAGGACCACGAGGCGCACGGCGCCACCGAGTCGACGGAAGGCCTGCTCATGCAGTTCGGCCCAAGTGCGCGAGTTGGAGCGCAAGACGAGGAGGCGTACCGACTTGCGGCTATAGCCGAGCGTCATCACGAACAGCCGCGTGCGCCGGTACTTGCCACTCTGCGGGTCGCGGACCAAGGGACCCGTGCCGTAATCCACCTGGGCCTCTTCGCCCGGAGCGGTCACGATCACCGCCCGGGCCTGCGGCACCTGCGATCCGCGCAGCTTGCGCACGAAGCGCCCCACGCTTTGATAGCCGCTGGCGAAGCCGGACCCGGACACCAGGTCCTGCCAGATCGCCATGGCATTGCGCCCGCGAGCGAGTCCCAGTTCGATGAACTCACGATACGGTTCGCAGGCACTGGTGGTGGGACTACGGCTCGGAAGCGCGGCAGCCTCCGGCCCCGGCTCTTGGCGCGAGCCCAGGCTCGAGTCAGCGGTCGCTGCCCCGGCGGGTTGCGGCGGTCCCCAGTCGGTGGTCACCTCATGCTTGGCCGGTTTTGCCGCGCCAGAGTCGGTGATCACCTCGTTGGCCGGTTTTGAGGCGGTTCGCCGGCCCCAGGCGCCTGAGGGTCGCACCGCAATCCCGGCCGCTTTCAGGTAAGCGCTCGCCGTCTCGCGGCGTACACCCGTCGCCTGCTCGATCCGCCGCAGCGTCCAGCCGAGCCGACCCAGGGCTAAGACTTGTTGTTTCTTTTCCTCAGTCAAGACATTGGCCATGCCGACGGAGGGTACAAGCCCTCGCGCCGCAGTCAATGTCCCGGAGGGAGTCTTCGTTGGCCGGTTTTCAGGTGATCATCATTGGCCGGTTTTGGCTGATCACTGAGGAAAAGAAGACCTCTAACCGTTGAAATATACCATGGGCTCTAGCCCCTTGTAACGCTTCGCTCCTTTAGGGGTGGTCTAACATTATGAGCGGTAACCGTCGCGGCCGTTGGCTCGGCATAGATTTCAGCGGCAACGACCGCATGTGGACCGGCGGGTGTGAGAAAAGCAACGTCTGGATCGCATTTGTAAAGCGGGATAACCAGCTGACGCTATCGGACCTGAGAACCGTCCAGGAACTTCCCGGCCCGGGAAGGCCGTTCCTAAAGCTAACAGCACTTCTGAAGAATCGCGAGTTCAATGCGGCGGGGATCGATGCCCCGTTTTCACTCCCCACCGAATACGTGCCGTTGGGAGGCCACCGGAGACTGCTTGAGGCAATATCCACCATGGAACGACCCGACGGACGGTGGTTCCCGTCGGCTCGCCACTTCACATCCAGGATGATCGGTGAGCGCCTCCCAGAATTGAGGAAGCCACTCCGCGAAACCGAAAGGTACTGGAGTCACAGGGTCAACGTGCGCTCAACCTTGTGGGCTGGACCGAGAGGAGGAGCCGCTATGACATCGGTCTGCCTTACCTTGCTTCATGAGGCGCAATGCCCGATCTGGCCTTGGGATGGCCCACGCACTGCTGGATTGCTGGTAGAGGCATTTCCTGCAGCGCAGCTTCGCCACTGGAGCCTGCCGTGGCAGGGTTACAGCGGAAATGCGAGAACCGCAATCTTGAACCGCCGCATGATTCTTGATTTTCTGTCAGAACACATTTCCATTCCTCGGCCAGAGAAGAGGACGATGCTGGGCTCTGCGGATGCTCTCGACGCAGTCATTTGTGCGTTTGCAGCCATCGCGGTTACTGCGGACACCGTTTTCAAACCGCCACAACCTTCGCCTCTCGAGGAAGGTCTGATTGCCATCCATGAACGCGCTTTCGGAGTCACGCGTCCTCATAACAACCAGCAGATCGCTACAGTGTCCTCCGTACCGACACTGTAGGGAGGCTGCCTGCCACAACCTGTGCCCGAAGGCGAGCCGACCGTCTGATGATCGATACAGGCAGCACCCCTGCTCACGTCATGAACTATTGGGGATGGTTTTCTGAGTATTCTTCCGTCGTAAGCTTGTTCGCCCACAGCATAATCTGAAGAGCTGCCATCTGGCTTGTGCAGTCCGGATCCCCCAAATATGCTGAACCAAAGGAAATCCTTTGATACGGTCGAGACAGCGTTTCCGCAGGCGTGGAACTTGAACAAGTTAGCCTCACGTCACCCGAGAACGCTTTGATACAGCACTCGAATATGCAACGCGGCGTCTCTACCCAGGTAGTTGCAGCAACAGAATGCCCGTTCTGTTGCATTCCTGTCTGGACGCTCATACAAATCTCAGTGTGTTACCTCGATACACGATGGGCACCGTGCGTGCGTAATGTTGCATTTCACCCGTCCGGCGAGACATGGGGGGAGCAGGCCGCCCGCTCGGCAAATTCACAACGGCAAAAGCCGAAGAGTCCCTGAGAAGCGAGACTCTGCGCTACCCTACTGTTGACAGGGTCCCCACTAAAACATTACTCTTTCGACCCCTAGTTTCCTTGAAACCTCGCCGCTAGGAGCTTAGAGGAGTCCCATGCGGAAATTCTTGCTCGTCCTTGCTCTCGTCTTGTCCGTTGTGCTTCCACTCGGCAGCATCGAAGCCCCGCAGAGGGGCTCGCATCGGTCATCCACGTCTTCTCACTCCAAAACCGTTCACGTGCGCGAGTACACCCGCAAGGATGGGACCGTGGTCCACTCCCATTACCGCAGCGCACCCGGCACGGCCACTCCCTACACGCGTAATGGCGGTCTATCGGTACGTGCAGCAGGGCAAAGCGGGAGCGGCCATCGCGCCCTACACACAGATGGCCCACAGCGCCATCGTCGCGATTGGCGTGCAGGTGGACGGCCTGCCGGGACCAGGGTGTCGCCTTTCTGCAGGCGTCGCTGATTCGGCTTGGATTCGATCCGGGTCGCATCGACGGCCTGATGGGCCCGCGAACCCTAGGGGCGATGCGGGCCGCCGGAGTCGATCCCGATGACCCGGTGGGCTCTGTTTCCCAGCAGCTTAAGCAGCAGTTTCCCAGCGAGTTCTGGTCAGCGCAATTCCAGGCGCAATGCAGGGCCAGCCCTCCACACTCGCACTTGTGGGGAGCCCGGTCATGCTGAGCATTAACGCCGGCACTACCAACGGCAGGGTTCTGCTCAAGTTGCAGACCTCAGCCGGAACTTGACCGATCAGCATGACCTTCCCCCGGCGCTTGACGTGCTCGGCGGTGGGGCGTATACTAAATTTGAGTTTGTTCCGGAGGGATAACCATGATGGCGCAACTCTCAGCGGAGGCACAAAGAGTACTGCGTGCGCTTGCCGAGCGCGCCATGGACGGTTACGCGCTCATGGCGGTGACCGGCTTGAAGCAGAACGAAGTGGAAACCGCCGTGACCTCCCTCCTGGACCTTGGCTTGATCCGCGTGGAAGGAACGCTCCAGGCCGAGGAGTTTGGAAAAGCTTATCTCTGGGTACCCCCAAGTGTCCAAGGCAAGGCTGATTTCCTTCTCGGAAAATTAGCTCTCTAGGGCCTCAAGGCTAGACCATGAACCTTCTCGCCTCGCCCGACCTGCCGGCGTATTGGTGCTACCTGCTGGTGCTAGTCGTCGGAATGCTGGTGGCCAGATCCCAGGTCAATCGCTTACTGACAGCCTTTCCGCAACGCTGGGGTTTTCTGAGCACTTGGGGATTATTCTGGGCGCACGCGGCCGTGCCCGCGGTCTTGTTCTGGTTTTTGGACTACACCACCGCGCTCCGAGACACTTCGTTATTCGCCGCCCTGGTGGTCGCTTTTGGCTATCGCCAGATCTTTGCCGGAGGGGTGGAAAGCATCCGGCTGCCCGGGCAGACCCAACGCCTCTGGCAGCCCTTTGAGAAATGGGTCAACGATCTTGTCCAACACATCATCGCCGTCTCCAGGCGGTACAGCGAGCGGTTTGACGACAGCGTCCGCAGCTACATGGCGGCAGACGCGGCGCGTATTCAGCGCCTTTTAGCCCTGGCTTTTTCCCACACCAAGCAGCGCGCCGTGCTGGAAGGTCAAATGAACGCGCTGGCGGCTGAGGCCAACCCGTCCGGCGTAGCTCCTCCCGACTTTGAGGAAATGCAGAACCGCAAGCGCGTGCGCCTGCTGTTGGACGACTTGCGTGCCGCGGCGCCTGACAACTACGGCTACTTCCTTTACAAAAAAGGAGTGATTCCCGGGTGGCGGTACTGGCTCTGGTTCGGCAATGCCCGCTCCCAAGCCATTGCCTGGGCGGTCACGGTGGGCGTGTTTGTGGGGCTGAGCGTCGGGTTTTACTCGGCTTACCAGTCTGATGGTTTGCAGGCTCGATACCACCAGTGGCGCTTTGTGAAGACCAACACCAGCCCTCGGGACCATTTCCGCAGCCGCGAGTATCTTGTGCGGCGGCTCCAGCTCGCAGGCAGCAACCTCGCCGAAGGAGAGGCGCGCGCGCCCGCGCTGATGGCTCCCATGCTGTTGCTATTGCGCTACAAGGAGGTCCAGGCTCAGGTTGCGGACGATGTGTTGCGCCTGGTTTTGGACTCCCACAAACCTGAGGTGAATCGTGTTGCGGTCCCGCAATTGATCGAATCCTTGCGCACGGAGAACGCCGACGTCCGCCTCCGTATCCAACGCACCCTGCTGGATCTCCGCCAGGCCGACTACTGTTCCTACGCGCTCGAGAAGGGGACCGCTGACTGGGTCCCGGCCAATGACGATTCTCCTGGGGAAATTGACGGCCACGTCCGGGCTTGGAAGGCTTGGTGGACTTCGAGCCAACAGTCCCCGCCCTCCGGCTAAGTCAGCGCTTTTCGCGTTTTGCCACCCTTGCCCATTCGCCTCTCACGTTGAGACTCTTGCCGTTTCCACTGCGACGGGAATTCCGTGCTGCGGTGTTTTGCGGTGATTTCGAGGCTCGGCTTACCCCTCATTTTTCGGTCTTCACGGCTTGATGTTTTCGGGATTCCCCGAATCAAATGCTTTCTTCGACCACATCGCCGAACCAGGACGGCGCTGCACTCGATACGGCGATGATCTGTGAGCACACCGGGTCTGCGGCACCGTAGCTCTCTTGGAATTCGTCCAAGTGCGCCGCCTCGTCGAAGATCGCAACGGTGGGGTGGTACTGCCTCACTTGGTCGGCGCCCTTCGGGACTCCCTGTAAAGTTGACCCATTTGCCCAGGTCAGGAGGTTCCCTGGCATGTCTTCAATCGCCTTGGTCAGCGGGTGCCGCGCCTTGAGCCACGGCGGTTGCTGCTCGTAGAGCGTCCTCGCGTATCCTGGGTTGCCGCGCCCGCAGATGAGGTCGATCACTTTCTCTTCCTTCTGCGCCTGAACTAGGGCTCTCGTCCGCTCGAACCATTGACACATCCAGACGGCGTAGGCGATCACGAGCCACGACACCATGATCTCCCGAGATTTGGGGATAAACACCCGACGCAGAGGGCGCATTACGCTCATCAGCCATTCCAAGTGCGGCTTCGCGGGGAACCGCTCGTAAGGACTCGTGCCTTTTTCTTTCCAGTGCTCATCGAAGGTCCGCGTCCCCTCCCGGCACCAAGCCCAAGGGTCGGCAGCAAACCGCCGGTCCAGCGCTCGCTGGTTCAACTCTTGCGCCGCAAGCGCCCGGTTCTCCAGGCCAGCACGATCAGTTGGGACGGTTTGAACTGCCATCGCTTTCTCCCATCCATTCCCCCGTCTCAACGAAGTGCCTTAATTGCTCATCGGTCTTGTCCGCGAACGGCGCCTGTAGCTGCGTCACGTTAATACTTTGCTCGGGCTTGCCTTCGGCGCGGTCCATAATCTCGCGCATCGCTGCTAGGCTTCCCTTGAAGGCGATTTTCCATAGCTTCTCGGCAAGCGCCTCGGCTTTCGTCCTGCCACTCGCATCGTTTGGCTCTGCTGCAATCCGCCGAATCGCCTCGACGAGAAACCTTGTCCTCGGCCGGCCACCTGGATTACCAGATCGCCCAGGCATGAAGCCCTTGCCGGTCACGCCACCGAGTCTTTCCCCCGTTGTTTTCGCGTTGTTCTCAACGCGAGGCGAAGGCTTGGCAGGCTTGCTTGTTTTCGACTTTGGACGCCTCTTCAGGACTTGATTCACGTTCCCTCTCTCCAATTCAGTGCAACCTCGCCGTTGGCATCGTCTGGTGAGCCCCCCGCAGTGCGTCAATCTGCCGGACGCTCCTCAATTCGATGCGTCGGGGCGCAGCATCCGTCGAAGATGGCCGCTCAGGGCTCCGAAGCTTTCGCTTCTTGAAACTTCCACTTCTTTCCGCTTCTCCCCGGGTTGCTCGGCTTTGGCCTCTGGCTGCCTCTCTGCGGCTTCTGCCGGCGGTTGGACGGCTTTCTGCTACGGGTTGAACCTCAACGGGCGCAGGGCGTGTCACAGGCGCTTGCGGTGTAGGCTTCTGATCGACTTCCTTGCGAATATCGCCGTTGGACAGAACGGTTAGGGCATGTCGGCCGCGCTCGGGAAGATATACTGCGCCTTGGCGACCTGCCGGGCCTCGAACGGGCTTACGCCCCGCTCTCTCAGGTTGTGGGATACCTCGTGGGCTGACAGCGCCTGCCTCTGGCAGTATTCCTTCAGCTGGCCCTGCTTTTTCAACTCCCGGTAAAGTTCCGGCTGCTGCTCCTTCAGGTGGAGTTCCAGTTGTCGCGCCCACGCGCACTGGCTTGTTCAGTAGCTCGCGACACGCATCGGCGAGCGGGGTTTTCTTCGGACGGCCCCCTGGATTACCACTCACGCCCTTTGGCCACGGTTTTAGGTTTTGCGTTCGGCCCATTTCGCTGTTCCCCCACTGTTCTGAGTGGGATTGTACTCCGAAGCGGCTTGGCTCCTATGCTGGGAATACACCAACGCCAGGACTGGTGTCCCTTCCGGTGTCCTGTAACTGACTACTCAGGTCATTTGGTGGCCTCTTCCGTATGGTGGTACAAGTGTAAATGGTTGGGATTGCGTTCTGGCACATGGGGGCAGAGAATTGCTAAACCGTTGTACGGTCAAAAGCTGTACCCAGGGTTCGAATCCCTGCCTCTCCGCCAGGAAATTTCTCCTAGTATCCTCTTGCCCTTCGAGATTCCGCGCGCAGCGGCCCGTTGACAAGTTTGGAAGGCGTATGCAAGAATCGTTTTCTTTACCGTGAAGCCTGGAGTCTGTCCGAGTCGGCACAATCGTAAATGAGTGACGAACCCAAGGTTCCGCCTTCGGGCGGATCAAGTGAAACGCCTGCCAAGCCGGTTCCGGCGCAGGGGACTCCCTCGAGTCCTCTACCAAAAGCCGCTGCGCCACCCAAACCACCTCCCCAACCCAAGCCCGCTGTGAAGCCCGACCCGTGGTCGAGCCCTCTCCTCGATGAACTTCAAAAGAGGTTTCCCGGGGCGATCGGCGAGGCTGTCATTTTCCGGAGTCAGCCCTCTATCACCTTGACGAGGGAAAGTCTTCTAAGCATTTGTGAATATCTAAAGAGCGACGAGGGCGGGGAATACACGCTATTAACTGACGAGACGGCGGTGGATTATCCCAAGCGCGAAAAGCGTTTTGAGGTCATTTACCATCTGTATTCATTCAAACGAAACGATCGACTGCGCCTCAAATTGGTGGTGGGTGAAGGAGAGAAAGTTCCCTCCGTCGTCGGGCTCTGGCCCACCGCAAACTGGTTGGAACGAGAAGTGTTTGACATGTTCGGAGTGGAATACGAAGGCCATCCGGACATGAAGCGCATTTTATTGCCCGACGGCTGGACCGGCCACCCTCTGCGCAAGGACTACGATATTCTCCGGCAGGATGATGCCTGGGTGCAGTCCAACCTGGGAATTAAGAGCGGACAGTAAGCGATGCCCGACACCACTTATCTCGATGCCAATGAGCTGGTCATCAACATGGGGCCGCAGCACCCGGCCACGCACGGGGTACTGCGAGTCAAACTAAGACTCGATGGCGAGAAGGTGCTGGGCTCGGAATCCGTCATCGGCTACCTGCATCGCGGGATCGAGAAGATTGCGGAGAATCGCACCTACACGCAGTTTGCTCCCTACACGGACCGTATGGATTACGTCGCCGCGGTCACCAATGGCATGGGATACGTGGAGGCGGTGGAGAAGTTGCTGGGCGTCGAGCTTCCGCCGCGCGCGCAGTACACGAGGATGATCCTGGCTGAGCTGCAGCGGATCGCCAGCCACTTGCTCTGGCTGGGAACTCACGCGCTGGATATCGGCGCGATGACGCCGGTTTTCTACACCTTCCGTGAACGCGAAGAAATTCTGAAAATATTTGAGAATTACTGTGGTGCCCGCCTCACAACCCACGCCTTTCGCATCGGCGGTCTCCAGTATGACCTCTACGACGGCTTTGAACGAGAAGTCCTCAAGTTCTGCGACTACTTCGGCCCGAAGGTCG
>Ga0315284_10010974_pt1 | contig 12908 bp, 8 predicted proteins | sample YL17G09_16_MG_FD_203696 | JGI IMG/M metagenome (GOLD analysis project Ga0315284, IMG submission 203696) | Sediment microbial communities from Yellowstone Lake, YNP, Wyoming, USA - YL17G09_16 | ecosystem: Environmental > Aquatic > Freshwater > Lake > Sediment | place: USA: Wyoming | collected... | reverse complement strand
CTTATACTGCCCCATATGAAGTCAAAAACTCGCAGCATGCAACTATTTTGTCCGCCACATTGAATGAAACTCACGATGACATTGAAATTCCTCCAAGTATTAAGGCAAAACTAATGCAGTCATCGGATCCATCGCGGACATTTTTGCGGTCTTGGCACATTGTGGACATTTCCCCAGAACAAAAGGAAAATCTGGGCATCACTGAACCAGTTGCATTTTCAATGCCGTTTGGTGAAATGGCGATACGAACCATGGAAGAATGTTTTGCATGGGTGAGCAAGGCAGGATGCACGTGCATTGAAGTTGGAATAGATCGTGCAAGCGGAGAAGTGCGTTTTCCGTCAAAAATTCCCGGACATCTGCGCGGGGGAAGGACCCCTTCACAGTTCGGGAAATTAAAAGCAGAAGCACAATTAAAAGCAGTAGCAGCACAATTAAAAGCAGTAGCAGCACAATCAAAAACTCAGCATTCGCATCGTTCAAAAATGGCATCCCACATTCGTGCATCTACTATATCTATCTCCCATATGAAACAACAAATTGGTTCAAAATTGGAAAAGATTCGCGCCGTTCTTAACAATCCGAAAAAAAACTTGCTTGTCATGTCGGGACCAACCACCCAGCGGCGGGCACATTCGTATTCGCATACTCAATATGCACCAAGAAAACGCAGTCAAACTCGCAAGGTTCGTTCAACTGTTTGAATTCAATTCAATTCAATTCAATTGCTTTGTGACTCACTCCAACTTGTCCAACTTGCTCAACTTGCCTTGATTAACTAAAAATTTATAAATCCAATAACTGCATTGCAGTATTTATAAATTTTTTACACCTTTTTTATCATTTTATATAAACTGTCTTAAAGCGATCCGAGCAGTCCGCTCACGTAGCCAGATGTGTAGTAATACACCAGGGCAAAGATGACGGCGTGCACGAGCGCAACCACGTGTTTGGAGCCGTTGGGAGGGATGCGCAGCAGCACATTGGGGCTGAGCACGTAGAACAGAAAAACAAGGTAGAGTATGCTGGAAAGGTTGAACATCGCGAATGTGTGGTTGGGTTATAACATATGATTATAAAAAAATAAAATTATGCTAAAACAATTGCACATGCATGCATGCATGCATGCGTATTAATTGTTTATTGCTAAATTTTCCGTTTCAATGTTCTTGTTTTTGAAATGTTATTTTTTATTTTCAATGTATTCATCATAGCATTTTGAGCCATTTGTTTTGGTTTTTGCGTTGATGTGCTTGTGCTATTAAAAAAATCGTTCAAGTGTTCCATTATTTTTTTGCTGATGATGGCATCAATCTGTTGTTCAAGCGGGTCTTTTGGAACGTGTGCGGCTTGAAACCGCTGCATAATTTTCGCTATCCGGTTTTGGAATGATGACGACGACGACATTGATTTTTGCGCAATGGTGGAACGCAGCGCATGCGATTGAATGAACCGGTCCACCAGCGTTTGTACGCTCAGCTGATGCACGTAAGGTTTCACGTTGATGTAATACACGTGTCCGTGCTCCATTTGCGAGTGCATTTGGTCGTCCAAAAAGCACACCTCCACATTGGACGGCAGCTTGGTGCACCGCAGTAAATCTTCGTACGTTTTGTCATGCGTGGTGCGGCCCAGTTCTATCAATTTCCCGTTCACTTTAAACGCTGCCACGATTTGGTCAAACAGGTGACCGCCCAGTTTGGATTCCATGTATTTGATGATGTGTTCCACCCACTCGCGAGGGCCGTTGTTGTTGGTGTAAACCATCACCCCGCAGCACTCGTTTGCCTCTTTTTTCAGTTTTAAAAATCGCAACAGGTCCAGGATGTTCGGGCGCAGGAATTCAGGGTATGTGTCCATTAACTGGTTAAAGTGCGCGTATTGAGCCGTTGCGTCGTCATTCCATGCCGTTGTGGTGAGAGCGTCGCAAAAAATGCCCAATTCCACGAAATAGCCTAGGGTTTCGTCTACATCAAGCACCACTATTTTTTTGGTTGCAACTGATGATGCATCAATTGAATTGGATAATGACATATTGCGGCGTGCACTAAATAAACGAAATTACTAACGTTAAATGTAAGCTACAGTAATTCAATATTAAAAATTATGTGTTTATTTGTGTCCATTGGCATGGTTGCATTCATTTAGGATGAATAAAATCTTTTTTATCATCATTTAATAGTACTCCCAGTTTTAAGTTTTAGGGTTTTGATTGGTTTAATGAATGCACCTTCTATTCCAAATATGAATATGACAAAAACGGATTATGAAAAAATTCTCTCATATTACAAACTGCCGTTCGGCAATTTAAGCAACGCGGAACTAAAACGAAAGGCAGAAGACATTTTAGCAACCAAGCTGTGCAAATGCATCAAAGCGGTGGAGCGAAAAGTGGGCGCTCAAAATGCGATTTCGCTTTGCACTGCCAGCGTGTTTGGAAAAAAAGGGTTAAAATACTTTGACATGTCATGCAAGGGCCGTGCCCAGTTGCACTCTCGCAAGGGACGACGACTTGCAAAAACCCGAAAAATATCATATTTGCCAAACAACACAACATGACCACGATATGGGAATGTCTGGGTCATGAAGGGGTGTCATCATCTTCAGTGTCGTCATCATTGTCGTCATCATTGTCGTCGTCGTCGTCGTCGTCTAAATGATCCATTACGGAAAGAATGACGCGCTCTTGCTGGCTCAAACGTTGAAAAATGATAACCTCATCCATAACAACATGAAATATGGCGGGATTGGGGTGTGTTTTGCATAGCAATTGCACCCCTTTTTGTCCGATTTTAATGTCGCAAATGATGGCCCCTCTTGCAAGACACAAGCGTTCCGGATTCTTCAAATCAATCCAGCGAATGTACGCCCCGTGCATGAGCCCGTTCAAATCGTCCACATGCCGATAATCTCTCAGTTTGTAAATGTAGTCGGCAAGCACCGATTGGCTAAGTTCCAGTTGCATCAGTTGGCGCATTTTTTCTGCGCCGATTTTGCGCGTGTTTAGATTTGAAATGGCTGTGTTGTTTTCGTTCTCCAGCGCTTTTTCAAGCGCCTGTACATCCAGTGTATTCAAGTTCATGTTGCCGTGCAAATTATGAATTGATGTGTTTATATTTTTTATGAATCATAAACAATATAAACCTAAAATTATTATTATAATACCATTGTATGTTTAGATTCGTTCGCACAATTATTCATAAATTCACAGGGACTATGCCTGACATGCGGATCAAAATGGAACCCGTCGTTGAATGTGAAGAATCCGAAGACCCCGAAGACCCCGAAGATCCCGAAGAAGACCCAGAAGAAGACCCCGAAGCACCTGCACCTGAAGCACCTGAAGAATGTGAAATAAAAACCATGACCATGGAATCCATACTAACTCCTTCCGGCAGCGATGAAACGGAAACGGAAATGGACATAATCAACAAATGGAAGACATCGGCCAGGGACAACATGTTGCCTCTCATAGCAATGATTCAGCGGCTGTATTTTTTCTCGGACTGCAGAAAGTCCACGCTTAGAACATACGCATCGTGCAAAGAAGACATTTCGTCATACATTGGTAAAATAAAACGCCGGCCCGAACTTCAAATTGATGCATCGGACATGGACGTTTGCAATCATCCGCAAATATACGACATGCATCGGCGATTGCGCACCATGATTGGCATGTTCCGAGTCAATGATTTTATGGTGCGAGTGGAACACGCATTTGACAATGCACAAATAATATCAGAACATTTTGTGGTGTCCCAAATAATGACACACGAGAATGATCCAACGGTTGGTGGCATTGATCCCGTTCACCACATCGTCCTGCCGACGTTCGTGCAATTGAACAACCTTCGCAAGATACCGGCCAGCAAACGCACCCTGTTTCATCACATTTCATACAGCATTCAACCCATCGTGTTTCATTCTCACACATTGGACACCTGGTTCAAAACCGCAATTGTGTCTCCCACCACCGAGCAACTAATGCAGCTGTGCATTAAAATGGCTGAAGCGCTCACTTATTTGCACTCATGCGACATAGTGCATGGCGACATCAAGCCCGGAAACACTCTGATTCAAACGAATCACGAGTGCACAGATTCTTGTTCCGGTTCCTCCGGTTCCTCCGGTTCCTCCGGTTCCTCCGATTCTGATAATTCGGATCATGAATCGCATGCGACGCGGGCACAACAGACGACACAACAGACGACACAACGCACACAGGTGCCGTCGTTGTCGCTGTATTTGATTGATTTTGGCATGTCGGGAAGTCCGGGTCAAAGCGACGGGACCGGAGGGACCAAGCCGTTTTGCGCTCCGGAAACCGGCAACGGATTCAACCCGAAAATTGATGTGGACGCGTACACCTGGACAAAAAACCAAAAATGTCACGATGTTTGGTCATTCGCGTTAATGTTTTTCACATTGATTGTGTTGCGAAAATCAACTGCCTATCCAAAAGACTATCCACATGATTTTTTTGACATTGGCAGAAAAGGTCACATCAATCCCTTGTATTTTGACCGAATTCTGGATGAACCGACGCGTGACTTGTTTCGTAGCGCGCTGTGTCCGGCCGAAGAACGCGTGACTGCTGCCAAATTTTTAGCTGACATCCGCTGCATTGTCGCTGGAGCTGGCGCTGACGACATTGGCGCTCACGCTGGCGACATTGGCGGCAACATTTGAATCATTGGGTTTGGTTGGCGATGCGTGTGCTATTATTTTTCGCTCAATGACGTCGCGCTTCACATTTTGTTGCTGCAACACCCCCATGCACAACTTGTCCAATATGCTGATCGTGTTCATGTAGGTGCGATATTTGAAGCAGCAAATTGTGGAAGTTTCGGTTTCGGGAAACTGCATGCTGCACCACCAATATGCCGGGATGTAAATGATTTGTCCCGCGCGCAGTTCCACGTCCATGGTCTTTATTTTATCAAAATCAGCACGGTACTCCGCCTGTATTCGCCACGGGTTTACCGGCGACCTAAACTCAAAATTGTCGTAGTCGGACACGGGATATAAGTACTTGCTGGCATGCGGGGCGATGAGACGCATTTTCACGCTGCCTTGCGTCACCAAATAATAGGTGCGATAATTCAATTCATACCGAAGCGGGGTTCTGGTTCCGGGTGATGCGCACATGAAATCATACATGCATTTGGACACCATGTGCGGGCGCAAAAACTCGTCATTGTATTTGAATGTTTTGATGAGTCCCGTTTCTTCCAGGAAGTCGCCGTTGTTCTCGCTGACGTATCGCGATTCCTTGTCACCGCGAAACGACTCTGCGGCGGCATGCAGAGTGAGTGGCACGTACAACTCAGTTGCGTCGGCTTCATCTGCCGTGTCTTTCACGTTGCGAAGGCGCACGTCAAATGCACCGTACGCAGCGCGGATTGCGGGCAACGTGCACGATTCCATGAGCCGCTCGTTCGCGTAATCAAACAGGACGGGCTGCCGCAAATCGCACACCTCTTCCAACTTGTCTTTGGATGGCTGGTCTATTTCATACACCTCCAGATCATTGCTGGTTTTCATGTGAAAATATATGTGCAAATACAGGAACAAAATTGCGCAAAAAATGAGCACGGAAAACACTGACTGCATTGCGGCGCTGGATTTCTCACTATCAATTAATGCACTTTAATTTTTAAATGCTTATTTATATGCTACAATAATTTCATATAAATACTACGAAGCACTGTGAATGAATGTTTTTAATCCACGGCCTGCATGTTGGATGCTTCCACTATGTCCAATTGGATGGATTCAACCGCTGGTTCAACCGCTGGCACTGGTTCAACCGCTGGTTCAACCGCTGGCACTGGTTCAACTGCTGGTTCAACTGCTGGTTCAACCGCTGGCGCTGGCACTGGCACTGGTTGAACCACTGGTGGTGCTGGTGCAATTATGCCCCGACTAAAAACTTTCAGCATCATGATGTTGATTTCGTTGATAGTCTTTTGCTGTGCATGCAAAAGCTCGCGTAATTCGCGATTTTCGGTTTGCACGACATCAATTTGTTCAATAATTTCAGACAAGTTGGAGTTGGTCATAATGTTGTCCACAATCCCGGACACAAACCCGTCGTCGCACATGAGCGCAGGCTTAAGTTGCTCTAAATCAAATCCAGACGTCAATCCAGACGATCCAGTCAATCCAGATTCAGAAAAAGATCCCGTTTCAATGCAATTCAATCTGTTTTTGATTTCGTCAATGGATTGGCTCTGCTGAAACAGCATGCTGTCCATCTGCTTCATGAGATAAATGGGGGGGGCCGGCCACGTCAATCCGGGTTTTTGGTTTGATTGCTGCGGTTTCTGCGGTTGTTGTGGTTTCTGCTGCTGTTGCTGTTGCTGTTGCTGTTGCTGTTGGAACACTGGAAGCTGCTGCTGCTGCTGCTGCTGCTGCTGCTGCTGCTGCTGTTGGAACACTGGAAGCTGCTGCTGCTGCTGCATGCGTTGCTGCATCAATTGTTGGCGTTGAGCAGGTGTCATGTTTGCTAAAGAGGGAGGGGGAGCCGTCATGGGTCTGGCCATTGAATTCATTTGTTGTTGCAATGGCAGCATGGGTTGTACTTGGTTGGCACGTCGTTTTTTTGCAGCGGATATGGAAGCAGCACTACTCATGTATTGGGTTGTGTATAAATGCACATGACACTATAATTTTATATTGTTTGCGCATTAATGCTAAAAATTGAAATCAATTAAACACAAATGCATTCTAAACATAGATCACACGCGTTTGCAACGATTGTATTCAATGGTGGACCCAGAACCACATTCATTTCGTCTATTTGATTTCCAAGTGCGCGACCAAGTGGCCGGAACCCAATCAAGCGGTAGCAGCGGAAACAGCAGCAGCAGCAGCAACAATGGTGGATACCCCAAAAAATTCAGCAAGGACAAAAAATGTTTCGTGATTCAGATGTTCGGCATCAATGAGCGGGGCGAAACCTGCTGCATCATTGTGTGCAATTACGAACCCTTCTTTTATGTCAAAGTTCCAGAGACGTGGGGGTTTGACGCCAAGGCGCGCTTCATCGCGGAATTAAAAAAGGCGGTTGGAAAATTCAGTGAGGACTCCATTCTGGCCGACGAGTGCAAACTCCTTCGTCGCAAGACGCTCTACGGGTTTGACGGCGGCAAGGACCACAAGTTCCTCATGCTGAAATTCAAAAACATGGCCACCATGAACCGCGCGAAGAACCAGTGGTATGAATGGGTTAGTAAGAAAGTGGAAGGTTCAGAGGTGGAAGAACGAACACTTGGTAAATTGAATCCGCACGGCTACAAGGGCACCCACATTTACGAGGCCAACATCCCCCCCCTGTTGCGCTACTTCCACATCAAGGACATCAGCCCGTCGGGCTGGGTCAAAATCAAAGGCACGCCCTGCGAGTCCAACAAGCAAACCACGTGCATGCACGAATACTGCGTCGGACACAAGGACGTCGTTCCACAGCCCGAAAAGGAAACCATAGTCCCGTACAAAATAATGAGTTTTGATATTGAAGCCAGCAGCAGCCACGGCGATTTCCCCGTTCCAATCAAAACCTACAAAAAACTCGCCGCCAACATCGTGGATGTGTGCTTGAAAGATCCCACCGCGGCAACCAAATCGGAAGTGCAGCGCATGATTCGCACAGCATTCCACCAACACCAACCCAAATCCGTCTCATCGCCCCCTGCGTTCACGATGCACGACGACATTGATCACATTTATACAAAAACCGTTCCTAGTTCGCAGCAGCTGGATGCCATGTTTGAGCGCATGTGGTCCACACCCGTCCAGACTCTGGTGGAAGAAGCCGACCCCGACGTCATATCAAATGCAAACACCATTGAGCGCATGTTTGAAAAAATGAAAGCGGAAGCGGATGCACAAGCGGAAGCGGCAGAAGATGACAACGATGCTGACGACGACGACGCAGCAGACGACAAAAGCGTCTTCACCACAGCAACCAGCGCCCCCACATGGACAAAACCAAAACCAAAAACAAACCCAAATCCAAATCCAAATCCAAGCGATGCATCCATGTCAGACATGTTGCATTCCTCCAGTTTGGACCGCGAAACCAAAATCAACCTCATGAACGACGCGTTGTTGGCCGTGTTTCCTGCCGTGGAGGGCGACAAGGTCACTTTCATCGGTTCCACGTTCCTGCGATACGGCGAAGAGCGCCCCTATTTGAACCACTGCCTCGCCCTGGGCACCTGCGACCCCGTTACAGGCGCGCAAATTGTGAGCTGCAAGACCGAGCGCGCGCTGCTGCAGGCCTGGACCGAGCTCGTGCAGCGCGAAGACCCCGACATCATCATCGGCTACAACATCTTCGGGTTTGACTACCAATTCATGTTTCATCGTGCGCTGGAAAACCACGCGGAAGACGATTTCCTGAAGCTGTCACGCAACGCCGACGAGTTTTGCGGCAAGCGCGATTTCAAAACGGGGCGCGTCAGCATTGAAGAAACCAGCATCGCCCTCGCCAGCGGGCAGTACGATCTGCACTACATTGCCATGACTGGGCGCCTGCAAATTGACATGTACAACTACTTCCGCCGCGACTACAACCTCACTTCCTACAAGCTGGACTACGTGGGCTCCTACTTCATCGGCGACGATGTCCGTGCCGTGGAGCATCACGCGGACAAGACCCGTGTTGTGAGCAAGAATCTCACCGGTCTGGAGGTCGGCAACTACATTGAACTGGAGGAGACCGACCACTCCACGGATCCCTATAAAGACGGCCAAAAATTCCAAGTCGTTGCGGTCAATCGTGCCGCGGGCTATTTTGAAATCGTCGGTCACGAGACACCCGACATGAAGAAGCACGTGCGCTGGGGTGTGTCCAAGGACGACGTCACGCCGCAGGACATTTTCCGCATGACGAACGAGGGTCCGGGCCCGCGCGCCGTGATTGCCAAGTACTGCATTCAGGATTGCAACCTCGTGCACCATCTGATGAACAAGGTGGACGTCATCACGGGCTACAACGAGATGGCGAAGATATGCAGCGTGCCCATCAGTTTCCTGGTCATTCGTGGCCAGGGCATCAAATTGACGAGCTACATGGCCAAAAAGTGCCGCGAGAAAAACACGCTCATGCCCGTCATTGACAAGGGTCCGTCGGGCGAGGGGTACGAGGGCGCCATCGTGCTGCCCCCGAAACGCGGCCTCTACCTGGACAACCCCGTGGCCTGCAACGATTACTCGTCGCTGTATCCGTCCTCCATGATCAGCGAAAATTTGTCACACGACAGCAAGGTGTGGTCCAAGGAGTACGATCTGGACGGCAACATGGTGCGCGAGACGGGGGAGAAGGACCCGAAAACCGGGCAGCACGTTTATGACAACTTGCCGAATTACACCTACGTGGACGTGGAATACGACACGTATCGCTGGAAGCCGAACCCGCGCGGCAAGATGGAGAAGCACCTGAGCGGGAAAAAAGTGTGCCGGTTTGCGCAGGGTGCGAAGGCCATTCTGCCGTCCATCTTAGAAGAGCTGCTGGCCGCGCGCAAGGCCACGCGCAAGCTGGCGGAGCAGCAGTCGGACCCCTTCATGGCCAACGTGCTGGACAAGCGGCAGCTGGCTTACAAGGTCACCGCAAACTCGCTGTACGGCCAGTGCGGCGCCAAAACCAGCTCGTTCTACGAAGTGGACGTGGCGGCTTCCACGACGGCAACCGGGCGTAAGCTGCTCACGTATGCCAAGCGCATGGTGGAAGAGGTGTACGGGGACGCGGTAGTCACCACAAAAGCGCACGGCACGGTGCTGACACGGGCCGAGTACGTGTACGGGGACAGTGTGGCGGCACACACTCCAGTGTATGTTCGGTTGGGCGGCGTCATTGACGTTTGTCCCATTGAAGCGCTTGCAGAAAAATACGGAGCCAGTCCCAATGCTAATACCAATACCTGGACACAATGCAAAGAAGAGGGAAAACAAACCAAAGAGGTTTGCGAAATGATGTGCGGGGTGGAAACGTGGTCAGAAAAGGGATGGACCCGTCTGCATCGCGTCATTCGTCACGCGCTTGCCCCTCACAAAAAAATGATGAGAATTGTTACTCACACAGGCATTGTTGATGTCACGGACGACCATTCGTTGATTCTGGCAAATGGTCAAGAAATTTCACCAAAAAATGTGGAGATTGGAACCAAATTGCTGCATTCTGCGTTGCCGCAGCCACAACCCGCATCCGATGAAGTGCCAGTGATAACTGTTGAACAAGCAAGAGTCATGGGGTTCTTCTTTGGAGATGGAAGTTGTGGAGACTACCATTGTGCGTCTGGCAACAAATGTTCATGGGCATTGAACAATGCATCCATGGAATTTGTCCAAAAATATCTTGAGCTCTGCAAAATTGCGTATCCAGATTTTGAATGGGTATACAATGATACTCTGAAAAGCTCGGGCGTGTACAAAATTACTCTAAAGTCAAAAAAATATGGAAGTGTCGCGGAATTTGTAAGATCCTACAGGTCAATGATGTATTACAAACAATGCAAAATCATCCCAACCAGTATCCTCAATAACACAAGAGAAGTTCGCGAGAGTTTTTGGAACGGAATGTATGATGCTGACGGCGACAAAGACAAAAATGGATATATTCGGGTTGACCAAAAAAATCAAATCAGTGCTGCTTGCATATGTTTGTTGGCTCAAAGTCTTGGATGGAAAACATCATTGAACACGCGTTCAGACAAGATGGACATTTATAGAGCGACCATGACAACCGGTGTTCAGAGAAAATGTCCCGATTCCATCAAGAAAATCACGACATTGTCGCTGCCGTCTGAAGAAAACACGTGTGTGTACGATTTGACCACCGACAATCATCATTTTGCGGCTGGGATTGGAAACATGATTGTGCACAACACGGATTCTGTATTCTACACGTTCAATCTGACTCACACAGACGGAACCCCGATTCGCGGGAAACCGGCTTTAGAGATCACCATTGAGCTCGCGCGCCAGGTGGGCGCCATGGCCTCCGCCTTCCTGAAAGCACCGCACGGGTGGGTGTATGAAAAGACGCTCATGCCGTTCGGCCTGCTGCAGAAGAAGCGCTACTTCGGCATCCTGTACGAGACGGACCCGAACAAGGGCAAGCCGAAGAGCATGGGCATCGTGCTGCGCCGCCGCGACAACGCGCCCATCGTGAAGGACGTGTACGGCGGTTTAATAGATATTTTGACGAAGAAGCAGGACCTGGAAGCGGCAGTGCAGTTCGTGCGCGAGTCGCTGCAGTCCCTCGTGGACGAGCGCGTTCCCATGGACAAACTCATCATCACGAAGTCGCTGCGATCCACCTACAAGAACCCGCAGCAAATTGCGCACAAGGTGCTGGCGGACCGCATGGGCAAACGCGACCCCGGCAACAAGCCGAGCTCGGGCGACCGCATCCCCTTCGTGTATATCCACAACGCGGACAAGAAGGCGCTGCAGGGGGAGCGCATTGAGACGCCGGACTACATTCGGGCCAACCGCCTGAAACCGAACTACTCGTTTTACATCACGAACCAGATCATGAAGCCCGTGGCGCAGCTGTTCGGGCTGGTACTGGAACAAATGGCGGCGTTTCGGCGCAAGAAGGCGCGCTTCTTGCAGGAGCTGAGCGACGTGAGGAGCAACTGGACCGAGAGCGACGACAAGCTGCAGAAGAAACTGGACGACCTTCGCTTTCGCGAAGTTAAGGAGCTCATATTTGACGACTACCTGCGCCAGGCGGACAACCTGGCGAAATCAAATAAGAGCATAAAGGAATTCTTTGCAAGCAAACCCAAATGATGCATAAATGCTGAATGACAAAATTATTTGCGATGCCGGTGCCTGTAGCGATGTGAACGATTCACCATTGTTTTTTTAATTCTTTTCGGAGTTCTGTGTCGTTTGCCTCCAAAATCAATTTTAAATTCACTTGCACTCCTTGGACTGTGTGTGACGCATTCGGCGTCGGATGGAACAACTGGTTCACATCTACATCCAATAAATAACACATACACATTGCCATTGCGACGGGCACGAATTCTTTCAAGAATGACATCTGATGTGGTTTCTGCATATTTGCTTCTTACTATTTTATGATCACCCATGTTTTTGGTATGGTGTATTTTGCTCATTACGTTAAAAATTAAATAATCAACCAACTTGCTAAAACTCTTGCTTTGTTTTTTCAATGTTGTCCTTATTTTTGAAATCACATACTGATTCAATGATGCACTCTCGTAATATTCTGCCACGAATTCTGCATTTTTTTGAATTACTCCCAATATATCAATTCGCAATTGTTCTACATCGTTGATGTCATGACCACACAAAATTTGTGGTGGTGGGATGAGGTCAATTGCATGACGATACATTTCACGATTGTGATGTAAATTATTGATATCATCTTGAGTGACTTCACCCCGTCCATTTGAGATAATTTCTCGGTCATTTGGACACGCGAGATTTTGTGCCATTGCCATATTTTCAATTTCAATTATAAGTAGGTCTTTCGCATTTGTTGGACGATATAATTGCACCGATTCAGGATTGGCTTCAACTATGGCTCTGGTTATTTCCTCCCCATCGGGGGTTCCTTTGGAAAATGCAAATATTCCTGAAATGTGTGCAAGATCGTTGCCTGGCATAAAACACATTTGCATTGTCATTGTTGCTTGTTGTTTTCTTTGTCTAAACCCTTTCCGCGCGGATATTCCATGGGAAGAACTGCTTGCAATTATTTCACTTGCGCGCATTAGTTTTAATTGGTGTTTTATTTCAGATTCACATGGATGAACCCATACGGGTCGCATCATCATTCCATACATTTTACTCTCATTTTTTTTAAACAATGGTTTTAACACATCCATTGCATATTTGGTGTTCACCCCCACGCTTTCATTCAGCAT
>Ga0315284_10010973_pt1 | contig 12908 bp, 12 predicted proteins | sample YL17G09_16_MG_FD_203696 | JGI IMG/M metagenome (GOLD analysis project Ga0315284, IMG submission 203696) | Sediment microbial communities from Yellowstone Lake, YNP, Wyoming, USA - YL17G09_16 | ecosystem: Environmental > Aquatic > Freshwater > Lake > Sediment | place: USA: Wyoming | collected... | reverse complement strand
GAGAACAGTCAGGAGGAAATTGCCCGGCTTAAGAACATGGGGCAGGAGCTTGGCGTTAGCGGAAAGGTTGATTTCCGCGCGTCAGTCCCGCAGGAGTCTTTGCCTGCCTTTTACAGCGCCGCGGATGTCTTTGTCCTGCCGTCATATTACGAAAGTTTCGGGATGGCGGCGCTGGAGGCACTGGCTTGCGGCACGCCAGTTGTTACCACCCCCGTGGGCGATTGGGAAAACATTATCCGGCCAGGCGTCAATGGCTACATCGCTCCCGATAATTCCCCACCCCACCTTGCCCGGATGCTTTCCCTGGCCCTTACGGAATCCAGCTTTGCGCCGCCTGACTTGATACGTTCTACAGTTACCAGATTTGGCTGGGAAAACATCGCCAAACAGACCCTGGAAGTATGCACGGAATTGCTATCAAAAGAAAGCGAGAAAGTACATGAAAAGTGTTGAGCCGGTCTACTGCCTGGTTATCGCTCCTCACCCCGATGACTCTGAATTCGGCATCGCCGGCACAGTGGCAAAATGGACGCGGGAAGGCAAGGCCGTCGCCTACGTTATTTGCACCAATGGTGACAAGGGCAGTAGCGACCCGGAGATGACGCAGGAACGCCTGGCAAAACTCCGCGAGGTCGAACAGAAAGCGGCAGCGGATATCCTGGGTGTACGCGATGTTGTTTTCCTGCGCTATCCGGACCAGGGACTGGAAGATTGCCCGGAGTTCCGCAAAGACCTCGTGAGGCAGATACGCTATTTCCGTCCCGAGATTGTAGCGTCCTGTGACCCGTACCGCCGTTATATCTGGCACCGCGACCACCGTATCTGCGGGCAGGTGGTGCTGGATGCCGTGTTCCCTTATGCACGCGACCGTCTTGCCTACCCCGACCTGGACGAACAGGGGTACGCCCCTCACAAAGTAAAGACCCTGTACCTGTGGGGAGCGCCAGATATCAACCACCGTGTCGATATTTCAGAAACGTTCGACCTGAAAATCGCGGCTTTGAAATGTCACAGAAGTCAGTTTGACGTGGAAGAGATGGAGAAGAGGATTCGGGAGCGTTACAAATCAGCGGCCAGCACCGAATACCAGTACGCCGAGGCATTCCATAAGGAAGAAATCTGGCGTTAGTCGCTGGTTAGCTCTCCAGCCAGAGGACATCACCGCACAGGTCGGGGCTGTGCGTGCGCGAGGAAAACACCCGGAACTCTTCTTTTTCTTTTCCCAGCACTGTGCCATCGCCGTGGCCCGGGAACACCAGTGTGCCGTCGGGCAGGACAAAGACCTTTTCCGTGAGCGACTTGACGATCTGATGGAAACCCGCCGGTGAAATAGTATGCCCCGGCCCGTGCGGAAAAATCGTGTCCCCGGCTATCAGGTACTTGCCCACCAAGAAGGCAAGACTACCCCGCGTGTGCCCCGGCGTATGCAACACCTTTATTTCCAGCCTGCCGAAGGTTAATTTGTCACCGTCGTTTAATCTGATGTCCAACGGCACGGGATATTTCGGGGCATCTGCTTCGTGGCCCGCAACCGGCACCTTCAATTCAGCCTTCAGGCCCAACAGCGCTCCGATGTGGTCGCTGTGGTTATGGGTCATGAGGATATACTTGACTCCCTTGCCCGCCACCTGCGGCTGCATTTTCTCCAGCCTGCCCGGAGCATCCACCAGGACACTTTCACCGGTCTGAAGACAGGTCAACAGATAAGCATTAGCCCACTGCTCGCCACCGGGGTCGAGTTTTTCAATGCGGATAGCTTTGTCTTCGGCAACGATTGTCATTTCGCTCCCTCCGCCGGCTGAGAATATCCCCCGCGCTCGAGGAACTTCCGCCAGCGCCTTTCGACCGTGGTCTGCATCTGCCTGACCCGCTCCGCAGAGATGCCCTTGAAGCGTTCCTGCAATGACAGGTAATCCGTCAGCGGTCTCAGTTTCTCGCCCTTTCGCGCCAGAGATTCGGTGGCATCGGTGAGGCGGAATTCCCCATTTTCCACCTCATAAAGCACCACCCAACCTGTCTCCACCGCCAGCCGGCCGATTTTCACCGTATCGCTGAAATCGAACCGCCACCCCGGCGGACAGGGCACAAAGACGTGGATAAACCGCGTCCCCGTAATTGCACGCGCTTTCTTCACCTTTTCGTAGAGGTCAAGCGGGTGGCAGGCGCTGGCTGTCGCCACGTATGGAATCTCATGCGCCTCCATAATGGCAGCGATGTCTTTCTGGTTCTGCTGTTTGCCAAGGAAAGGCGTGGTCCCGGAGAGAGCGCCGGGTGGAGTCGAACTGGAGCGCTGGTTGCCCGTGTTCATATAACCCTCATTGTCATAGCAGATATAGATGAAATCACTCTGGCGTTCGGCGGCTCCGCTTAACGCCTGGATGCCGATGTCATGGGTGCCCCCATCGCCGGCGATGGCGAGCACGGTCAGGTCTTTTCTGCCCAGCGCCTTCAACCCGGCCGCCAGTCCCGTCGCCGAGGCGCCGGTGGAAGCGAAAGGTGTATTGACACACGGCACCAGCACGGATGTCACCGGATACATGCCGTGCAGGACCGTAAGACAACTCGCGGGAACGGTCACAATTGCCTGTCCATCCAGCGCCTTCAAGATATGACGGTAGGCAAGTGATAGCGCACACCCGGGGCATGTCCTGTTTCCTGGCAAGAGATATTCTTTCTCGGGGATATTTAAAGCCGTGGCTTTCACTACAAATAACTCCTTACAACTGGCTCATCCAGACAGGATGAGGCCCCGGTGGGACAGTTGAACCGACCGCCTGCTTAACGACGGCCGCTATCTCCCCGGCTTTGACATCACGCCCGCCCAGCCCCACGATGAAATTCCTCACCACCGCTTTTGTTCCGCTGTCGTACAGGGCAGACTTAATTTCGGAACAGGTAGCGCCTTCGGCCCCATAGCTGATGTTCTTATCGAAGACGATGATATGCCGGGCTTTTTTCAGCGCTTTTGCAATGGCAACCGCAGGGAACGGACGGAAGACACGCAGACCGAGCACACCTACGCTGGCGCCTTCCTGACGGAGCATCTGTGCCGCCACCAGGGATTCCATGGCCAGGCTTCCCATGGCGACGATGACGGTTTGCGCATCCTTGACGCCATCCTCCCAGAAAAGATTGCCGTAGTTTCTCCCGAACGTTTTGCCATAGTCACGCCCGATCCGCGCAATGGTTTCCAGCGAGTTTTCCAGCGCCTCCTGAAGAAGCTGGCGTATCTCCATGTAGCCGTGGCAGAGTACGCCCTGCGCATTCGCGCGCGGGTTCGCCAGGGTCACGAGATTGTAGTTCCGCGGGTCGGCCGGGTCCAGGATGGTATGCGGCTTATATGGAGGCAGGAAACCATCGACATCATCCTGCGCCGGGATACTGACGGGCATCTGCTGGTGGGACAGTACGTAACCATCGTAGCAGACCATTACCGGCACATATATCTGCTCCGCGATGTGGTAAGCCTGAATCAGCGAATCCAGGATTTCCTGGTTGTTGCGGGCATAAATCTGCACCCAGCCGGTATCGCGCTGGGAAATCGAATCTTGCTGGTCGTTAAGAATGTTCCAGGGCGCGCCAATCGCCCGGTTCACACATGCCAGCACCACTGGCAGGCGAGCGCCGGCCGCCCAGTGGAGCATCTCGTGCATGTAGGCGAGCCCGTGGGCGCTGGTCGCCGTAAAAGTGCGCGCCCCGACCATTGAAGCCGACGTGCATACTGCCATGGCACTGTGCTCGCTCTCCACAGCCACGTACTCGGCTTTGAGTTCACCGCGCTCCACAAAATCGGAAAGTACTTCCGTCACGGGCGTCTGTGGCGTAATGGGATACGCGGCGATGACCTGCACGCGGCTTAACCTGGCGCCCAGCGCCGCCGCCTGGTTACCATCGAGTATCCTGACTTCCTGTACGGGCTTCCTGGCAATAGGCATAATGGTCAATCTTCCGCAGCCATGCTGATGGCGTTCGCGGGGCACACCTCACTGCACACGCCGCAGCCCTTGCAGTACTCGTAGTTGATTTTCACCGGCACGGTGCGGCTGATAACCGCCTCCGGGCAGTAGAGCCAGCACTGGAAACAACTGGCTTTATTCGCTTTCGCCGGCAGGCACTTCTTCGGGTCGATTACCGGGCGTTCCGTACGCCACTCACCCGTCTTGCCTGCCTCGCCAATGCCCGGCGTTGATTCGCCGCAAATATCGTTGCAGTCTCTGGTCTTCATGCTATCCTTTGTGGTCCATATGCGTCGCTTCATAAGTACGCCTGACCGCCGTCAGGTTGGCATCCAGCGCTTTGCCAGAAAACCGCTCTTTCAGTACGCGAGCAATACTTTCCACGTCCACCAGTCCGGTGGCGCGGGCAAATGCTCCCAGTATGGCGATATTCACCAGGGTCAGCCCCGCCAGCACCAGCCCGAGTTCACGGCAGATGGACGTAGCGTCCACGGTGACTGTACTGAGTCGGCTATTAAACCCCAGGTCCTGCGGCAGGCGGCCGGTATTGACAATAAGCCGGCCATCCGGGCGCATCCCGTCCGTGACTTCCGGATAGGCGAGCAGAGTCTGGTCAAGCACCACCACGATATCCGGTTCTGCTACCTGCGAGAGGATGAGGATAGGTTCGCGGGAAATCCGTGTGGACGCGCTCACGGGCACGCCGCGCCGCTCCGCTCCGAAAGAAGGCGCCGCCGTGACGCCACGGTACCCTTTCAGGTAGGCCGCTTCCGCCACAATACGCGCGGCAGTGACGGCGCCCTGACCGCCACGACCGTGCCACCTGATTTCATAAATCCCGTCCGCCATACTACTCCCGCAGACTGAATTGTATCGCATCCTGGTCAGCCGTGCAAAAGTGAACGGTGTAACTGCGCTGAACAACGGACTGCGGTCAACTGGCCATGCCAGCAGGCTCTTTGACGTTTATGCTAAAATAGAATTACAAAATACGTGCGATTTTTCTCCTGCGATTTTACCCTTTCGGAGGCGAGATGAGTAACGGGACAGATGCGGCGCAGACCACAGCTAAAGCCATTGTAGACAATGTTGAAAAGGTTATCATCGGCAAACGGGACGTCATTGAACTGGCGGTAATCGCGCTGATGAGCAAAGGCCACCTGCTGATAGAAGACGCGCCGGGAGTGGGCAAGACCATGCTGGCGCGGAGCCTGGCGAAATCCCTGGATTGCACGTTCAGACGCCTGCAGTTTACCCCGGATATGTTGCCCAGCGATATTACGGGCGTATCGGTGTACAACCAGAAAACCGGCGATTTTGAATTCCGCCCCGGCCCGATAATGGCACAGGTCGTCCTGGCCGATGAAATCAACCGCGCCACGCCCAAGGTCCAATCCGCTCTCCTGGAGTGCATGGAAGAGGGTCAGATAACCGTCGATGGCGTAACGCACAGGATGCCGACTCCATTCCATATACTCGGCACTCAAAACCCCATCGAATACGAAGGCACCTTCCCCCTCCCCGAAACCCAGCTTGACCGTTTTCTCCTACGCATCAACATCGGCTACCCGTCCCTGGCGGAGGAAGTCGATATCATGAACCGCCAGCAATACCAGCATCCTATCGATAGTCTGAAACCGGTCGCCACTGCCGCCGACCTGGAAATGCTTCAGGCAACGGTGCGGGCAATTTACGTAGACGACCTGGTGAAGCAGTACATCGCCGCGGTGGTGGCGGCCACCCGGAACCACCCCGCCATCTTTCTGGGCGCTTCACCACGCGGCTCATTAGCGCTCTACCGCACGGCGCAGGCGCGCGCCATGATTAACGGGCGCGATTACGTCCTGCCGGACGATATTAAGGCACTCGCAGAATCCGTACTGGCACACCGGATGATCCCCCGCCTGACGGATGCTTCCCATGACAAGACCGGCCGTGCCATCGTTGCCAAGATCCTGGAGTCTGTACCTGTCCCGGGCGTGACGGTCAAATAGGCGCATCAATGGGTAGGCAGAAAATCATCGCGGTCGCGGTGCTCCTCGCAATCCTGGCGCTGGCGCTCGCGCTGGGCTCAGTTCTTCTGCTCCGCCTTTTCTTCGTTACCGCCCTGACAGTCGGTATCAGCTACCTCTGGGCAATACTGAGCATGCGCAACCTTACCCTGAGCATCGGCAAACCGCCTGAACACCTCCAGGTGGGCGATACTTTCCAGCGGGAAGTGGCACTCTCCAACCCCGGGCGCATTCCGCGGCTCTGGCTGAAACTCCATGACAATACCAACCTGCCCGGCCGCCGGGACACGGCACTGGTCACCATATCGGGACAGACCGCCCACTTCTGGCAGACCGCTTTTACCTGTCACAAGAGAGGCCTATATCACCTTGGCCCGACCACGGTCACCACCAGCGATCCACTGGGCATTTTCTCCTATCCCCGTGTTCTGGGCGAAGAACAGGATATTGTTGTTTACCCGGCAACGGTCGAACTGCCCCTTTTCCGGTTCGCATCATTCAGCGATTTCGGCTATGGCGCCGGCTATCATTCATTGAGCCGCATCAGCCCGAACGCCTCCAGTGTGCGCGAATATGCCAGCGGCGATAGCCTTCATCACATCCACTGGCGCAGTACTGCCCGCACCGGCTCACTCATGGTCAAGATGTTCGACGCCGACCGCTCCTACAATGCCTCCAAGACCGCCTGGGTCCTGCTCGATATGAATAACGAATCGCACTTCGGGCATGGCGAAGAAACGAGCGATGAGCTTGCCATCACCATCGCCGCTTCGGTGGTCAGGAAATACCTGCAGGGCGGCATGCGGGTAGGCATCATGGCTTCCGATGAAAAGCGGCTCATGCTCCCGCCGGAAAGGACTGACGAGCACCTCTGGCAAATTATGGCCGCGCTGGCTCTGATGAAAAACGACTGGAAACTGACCCTCAACGAGGTCGTGGCTCAAAATCTGGATAGCTTCCGGGACAATCCACTGGTTATTATCATCACCACGTCCGCGGCGGAAGGATTGCTGGATATTGTCCGCCAGCTCAAAAACCGGGCTGATTCGGTGGTGTTTGTGCTTCTGGACGCGGCCAGTTACGGACGTCATGGCACAGCGGCGGCGGATGTCTCTCGCACGCTGACATGGTCGGGCGGCCAGGTTTATACAGTGAGAAAAGGCGAGGAACTGGGAAAGGCGCTTGATAGCAAAACGACGCGCCTTCAGCCTCTCCTCGTTTAGGCAGAGAGATATGGCCCGTTTCACCAGGAGAATGACAGTCCGTTTCCGTCAGGGGTTTCGCCGCTTCCGGTTAAGCTCGATGCTGACATGGGTCGGAGGCGGCCTGGGTTTTCTAACCATCGCCATCGCCACCTTGTCAATTGAGCGCGCCGACTGGACTTCACCCGAACCGTCGCTTATTACCGCCCTGGCGCTGGCAACAGCCGCCGCCGCGGTCCTGACAAGATTCCGACTGCATGGGTCGATCAGCGCGCTGCTCATGCTCATCTCCGGCGTGGCGGTCACCGCCTGGCAGGGCACACAGATGTTCATTGCGACAAAGGACGCGTCCGCGTTCCATCTCTGGTGGCAAACGGTCACCGGCGCTCTGCCCAGCGAAAGCCCCCTGTTCTTTTCCATGTTCCTCAGCCTCATCACCTGGTTCATCGGGTTCATATCGGTCTGGTTCGTTTTGCGCCGGCGGAATGCCTGGCCGGCCGTTATCCTCGGTACCGTGATGCTGCTTGTCAACCTGGGTAACCTGCCGCGGGAGGACTACTACTTCTTCCCGCTCTATTTCCTGAGCGCCATCGTGCTGGTAGCGGTAACCAACTTGGCGGAGCAGGGCGATAACCTGATTCAATGGCGGGAAAGGTATGTCCGCCGCGGCCTTGCCTACTTTTCCGTGGCGGTAATATCCGTGGCATTGGTTACCGTAACCATCTCTTACTTTGTCCCGGAGCCACCCATCAATAAAGTCGGGATCAAGCTGGACACCTCTTCCATAAACGGCCGTGATGCGGAGCAACTGTGGTTCAATATCTTCGCCGCGGTCCGCTCGAAGTGGACAACCATGAGAAGCAAGTCCCAGGAAAAGCTTTATTTCAAGGACCCGTTGGAGACCGGCGATAAGATTCACTTTATTGTCAGCGCCACGCGGTCGGACTACTGGCGAACGCGCCGCTATGATATCTATCAGCCCTGGGGCTGGGAGAGCACCATAGAGACCGACGAACAGTTGCGGCCATGGGAGCATATCCTTTATGAGGTGGTGCCGCCCAATTCGAAGACCGTCTTTTACACTGTAGAAAACCGCCTGAAAAGCGATGTCATTCTCTCTCAGGGTGAAATTAGCGGTGCGGATGTAGCCCTGAAGGTTCAGACGTTTGCCGGTGAAGACACTACCGGCACCTCCGTCAACGGAGTAAGAGATGTGGCCGCAGTCGTGTCCGCCAAGGTCATCGCGCCCTACGAAAAGTACCGGGTGAGCACCATCGTTTCCACGGCAACACCAGAGGAACTCACCGCGGCCGGAGACGATTACCCGCAGTGGGTGCTGGACCACTACCTGCAATTGCCTGATAATTTCCCGCGCCTGATTGCTTCACTCGCCACGCAGATAACCAGGGACGCCAAAACACCTTATGAAAAAGCCATTGCCGTCAAGACGTACCTGAAGAGGTTGCACTACGACCAACTGGCGCAAGTGCCGCCGGCAAACAGCGATGGCGTGGAATATTTCCTGTTTACCGCCCAGCGCGGCGTGTGCACCCACTTCGCCTCGGCCATGGCGGTCATGTTGCGTTCGGCGGGAGTACCCACCAGGCTTGCCACCGGTTATTTCCGCGGCGAACAGGACCCGACCACGGGCAACTTCATTGTGCGCGGGATAAACTACCATGCCTGGGTAGAAGTCTACTTCCCGCAATACGGGTGGATTGATTTCGAAGCAACTCCGGCGACACCGGAGGCAGGCACCGCGGCCGCCATTGAAGACACCGGCTACAATTTCTCCTTTACGGGGCAGGATGAACTGCCTTTCTGGATGATAGAAGACCAGTTCGCGCCGCCCGGCTCGGACACCTCCTCAACGCCGGAATTTGTGCGCCGCAGTTTCCCCAAGCCCTACGTCTACCTCATCACTCTGCTCACCCTGCTGGTTCTGGCCGTGGTCATTATGAGGGAATGGTTGGACCGGTGGGTAAGACAGCTCGAGCACGTTAGCACCATCGGCGATGTCTATGAGCGCATGGTCTACCTCGCCAGACGGGGAAACACCGGCCCGCTTAACCATGAGACGCCGGCGGAGTTCAGCAGGCGGCTGGCCCGATACCTGCCGGGACAGGAACAGACTATCGGCACCGTCACGCAGGCTTATCTTGGCTTCAGATACAGCCCGCGCAAAGTCCTGGAAGAGCGCGACAAGATACGCGTGCAGAAAGCATGGGTGGAACTGACGCCCTCGCTGGTGCGCCACATGCTGCGCCTGCGCAAGTGGACGCTCATCCGGCTTGTCTGGAAGCCCTAAGCCCTACCCCTATTTCTTATCCTCGCCGAGCAGGTGAGCCCGCATTTCCGCATACCCCGGCGGATGCTGTGAACTGTAGCGCATGAAGGTGGGGATTGGATAGCGGAAAACACCCGTTCGGTAGTTGGCTTCGAGCCCCTTCAGCGTTTTTTCCAGCTTGCCTATAGGAATCGAGAATGCGCATTCATAGTCCTGCGGATGCGGCACGAGTCTTTCCCCCGTGCCTACCAGGGCAAACTGGGCTTCATCCGTCTGAATGGCTTTGGTAATGTAGGTTGTGCAACCGGCGCCGGTCGTCAGGCGCACGTCCAGGCCGCCCTTGCCGTTGCCATTCAAATAGGCTGACAGCAACACCCAGATCTGCGCCGGGCTGGAATAGAGCATAACTACGTGCGGCTCAAAAGTAGCGCGGTCAAGGGGCGCGATGACGGCATATTTGTATTTGCCGTATTCGAACCTGTGCATCTCTTTGATGGCAACCACCGCCCTTTCCTTGTTCATGCCCCACAGCCCCAGCTTCTCCTGGAAAGTGCCATCGTTGATATCCGCCGGCGGCTGGACGAAGCCGAGGCTGATGGCGGGCACATAGCAGGAGACCGTCTTATCGATGGCAATGACCCAGCCGTAGCGGCGCGCCATGGCGATGGCGTGGCACAGGGAGATGGAGACGCCCATGTCGCGCTGGGGCAACCGCACCTTTTCCGGCAACTCGCTCTCCGAAGCGCACAGCCGGATACCGAGCGGGAACGTCTGCGGGCGGAGATACTGGTTCAATGTATCGTTGACCTGTTTCAAGTCCATGATGAACACCTCCTGCAGATAAATGCACGGGTATTATAGCAGAGATGATGGGGTACACACAGTGTGCAATCACGCGAGATTCACCTGGGACCAGGGATCGCAGCCCGGTAGGGCCAGCTTTACTTTCCCCGAATCTGGTGCTAACGTGTACACATGACCGGAGAAATAGGAGGGAGAGCGATGCGCGACCCAACCCTGCCAGAAGTCCTTGATGCAATTGACAAAGGGATAAGAAAAGCTCAACGAGACTATTTCAAAGCATACATGAGCGACATTGCCGCCGGTGCTCCCGAGTACTTAACGACCGTGTGTATTTTTCAGTCGATACTTAAACTCAAAGACAGATGCGGATTTGCCTACGGGCTTTCACTCGAGGAGCCCGTCATGGACATGGTTGTATCGCTTCGGGGAAAGCGAGTCCGAATCCCTCGTGATGCCCGCGGAAAAGGTGAATGTGATTTGTCCATTCGAAATGTTGACGACATGCCGTTAGCTGCAATCGAAGTGAAAAGGAACCCCTGGAATTGCCACGACGACCTGAACAGGTTGGCCTTCTTGGTGAAGAGCGGACTCAAATGCGGCGTTTTTGCCTCATGTTGGTTTCAGGAAGTCAAAGGCAATAGCCTTAAGAAAGCGAAAGATACACTCGGACAGGAAATCAACTTCTTGCATAACTATATTCTGGATCACACAGGAAAATCAGAAGGCAACCTGTATGTAGCCTTGGCGCCCAGTCGCATCAAACGGATCCCGTTCGAGGGTGAAAAGGCTGGAGACGTTGAGAATTGGGTTTGGCGCCCCGTTATCTTCAACATTCGTCCCAAAAACAATTCTCGGTGATTTTCGCACCTCGCGAAGGCAATGCGAAGGCGGATTCAAACCCCGGCTTTGCCACGTGTGCGCCTCCTACCCTGATGCTATAATAGGGCATGGATTTTGAAATCCTGGATAACATCCAATGGATTGAAAATATCGCCACAGCCCGAGGCATTCGGGAACTAAAAAGGCTAAATCGTATCTATGGGAAAGCAAACTGGAGAAAACGAAAAGGAATCGCTAAGATTAGATTATCAGACCGAACTATTAAAATTGCAGAATTGCACTGGTATGAAGGGCACGGCAAAGGAAGAAAAGAAATCAAAATAAAGAAGTATTTAGGATAAACAATGAAAAACAAGTTTCTATTGTGCGTTAATAACAAGGGCTATGGAGCTTCACTTGAACTGCGAAAACTTTATGAAAATATACCTGACAAAGAAGCCGAACAGCATGGGCAGGTGAGAATAATCGATGAATCCGGAGAGGATTACCTGTATCCTGCCAGTTATTTTGCTCCTGTCAGATTGTTAGCCGAAACAAAAAACAGGATTCTTGAAAAGGTATGACTTGCGCCGCAGACTCTGAGCCTTAGCTTCTTTATCATCCTGCAACATAGAGGTTAAAATCTAACTCAAACACGGCTGGTTCTGTCTACCGTACAGTGCCACCCACTTCCCTCAAGCTCACTCTGTTCCGAGGACACGCACTTGCAACCCGCTATTGACTTTAGACACGATTTCAACTAATATGCCGTAAACAGCGGGAGATATCTTATGGCAGGTATGGCGCTTCAGGGTATCAAAATCCTCGAATACTCCGAGATGGTCGCCGGACCCTACTGCGGCAAGCTTTTCGCCGACCTGGGCGCGGACGTGATTAAGATAGAGCCGCCGGAAGGCGACCCCGCCCGTGCCTCCGGACCATTTCCGCAGGACAAACCACACCCGGAAAAAAGCGCCCTCTTTCTGTACAATAATACGAGCAAACGCGGCGTCACCCTCGACCTGCGGGCCACGCCCGGCAAGGAGCTTTTCAGCCGCCTTGTGCAGTGGGCGGATGTCCTGGTCGATAACCACCCGGTCGGTTTCCTCGCCGGCATGGCGTTTGATGACGCCGCTCTGCTAAAATTGAACCCGCGCCTGATTTACACCTGCATTACGCCGTACGGCCGTACCGGGCCGCGCGCCGGTGTCAAAGGTGACGAACTGACGGTGTCCCACGCCGGAGGCCTCGGGAATTTACTGCCATCGCGCTCGCGGGACATCAGTCGGGCGCCCGTGAAACCCGGTGGTTTTGCCGTTGCCTACCACAGCGCCATCGCCGCGGCGATGGTAACCCTGGCGGCCCTTATCGGCCGCGGAAAAAAAGGCAAGGGAAGAGTAATCGATGTTTCTATGCAAGAGGTCGTCGTCGGCTCAATCCGTCCCAACGTGACCGGCTCGCGTTACCAGCGCTCTTACTGGGGCAGAGTGCCGGACCGTCCGCCGGCCATGGGCAGGATGCAGACCAGCGATGGTTATCTGGTGCTGGGTGCGGCTGAGGACCACCACTTTGCCGCTTTGCGCGAGGTCATTGGGAACCCCCCGTGGCTCGCCGACGACCGCTGGCTGAACATGTGGTGGCGCACTAACCACGCTCCTGAAATCGCGCCCATGCTCGACACGTGGATGGTGAAACAGCAGAAAGAGGACATTCACCAGAAACTGTCTAAACGCGGCGTGCCGCTGGGTCCGGTCAACTCCGTAAAAGAAGTCCTGGAAAACGAACAGTATGCCTTCAGGGACTATTTCAAGAACGTGGAACACCCGCA
>Ga0315284_10010972_pt1 | contig 12908 bp, 17 predicted proteins | sample YL17G09_16_MG_FD_203696 | JGI IMG/M metagenome (GOLD analysis project Ga0315284, IMG submission 203696) | Sediment microbial communities from Yellowstone Lake, YNP, Wyoming, USA - YL17G09_16 | ecosystem: Environmental > Aquatic > Freshwater > Lake > Sediment | place: USA: Wyoming | collected... | reverse complement strand
CATCCCGAACTTCGGTTTCCTCCTGACCTGCTGCTGGCCTGCGAGGTGGTGCGCGCCGGCCATGCGCAAAACCCCGTTGTGGATTACCAGTCACTGGCCCTGAAGCTGGGAACGAGCTTCAAGCCGGGGGTCATCCCATCGAAACTGGCGCTGATGCTGAACGAAACGGGCCGTACCCAGCCACCCTTTCCCCACCTGGTGGGACATCCCCTGCTGGCGCACCTGCTCGACCAGACCCGCAATATCTACACCTCCCTGGTCACCCGAACCTTCCAGCACTACTCGCTGGGGAGTGACCGCTTCGAGCAGACCTACGGTTCCTCCACGCAGACGCACAGCCTGGCTCCCGAATTTGAAACCATTTCCTATCTGAAGACCTGTGACCGACCTATCCTTACCCGTAAATGGCGGGATACCCTGATCAGCCAATGGAAAGCAGGCTGCTTGCACCTGGCGGCTTACACAGCCCGTCCCTCCCTGGTCAAAAACCTGGGGAACAATCGGGAGATGACCTATTCCCCCGAGGCGGAAATGGCGCTGGAGCTGACCGGACTGGAAGGCATCCCATTGGTAGGATACGGTCAGGTATGCGCCCTGGCTGAGCTTACAGGGCTCTCGCCGGAACAAATCATTAAACCTTCGCCCATCCAGCCCCTGGGCGCGATCGGTGCAGCTTTGTATCGGGACGAAATGTCCGCCATGTTGGCCGCGGAGCGCCTGATCAACGGTGACGAAGCAATGTATTTCAAAGATATGCCAGCCCTGGATATCCATATCTTTGAAGATTCGGCCGGCAGCATTCGGGCGGTAGAAAAAGCTGCCAGTCTGCTGGCCGAGCATGGGGTGCCGATCACCGTTCATGCCTGGGGCGTGGCTACCGACCCCAGCAAAGTGACCGCACTGCAGAAAGTGGGGGCAGCCATCCTGGTGGATGTCAACCAGGCGCTTGTCGAGGCATATCGCTATAGCGTTAATCTAAAATGTTAAATTCGGACAGATGGACCTGTTCCACGCCTCATCGATGTTGTAAGACGAAAGGGTGAGCTGGCCCGCTTTAATATATCCTGGGCGGATCGCCAGCAGGCGGTTGCCGAGGTCTCAAGTTTCACCAAAACGGGTAATCAGACGGCAGCAGAGCAAAGTATAATAGATGGCGCTACTAATACGACCCGTCAGGATGTGGGAAGCTCGATGGAAAAACTGGTCAAGATGAGCCAGGACCAGGTTCTTGAACTAAAGCGGCCGGTGGAATCGACCTTCATCACTGGCATTGCCAGGCTGGATGGGCGCCTGGTGATCTTGAGCGACTTGACAGAGGTGCTTTCTTCTGAAGAAAAAACCCAAGCGGCGCTGATACCGCAACATGCGAGAGGGATTCGATGACATGATCATGGAGACCGCCTGTGGTTTGCATTATCTGCGCTGTGATTTCCCATTGACTACATAAAATCTCATGGTTTGCAGTCTGATCGACCGTACGAATTATTATTTCCGTTAGACTCTAATATGCAAACTCTAAAGACTGATACCCATCTGCTTTTTATTACCCGCACTGTGCGCCTCTTTGCCTATGGCTTTTTGTCGGTCGCATTGGCGCTGTACCTGGCGCAGGTCGGCCTGAGCGAGCAGGAGATCGGCCTGCTGCTCACGCTGACCCTGGCCGGTGATGCTGCCATCACGCTCTGGATCACCACTTCCGCCGACCGCATCGGCCGGAAGCGCATGCTGATCCTGGGCGCGGCGCTGATGGTCCTGGCCGGTGTGGTGTTCGTGCTGACCAGGAACCTGATGCTGCTGATACTCACCGCCATCATCGGCGTGATCAGCCCAAGCGGCAACGAGATCGGTCCTTTCTTGTCCATTGAACAAGCTGCTCTCACGCAACTGGTGCCGGATGAACAGCGCACCAAGATATTCGCCTGGTACAACCTGGTCGGTTCGTTTGCCACCGCCCTTGGCGCGCTGAGCAGCGGAGGGCTGGCGCAGATTCTGCAAAATTCCGGCGTCACACCGCTGGACTCATACCGCGCCGTGTTGGTAGGCTATGCCAGCATCGGCTTTTTACTCATCTTGCTGTTTGCAGGTCTTTCTCCGGTCATTGAAGTAAAAGCGGCCTCAGCGGTCACACCTGGCAAACGCACATTGGGGTTGCACCGCTCGCGGGGTGTGGTCATTAATTTAAGTAGCTTATTTGCGATGGATGCCTTCGCCGGTGGGTTGATCGTCCAGAGTATCGTAGCGTTCTGGTTTCATGTCAAATTTGGGGTCGCGCCGGCCATGCTGGGGATTATCTTTTTTGGGGCCAACGTCCTGGCGGGCATCTCGGCCCTTTCGGCGGCGCGCATCGCGGCACGCATCGGGCTTATCAATACCATGGTCTTCACCCACATCCCCTCAAATATACTACTGATGCTTGTGCCGCTCATGCCAAACCTGTCCTTAGCCATCACTGTGCTGCTGCTGCGTTTCAGCATCTCGCAGATGGATGTCCCCACCCGCCAATCTTACACCATGGCAGTAGTAAGTCCCGATGAACGCTCAGCCGCCTCAGGCGTGACCAGCATCGCCCGCTCAGTGGGAGCGGCGCTGGCGCCGGCCCTGAGCGGGCAAATGCTTGCCATCCCCGCGCTGATGGGCGCACCTTTCTTGTTTGCAGGCGGGATAAAGATCGTATATGACCTGCTGCTTTATCGTAGTTTTCGAGCCGTAAAACCGCCGGAGGAAAAAACCTAGGCTGACTTTACCCTGTCAATCCTTCTCAATGCTCGTTGTACAATCAAGGTCAACCATCTGGATGGGAGTTTTTTCTGTCCAAATTCCCATTCTTTCCAGGCTTGCCATACGGACTCGGGCGTAAAGAAGCCATCTTGGTCGGCTTTCCCCCTAACCATTTCTGCCATTTCACCCAGCCGAGCGTCTTCACACAGCCAGTCGAATTGAGATAAAACATCCATTAAGTGCAAAATATCAAACCAGACCAATGGAGCTTTTAATTTACAGAAATCGGTACCCATATAAAACATGAATGGATGGTTGTTTTGACGTTGCGACCATTGGAACAATAAGGCTTCAGCGCCAATATGACAAAATGAACTGTCTTTCCACTGTGGCGCCTGAGCAAGCATCTTAAGCATGGCCAGATTAGCATAAGGACACGGATCATCTTTGCGTCCTGGCCCACGAAACTTGCCCATTTCTGGCGAAACGGCGCATGGCCAGCCATTCTCTCGAATTAAGCTGACCAAGTGTTCAATTGCTCGTTGGACGCGTCCATCCTCCGCTAATCCAAATTTGCATAAAGCATAAACCAGGTTAGGGGCATCGCATAATGCCCATGCCCATTGGTCTTCGCCAGTACCGCCAAAATGGGGAGGAATATTCATCACTATTTGGAAAGGGCCGGTTGCAGATTGGTGTTCCATCACTTTTGTTACGATGTTATCTATCCCGGGATCACCGATACGCAGGCCAAGATCTGCGACGAAGTTAAATTTATGCATGGGATGCCCGGCCGATTTATGGCTGTTAAGAACGGCTCCAGGCCATTGGGCTAATTCAGCCAGTATTGTTTGAACGGCGGGGTCAGAGAGAACGTCTCGCCGGGCTTCGATAACTTCAGGGGCACTCTCTGGTTGTTCCAACAAATCTACCCTGGTGCGGTATTTGATCCATGCCGGTCCTTCTAAGAGCCAGTCTATCATATTTGTCATTTTAGCCCTCCGCAATATCCTTACCCCAAATCTATATTATATTAATGTAGTGGCAAGTCGATCCAAATCTATGGTTTATACCTCTTTGGGCGTTTGGTTTCCCCCATGTTTCCTTTGCTCCAACTGGTGCCGCTAAAAGACCAGGTTTAGTCTGGTTCTTAGAGCTGATTGGGTTTCTCAACTATCTAACAGTCTGCATAGAATCCAGCAAACGGTATATCAGAAACACTCATGAGGCGCTTTATGCTTTAGAACGAGGCCATGGTAGATGTTAAGTCTGTATAAATTTCAAAAAATTCTACCATACCCGAGATTTCCAGCGTCCGGCTTACCTTGGGCTGCGGATTGAGCAACTTTTATTTCTCTTAAAGCGCTTTTCCTCGTCAGCCATGGCATGAAGAGCAGGCCAACCACTTTCAGGAGATAATTTCTCCTTTCAAAATGCTTTTTTACCAGGGTCAACTCATTACCTCCCTGGGGCATTGCAAGATAACGTACCTGATCCATATACTCGCGTATTAGATGAATACCCAGCCCACCCGGTTGACGTTTCTCCAGTAGTAAGGTCAAATCGGGCGGCGGGACAGTCGTAGGATCAAATTGAGGCGCCTGATCCAATAAGTGCACGATCAGAGCGGCTCCTTCTCGTTTTACCTCAACATCGATTATCCCCGGCTTAGCCGCGTAACCGTGGACGATGATGTTGGTCGCGACTTCATCTACAGCCTGGATAACATCGTCAATGGCTGCCTGGTCAGCCTGCAGGCTTTGAGCGGTGTTCTCCACAAAGCCCCGAATCAGGACGAGGTTTTCTAGTTCGGCTGTAAAAGAGGCTGTACCCACTTATTCCGGATGCTCCAGGTTTTTCGCATTGGTGAGAATGAGAATAATATATATCAATGAATATGTTTTGTCAATTACTCGAAAAAGGCTATTCATCAGGAGGATAAGTTCCCCGCAGCCGTTTGATTGCTGCTCTACGCTTCTTTTTTTCCACCCTGCGCTGTTGCGATGCCAATGTGGGTCTGGTTTTGTGGCGCGGCTTTGGTTTTTCCATGGCTTTCTGTATCAGGGCTACCAGACGATCGATAGCATCCTTGCGGTTCTTCTCTTGCGTGCGGAAGCGTTTAGCCTCGATTACCAGCACTCCTTCAATAGTCATACGTGAGCCTGCTAATTTCGCCAGGCGCGTCTTGACCTCCTCCGGCAGCGAGGGTGAATTGACCACGTCAAAGCGGAGCTGACAAGCCGTGGATACCTTATTGACATTCTGCCCACCAGGCCCGGAGGCGCGCATGAAGTCAAGCTGGATCTCGCTCTCGTCGATCTTGAGAGCGTGGGTAATCTCGATCATGCCAATAGTATAACCGCTTTAGCGGGTTGATCAACCCTTGCAAAATCATTTCGGATATGCTTAATATTATTGACAGGGGTATAGAGAGCATTATAATATATTCGTATACGCGAATATATTCTCAAGTTGTCCGAATAGGAGCAAACCATGCGCGATTATCATGAGACCACAGTTGACAAATTTACGTTTACGGTTGCCAAGGATCGCTGGTATAACTCTGAGGGCATCTGGGCGAAAGAAGATGGTGGCATTATCCGCATTGGCCTTTCCGATTTTCTGCAGCAACGCAGTGTCGACATTGCCTTTGCTGAGGTAAAACAGGTTGGAATCCGCCATCCTCCGCTACGCCCGAAGAAGAAGTCGTCCGCCTGCCATGAATATTTCGCCCTGGCCGAAACACGCGGACACCGCCTCACGCTCAATGTCAAGAAGGGCGCCGGCGAAGCGGGCTTCAACGCCGCCGAAACCCTGCTCGCCGCGCTGGGTGCCTGCATCCTGACCAATGTCAACGCCATCGGCGAGAAAATGCGCCTGCAGATTAACGATGCTCTCATAGAATTTGACGCTGTACGCCGCGAAGAACCGACCACCTTGACCGAAATTCATTACAAGTTGATTCTCAAAAGCCCTGAGCCGCCCGAAAAGCTGGCTGAATTGCACGATCTGTGCGTCAAATGGGGCATGGTCACGAACACCGTTATCAACGGTCTTGTTCCAAAAGGCGAACTGGTGATTCACAAGACCGATTGAGAAGGCCGAGCTGGAACGAATTCACTCGGCACTGAGGAGAACAGGTTATGTGTCGTTGCACTCGTAGAATGCAATCCATGTGCTGTGGGCACGGCTCCAGCAGAAAGCGTTCACCCCCAGGGAATGAGGTCGCCCGATTGGTTCCTATCATCCCCATCAAATAGAAAGGATAAATAAAATGGCAGATACCGAAGCCCTCAAGGATTTCCTGGGAATTCCCCGTAAACTAATTCCATGGTTCCCGACCATTAATGACGAACTGTGCAGCAATTGTGGCTTGTGCGTCAAGGCCTGCAAGCACGGCACGTACACTTTCAGTGATAACTCAGATAAAGTCATCGTCACCAACCCCTACCACTGCGAAGTGTATTGCGAAAGTTGCCGGTTCCAGTGTCCGGAGAACGCGATTTCGTTCCCGGACCGCAAGACGATCAAACTGGTCTTCAAAGAACTGCGTAAGCAGTATCCACCAGCCGCATAATTCACTAATTCAAGGAGTACCCTATGTCTGAAGAAAACCTACCTCGATTTGTGCAGTGTATGTGCCGGGGCGACTGCCCGGGCTTTACTCAATTGAACGTTTGGAGTCTAGTGAACTACGTTCGCAATGAATTGGATGTGGAATATACCATCGTTCACCCGCAGTTGTGCGTGGACGACGGTGACCGTTTTTGGCAGGACATTGCCAAACCTGGCGTGACCTACGTCGTCGGTGGCTGTGACCCCAAGATGCAGCGCAAGATGTATAAAGATGCACTGGCCGCGGTAGGCGCGGATTTTGATAAGCAGATTATCGCACTCGACCTGCGCAATATGCCGACCGAAGAGGCCATGCAGAAAGTCGCGGCTGCGTTTGAAAAGCTCAACGCTTCCCAGGCTTAACATCACAACTGGGCTGGACATCAGCGTTGAGCCGATGTCCAGCCATAGGTTTTTGTTCCCCTACAATCAGAAATTGGTGATAGCGAATAAGGAGCATTTATGAAGCAGGAAAATACAAAAGCAGGATTGACTTATTACCTCACGGTGACTTGTGAAGACGAAACGCACGGCCGGGGCCTGCGTGGGCATGGCTTTGAGCCGCTAGCACAAAAAAGGAATATGAAATATGCAGCCACATCCCAATCGAGGAATTGAAAACCGGTTATTATTATCGCTTGCTTTAACGGGTCTGATCTTTATCGTTGAAGTGGTTGGCGGTATTTGGACGGGCAGCCTGGCGCTGCTCTCTGACTCGGCCCATGTCTTCCTGGATTTGTTCGCTCTGGGGCTGAGCTTTTTAGCTTTGCGCCTTTCTGCTCTCCCGGCCGACGATGCTCACACTTACGGTTACCATCGCCTGGAGGTGCTGGCGGCCTTGGCGAATGGCCTGACCCTGGCCTTCATTTCGGTAGGCATATTCTATGAAGCCTGGCAGCGCTGGCAGGTTCCCACTGAAATCAAGAGCAAGGAGATGCTGATAATTGCGGTAATTGGTCTGGTAGTGAATGGCATCGTCGCTTTTATTTTGGGTGGACATAACCACGGTGATGAATCGCCCCATAAACAGGAAGATGTTAATGTCAAGAGCGCTTTTCTGCACGTGTTGGGTGACGCAATTTCATCGGTGGGCGTCATCCTGGCAGCCCTGATCATCTGGAAAACTGGATGGCAGTGGGTGGACGCACTGACAAGTGTATTGATCGGTGTGATCATCTTGGTGAGTTCCTGGCGTATCCTGAAAAGCTCGCTGCACATTTTAGTCGAGGGTGTGCCGGCAGGAATAACACTCTCGAAAGTTGGTGAGGCCATGGAAACAGTTCCGGGCGTGACCGGGGTGCATGATTTGCACATCTGGAATATTTGCTCCGGGCATGTCGCCTTGAGCGCTCATGTTGTTGCCACCGACCAGCCTCTGTCTGAAAGTGAAGGCTTGATGGCTGAGCTTAAGCGCCGCCTGAGCACCTTCGGTATCGAACACACCACCATCCAGTTTGAATGCAGCTCCTGCGAGCAAGGTATAGTTACCTGCACAGAACGTGCATCGTAAATCGCATGAGAAATATCCTTGAGGAGTTCAGTGACGTATTCTTTTGAATTTCCTTCGCGTTCTTTGCGCTCTTCGCGGTTAAAAGGGGTTTTTGCAGCGGACTCAATAATTGTATGGCAACACAAGGGAGAATAGGCAATGAACATTACGAACTTTCTACTGAATCTCTTACAAGGCGGTCTGGGCAACCTGGCGGCCTACCTGGCAGCGCACGTGCTGTTATGCCTGGTTCCGGCCTTCTACATTGCCGGGGCGATGACGGCGCTCATCCCCAAAGAGTCCGTCACCCGCTTTTTGGGCCGCAACACCCCCAAGTACGTTTCCTACCCGGCGGCGGCGCTGGCTGGCTCGGTGCTGGCGGTGTGTTCATGTACCATTGTGCCGCTGTTTGCCGGAATCTACAAGAAGGGTGCCGGACTCGGCCCGGCAATCACCTTCCTGTTCTTCGCTCCGGCGGCTAACATCCTGGCGCTGGTTTACACCGGCGGGGTGATCGGTCTCGACCTGGCTTTTGCCCGCCTGTTCCTCTCGCTGGCCTTTGGGATCGGCATCGGTCTGATCATGGCGCTGATCTTCAGCCGCTCGGATATTGCTCACGATAAGGCCACAGATGTCATGTTTGCCGGCCAGAGTAACAAGGGCATGCGCCGCGCCGCCCTGGCGTTCCTGCTGATCCTGGTCGCCCTGCTGCTCTCGGGTACGCTCAAAGTCGGCCTGCTGACCAATTCCTACGCCCAGCTCACGCTGCCCATTCCGGGGGTGGATCGCTTCCAGGACTTCCTCTACCGCCTAGCGCCATATAACGCGGCCAAAGGCGAGGAGGGCGTCACCGCTCAGGGGGCGATCCTGATCGGGCTGTTGGCCATGATCGGCCTGACTTCCTGGAAGGGGATGGAGAACATCCACGCTGGCTTCACCCGCTGGACCTGGATCGCCCTGGGATTGGTCGGCCTCACATTGCTAACCGCCGCCCTTGGCATTCAGCCACACGCCGGCGGGCTGGATATCCTGTTCACGGGCAAGTTCTTCGGCGTGCTGCTGGCGCTGGGGGTATTGGGCTGGCTGCTGCGCAAGCAGTTGAGCGAGGACGAACAGCGCGACTTTCTGTGGGAGTCGTGGCGCTTCGTGAAGCAGATCTTCCCCTTGCTGGTGGTAGGCGTGTTTACGGTTGGTATGATTCGCGTGATCATCCGCCCGGAGTGGATCGAGGCCCTGGCAGGTCAAAACACCCTGCTGGGCAACCTGGCAGGCGTGATCTTTGGTGTCTTCATGTACTTCCCCACCCTGGTGGAGGTACCGATTGCCAAAATGTTCCTCAGCCTGGGTATGCACCGCGGCCCGCTGCTGGCTTACCTGATGGCTGACCCCGAACTGAGCTTGCAAAGCATTCTCATTACAGCCACCATCATCGGGCGGCAGAAGGCGTGGGTGTACGTGTTCTGGGTAGCGCTGTTCAGCACCCTGGCTGGGCTAATCTACGGCTCGTGGATAGACGGGACCAGCCTGGGGCTGCTTGTGCTCTACCTGGCGCTGTTCCTGGCCGCGCTGGCGGGGGTGTTGTGGTGGGCAAACCGCCGCAACCAGTCTCGGGCTGTTGCGCAAGGTGTGACAACGGATTGAGGTTTCAACGGGCTGTCTCAGCCCGAAAAATATTCACTATTAAATTTATGGAGGTACCATGCTTACAATCAAAGTTCTTGGACCTGGCTGTGCTAACTGCAAGAAGGTGGAAGCCATTGCCCGGCAGGCTGCAGAAACGATGGGACTGCAAGCTGAGTTCATAAAAGTCACCGATTACAATCAGATCACGGGATATAACATTATGTCCACGCCGGGGTTAGTTATTAATGAAAAACTGGTGTGCGCAGGTCGCATTCCTTCCCCGTCGGAGGTGACCACCTGGCTGGTAAATGCGTTGAGTTAGCATGAAACGCAAGGTGCTTTTCCTGTGCACCGGAAACTCGTGCCGGGCGCAGATGGCGGAGGCGATTGTCAACGCGCGTTTGGGTGACCAATGGGAAGCGGTGAGCGCTGGGACGAACCCAACTGGCTACGTCCACCCAAAGGCGCTGGAAGCGCTGGCCGAGACCGGCATTCAGCATGAGGGCCGCTCGAAGCTGACCGATGAATTTCGAGGCATAGATCTCGACTTGGTTGTCACGGTCTGCGATTCAGCCGCCGAGGAGTGTACTGTCTAGCTGGGAAAGGGTAAACGGCTTCATCACAATTTTCCTGACCCCGCCAAAACCGATAATATAGATGATTTCCGCAAGGTGCGAGATGACATCGGGCGCGAAATCATTTCGTTGTTGGAGTCTTATGCAAATTGACCTGTTGTATTTCGATGGCTGCCCTCCTGGCAGGGTGGGTTGGAAAACCTGAAAGCTGCGTTGGCTGCGGAGGGCAGTAAGGCGGAAATCCGTTATTCACATGGATGGGCAGGATGGACAGGATAAAAGGGGGGGAATAAAAAATCCTGTATATCCTGTCTATCCATGTTTGACTTCCTTCTGGTGCGGGTGGAAGATAATGCCGAGGCGGCGCGCTTGCGCTTTTTAGGATCGCCATCGTTTCATGTCAACGGAGCGGAACTGTGGCCAGAACAGTGCGAGACGTATGCGCTAAGCTGTCGGGTATATCCCACATCGCAAGGTATGAAGGGTGCGCCAACCGTAGAAATGTTGCAGGAAAAATTACGCGCGCTTAATCTTACAAGCGATTGAGTATTTTTGAGAGGCAAAAATTACGCATGCCGATACCCAAATCGAAACGACGTCGTCATGAACCCTCACGCCTACCACAGTTCTTAATCATCGGTGGCGTCATTCTGCTGGCTGTCATGATCCTGGTCTTAAAGCAAGACAGGACGTCTGATGCTTCCTCTCTGTCCACCTCCGCCGATATGCCTGAAGCACAGCTTGACCGCGCTTTGCAGTCCAGGCAGCCCACCCTGGCTTTCTTCCACTCCAACAACTGCCAGCAGTGTATTGTGATGATGGAGACCGTAGCGCAGGTGTACCCTGAATTTGCCGCTTCGGTGGCGCTGGTGGACGTCAACGTGTACGACGAGAACAATGCCGCACTGCTGAAAAGAGTTGGCTTGCAGTATATCCCAATGCTGATTTTCTATGACCATACCGGGAAAGAGCAGGTCTCTGTTGGGGTGATGGAAGCTGAGCAATTACGCCAGACTCTGGCAGCTTTGGCTGGAGGAGATTGAAATGATCTTTGATCCAGCCTCGCTGCAAACCGTTTCCCTACTGGCGTTTGTTCTGGTCTTCCTGGGCGGTGTGGTCACCAGCATTGGCCCGTGCAATATCGCCACCATCCCGTTGATCATCGGTTACGTGGGCGGCAGCCATAACCTGCCGCGCGCTCGCTCCTTTGCTCTCTCGCTGGCCTTTGCCGTCGGGTTGGCATTGACCTTCATGCTGCTGGGCGTGGCGGCTGCCCTGATTGGCGGTCTGATCGGAGCGGCCACGCGTTGGTGGTATTACCTGGTGGCGGCAATTTGCTTCGTCATTGGGCTGAACATGCTCGGCGTGCTGAACATCCAGCTTCCGCTGTGGTTCGGCGGCTTGCGTGAGCGCATCGGGCTGAAAGGCATCCCCGGTGCGCTGGCGTTGGGCCTGGTTTCCGGCCTGGTGGCTTCACAGTGCGCCACGCCCGTGCTGGCCGCCATCCTGACCTATGTGATGGCCAAAGGCGCCATGCTGTACGGCGCGGCTCTGCTGTTCGTCTATGCCTTGGGGCGCGGCGTACCGGTGGTACTGGCTGGGACATTCGCTGGTGCTCTCAAAGGTTTTCGCGCCCTGGGACGCTGGTCCGAAATCATGGAAAAAGCCAGCGGCGTGATTATCCTGCTGGTTGGCTTATACTTTTTATGGGTCGCGTGAACCGTAAGGTTGTTGCCGGGGTTTTCTTCCTCCTTGCGATTACACTCATCCTGGGTGTGAAAGTTGATTAATCGGGTTGGTTTGTTCCGCGACCACCATTGGCCTTGAACGACCAGCCCGCTCTCTTGTTCTTCAACAACGAACGCGGCTGCGAGTGTGCTCATCGTCTATCGCCACGCAGATGCCCAACTCTCTGCCTGGCAATCATGGTAATCAAGGTCCGAGTTCCCATTATTCTAATCGACATTGAACGCCGCCATGATCTGGCACGGGAATATCAAGTGATCCGGGCTCCTACCCTCCTATTGCTCGATTCGGCAGGTGATATAGTCTGGCGGCAGGATGAAGTAGTCAGTGATGAATACCCGTTTGATCTTGTTGCATTGGAAGCGCAGATTGAAAAATTGAATATACTGAAGTAAAAAATAGGAGGATGAAAACTGGAGTCGTCCATTTTGGAGGATGCCAAAAAAGATCTGGCAGAGCATAATAAGTGTCCACTGCATCAATATCAACTGACCGAAGAAGGCCAGGATGAGATTGGGACGCTTTGCGGCGGGGAAGTGACTGTTTTCGTCCTGTCTTACTTTTCCCCGCCAAAGTTAGTAATCGTGGGCGGTGGCCATATCGGACGGCCGTTTAAAGTGATGGGAGAAGCGGCCGGTTTTGATGTGGCCGTCGTGGATGTAGATCCCGGTCATGCCACGGTACCAAAACTGGAGCAGGTGAACCTGGCGTCCGTCTGTTATGCCGTCTTGATTACTATCGTTCATACTTCCGCTGATGCCGGGATAAGAGTTACCCTAAAGATGCCGGCTCCTTTAATCGGGATGATTGGCAGTTTTTCCAAAGGCAAGACGATCATCGGCCATCTGCAGTCTGATGGATATTAGGTCATTGGTTTGACATTAAGGGCTACACAATGGACTTTGTTCACTTGACAAATCAGGATAATAGGATATAATTCAATTTGTATTGAAGCATATTCTAGAACCAATTATGGATAAACAGATTTTCTCAAACCAACAATTGTCAGATTTATCGCGTTGGTTGAAAGTGATTTGCGAACCACGTCGCTTGCTGCTGCTGGAAAAAATCATTGAGGGCGTGCAGTGTAACTGTGACATAGGCGATGCTTTGCTAATGGCGCCTAATCTCACTTCCCATCA
>Ga0315284_10010971_pt1 | contig 12909 bp, 6 predicted proteins | sample YL17G09_16_MG_FD_203696 | JGI IMG/M metagenome (GOLD analysis project Ga0315284, IMG submission 203696) | Sediment microbial communities from Yellowstone Lake, YNP, Wyoming, USA - YL17G09_16 | ecosystem: Environmental > Aquatic > Freshwater > Lake > Sediment | place: USA: Wyoming | collected... | reverse complement strand
CACCCGCAGCAAGCCCATCACCGCGCCGCGCGTGCCCTGTAGCGCCTGGTGGCAAAGCCGCAACAGGTCGGGCAGGCCGGCTTGGGCATTGGAGCGAACAATCTGCATGGCCAACTGCGCGGCTTGCGCCGCGTTGGGGCCAGAACCTAAACCGTCTGCCAACGCCACCAGCGTGTCCTCGCCGCATTGGACAATCTCGTAAGCATCGCCGCTGACTTCTTGTCCGACCTTGGGCCAGGCGGCCACTCCAATTTTCAGCGACATTCGATTTTCACCGCAGCCACTTGCGCGCCGTGATGACGGTGCCTTCGCCCGACTTGGAGCGAATCTCAAACTCGTCCATCAAGCGGCGAGTGCCGGGCAATCCCATGCCCAGCCCGCGACGGCTGCTATAGCCTTCTCGCATCACCAGGTTCACGTCGGTGATGCCGGGGCCAGTATCGGCGCACACAATCTCCAGGCCGCGTCGCTGGGGAGTCTCGATAGGCCGCAGCGTGATTGCCCCCGTCCCTGCATAGAGCACAATGTTGCGCGTCAGCTCGCTGATGGCGGTGGCGATGCGCGCCTGGTCAATCACGCCAAAACCCAGATCACGCGCCATATTGCGACCCTCCACGCGCGCCATGACAATATCCAGGTCGCTGAGGATCGGGATGTGCAAGCTGTCAGCCATCGGCTTGCTCCCTTTCTGGAGCCACCAACTCGCGCAAGATGCGGATGCCCCGATCCAGGTCGAGCGCCGTCGTCACGCCGGCCATCTCTACGCCCAGCTCGACCAGCGAGATGGCGACCGCCGGCTGCAAGCCCGTGACGACGACGCGCGCGCCCATCAGCCCGGCCATCTCGGCCACGTCGGCCACGATGCGCGCCATAAAGCTATCCACCACGTCAATCGCCGTCAGGTCGAGCACAAAGCCGCGCGCCTTGGTGCTATAGATGCGCTCCAGCAAGTCGTCCTTGAACTGGATGGCAGCGGCGTCGTGCAGCGGCGTCTGGATCGAAGCCACCAGGAAATCCTCGATTTGCAGAATGGGAATCCGGTAGATTTCCATTTATCGCCCCACATGCTGTCCTTCGGCGGTGACGATCTTGCGGTGCAAGACCGCCAGCGCATATTCCAACCCGTCGCGCAGATCGCCCCGCGTGGCGATCTCGTGCAGGTGAACGCCCAGGCCGACGATGGTCTGCGCCACTTCGGGGCGGATGCCGACCAGGATCGGCTGCGCGCCGAGCAGCCCGGCGGCGCGCGCCGCGCGAACCAGGTGATCCGCCACGCCGGTATCCACCACCGGCACGCCCGTCACGTCCAGGATCACCACCTGCGCGCGATATTGGACGATGCCGTTGAGCAGTCCTTCCATAATCCTCTGCGCGCGGTCGCTATCAATGAACCCGATCAACGGCAGAATCAAAATACCTTCCAGCACCGGCACGACCGGCGTGGACAGCTCTTGCACCGTCGCCAGCACCCGCGCCAACCGGTCCCGCTCGGCGGTGATGGCCTGATAGAGCCGCTGATTCTCAATCGCCACCGCAGCCTGGCTGGCGTAAATCGTCAGCAGCCGCGCGTCGGTCTCGTCAAACGGCAGGCCGTCGCGCCGATTCGAGGGCTGGATAACGCCGATGAGCTGCCCCTCCAGCCGCATCCCGACGAGCATCGTGCTCTTGACGCCGACTTTGTGAGCAAAGTCGGCCAAGCCCAGCGCCTGCACGACCGGGTCCGCATCAATGTCCTTGACCACAAAACTGTCGCCCACCTCCCAAAACTGCCTGGCGGGGCTGCCCTCGGCCAGGGGGATGACATAGCCGCGAATGTCTTGGGTGGGCACGCCGACCGCCGGGGCTTGCCCGACCAGAGCCTGTTGATCCGGGTCGTAAAGCAAGACTGCACATTTTTCGACATTGAGCAGATCAACGACCTGGTGTGTGATCTGGTCGTAAATGTCTTGGCCCTTGCGCATCGCGCCAAACACTCCGGCGACGCGTTGCAGCGCCGCCAATTGGCGTTCAAACTCCTGCGAAGTGGATAGTTTCTCTGCCGTCATTGGCTCCTCCTGATTATCTCCCGCTGGCGGGAGTTGGCTTGTCCCATTTGAGCGCGCGGACTCGCGTTCCGCTTTCCGCGGCGCTGTCAATCGTAAACTCGTCGGCCAGCCGCTGAACCGAAGCCAGGCCTACTCCCAATCCCGCGCCCTTGGAGGGCAAGCTGTCGCTCGGTCCACCGGCCCCATCCAGCGCCCGCGCCAAGTCAGAAATGCCCGGCCCCTGATCTTGCACGACAACCTCTAACCCTCGCTGCGCCCCTCGCTCGAGCGCTTTCAGCTCCGCCGTGCCGCCTCCAGCGTGTCGCAGCGCGTTGCGGGCCAGCTCGGCAATGATCGTCTGGGCGCAGGCCTGGGCGCTGGGGCCAAAGCCCATCTCGGTTGTCATCATCCGTCCCAGCCCGACCGCGGCGTACACGTCGCTTTCGTCTCGGATCGGAACGGTCTGCTGGGAGGTCTCGACAATTTGTGAATGCATGGCGCTCCGGCGCAAGAGTTTTTCGTTTTTTGAGAGTATGGCGCTGCCTTGACCGCGCCTAGTTCTCGACCGGCTAGGCCGCTTTTTCGCCCATGAACTGGCGGATCTCGGCAATCAAGTCGCCGATCTCGAATGGCTTGGTCAGAAAGCGAGCCGCGCCCAGCGCGAGCACTTTTTGCTGTTTGGTCTCTTCGGCGGTCAGGCTGCCGGTGATGACGATGACCGGGATGTTGGCCGTCTGTTCGTCTCGCTTGAGCTGGGTCAACACCTGGTAACCGTCCATCCCGCCGGGCAGTTTCAGGTCGAGCAGAATCAAATCGGGCTTTTCCTCGCGCGCCAGTTCCAGCGCGCGCGGGCCGCTGGTCGTCGTTCGCACCTGAAAGCCCAGGTTGCCGAGCGTCTGGCGCAACAGCCCCAGCGTGTCTTGATCGTCGTCCACCACCAACACCAGGCCCTTGCCCGAGAGCACGCGCCCGACGGTATCGAGCAGCAGTCGCTCATTGATCGGCTTGGTGACATAGTCCACCGCGCCCAGCCGCAAGCTTTGCTTGTCCGCCAACACCGACACAATGACCACTGGAATATCGGCGGTTGTCTCGTCTGATTTGAGTGTTTGCAGTAGCTCGAAACCGTCCGTGCCCGGCAGGTAAATGTCGAGCGTGATCAGGTCGGGCCGCTCGTGGCGAGCGGCCTGGAGCGCATCCTCGGCGCATCCGACAGTGGACACAATGTATCCACCGTCCTTTAGATGATGGCTGATGAGTTCCGCAATGTTCTGATCGTCCTCTACGACCAGGACATGACGCTGAAAATCTCCGTTGGGAGATTGGCCGTCTTGGTGGAGGTCGGCCGGCAGCGCCGCCGGGATAGGCTCATCCACCATTTCCTGTTCTGCCAGCGGCAAGGTAAAGCTGAACGTCGAGCCTTTGCCCAACTCGCTTTCCAGCCAGATTTGGCCGTGGTGCATCTCCACCAGGCTTTTGATGATCGCCAGGCCCAAGCCGGTGCCGGAAAACTCTTGCACCGCCGCATCGTCGGAGCGGAAAAAGCGGTCAAAGACTTTGGCCTGATCTTCCGGCGCGATGCCGATGCCAGTATCGGCCACGTCTATCCGCGCCATGCTGCGCATGTCCACGCGCCGCGCCGTCACCGTAATGCTGCCCGCGCGTGTGTACTGGTAAGCGTTGCCGACCAGGTTGGTCAAAATCTGGATCACCCGGTCACGGTCGGCCAAGACAGGCGGCAGGTCAGGCGGGACGTTGACGAACAGACTCAACCCTTTTTCTTCAACCCTGGCGCGCAGGCTGGCGACGACTTGATCCACCGCTACCTCAAGCCGCATCGCTTCAATGTCTAGCTCAATGCGCCCGCCCTCGATCCGGCTAATGTCCAACAAGTCGTTGACCAACACCGTCAACCGGTCGGCGTTTGACTTGATGATGCTGAGGAACCGCTTCTGCTCCTCGTTCATGCCTCCCGCTGCGCCCAGCAGCATCAAGTCGGCATAGCCTTTGATGGACGTCATGGGCGTGCGCAGCTCGTGCGAGACGGTGGACACAAACTCGCTCTTGGCGAGATCCGCTTCCACTTCGCGGGTCACATCGCGGAAGACGGACACAGTGCCTAGGTACTCGTCGCCCATCGTCACCGGTGCGACGTGCACGTTGACGTGGCGGTCCTCGATTTGCAGCCGCTGCGCCAGGCTGGGCACATCCAGCCGGGCGTTGGCCGAAACGGACCAATGCCCCACCTGCCGCATCCAGGTCGCCCCGGCAGTGCCATACAGACCCAAAAAGTCGTCTATCAGCCGGCCAATGATCTCTTCGCGCTTGGTGCTCAGGATGCGCTCGGCGGCGACGTTGAACAGGATGACGCGGCCATGCGCGTTCGCCACCAGCACGCCATCGGCCACGGCTTCCAGAATGGCCTGGCTCTTGGACGCCTCTTCTTGTTGAGCACGCAGCATCGAGCCGAGCCGCTCGGCCTGGTCACGGATGAGCCGATACAGTTCGGCGTTGTTGATGCTGGTGGCCACCTGGATAGCGGCCGCCTCCACCAACCGCAAATGGCTCTCGGTGAAATAGTCCGTCTCCGGATGATACAGCATCAGCGCGCCGAGCACGTCCTCGCCCGCCGCCAGCGGGACCGCCATCGCCGAGCGATAGGCGCGGGCCGGCTCGTCCGGCTTTTTGGCCCACCGCTCGTCGGTGAGCACGTCGCCGACGATGGCCGGGCGCTGTTTCTGGATGGCCCAACCGGCCAACCCTTCGCCCCGGCGAAAGGCCGTCGGCGCGCCGCCCGGAGGCAAAGTCGCCGGGCTGCCCAGCGCGGCGCGGTGAACCAGCATATCTGTCTGCGGATCCAACAGCATGATCGAGCCGCGTTGCGCGCCGATGGCGCCAATGACCAGCGTCAGCGCGCGGTTGAGCACGCGATCCAGGTCGAGGCTGGCCGAAAGCTCGCTCGTGATGCGGAACAGCGTTTCCAGTTGGCTGCTTTCCGCGGTAAGTTGATCGAGCGCGCGGCGCAAGTCCTCGGTGCGCTCCTCCACGCGCTGCTCTAACTCCTGGGTAAAGCCGCGAATCTCTTCGAACAACTGCGCGTTCGAGATCGCCATGCCGGCCTGATTGGCGAGCGTCTGCGCCAGGCGAACATCGGCGCTGGTGAACTTGTAGCCCGGCGCATCGCTATATAGCTCAATCAGGCCAAAGACCTCGTCGCGGGCGACGAGCGGCAACATGAGCATCACCTGGACGTTGAGCTCGCGGAGGACTGCCACTTCGTCCGGGTCGGCATTCGGATCGTCCGCGCTGATGGCGGCGATGCCGCGCTGCTCCAGCACCCGCGCGGTGAGCGGGAAATTTTCCAGGTCGAAGCATTCATCGGGCGGTCGGGGTCGCTCCTTGCGCTTGAAACGGTCCACCAGCGTGATGACGCAGTGATTCTCTCGATCCCACCGCGACAGGGCGCATCCGGCCACCTTGAGCACCTCGGCCAGGTGATCGGCCAGGGCGGTCAGCACGTCCTTGAGCTGCAGGGAGGACGAGATGGCTGCGCTGGCGTCGAGCAAAGCGCCCAGTTCTTGCGTGCGGGCGACGGTCTCCTGGAACAGGCGCGAGTTCTCGATGGCCGCCGCCACCTGATTCGCCAGCGCTTGCGCCAGATCTTGTTCCTCTGGGCTAAAGCGGCGCAGCGAGCCGACGCTATCAAAGCCAATCGTGCCAATGATCCGCCCACGAACGATCAGAGGCGCGGTCAGGATCGAGGCGATACGCCGCAGCGTCATCACGTCGCGAATGCTGGCTGTCAGGGGGTCTTGGGCCGCGTCGTAAATCGCCAGAGGCCGGCCGGTCTGCCTCACGCGCTGAAGGAATGGATTATCGGCCACCGGCAGGCGCACGCGAGCGCCGGCCCGAAGGGGGTCGCCCTCTTGCTGATATTCGGCGATCAGGCGACCGTACTGGTCATTCTCCTCGAACAGGATGATGCCGCATTGAGGCACGTTCATCATCTGCGCCATTTCTCGGAGCGCCCCCGAAAGCGTCTGGCTGAGATCGAGGCTGGCCCCCAGGCTGCGCCCGATGCGGGCGATTCCTTCCGCCTGCCGCGCGCGCGCCTGCTCAATGGCGTACAGGCGGCTGTTTTCGATCAAGACGGCGGCCTGGTTGGCAAAGACTTCGAGTGTCTCGATGGTCGAGCGGTTCGGGATGCGCCCGTCGCGCGGGTCGTCCACCGAGATCAAGCCCAGCGGGCGACCGCCGCTGCCGCGCAAGGGGACGAGCAACAAGTCGTCTGGATGCCAGTAACCCGACCGGCGCGGCCCCGGCGGCAAGTCGGAAGTCGAAAAGGTCTGCATGCTGGCAGTGACTTCGCGCTGTTCCATGGGAAAGTAATAGCTCTGGCTGATGCGGAACTCGTCGCGCATGACAACTTCGACCTCCGACCACGGGGGCCGCGAGGCTCTCATCTGCTCGAACGTCGCCACAGGGACGCCGGCCGCCGCCACGCGGCGCTGCACGGTATCCGGCGGCTCGCCTTCGACCAAGCTAAGAACCACCACGTCAAAGCCGACGGTCTCTTGGATGGCATGGGCCACGTCGTCCAATACGTCTTCCAGCGGGCGGTCGCTGCGAAAGGCCTGGCTGATCTCGAATAGGTTGAAAAGCTGCTCGGCGCGGCGGCGCAGCAATTCGCCGCGCTCCATCTGCTCTTCCAGGCGCAGCGCGTTGCCGATGGCGATGGCCGTCTGCGAAGCCAGGGCCAATACAAAGTCCACGTCCGCATCGTGAAAGGCCGAAACGTCCGGGCTTTCCAGATTGATTGCGCCGACGACCGAGCCAGCGTAGCTGATCGGCACGCACATCTCGGAGCGCACGTTGGGAACAACCGCCAGGTAATTGGGATCTTGTGTCACATCGTCCACGACAACGGATTCGCCAGAGGCGACCACCCGGCCAATGATGCCCTGGCCCATAGACTGCGCGCTGAGCGCGGCGTTGGCCTCGTAGCCCCGCACAGCTTGCAGTTGCAAGGTTTCTCGGTCTGTGTCGAGCAGGTAAATGGAGGCGAATTGAGCCTGGGTCGCCCGAATGGCCTCGGTCAACACCAGGTCAAAGATGTGCGATCTTTCCAGCGTCGAGTTTAGCTCGCGCGAGATGGCCGCCAGCGCCGTCAGCTCCTCGACGCGCTGCTGCATCCGCACGTCTGTGATTTGATACAGCCGCGCATTGTCCAGCGCAATGGCGGCCTGGGCGGCGATTACCTCCAACAGCTCGCACTGCGTCTGGTCGTAAGCCTCCGGGTCTTGATAGTGCTGCACCACCAGCGCGCCCAGGACGCGCTCGCCCACTATCATCGGCACACCCACCCAAGCCGCGGCGGTGGGGCCAATGCTTTCGATCCCGCGCTCAACCAAGAACTCGGCCACGTTGCCGCGCAGGAACAGCGTTTGGCCCGTGTGGATGACGTATCCCGTCAGGCCGCGCCGGCTGCTGCGGCGCGTGCCCGGCTGGACTTCGCCGGTATTGATGCTGAGCGCAAACTCGACCTCGTCTCGCGCCTGGTCGTACAACGCAATGTACATATTGTCGGCGTGCATCACGCGCTGGGTTTGCTCATAGACCAGGCTGAGCAACTCGTCCATGTTCAGCGTGGACGAGAGCGCGCGGCCAATCTCGGTGAGCGTCTCTAGCTCGACTACGCGCCGTTGCGTCTCGGCGTACAGTTGCGCGTTCTGGATCGCGCCAGTAAACACGCTGGCAATGGTCGTGAGCACCTGGGCGTCTTCGTCGGTGAATGAGCCGCCGCGCTTGTTGGCGATGTGCATCTCGCCCACCGCGTGGCCCTTGGACGTCAGCGGCGCGGAGAGGAGCGTGCTCACGCCGAACCGCTCGATAAACTTGCGATACGCTGCAATGATGCGCGGGTCGTCCCCTGCGCGGTCAGAGCGAAACGGGCGGCCCGAGCGGAATACGCTGAAACGGAAATCGGCCGTCGTTACGTCCAATTCAAAATCGGTTACCATCTCGGCCGGCGCGCCGTAAAAGGCGGCCGGATGCGCCATTAACTTTTGCTGCCGCTCGTCCAACAACAGAACGATGCCCTGTTCCGCGTCCAGCAAGGCGACCGTCTCGGCGATCATGTGGCGCAGCAGTTCGTTCATGTCGAGCGTGATGGCGGCGCTGGCGCTGAGACGCGCCAGCCGGGCAGATTGCTCGGCGTGCCGCCGCGTTTCCTGGTACAGGTCGGCGTTCTGGATGCCGACCGAGGCCTGCGCCGCGAACATGGTCAACATGCGCAAGTCATTGAGATCAAAAATGCGCCGCTCGGCGTCGTCCACCACCACCAAAGCGCCCAGCGTCCGATCTTGCCAGACCAGCGGCGCGCCCATCGCGGCCGTAAAGGCACCCTCGCCAAATTGCTGCGAGCGCCCGACCCAGTGCTGGTAATTGTTGACGACGAGCGGCTGCCTGCTTTCGAGCACCTGCCCGGCCAGGCCCTCTCCTTTTTGCATAACAAGGCCGCGATAGTCACTCCCCATGTTGTAGCTGACGATCAAGCGAGAGGTCTGGGCGACCGGGTCGTATCGGTGGAGGCTGCCGCCCTTGGCGCGCAACAATTCGGCCGCGCGCTGGACGATGGTTTCCAACAGCCGATCCGGGTCCAGTTCGCTGACAATGTCTACCGCAATCTCGCGCAGCGCCGACATTTCTTCCATGCGGCGCATGATTTGTTCATAGAGGTTGGCGTTTTGCAGCGCCACGGCGGCCTGGCTGGCAAACAAGGTCAGCAGTCGCAAGTCGTCGTCGGCGAACTTGCGCGAGTCGGCCAGAACGTTGAGTACCCCCACCAGATCATTTTGCCAGATGAGTGGCGCGCCCATCACAGCCGCAAACGGCTCGTCTGCAAAGCGAGCGACGCGCTCTTCCCAGTGACGGTAATCGTTGACGATCATGGGTTGGCGCTTTTGCGCGATGCGCCCGGCCAGGCCCTCTCCAAAGCGGAGCGTCGCCCCGGTCCAATCCTGCTCCAGGTTGTGGCTGATGATGGTCAAGAGTTGCTGCTCGGCATCCACCCGGTACAGCACACCGCCCCGGACATGTAACAGCGTCGTGGCATGTTCGATGATGGATTGCAGAATGCGCCCCAGCCCCAGATGGCCGGTGACCTCGACCGCCGCCTCGTGGAGGGCGGACATTTCCTCGGCGCGTCGGCGCGTCTCTTCGAACAGACGAGCATTCTGGATGGCAATGGCCGCTTGACCCGCCACCGTCTGGAGCGCGGTCACGTGAGCCGGCAGAAACGCGCGCAGAGTGTAACTGGCCAGCTCCAGTGTGCCGACCAGCTCGTTGCCGACCAGCAGCGGCACGCCCACGTGCGACCGGATCGGGAATCGCGCCCGATCCACCTTGGGGACCACGCGCGTCTCTTGCAGCAAATCATCAATCAAAAGCGGCTTGCGCTGCCGGGCAATCCAGCCGGTCAAGCCCTCGTCCAATGTGTATACGCCGCCGGTGCTGGCCGTGTACTCGGCATATTGGGGATCGGCACCTTGCGCGCGCGCGCGCAGCACGCCTTTCTCCGGCTCCCACAGGCAAATCTCGGCCAGGTCATACGGCACCGCTTGGCGCACAGAAGCCAGAATCGCGTTGAGCGTGGTTTCCAGGTCCAGGCTGGCGCCGAGGGTGCGCGTGATTTCGGCGATCATGCTCAACTCGTGCGCGCGCTGTCGCTCTTGTTCGTACAGTTGCGCATTCTTGTAGGCCACCATGGACTGTCGGGCAAACGGGGCCAACAACTCTTGATCTAATGACGAAAAGGGCCTGGCGTCGGCGCACCTGGCGACCTGCAGCACGCCCAGCACTGGTCCGCGCTCCTCTTGCAATGGAGTCGCCAGCAGCGAGACCAACGACCGGTCGGCCGGCGTCTGGGGCGTAAAGCGCGAATCAACCTGCGCGTCGGCCAACAGGAGTGGGTACCGTTCGGCCATCACCCAGCCGGCGACACTTTCGCCGGACTCGAGCGACGTATCGGCGTATTCGGCTTCGCCCAGTCCCCATGCCCCGCGCACGAATAGCCGGTCACTGTTCGGGTCCTTGAGATAAACCAAACACTGGTCGCCGTTGACCGCGTGCGCCGCCTCGGCCGCCAGGCGATCCAACACGCTTTTCAGGTCAAGCGAGGTGATCGCGCGGCCCGATTCCAAGAGCGTCGTCATCTCGCGGACGCGCAGTTGAGCGGCTTCGGCCTGGCGAATTTTTTCTTGCGCAAAGGCCGCCAATTGCTGCTGAGTGCGCTGGAGGCTTTCGGCCATCGTGTTGAACTCGATGGCGAGCAGTTCCAACTCGTCGCCTGTGTCAACAACGATCCGGTGCGCCAGTTGCCCGCCTGCCAGCATCGCCGCGCCCTGGCGCAGTGTTCTCAGCGGATACAACACCCGGCTGCTGATGAGCCATGCCACCGTCACCATCGCGCTGATGGCAAGCGCCGTGACGATCAACGCCAGGCGCAGCGAAGAGATGGCAGACGCATAAACAGCGGCCTCTGGCTTTTCGACGACAACACACCAGCCGGTTTCCTTAACTGGTTGATGATAAGCCAGCACGGGCGTCTCGACTCCGCGCAGCGCGCCCTCCAGGCCTCGGGGCTGCCGAACCAGGGTGTCACTTGCGGCAGTCGGATAGTCTAGAAAGGCCATCACCGCCGGCACCTGGCTTCCCGTCGGCCCCAGGTTACGCTGGGCAAGGTTCCCCACCGGGCCCGTGATCGGGTCCTCTGCGGGATGGGCGATCAGCTTGCCTTCCGCGTCCACCACGTAGACCAGTTGGCCGGCGGGCTGGTTTCTGGTCAGTTCCGAGAGACTGGTTAGCTTGAACTGGCCCACCAGCACGGCGACAGGAACGCCGCGCTCGTCGCGCAATAGCGCGGCAATGTCCACAAAGGCTGTGTACGACGAGAGATAGACCGGGCCGAAATAGTCTTGGTTGCCCGGCCCGGACATCACCTGCCGAAAGGCCGGGAAATCGGCCATGTACGCGCCCACTGCCGAGGGCGGATAGCCGCGCACCAGCCGTATCCGCTCGATGCCGTCAGCGCCGATCAAGATCAAGCTATACAGGTCTTCTCGGCTGTCGAGCACAGCGAGCAAGAGATCTTGCTGTGTGGGCGTGTTGTCCATCAAAAGCTGGACGCTGCGGGCCGTGTTCCGCATAAAGGCCGTCAGGTCGGTGGTATAAAATGTCAGGCGATCGGCAGCGACCTTGGCCGCCTGACGCTGCTGGTCGGCGGCCACCTCACGCTCGCGCCCATAGTTGAGCACCACCATGTATCCCAGCACGATCAGCGCGATGGCCCCGCCCAATGCAAAGGGCAGCCACAGCCTGAAGCCGAGAGAAGCAAATATTCGATTAACCTTCCAACGACCGATTGTGTCCATCAAAGACGCTGCGTATCTACATGGCGTGCTGCCATCAGCGAACCTAGCGCCCAATGGCGCGGCGGCGAGCGTCGGCAGCCGCTTCGGTGATCTCGCGGATGTCGGTGAATTCTTGCGTGTCTGACGAGGTGATGCCGACCGCCATGACCATCAACGGCGCGCGCTGCTCGCTGCCATCTTTGCCCTTGTACGCAATGTAACCCTGTTGGCGGGCTTTGAAATCGTAATGTGTGCCGACCTCGTCGTTGAAACGCTTGACCAGCGTATCGGCGATAGACTTGGCCCGGTCGCTCTGGACGATGATGATAAAATCGTCGCCGCCGATGTGACCGATAAAGTCCTCCGGCGTGCCCAGCTTGTCCACCGCTTCGCCCATCACCAACGCGGCAAAGCGCAGCACTTCGTCGCCGGCGACAAAGCCATAGACGTCGTTGAACGCCTCGATGCCGGGCAGGCCGACGTAGAGCAGGCCCCAATTCTTTCTGCGCATCAGCAGGCGCAATTGTTCCTCGATGAGCTTGCCGCTCGGCAACCCGGTGGTGGGATTGGTGAGCGACTCGCGCTCGGCGCGGCGCTGCGCATTCTGGACGCGCAGGCGCAGCTCTTCGATGTCGAACGGCTTGGTGATATAGTCGTCCGCGCCCGTTTCCAGCCCCCGGATGCGGTCGCTGCGCTCATCTTTCTGCGTCAGAAAGATGATCGGGATGTGGCTGGTGCGCAAGTTGGTGCGAAGCTGTATGCAGACTTCGTACCCGTCAATGTCCGGCAGCATAATGTCCAGCACGATGACGTGCGGCAATTGCTGTCGGCATCGCTCCAATGCTTCGCCGCCCCGTCCGGCTACGACCACCTCGTAGCCTTGGGACGCAAAGTAGATGCGTAGCATGTTGGAAATGTCGGTGTCGTCTTCGACGACCAAGATGCGGCCTTTGCCCATACTCCACCTCCACCACCATCAGTGGTCAGTGCTCAGTGACTCGCCCGGCGTCGCCGGGCTTGATCTCGGATACGTTCGATCTCGTCATCGTCCACCGCGCGCTCAAAGCTGCGAAAGCCTCCCAGCCGGAAACCGTGCCGCTCCGCCAGGGCCGCGATTTCTTTGACGCGCTCAATCTTGATCTGTTTGCCCAAGGTAAAGCACTCGTACCGCCCGTCCAGCGCCAGGGTCATGGTCTCGGCCATGCAAGCATACGCCATCCGGGGCGGAAAGCCAAAGTCGAAATGAAAATCCACTGGCCCAGGCGCTTTCACCATCCCGCCTTCGATCACCAGCACGTCGTCGCGCTGCTCGACGACGGCCCTGGACACATTGCGCGGGCGAGCCACGTCGCACACCACACAGCCCGGTTTCAGGTCACCCGGCGCGACGATGGCCTGCAAGGCGTTCGTCACGGTGATCACCAAGTCAGCCTGGCGCAGCGCGCTCATCTCGGTGGCAATGATCGCCTGCGTTC
>Ga0315284_10010969_pt1 | contig 12911 bp, 32 predicted proteins | sample YL17G09_16_MG_FD_203696 | JGI IMG/M metagenome (GOLD analysis project Ga0315284, IMG submission 203696) | Sediment microbial communities from Yellowstone Lake, YNP, Wyoming, USA - YL17G09_16 | ecosystem: Environmental > Aquatic > Freshwater > Lake > Sediment | place: USA: Wyoming | collected... | reverse complement strand
AGCTTCTTATCTTCTTCACGGACGGAGAAGGCCCTGTACCTGAAGTCGCGCCTTCGCTAAAGACTCTCTGGATTCTTACTTCCAGAAGCTACGTCAAGGAGATGTCTTTCGGAAAGTCGATTAAGATTCCTACTAAGAACAGGAAGGATTCATGATCATAGGAACTGTTACCGTAATCTTACTGACAGCGTTCGCTGTCTACTTCCTAGCGAAGGGAGGGGCTGGCTTGTTAAAAGGAGCCGCGGAGGCCTTCAGGAAGGAGCGTGAGCTCCTCTCTATTCAAGAGGCACAGGTTACTACAGCGCTCAGCGAGATCATGGTGAAGCAAGCTCTGGCTGAGAAGCGTATGAAGAATAACTTAGTTGTCGCACAGCTCATTGCGGATAGGGCTGCGGATCCTAAGTGGATGGGCGACTTCGACAGAGGCCGCGACAACGCACCCTGGAACTAATATGAATCCTGAATGGTACAATCCAGATCAAACGAAGAAGCAGCTCCCATGTATTATGACGGGATGTAAGCCGTGTACGGTACTTCGCTATTGTACGGAGCATGATAAGACATGCAATGATATTGCTCCGTCGATCCCGTTACATTGCAATCTGTGTGGAGAATTTATCATGGATAAGTATAAAGATACCAAGGGGATGTTCGGTGAATAGACTTTGCTGCCAGGTTAATGGAACAGTTACTTGTAAGACTTGTAACAAGAAAGCATGCGTCGATCACAGCTATGACAAGCATTGGTCAACAGACATGTCTGACTTGCTACTGCCTATGTGTACCGACTGCTACAAGCCTATGAGAGAAGAAGCTACCCTCCTTAAGAAGCGAGACGGCATGACATTTACGCAACTGTTCCTGGCCGCTAGGAATTTATATCCTAAAGGATATATGAGTATCTCCGTTAGCCTGGATGATCATAATCCCGCATTCAATCCCATAGATCTGGTGTGGAATGTGTATACGGCTGAGCACGGACATAACTCAGCCCGAACGCCAGAGGCGGCACTTCACGCCTTCACAAAGAAGGTGTTGGGCGAAACCAGTGAGGAACAAATCGATGTCTAGATCAAGATATAGTATCTACGGCGGGGAAGACAAAGAGTATCAGCACGAAGTTAATCGCATCAAACAGTTTCAAGAGAAGTCCCGCGACGATGCTCATTTCAAACAATTGATATTCAATCGGGCGGCTAAGTGCGGTCCCTCGAAGCGAGAGAAGTTTATCGAGACTCTTCGTAAGATGAAGCGTAATGATCTCGCCAGCTTTGTGGAGATGTGTTTCAAACAGAGAGACGAATGAAAGATAAGATATTCAGTTTCATAGGCAATGGCTCACTCCATCTTGGATGGGCTATCTATGGTCAAGAGTGTGACTGCGGTACGCCTCCGTCATTCAATTGGTTGGCTAAGTTGATGCCAGAGGATGATATGGATCTCTCTGACGAAGCGTTCGAGAGATCCATAAGATTTAAGATCGGTTCTTTCTTTATCGACCTGTCGAATAAATTTGACACATACTTGTGAAACGAGTAGATAAGCTCTGCTGTATCATGTCCAAGATGGATCATAATGGTATGACACGTTATTGCCCTTCTTGTAAGATGATAGGGTGTGAGCCGTGTGTTATAGAGGCCGATTGCGGTGCGTGGGATCACGGCAGGTTCGGCTACCTGCCTGAGTTCGGATGGTATCCTGAAGGACACGGAAAGAACGGGAGAAAGAGGCTATGAGCGAAATGTATGACACAGACGAGATTGTCGACCTCCACGACGGTACTACTTGTGAAGGGGATGGCATTGCTGGCTTCAATACAGAAGCCGTATGCTACCGCATTGAGGGTTGTTCCGGCTGCGACAAGTGTTGGCTCAAGTGCGAGCCCAAATGCAGCAACTGCCCTTCGTGGGAAGGAACTAAATCTCGCGCTCCAGAACCCGGCGATTGGGTGGTAGTTCAGTCGCCCGTTCTTGACCTTTCTTACAAGGGAAAGTGGGTAGATGCAATGAACATGGGAGTTGGTAGGGTAGCGTGGGTCAAGAATGGTAACCCCGTAGATGGCTTCCAACTTAAGTTCTCTACCACTAAAAAAGAGATTCTGGACCAATTTTTATATCCTCTGTCAAGCTTACGGCTTGCCATGAAGAATGATATGATGATCGACAAGATGATCAAGACGACAAAAGAAGGTACGCCTAACGAGGATATGTAATGCTACCTAGACGAGGCGACATAGTTAAGTTAGATATTGCGATACAGGCTCAGCCTGTACGGTCAGGGTATGCCGGTACGAGCTTGCGGAATGACGGCAACGTACAGACCCTATTAGAAGGTACTCTGCTGCGGTATCTTCGTACAAAGAATGATGTGGCTCTAGTACAGATAGTAAATCCTCCTAAAGTAAGGAAGATGGTACGACAGATACATCCAGAAACGCGCAGTATACAATCGTTTGTAGTGGATGCGTACGCTCTTACGTTTCACTGTAAGAAAGAAGATTTGAAGTGGAGCTAACAATGAACCCTAATCCGGAAGCGTGGACGAAAGCTATTTCAACTCTCGGAGGGCAATTAGTAGATGCCCTTAAGCCTGTTGCCGAGAAGCTGGGCGTAGCCGCGGAACATATGTATGGCGTGATGGTAAAGCAGTCCTATGTAGATGGGATCTCTAGTATCGTAGGCTGGAGCATGTTCGCTAGCTTCATCTTCTACGCTGGCTATCGTCTGCGCAAAGACCTTAATAAGGAGCTTGCCGCAGAGAAGATAAGCGAGAACGATTACTTCGGTATGTTCGTCTTCTCATGGTTCGTACAAGGATTAGCTGTTATCATGATATCGATGACTTTGTGCTTCAATCTCCCCTCGATTCTCAATCCGGAGTACGCGGCTATCAAAACTTTAATCGATGCCGTTCCTCATGGTAAATAAACATGGCTAAAGATAAGAAGGCTAATGTCACGATTTCGTTTGAGTCAGATGAAGCGGCGAAAGCATTCGCCGATTGGTTAAACGACATGGGCGAACAGTCCTACTGGGAATACATGGAGTGTCAAGATAACCCCCACGTAGCTCACGAATTTGACTACGGTACTTTAAAGTGCCACGAGATACGCATCAAGGCGCAATAGGATACTGTGACTAAGCTTAATCTAATATGCCTCGTCAAAGGGCATAGACTAGCTACCTACAATGGTAGAGGGAGCTGGTCAAAGACAAAGTTCACGGATAGCAGATGCTACAAGCATCCCGGATTAAAGACTGGGTCAGCTAAATGGAGTTGCTCAGTCTGCGTAAAGATATTCTGCGGAGTATGTGATAAGCCCATGAGACATCCTTCGGATGTATATGGTCACTAAAAGTCCTCCGCCATGCTGTACCATTAACGCAATATACGAATGTGTAACTTGTGGATGGAAGGTATGTGCAAGCCATTGGTACGACGAGAATCCTGAAACAATTATGGACGAGTGGCATATACCTACAGTAGAAATAAGTGAGGACGACGACACCGGTCGTTGTTTCTGTGGAGGAATGGGATTTCGCTATGCAAGAACTTAAAGTACAGGGCTGGCTGTCAGGAAAGTGGATTGACTATGTAGTAGGTAAACAGAAGTTCTCTCTGCATGAGACTCTTGGATTAGAAGTAGCAACTCACCTATCTATATGGGAAGAGTTAAACGATACCTCTCAAATAACCAGAAATGAGAATGGTCTAATTATCGGTATAGTAACAAAGGAGAAATAGCTATGGCCCGCAAGAAAGAGAAGAAGCACATTCGTTTATTCACCGACCAGGGCTTCGAAGAGGGCGCGATAGAGATATTCGCTCAGTACGAGCCCGGTCCCGTATATGTTCAGAGCACCGAAACCCCTGACGGCCCCGGACTCTATATCTGCGACGTTCCCTTCACCATCGAAGAAGCTGACGCGCAGCACGAAGCTATCTTTGACGATCTCCCGGGAGAAGACTCTCTTGACGTCTTAGACGATGCTGAGCCGTTGGTCGGGGAAGTAGAGGAGCTGGAGTAATGGCTAACGTAGCATGGCTCATGTGGTGTTTGTTCTTCTTCTGCTTCTCTCTACATGCGGCGTCGAAGTATGCCATTGAAAACAACTTCGGATTCTTCTTCTGGTCCCAAGTTGTATTCGTAATACTTAATGCCGCTTGTGCTTCTTACTGGTTTAGGAAAGTGCTGGTAGCATTACAATGAACAAATACTTTATGAAGATCGCGGAGCTAGTGAAGACTCGCAGCGGGTGTACTCGTCGCCAGGTGGGGGCGGTCTTCGTAATTGATAAGCGCATCGTTGCGACTGGATACAATCAAGCACCTAGCGGCGTAAAGCACTGCAGCGAGGTTGGCTGTACTATCCATAATGGGCACTGCGTCAGGTCTATTCATGCTGAGCTTAACGGTATATTAAACGCTACAAAGGCGGGACAGTCTCTAGAAGGTGCGGATGTATTCGTAACGACGTTCCCTTGTCTTCGGTGTGCTATGGCATTGCGTAACGCAGGCATCAAGAAGATTGGGTACATTGAACCTTATACGTATGAAGAGAATGAGCGAGCACTGGGAGCGGAAGTACTTAACTACTTCACGCTGGAGCAACTTAATGTCGAACGTTAGTGTAACGATAAGCCGAAAGGAGATAGCTCTACTCCTGGACCTACTTCGCTGCCTGGATGATGTAGATACTGATACTAAAGAACAGTATGGCTTGAATGACATCGTACGTATTAGAGTCATGCGATTTAAGTTATGGCGGACCTTAAGAGCCGCATCCGGAGATAGTATTTTGTTTTAACGGGGATTTATGACAAGAGTGACAGACATCTTTATAGGAGGAGCAGTACTCCTATGCGTCTTCGGAATAGCTACACTCATTATGGGCTTGGCCTTTTTATTCTTAGTCCCCGTAATAATTTACGATACAGTTTTTGGGAGTGACAATGTCAGCTAGAACATTCGATGTAATTCGCCGGGAAGATGAGACAGGTGTTAGTGGTACAGGTATTGTTGTTGAGGGGATAGTATTCTCCGACGGCACCTGTGTCACGCGCTGGGTATCGCAGCTATCTCCTGGACGTAGTACCGTTGTATGGGACAGCTTCGGTGCGTTTGTTTCGATTCATATCTCCCCTCATCTAGATAATAAGACCCAGATCATCTTTAGTGATGGCGAGATGTACGAAGGCGCGCAGAAAGTAAAGAACGCGCGCAAGCCTCGTAAACGTAGGGAGACTGCTACCAATGGAAAATAGAACCTGCTTCTACTGCCACATGTCTGTCCAGGGCTTCCCTTTGTTCTTTCAAGTGGGAGAAGCTGCTGTACCCATCTGTACTGCGTGCGATGATCAATACGTCACCATGAGCTTTGATGAGAGGGAAGAATGACAAAGGAAGAATTCCTAGCGTTAAAGGGTCACGCGCGGGTTAAATATGTAGGTACGCGCCCTGTGTCAGATATATTTCCGACGATACACATCGAAGGTAAGTCGATCGCTTACGGCGGGTACTACGGGTCTTCTCCAAAGAAGTGCGTCGTATCTGGCGGCACAGAGCCCTGCGCCACCGCCTGTGTCTTCCCCAAAATCCCAAAGAACTTCCTTAAGAAGGGTGTGATTGTAACATACACTAGCGAGGATACCTGGAGCGCGGTTAAGGGGGAAATGAGCCTCAGCTTCTACGGAGGGCACTTAACAAAGATCGTTCCCGCGGAGTGGGAGTTAGTAGATGCGCGCAAGTGGGTGGAGGGCGAGACGCAGTTCAAATTAGCCAAGTCCTATATACCGATGGTCGCTCGCCGCTTCAAGAAGGAGACGACAGCTTTCTTAAAGAGATACAAACGTAACGTAGAGTATAAGCTAGACGATCTCCCTCTTGAGAAGAAGTTGAAACTCATAATGGAATTGCCTCCTGAAGATAAGAAATGGTTCGGTATTATGAACACTGACCCGGATAAGATCATTGAGTTGATGGAGAAGGCTTATGAAGACCATGCCGGGGAAATATGATTCGCGTAAGCTTGAATGGGTCTTAATCATATCAGGGCTGACTCTATTTCTGCTGTCTCTATGCGGATGTGCTAGCGATAGAGTAGGGCCTTGGGTGCAGATGACTGAGGATATGATATGCCGCGATCATCACCTCGCTAATGGTACGACCGAGACAGAGTGTACTCAAGAGTACCCATTCAAAGTAACTCCGCAAAAATAATATGAACAAGCTCTGTTGTTCCGTTAATACGCACGTGGTATGCGTATGCGGCGCGCGATTCTGCTTCATGTGCTGGTACCCTGATGGCTATCGCGATGGGAAAGTATTTGGCGGGGGCCACGTTGAACTTGCGGGGCGTACAGAATTTTCCCTTAACGTAGGTATATGTAAGGGCGTAGAACAAGAAGTTATAGATGATGTTGACGGTAACGGTAATCCTTGGAGATTACAACTCCTCACAAAAAGACTACAGGAAGCTAAGTAAAAATATATATGGCAGACTCCTACTTCATTACTGTTAGACGTCTACAGAAGAATCCATTCCTATGGAAGTCTATTAGGATGCTCACGCAAGTGAACAAAGACTATACCATACATATGCCAGCGGCTACTAGCTCATGGCTTTACTCCGCATGGCCTACCCTTACGCCAGGTAACGGGGCTTTATGCCTAGAGTACTTAGACCGGAGTAACTTTAACTTCAGAGCTAATCCAGTGGCAGCCTCTGCTGTAATTAAAGAGTATCTTAACATCGGATATAAACGGAAGATGGCTGAGGTCCTGCGTAGCGAGTTTATTTCAGAGGAAGTGCTAACGATTTTTATTGAAACTACCTTAACTGAACTGATTGAGAAAGAGAAGACGCTGAAGGAACTGCCGTACGACTATAGTCGTCAGAGATCCTCGGACCTCTCCGGATACGTACTAGTAAATAAAAATATCAAGATGTATCAGATAGAGGCTGTATGGAATCTATACGATAAGAGGCGGAGCGATGTTATCGCGCAGTTCTCTAACGTAGCTTTAGATAGACTACCGGATTATATCTTCTTAAAGCTCCTAAGACGTGCTACGAAAGAGGTCGACCCGTACGGAGACTATAAACTTCCTAGGATATACAAAGAAGCCTTTAAGAGGAACATGCTCGTAGAGGTAGCTGTTCCAACGGTTGTGGCTTCGCAGCCGCGACCATTAACTTTTGAAAAGCCCGTTGTCGTACCACCGGAAGCACCCACGCTAGTACCAGAAGAGGCTAAAGTATGAAGAGACAAGCAAAGAAGAAGCGAACGCGCGCCCTTGTTGAAGGAGCGAGCCAATCGTTGGATGTCCTAAGCCTTAAAGGCGATATAATCGCGGCTCTGTCGAGCGAAGTACTTCACTATCTCAAGGCTAAGCCCGGCGACAAATTGATTCTTGTCGCTCGCAATGGCGCTGTAGAGATCACCCCAATGCTTACCATCCAGGAGGAGATAGAGAAGTTCGTTTCTATCTAACACTATGGCTAGAGTAGGTATAATGAAGATAGGGGCTGATCCTGAGTTCAGCTTCCAGAATAGTGATGGGGAGCTTGTCGAGGCATCGAATGTTATGTCACGCGTACGCTCTTGCTTCGGATTAGACGGCTGTGATTCTATAGCCGAGCTTCGCCCTGCGCCTGACTTTAACCCTTCTCAGGTAGTTAAAACAATCTATACAGACCTTCGTAGAGGCTATATGGAGAATCCGGATATACGCGACCTCTACTGGAAGGCGGGTAGCATCGCTGAAGTCAGTGAGGGTTACTCTACAGGCGGTCACATTCATTTCGGACTCCGTGGAGCTGTCCGTGGACTCTGTCGTTCTAATGAAGACTACTACCGAGAACTAACGAGGTTTCTCGATACCTACTTAGGTCAGGTAGGGCGCCTGCTGGAGGATCCTAGAGAAGCCGAGGCGAGGTTTGGTGAAGGCGAGTATGGTCACTTAGGCGACTATAGATCTAACGCCCACGGTATGGAGTATCGTGTATTAGGTAGTTGGCTCTCTTCACCGCGTATCGCTGAAGGAGTTCTCTGTCTTGCTCAGACCGTTGCATACCAACATCTGTGGGAGAAGAAGCATAAGATCAAACGTGACATCAGCAAGATCGCTCCCGCTCACGAGTACAGCGATGGCGATGGCGATGGTGATTGTATTTGTGAAACTGACGATGCCGCAGAGAACTGTGACGGCGATTGTAATCCCCCGCCGTCGACGCCTCCGGAATTCAGAACAGCTATGCGACTGCACCGGAAGCGCTTCCCTGAGCTAAGGAAACAGATTCGTACCTTCAAGCTCTACAAGAAGCATAAGAATGCCATAGAGTTCCTCTTCACACTCATCGAGAAGAGGAAAACGTGGTTCCCCGGTAAGAACGTAGATATGAAAGCGGCTTGGGGCATCACTTCGATAGTATCCTCATCTCCTGGCAATCTACCTAAGAAGGCTCTCCCGCCTGTTCGCTTTAATGATATCTGGGAGAGAGCGAGGGCCAAATGATTACGTGGTCAACAGATAAACATCTCGGCGTGATATGTTCCGACATGAACAAGTACATAGCTGGCTACGACATTAATGATTACTACATCTATGGGATGCAGCAGACTGATCGCCCGCATGTAAAGATCTCTCCGGAACCGTGCGAGCAGCTTGCGACCATCTTTAAGATGTCAGGGTACACGTCGGAGTTCGCTACCACGAACAGCCGTTACTGCAGTGCTTGCGATGATACTCATACGCTTAATGCATGTCACTGTCCTGGTGATGGTACTCCTTGTGTGTACTGCGATCAGAACGTAACGATGATAGGTCTCAGGCTGGATGTGCGTCAAGACAAAGTCGTGGCACGACAATTAATAAAGACCATTATCTTTGCGATGGAAGGTAAACTTATCACAGATAAGACTTCCCGCTTAGACCTTGGAACCAAAGTAAAGAGGAGCGCACATGTGTAGATTGGCAGCATTTCCACCTAACTTCCCTAAGAAGAAGGCATTAGCGATCATGGATAACTTTTATATGGGCAACACTGACGGTACAGGAAGTGTCCATGTTAAAGATGGGAAGTTCGTTGTCAACAAGTGGAGCATACCCTTCGACGAAGTAGTCGAGAAGAAACTCCCGCTGTTCGACCATATGCCTTATAACGGGTGGACCATAGGGCACGTGCGTGCAGCTTCCCACGGCGGCAACACTTATAACAATACTCATCCGCTCGTTAAGGGTGAGTGGGCTATGGCTCATAATGGTATCTTCCAAGAGTACGCCATCGTTAAGGCGCTCATGACTGACCATACTTTTATCGGTCAGACGGATAGTGAAGCTGCGGCAGCTCTGTGGGAGAAGATAGGTCGAGCTGGATTCATTCAAGCTATGGACTCTGGTGTATTCTTATTCCTAAATAAGAACGGACAGCTGGATGTAGTAGGCTGCAGCGGAGACCTCGTCTATCAAAATACTAAGTGGGGCGTGTTGATGGCTTCGGAGTTACCTCACACGTACCGAAGAACTATAAATGTAGACAGTGGTGACTTCCGATTAAGCAAGAAAGGAAAGGCGTTCATCGCTAACTTCAAGAGAGAACCTTCTTACGAGAACGTAGAGTACTACGGTGGTAATGAAAAGTATTACTGGTCCGATAAGAAGGTAAAGGGCCGCAAGATTAAAATTGTCGAGGGTGAAGATGTCGTCTGGTCGGATAGCTTCGACGATGAGATTGAAGCGGCTAAGGCTTTCCGATCGACTAAGAAGGATGATGATATCTGGATGGACTAAAAATGAAATGCACCGAGAAGAAGACTCGCTGGTTCCAATCTGTTGAACATGACTGGCGAATCATCCGAGTAATAACCACTTACAGGCAGAAGCCTTCTTGTTTAGAAGAGATATGCCGTCTCTGCAGAGAGACACGGATACGCTACTCTGAGCACTCTACAGACTTCTGGATTAAGCTTAAATCGGAACAACCCGAGGATCGCGGACGATGACAAACTTCGATAAGATAAGAACGTTCAACGGAAAGATTGCGGGCAAGTGGATGCCTCCGGATAACTTCCGTAGGTGGTCCGCTGGAGCTAACAAGCTCCTAAAGCTTCACTACCGTATGATGAACTCGGGGTTACTCTGGCCGGAACTTGTAACGCAACTCAAGGATGCCATCGTTGCCTGGGAAGCTATCGGCGTAGCTCGCTATGGATCAAAGATAGATCCTATGTATCACGTCGAGTTCGATGGTATTAAGGACTTCGACGTCGTACGCTTCTTAGCGTTTAATAAGAACATCGTCAAGCTCCTTGGCGATGATAAAGGCCAGTCCTTTGTCGAAGAGACTCGTGAGGCTCACGCCGGAGTTAAGTGCCAGTTCTGCCGAGCGAAGCTCATTAAGCCCGCCTATATCGTCCGACGTATCGGACCGGAAGTAGTTCATAAGTCCGACCCTGTAGGCATTATGTGCTTACACTCTATGCATGGTAAGCTCAAGAAGCTACTAGAGCTTCCTACGTTCACAGCGTTACTATCTACAGCCCAGGAGGCTGTTACTATATGAACATCTTTTGCCGATTCGGAATTCATAACTGGAGTAATTGGGCTGATCTTAAGATTAACATAGCGGACGCGAAGCCAGCGTACAGCGTTAGCGGTCAACAGACTATATGCCTCTGGTGCAACTGTAAGAAGACAAGGTATGTCTAGATACTGGGAACCGACCCGCAAGCGTGACGAATCGATAAGCGATCAGGAAATAGTTGACGCTATTAACTCTGTCACTGTGCGTGAGGAGAGTGACCGCGTATTTATCTTCTTCGTCTACGCAGGCCTGGAGAGACGTATCCTAGTAAAGAATAGGAAGCTGATGTATGTTCAACCCCACGGCCACAAAGCCTACATCGTTGCTAGAACTGTGCTGACGCACGTCCTCTCATTCCCTCAAGACTACCTGCCCCAAGAAGTAATACTGAGAGTGTTAATTGGCAATGACTAATCTCTGCTGTATCGTTAATGTACATGACCATTGCTTTACGTGCCATAAGAACGTGTGCTTCGACCACGCAGGCTTTCGTAGATGTACGGAGCACACCGCAAGCTTCGGGACTATACTAGACTGCTGTGAGCCCTGGCTCAACGCGCAGTACTACCACCGGCGAGCCCAATCTGATATATGAAACCTAACCAACATAACATAGATACCCTGCAGCTGTTACCGTGTGAAGCATGTAACGTGTATGAAGATGCGCCTCCCTGCGAGGACCATTGGCCTGTAGAATCTATTAACGCTTACACGCACTTTCTGATAGACGACACTTGGTACACCTGCCCTTATAAATACAAAGCCTATGTAGGGGCGCTTCTGACTATAGAGGATGGGATGAATATATGCGGCAGGCTAGACTATCCGAAGCCGTCAAAAATTAAGAACTTAACAGATCTACTTACTCTTTGTCTCAAGCAAGGTGTTACAGATGATACCTTAATAAAGTACTTCCCAGAGGAACAAATAAAGAGAATGAAGGGAAGGGTATTCAAGAAGCTGGTCAAAGGGAAATAATACCACACAAAAAGACTAAAGGACTCAAAGTATAAAATATAAGCCGTAAGACGCAAGGAGAATAACAAATGGGTGTAAACGACATTCTAAAGAAGGCAGCGGCTTCGAAAAAGCCTAAGGCCTCAACGGATATGATTGAAATCCCTGTCGCTCCAGGATTACTGACCAGTCATAAGATAAAGTATGATGCCGCGAAGGCAGCTAAGGCTGACCTTGAGCTCTCCGAAGAGGAGCTGCTCAACGCGATTAAGCCTCACTACGTCGAGTCACTGAAGGGACGTTATGTCAATTCAGCTCGCCTCTCTGAGGACAATATCGAGGCGACCGTCTCTTGGAAGGACGCTTATTCTAAGATTCCTACCGAGAACGCCGACGAGATCAAGGGTCTTGTAGGTGATAAGTTCAACGACTACTTCCGCGAAGTGAATGAGATCGTCGTCAAGGAAGAGGTCGCCGGCAACGAGAAGTTACTTGAGGAGCTCATCACGGCCGTCGGCCCTGATACCTTCTCTAAGTACTTCGACGTAGACCAGAAGTTAGTTCCTACTACGCGCTTCACCCAGGAGCGTTACCGAGAGCTTGCTCCGGAGGTTAACACTCAGTTAGATGTTAACGTTCGGCAGTATAAGGCTTCCGTGCGGATGAAGAATAAATAAGGATCGGGGAGCGACAGTGAAAGCTGTCGCTCCCGTCTTATCCATGAAAAAATTAGAGGAACCCTGCGAGACTACGGGCGAAGCTTGTAACTGGATTTTAGAAGAGGGGTATAACAATTATGGCCAAATCATTCAAGAAACGTACTGTACGGCGTGCTACCGCTACCGCGACTGGAAAAAAGAAGAGTTCAAAGGAAGTGAGCTTCCGAAAGCTCAATGACGAGATCGCGGCTTGGCACGAGCAGGACCCAACCATACGCACAGGAGCTGACTGGTGACTAGTATAGAAATGTTGGCATTGCCGCAGCACTCCCGCATCAAGTACATAGGTACTGATGTTGCAGTCCTTGCGCAGCTTAAGGAGCAAGCACCCGCGTCGTATACTACTAAGGGATTAGTTATGGTTAGCGTATACGACATGACTAAAAGTTCCTGGAGTAAGTCTGAGGGCATTAGAATCTCTACGTGGAACAGCGGTTACTTTAACAGTGTGGTTCCGGAAGACTGGATTGTCTTAGACGCCAAGCGTATCGACCTTACACGTAAGCGTGAGGATAAGGCTTATACTCGTGCGGACAAGAATGTTAAGTACGAGCTCGATAGCTTCACGAGGAAGATAGGCGACCTTACTTATTCTAAGACCCGCATCGACCGAGAACTAAAGAATCTACCTTTAGCGAACAAGTTTAAGA
>Ga0315284_10010968_pt1 | contig 12911 bp, 20 predicted proteins | sample YL17G09_16_MG_FD_203696 | JGI IMG/M metagenome (GOLD analysis project Ga0315284, IMG submission 203696) | Sediment microbial communities from Yellowstone Lake, YNP, Wyoming, USA - YL17G09_16 | ecosystem: Environmental > Aquatic > Freshwater > Lake > Sediment | place: USA: Wyoming | collected... | reverse complement strand
AAATCGACCTGCAGGAAACCTTCAACTTGGATGATGAGGTGAACGAGTGAACCTGGTGAAGAGAATCCGGGGTGTTGGGATGAAAAAATGTTTTGTATGCAAAAAATATTTAACTGCGGTTGTTTTGGCAGGAAAAAGGTTCACCGGGGTTCACGGGTTCACTTTGGGGGCTGTTTTTGGTCAATATGCAACGAACTTTGTTGTTTTATTTATTAAATCACTAATAGTAGTGAAGGAGTGAACCCTAGTGAAGATATATATATCTATCGGCATTCATTTGCGATGAGGGTTTTTGGAGGTGAACGAGTGAAGAGGATTTTTGAGCGGAAGTTCACCGGGGGCGGGTCTCTCCGATGGAGGAGTGCCAGAATTATCAAATTGCAGACCCGCCCATACAAAAGGAGCTGAAATGGATGAGGAACAAGGTTTGTACGGAAAATATAAGGTGGTGAAGACGAATGGAGAGGCGTTGGATCCAAATGCGATCTACTTCACGCTGCGGATCGATACGGACAAGCACGCCAGGGCAGCGATCCGGGCGTACATCGAGAGCTGCAAATATGAGCAGCCGGAGCTGGCGGAGGATTTGGAGAGGGTGATGAGGGAAGTGGGTGAATAGTGGCCGGTGATCGGTAATCAGTGATCAGTAATCAGTAATCAGTGATCAGTGGAGGTGCAAGATGAGTGTGGAATCGTTGCAGTTTGTGGAGATGGTGCGGGAGGCGGCCAGTGTTAAGGCGGATCCGCATATACACCCCAGCACGATCAAATATTATTATTGCGTGGTGTGTGGGAGCGAGAGGGAGCATAAGATCGAGGAGATGGGATTGGATGAGGTGTGGCGGTGCTGCACCTGCGGGATCGGGAAGGTGTTCAGGGTACGATGAGAACGGATAGAGGGTCGGTCAAAGACCGACTCGTACGATGGAGAGGAGGATGAGATGAAGCAAGCGACGGCGGAAGATGTGTTGAAGGTGGTGGAGGGATTGAAGGATGAGGAGAATCGGCGGGTGGTGATCAGCGTGGATCACTTTGGCTGGCAGGTCGACATTGAGGATAAATGCCACAATTTGAGGACACACGAGACGTTTTGGAAGCCAGTGGCGAGCCAGACCTCGGCGACGTTCATCGAGGCGTTGGATATGGTGGTGGGTGGAGGGGAGAGGGGCATACGGTCAAAGGTGAAAGGATGGCCTCCAGCAACTACACCAGGAGAAGTCACAAAACCATGGCCTCCAGCTTTAAATTCAGAAACGAGCCCCCAATATTGAGGAGGATGAGATGGAGTTTATTGAGCAGTTGATCTGCGTGGTGGGGATACTGGTGATGCTGCTGATGTTGACTGCGGTGGCGTTTGATAGGTATATCGGGCGTGGTGGCGTGATAAATAGATTGATGTCAGAGGATTTTGAAAATGGATTGAAAGGGATATATCGAATGGAGGATTACGTGAACAGGACAATGATGAAGATCGAGGCGGAGAAGATCGATGCGTCGGTGGCGAAGGAGAGCAGCTGCTCGAAGTGTGGTCATTTTGGGCTGCGATTCGAGGCGAGGTATGAGGGGAAGGAGGGGGAGATCTACCGGGCTTTTACGGTGTGCCCGGAATGCGGGAACAGGGAGGAATTTTAGGTTTTACGGCTTGTAAAAGGACGCCAGGCGAGAAATGACGAATTTAGGTAATCTACGTCGTGCGATCAGGAAACGATACCGCCAGGTGAGGAAATGGCAGGTGGTGGCGGACGAGTTTGGTATCACGGTGGGGATGGCGTGGAGGTTGGCGAATGAGCCAGGGTATGAGCCACGGGGTGCGAGGATACGGTTGAGGTTGGGGCTGCCAGCGATGGTGGAGGTGGCGGCGTGTGCGGTGTGTGGGGAGGTGCATACAAAACCTCACCCCCAGCCCCTCTCCGAAACGGAGAGGGGGGCAAGGAGATGGTTCGATTTGCCGAAATGGGTGTTGAAGTGGGCGTTTGAGAATAGGGAAGAGGTGCCAGGTGGAAAATAATATGAAGGGGTCGGTCTCAGATGGATCGGTCACAGACCGACCACTAAGCCATCCCGTACAAAATCAGAAGATGGTGGAGCTGGGGAGGAGGTGCGGGGAGTGCGGGGCGGGGATAATCCGGCTGACGGAGAGGCAGAGGAACTCGCTGAAGGTGGCGATTGCGGCTTTGAGGCAGGCGGGGTTCGAGGTGCAGCTGGTGCGGATGTTCCAGGCGGAGCCGGTGACGATGGTGATGATGATTACGCCACCAACCTCACCCCAACCCTCTCCAATTGCAAATGCAGCAATTGGAGAGGGAGTAGATTTGAGATGAATGCGGGGCATTACATTGTGCGGAATGATGTGAGCGAGGCGGGATTGCAGCGGGTGCATGCGTTGAGGGCGGGGAAGCCGGTGGACCTGGTGATGCTGCTGGAGGAGTTGGGTAAGAGGCGGGAAGAGGTGATGATATTTGAGTACGAGGAGCGGGAGACGGGGATGTGGCATCTGCGAATATATTGGAAGGAAGGAGAGGATAATGAATGCGTACAAGCCGAGGAAACCGAAATTTCAGAACTCAAGCGGTAAGATGCCGAGCGATTATAAGAATGCAAAAAACGCATTCGAGCTGTCAAGGTGCGGTAAGGCATTCAAGAAGCTCGACGAGCAGGAGCAAATTAAATTGGAGGAGATGGCCATTGATCTGGTCCCGATGATGAGGAGTGGGTTCGGGGTGCGACAAGCGGCGGAACTGATTATTGTGTTGGGATTATTCATGGCCAGCAACGGGGTTGAGGGGTGCCATTGAGAGTACGGGAGGTGAGATGAGCGAATATCCGAAGGCATGGCGGTGTCCGAACGGGCACAACATGGGGCTGGTGGTGCGGGATGGGGGTGGGGTGAGAAGGTTGGTGCTATACCGCAGATCAGTGGATGATGAGCGCCTGGCGACCAATGAAGTGGATGTGATGGGAGTGGTGGAGGGCTATGTGGCGGATATTCGCTGCTCGATCTGTGGGAAGATCCGGACGTGGGTGCCTGGTGAGGAGGCGATGCGGAGGTTGTTGGAGAGGGTGGGGTAGTTTATAATTGCATTATGTCGAGCGAATATGGTTCTCGCTATGGTATATGTTTCATGTATCGTCAATCTCGGATGTTTTATGTTCCTATTAATGGAAAGTGGTTGAAGTTATGTAATGAGTGTTGGGAAAATGAAAGTGAGAAGATTGTGGAAAGAAGCGATTTGAAAATATTTATGAGAAGTCGTTTAACTGATGAAAAATCTGAAATATGTGATAAATTAGAACAATTATTTTGGGATGAAACTGAATTTACCCATGATAAGTTTAAAGGTGAGAATATTTACGATTTATATGAATTTGAAATATTTATCGATGGAATTAAGGTTTATCCAAAATAAACCATAAAAACCATCTGATTTAATCTTGACAGGATGAGGAAATGTAGTTTAAAATGATGGCAAGCTGAGCGCTGGTTTCCCCAGCCCTGTCCCTGAATGGGATAATAAACTGAAGGGCTCCCCCCCCCAACCAGCGCGAAGCGGGAATTATTATAGATCGGGATAGTCTGAGACTATCCCCTACAGCAAGCCCGATATATGTTCGGGCAGTACCGGAGATGAGCGCCCGGCGGTTGAATAAGCCGCCGGGTTTTTTGTTTAAGGCGGAAGAAGGGTCGGTCTCAGACCGACCCGTACAAGAGAAAAGAGAAGGAGAGATGAGATGACAGCAGAGAATCTTGCAGCGATTTGTGGTGTGGTGTTGAGCCTGGTGTTCAATTATGTGCCAGGGATCTCGGGCAAATGGGGAGTGTTGATGCCAGAATACAAGCGTTTGATCATGCTGATCATGCTGGTTGTGGTGGCTGGTGTGGTATTTGGATTGGCATGCAGCGGCTGGGGAGCGGACTTTGGGGTGACCGTGGTTTGCGGTAAAGCTGGTTTTGTCGGATTGCTGCAGGCGCTGATCTATGCGGTAATGGCAAACCAAACGGCTTACCAGATCACGAAGAAATAATCAAGCGCAATCATGCCGGATGGAAATGAAAACGGCAAGGTGACGCTGGGAATTTTAGGAGATCGAGTCAATCGATTAATTACACAGAATGAGGCGCTGTTAGGAAAATTTGAGCGCCACCTTGAACAGAGTTCAAAACGGGATGAACGGTTAGGAGTTTTGGAAGTCCAGCAGAGAGAGGTTTGCGAGCTGGCTAAAGAAAACCGGGACGACCTGGAAGATATGTGGAAGAAATCCAACATACTGGATGGTGTGTTGGGATTTTTCACTGTATTGGGATCAACGATTGCGGCGGTCATAGGAGGCAAGAATTGACGACATTGGAATATCCGCTTATGGGAACCTGGCCAGTGACGCAACTGTTTGGGGAAAACCCGCAGGATTACAAGTACACGAATGGACATGCGGGGATCGATTGGGGATGCCCAAAGGGAACGAACGTGCTGGCGACGATGGCGGGGATGGTACTGAGGGCGGATTACCATCACAATGCGGATGGGTCGGATGGATATGGGAAGCATGTGCGCATCCAGCATGAGAATGGGTGGGTGAGCATTTACGGTCATTTGAGCGATTTTGCGGTGAGCAAAGGACAAAATGTACTGGCAGGGGAGGTGATCGGTGCGTCTGGGAACACGGGCAACTCGACAGGTCCACATTTGCATTTCGAGGTGAGAAATAAATATGGGACGCCGTTCGACCCGCTTCCCTATATCGAGGCAGTGGAATCGCCAACGGTGATCGAGGTGGTGAAGATTGATTTCGAGATTGGGAATCTATTGAGGGTCAAGGAAAGTGCAACGCCATACCTGAATGTGAGGAATGGTTCGAGCCGGGATGCGGCGGATATCGGGGATGTGCTGCCCGGCGATGAGGTGACGGTGGTGAGGATGGATGGCGATTGGGTGTGCATTTTCAGGGCGGGCAATTTTGCATGCTGGGTGCATGGAGGGTATGTGGAGAGGATAGGGTCGGTCTGAGATGGATTGATCTATGATCGACCACTACGCCCAACCTTACGAGGTGACGATGACTCTATGGGATGATTTACAACAGAAATTCGAGATGGATCTGGATGAGTTGGAGGAGGACAGGAAACAACGTTCTATTTCATACCAGGAGGCGCGGCAAATCAGCGAAACAGCACACCGTGTATTCAACCAACTGCGGTTGACTGATCGAGACGATCCGGGTATGGATTGGTTTGATGAATATTTAAAATTATTTGAAGTTGGTTTTCCATGGCGAGTAGCATGCTATATAGCGTGGGCTTCGAGCAAAAAAATTGGACGTAAACCAAAATTTTTAAAAGATTTGGCGACAGATATTCTTGGTTTAAATTCGCCGCGGGTTATACATATGTGGCGAAAAAATTATAAAGCCATTGATGCATTTGTCACATCGATGCAAATTAAGCCATTTGAGGAACATCGAAGAGATGTGATTGATGCAACGATAAATTCTGGAATTAATGAGGGATATAAGGGATTTAATGACAGAAAAATGATGCTAGAAATTTTGGGAATTTATAAACCGAGTAATGTATTAAAACTGGGGGAAGCAGGTAAAGATGATATGCATAAATTGAGCGAAGACGTGCTGAGGGAGATGGGAGGAGAAATCTCTTCCCAATTCTCTCTTAAAGACGTGGACGAGGAAAAGATAGATGAATGATCTGATGGTGGGTCTGAGACCCACCACTACAACATTGATTATCCAGCCGGAAGAGGCGAGGAGGGAGCGGGCGAGGCGGGAGCTGGCGCGCAGGCACCTGGTGGATTTTAGCACGTATGTGACACCGTGGTACAGACCAGGCAGGCACCATAGATTGGTGGCGCAATACCTGGAACAGGTGGAGCTGTACGTGGCAACGAAGGGGAAGGAGGGGATCGGGAGGTTGCTGGTGCTGAGCCCACCCAGGCATGGCAAAAGCGAGCAGGCAAGCATCCAATTTCCGGCATGGTTTCTGGGAAGAAACCCGGACTGCAGGGTGATCATTACGTCTTATGGATTGGACCTGGCAGCGGAGTTTTCAAAGAAATGCCGGGATATCGTGATGGGAGAGAGATACCCGGCTATTTTTGGCGGGCTGGCAATGGGTGAGGAGAACGTGGAAATCTCGGTGGACAGCCGGAGCGTGAAGGCGTGGGATCTGGCAAGCCCACATCGAGGTGGGGTAACAGCGGCTGGTCGAGGAGGCGGGATCACCGGCAAGGGGGCGCATTTATTCATCCTGGATGACCTGGTGAAGAACCGGGAGGAGGCGGAGAGCGGGGATATCAGGGAATCGACTTGGGACTGGTGGCTCTCCACGGCAAGAACACGGCTGGAAGATGGGGCAGCTATTGTGGCGAGCATGACGCACTGGCATGCGGATGACTGGGCGGGCAGGGTGATCAAGAAGATGGCGACGGATGCGGAGGCGGAGCAATATACGATTTTGTGGTTACCGGCGAGATGGGAGGAGACGATGGGTGGGATGGTCTCAGACCATCCCCTACAAGATATGGAAGAAGAGCAGACCGACCCCTACAAGTTTGAGGATTATCAACGGCAGCAGATGCTGGATGGGAATTACATCACGGAGACAGATCTGCTGGGGAGGCATGAGGGAGAAGCGCTGTGGCCGGAGAAGTACAGTGTCGCAGACCTGGCGCAGATCGAGCGAGATGTGGAGACGTACAACTGGGCAAGCCTGTACCAACAAAGAACTTATTTGAGAAGCGGGAATTTATTCAAACGGGAGTGGTTTTCGATCGTGGAGGAGATGCCCAAGGAGACGGAGATCGTGGCGAGGGGCAGATACTGGGATAAGGCAGGGAGCAAGAGCGGGCAGGGTGACTACACGGCGGGGGTGCTGATGAGCATCTCGAAGAATGACGTGGTGTACGTAGAGCACCTGTATTTTGAAAAGGGAACGCCGCTGCAACGGGAAGAGGCGATGGTGCGACTGGCGCAGCAGGATGCGGAGCGGGGCGGGGTGAACGTGGAGATCTGGCACCAGCAGGATCCTGGGACGAGCGGGCTGGACAGTGCACAGATGACGAATATGCGGCTGGCGAAGGCAGGATTTGTGGCTCATTTCGAGCCGGTAACGGGAGACAAAGTGACCAGGGCAGGATCGTGGAGCTCGGCGTGCGAGGCGGGCAGGGTGAGGCTGGTGCGAGGGGCATGGAATGATGGATTTATTGAGCGGCATGTGGGATTCCCGAAGCATCGCTACGACGACGATGTGGATGCGGCGAGCTGGGGATTTACTAAGCTGGCGAATGCGGTGAGGATGAGCCCGGAGAAATTGATAGGGTGGGTCTAAGATGGATCGGTCTAAGACCGACCACTACGCCCACCCGTACAAAGGATGCGGAATGGGATGGATTGATCAGGTTATGAATAGATGGGGTTGGTCTAAGACCAACCCCTACGGCATGAAAACAGCGCAGGTTCCTACGGCGGGATGGCTGAGGGCAGAGGCGGAAGAGGCGCGCTTTAATTTGCCAGATGGATCGATCTGGGAGAACCAGGCGGATCTCTATCGAAGACTGTCGTGGGTGCTGATCGCAGTGCAGCTGGTGGCACAGAGCTGCGCAGCGGTAAAGCTATCGGTGAAGAAGCTGGTAGGGGAAGAAGAAGAAGATATACCGAACCATCCATTCGAAGAGAGAATGCGCAAACCCAATCCACTGCAGAGCCGATTCGAGCTGCTGGAGAGCACTTTTTCTTACTATGCGCTGACAGGCAATGCCTACTGGTGGCTGAGCCGGGACAACGAGAAGGAAGAACCGCAGGAAATCTGGAGCATGCCTTCATACAAGGTCACGCCAGTGCCTGATGGGAAGATGTTCATCAAGGGATATCGATATGATGGTTTAGAACCTCCTAATGACATATTAAAGCCATGTCAAGTGGTACATTTCAAGAGGTTCAATCCGCTGAGCATCTATGTAGGATTGAGCCCGATCGAGGCACTGGCGACGGTGGCGCAAGGCGATCTGGGAATGCAGAGCCAAAACACCAAGCTGTTCACGAAGAGCAACTCCAGACTGCCAGGAATACTGGCGTTTGCGGACCCGATCGGGGACCCACAATGGGAGCAGATCCAGGCGGACGTGACCAACAAGGCGATGAAGCGGCAGATGATGCTGCTGCGCAATGTGGGCAAGGGAGGCGTGGAGTGGATCCAGGCAGCCATGACCTATAAGGACATGGAGTTTTTGGCAGGCAGGAAAAGCAACAAGCAGGAAATCTTCGACGCCTTTGCGCCAGGTTTGTATGCGATGCTGAGCGAGAATGCGACGGAAGCGAATTCACGAACGGCTAAGGGGACTTTCACGGAGTTCTGTTTATGGTCAATATTGAACATGGCGGGGGAGAAGATCACAAATGATGTGCTTCTTGCTTATGGTGAAGACTTGGTGGCGGAGTTCGATGACGTGCGATACACGGACAGACAGATGCAGCTGCAGGAAAGCCAGGAATATGCCAGGACGCACAGCATCGATGAGATAAGAAAAGAGAAATATGGGGATGGTCCGCTGGGGGATGAGCGAGGGGAGATGCTGCCAGCGCAGATTGGGAGCGCACCGGTGGGGGTGGGAGGGGAGGAGATTGCCACGACCCCTGCGGGGTCTCGCAATGACAATGGAAACGATGGGCATGAGGAATTATCGGAATTTGAGAAAGGGGAGCTGGCGAGGAGGCTGTTTGGGGGGCATGCGAAGCCGGTGGAGAATGAGAGGGAGATAGGGAAGGGAACCCTGGCCCTCACACCCAGTCCCTCGCAAAATACGCTCGGGACGCAAAGTACGCAGCCCTCTCACGTTGGCAAAAACATTCACGGGAGAGGGGGAGAAATAGAGGAGGAGTTGAGGGCGTGGGAGAGTTTTGAGGTAAAGAGATTGGGCAAGAAGAAGACGAGGGAGTTTGAGTGCAAGATGATTGATGAGGTGATGGAGGGGGAGATCAGGGAAGGTCTGGAGAAAGCGGAAAGCGTGGAGGCGGTGAAGGCAGTTTTCTCCAAAGTAAATGAAAAGGTTGGTGAGAAAGATTTCAGCGGCGCTGAAAAGGTTTTGGATGAGCTGAGGCAGGCGGTGAGGGTGATGAGGGAGGCGGTGTGAGCGAGGCGCTGGAGCTGCTGATCACGAAGGTTTTTGATACGGCGGACTGGCTGGAGGCGAGGGGGGTGGATGTGAGCGCGGCGATCAAGCGCAGGGATAAAGCGGAGCCAGGCAGGCGAAGGAAAGAGGCGGCGGAGGAGCGGATCTACAACATCCTGCGCAAGATTTGGAGGAGCCAGGAAAAGAAGATCCGGGAAATGCTGGAAGGGCAATATCCACAGAGGAAGGCGATCCTGGGCTTTGCGGATGTGTTTGGTGGTGACGAGGTACTGAAGAAGAGCTTATATAGTTTTTTATTCGATGCGACTGTGGATGGGATAGCACTGTTTGGAGAGGATTCGAACTTGACGCTGGACTACACGCTGACGAACGCGGAAGCGGCGCTGGTGGCGAAGGATATGGCATCTAAGCTATTTGAAGAGATCGATGCAACGACAGAGGCAGCCACACGGAAGGCGATCAGCGCGTTCGTGGAGACGCCGGGGATGACGATCGGGGATGTGATGGGGATGCTGCCGCTCACGGAGCAGCGGGCGGAGCAGCGGGCGCAGCTGATCTCAGTGACGGAAATAACGCGGGCTTATGCGGAGGGAAATAAGCTGGCGGGACTTGAGATGAAGAAACAATTCCCAGGGGTGCGGGTGATCAAGATCTGGTACACGAACAACGATGATTTAGTATGCGGGATCTGCGGACCGGTGCACAGGGAAGAGGTGGAGCTGGAGGAGACGTTTGAGAATGGATTGGAAAATCCACCGGCGCATCCAGGATGCAGGTGCTGGACGACGACGACAACGGCGATTGGGACGGAGAAAAAGGAAGTTTCCGAAATACCGATGTTTAAAACAAAAGAAGAGGCAACACAATTTTTAATTGATCATGGTTATGGTAAGTATATTGATTTCGGAAAATTGGATATTAAGACGATCAACGATATCGCTAGATCGACTATTTATCACATGGAAAAATTTCCAGAGTTGAAGGGACTAGTTGAATTTTTAGGCAGTGCACAAGCAAGAAATAAATTTGTTAAGGAATTTTACAGATTGATTGTTGAAGAACGGGTCAAGCAGATTTATGGAAATTTAACCGTGGATCGAATTAATAAAATAGTAGAACAACAACTAAAATATTATGCACATAAAATACCAGGAAATATTTACGCTTATTCATTTAAGGCGTCTGGGGCCGGAAATGTGGGGGCAATAGTAGTTAATGAAAAATTTGGCAAAGATTATGCGGCATTTATAGAGAGCATTGAAAAGTGTATAGCACAAAAATGGCATCCGGAAGGGACAGGATCTGTCAAGGCGATATTGGATCACGAATATGGGCATCAACTGACTGATTTACTTAATATTAATCTTGATAAAGAAATTAATGAAATCGTAAGAGATACCTATAAAAAGGGAGCAGGCGATTTGTTATCAGATTATGCCAGGAAAAATACCAAGGAATTTATCTCTGAGGCATGGACGGAATTTTTAAATAATCCAAATCCCAGACCAGTGGCAGTATCCATTGGAAATCGAATTTTATATCTGTATTCAATGAAGAAATGAGGATTATATGATTGGAGACCGACCAATTTGCATGAATTGCAAGCATTACATAGATGATCAATATTCTGAGGGATTCAAATGTCAGGCATTCCCCGAGGGAATTCCGGATGAGATCATCAGCGCGTTTATTGAGCACACAAAAACTTACCTTGGTGATCACGATATTCAATATGAACCGAAAGATATAGAGTAGTCAATAAAATGGAATTTTGGATGGTGATGGGTTTGTGGATTTATTATGGCTGAGGGTGCGATCAGGATCGAGGTAAAAGGTTTGGACGAGCTGCTGGCGAAGTTTGATAAATTCCCGAAGCAGATCGCGGGGAATATGTCGCAGGCAGGGCATGAGGTGGCGAACCGGGTGATCCTGAACACGGAAGGGTTGAAGTCGTATCCACCGGCATCGGAAGGGAATAGGGAACCAGCGCCGTACTGGATTCGAGGCAGAGGTTTGGAGACGGATTCGGGAAATTTGAACAACTCGGAGCGGATGGGGACGAGGTGGACGACGAAGCGGGTAGGATTTAGCACGACGATTGGGAACTCGGCGAGCTATGCGAAGTGGGTGCATGGGGATGACCAGGCGAAGGCGATGGCGAGACATGGATGGAAGAAAATCTTCGAGGTGGCGAAGGATAAGCTGAGCCAGATACAGAAGGTGTATCAGGCTTGGGTCGATAAGACGATCAGGGATATTGGATTATAGGATGGATTTGAATGGGTCGGTCTCCATAAGATGCGAAGAGGATTCCGATAAAAACGCAGACCGACCCGTACGAGAATTGAAAGAGGTGTGAGATGCCGTGGAAAGTTTTTGAAAATAATGGACAGTTTTGTGTTTATAAGATCGACGAAAAAGAGGAGCAGACGGGCGAGAGCCTGGGCTGCCATGAGACGGAAGAGGCAGCCATGGCGCAGATGAGAGCGCTATATGCGAGCGAGAAGAAGGCGATTAGTCTGGATAAGGAGATAAACGAAATACGCCGGGATTTTGAATATCAATTTCCTGAGAGAGAAAGAAGCTTGCAGCCGGATTTTTATTACATGGTTGAAACATTTGATGATCATGTGATTGTCAATGTTGGAAGTAAATATTTCAGTGTCAATTACACTAAAAATGGGGATGAGCTCATTTTTGACGAACGGGAAAAGTGGGTGGAGGTGGAAGAGAAGAAGGAATGGGTGGAGAAAATCAAAGTATTGAAGGCAGCTGGGAAGGCAACTCAGAGAAAAGGGATGGTCTCAGACCATCCCCTACAGACAACGAATGTAAAGGCGAAGGGGGATTGGGAGCTGGAGGTGCTGGCGGTGCCGTTCGGGGGGCCGAAGGATGGGAAGGATGAGGATGGGGAATACTTCAGCGAGCGGACGAAACTGCACCTGGAGAATTTCAGCAAGCCACTGGTGACTTATTACCACGGCTATGATACGAAAGGGCAACCCCAGGGAGATCCGGAGAAGGTGGGGGAGGTGAAGCCGGAGACGTGGGAGAAGAAAGAGGATGGCTGGTGGGTGCGGGTGATGTTGGATAAGGCGAGCACACTGGCGAAGAGGATTTGGGAAAGTGCTAAAGAGGGATTGGCACGGGCGAGCTCGGGATCCATTTTGCACCTGGTGCGGAAGGGAAAGGATGGGGAGATCTTAAACTGGCCAATGGGGGAACTGGCGCTGTTCGATGCGGTGGAGGGAAGGCAACCGGCGAATAGTTTTGCGGTGGCAGCGCCGGTGATGAAGGCGATTTACGAAAGAGCAGGCGAGCCATTGCCTGATTTCGAAAAGAAAAATCCGGAGGAAGACGATCCAGAGGCGCAAGGCAAAGGCGAATTGCAAAGGCTGAGCGCAGGAAAAAAGAATCCGGCCACAAATAATCAAAAAGGAGAGAACGAGATGGACGAGAAAGAAATGCAAGGGATGGTGGCCGAGGCGGTGAAGACTGCTCTGAGCGAGCGGGATAAAGCCGATGAGGCAAAGCGGGAAGCCGAAAAAGCCGATAAGGAGAAATTCGAGGCGGCTGTGAAGGCGGAGAAGGAGAAACTGGAGAAGGAATATGCTGAGAAGCATCGATTGCCATACAGCGAGGGTGTGAACGTGGCGAAGTTCGGGGAGATCTGGAAATACGACAACCTGTCTCCAGATGACCAGGCATTCATGGTGGGCGTGCTGGGGGCAGCGAAAAAGCATGGGCATTCACGAGATGGCGCAACGCCGGAGG
>Ga0315284_10010967_pt1 | contig 12912 bp, 9 predicted proteins | sample YL17G09_16_MG_FD_203696 | JGI IMG/M metagenome (GOLD analysis project Ga0315284, IMG submission 203696) | Sediment microbial communities from Yellowstone Lake, YNP, Wyoming, USA - YL17G09_16 | ecosystem: Environmental > Aquatic > Freshwater > Lake > Sediment | place: USA: Wyoming | collected... | reverse complement strand
GATAGCCTGCCTCCACCAGGGTGTCAAAGCCGGCTTTAATCAGTTCCGTCACCCCGCCGCAGAGGACGGCCTGCTCGCCCAGCAGGTCGGTCTCGGTTTCCTCTTTGAAAGTGGTCTCAATGACCCCAGCGCGGGTGCACCCGATGCCTTTCGCGTAGGCCAGGGCTGTTTTCTTAGCTTTTTTGGTGTGGTCCTGGTAAATCGCCAGCAGACCCGGAACCCCAGTGCCGGTCTCGAATTCCCGGCGGAGGATGTGCCCCGGGCTCTTGGGGGCAATCATGATCACGTCAATATCTGGCGGGGGAACAATCTGATTATAATGGATGTTGAAGCCGTGGGAGAAAATCAGGGTTTTCCCCGTTTTCAAGTTTGGCCGGACGTCCTTTTGGTAGAGGGCCGCCTGGAGGTTGTCTTGGGCCAAAATCTGAATGAGGTCTGCCCGGGTGGAAACTTCGGCCGAGGTCATCGGCTTGAACCCGTGCTTCTTGGCCAGAGCATAGTTCTCGGTTCCCGCAAGCTCGGCCACGAGGACATCCAAGCCGGAATCTCGCAGGTTCAGGGCTTGAGCGTGGCCCTGGCTCCCGTACCCGATGATGGCTATTTTTTTCTCCTTGAGGACGTTTAAGTCCGCATCTTTGTCGTAGTACATCTTGGCCATGGAATTCCTCCTTTGGACGATATGGCTTGGACAGCCATTTAACTGCCGGATTCTTTCTCCTGCTTCCCGCCCGAGTTGCCCCCTTCTTTTTTAACCCGAGCGATCGCTACTTTTCCCGTGCGCACAATTTCCATGATGCCGATGGGAGCGAGAAGATCGATGACGGCCTGGATTTTTTGGTCGTTTCCGGTGATTTCCAGGGTATAGGACTTTGCCGAGACATCCACCACCTGGCCGCGAAAGATGTCCGCGATCCGCAGAACTTCGGCCCGCGAGGCAGATTCCGCCGTAACCTTGATCAGGGCCATCTCCCGGTCCACGTATTCGAAGCCCGTGAGGTCGAGCACTTTGATCACGTTGACCAGTTTGTTCAACTGCTTGATGATTTGTTCGATAATCTGGTCGTTCCCCCGAGTCACCAGCGTCATGCGGGAGATGGATGGGTCCAGGGTCTCCGCCACATTCAAACTTTCGATGTTGAACCCCCGGCCGCTGAAAAGCCCGGAGATGCGGGAGAGCACCCCCGGTTCGTTATCCACCAAAACAGAGATGACATGTTTCATGTTGGTTCTTACACCAGGAGCATCTCGGTCAGGGCAGCGCCGGCCGGGACCATGGGATAAACACATTCGTTTTGGTCCACCACAAAATCCATCACCACGGGCCGGGGGGTGGCCAGAGCTTCCCGGATGACCGGTTCCACTTCTTCGGGTTTGGTCGCCCGCAGGCCGACCGCCCCGTACGCTTCGGCCAGCTTGACAAAGTCGGGCACCACCTCGAAGATGGTCTGGGAATAGCGCTGATCGCAGAAGAGCTGCTGCCACTGGCGGACCATACCCAGACAGTGGTTATTCAAGATGGCCACCTTTACCGGCAGATTGTATTGCACCGCCGTGGCCAATTCCTGGATGTTCATCTGAAAGCTGCCGTCCCCGGCGATGTCGATGACGGTCTTATCCGGGAAGGCCACCTGAGCGCCAATGGCCGCCGGGAGCCCGTAGCCCATCGTCCCCAGGCCGCCGGAGGTAATCAGAGTGCGCGGCTTGGTAAAGGTAAAGAACTGGGCCGTCCACATCTGGTTCTGGCCCACTTCGGTAGTAATGATGACCTCGCTGCCGGCCATCTCGTTGATTTTCTTGATGACAAATTGCGGCTTGATGCAGGGGCCGGATTTATACGTCAAAGGGGAGCTATTTTCCCATTCCGCGATTTGCTTGAGCCATTCCGCCCGCACCCTGGGCCAATCCTGGGCCGGTTCTTCTTCGAAGAATTTGAGTATGGACTTGAGGACATTCTTGGCATCGCCGACGATGGGAATGTCCACGGGAACATTCTTGGAGATGGATGTGGGGTCAATATCTATGTGAATTTTCTTGGAGTGGGGAGAGAAAGACTCCACTTTGCCCGTGACCCGGTCGTCAAAACGCGCCCCGACGGCTAAGAGTAGGTCGCAATGGCTGACGGCCATATTGGCCCGAAAAGTCCCGTGCATCCCGAGCATACCCAAGAAGAGGGGGTTCGTTCCCGGAAAGCCTCCCAAGCCCATTAGCGTGGTGGTTACCGGGATGGAGTACTTCTGAGCCAACGCCGTGAGCTCTTTGGAGGCGTTGGAAAGGATCACCCCGCCCCCGGCATAGACCAGGGGCTTTTGGGCCTTGGCGATTAATTTTATGGCCCGCTTAATCTGCCCCGGATGCCCCTGGTAGGTCGGGTTATAGCTGCGCATCTTGATCTTGGAAGGGTAGCTGAATTCGGCACTGTCCGCCATCACGTCTTTGGGCAGATCTACCAGGATCGGCCCGGGTCTTCCCGTCCGGGCTAGGTGGAAAGCCTGTTTAATGGTCAGAGCCAGGTCCTTAATATCCTTAACCAGGTAGTTGTGTTTCGTACAGGGGCGGGTGATGCCGACAATATCTGCTTCCTGGAAAGCATCGTTGCCGATGAGCATGGTATTTACCTGACCGGTCAAGATCACCAGCGGGACGGAATCCATATAGGCCGTGGCGATGCCGGTGACGGTATTGGTGGCACCGGGACCGGAGGTCACCAGGCAGACCCCGACCTTTCCCGAAGAACGGGCATACCCGTCCGCGGCGTGCACGGCTCCCTGCTCATGGCGGACGAGGAAATGGCGGATTTCTTCGGAGTATTGCAGCAGCGCATCGTAAATTTTCAGGACGGCTCCGCCGGGAAACCCGAAGATTACATCCACCCCTTCCTGTTTCAGACTCTCGATGAGAATTTCGGCACCACTTTTCTTCAACCTTTACCCCCGGACCCCCTGAGATCGGTATTTGGCAAGAATGACTTCGATGCGATCGCGGCCAGCAAGTTTCAGTTTTTGAATTCTCTTCCGTTCCACTTCTTCCTCAGGAGTTAGGTGCAAACAACGGTTCAATTCTGCAAGCTTGCGTTCATACTCCTCATGCTCATCCACGCGGCGCTTCAGCTCGGGGTCGCCGGAGATGAACTTCTGGATCAGATCCAGGTCGCGCTTCTCCATCTCCTCTCCTCCTCTTGGACGATTGTGATTTAAGAAAAAATATTAGCTTAATCTAGCAATTTTGTCAATCTTTTGCCCAATTTTACCCAACGAACGCTCATATTACTTTTGTCGTAGCTTGAGCACGCCCGCCGGCCTTCAGCATTCTCATCAACTTATCAACTTTTCCAGGTCGTGTCCATCGGGAACCTCGATTTTTCCCCTCCTCCCTCCAGAAGGAAGGGGTAGAGGGATGGACTCAAAAAGGCGGGCGAGAGCAGACGCGGTTGAGACACTCCAATCGAATGAAGGAGCGCGGGATATTCAGCAACTAAAAACTTCTTTCATCCGTGTCGATAATGGACCAATCCCAGGAGGCAATGGTTTTAGCCAGAGCTTCGGCCTGGGGCAGAAAGTTGGCCACAGCAAATTGAGCTGTATAGATTTTCCCTCGATAGAAAGCTCGGTCGCTTTCCGAAATCTGGGGAGCCTGAAGCAGGGAATCGGCGATGACCGCTGATTTCAGGAGCAACCAGGTACATAAGACGTGGCCGGTGAGATCCATGAACGGCTTGGCCACCGAAAGAGGAAGACCCGGGTCTTCCTCTCTTTTCCCGGGAAAGGACTCCGCCGCCGTGACCATAATCTCTTTTGCTCTTTGCAAATCTCCGATTAAGCGGCCCAGCGTGGGGTGTTGGCCGCTCTGCTGGATGAAATTCTCGATTTCCCGGACGAGGTTTTGAAAGAGCTGTCCCCCTTTCATCGTCAGCTTCCGCCCCTGCAAGTCAATGGCCTGGATGCCGTTGGTCCCTTCGAAGATACAGGCCACCTTTAGGTCTCTCAGGTATTGTTCCACCGGATAATCCTTGATATACCCGGACCCGCCCATGCACTGGACTGCTGTCTCGGCCACCCGGAAGGCCATATCGGTGGAATAGGCCTTGCAAATGGGGGTGAGGATTTCGACCCGATCCTGGCAATATTCTCTGGCCTGGGGATCCTTAAGAACCCTGGACAGATCGATATAAAGAGACGCCAGGGTGTTCAGCCGCCGGCACCCTTCTACCACGGCCTTCATGAAAAGGAGATTCCGCCGGATATCCGGATGCTGAATGATGGGAACCTGGGTGAGGGGATCCTCCTTTTTCCTCCTGTGGGAAAGGCCCTGGATACGCTCCCTGGTAAAACTCAAGGCCATTCGATAAGCGGCCGCCCCCTGCCCTGCACCCTGAACAGCCGTGGCGAGCCTCATCTCATTCATCATCTGGAACATATGGGCCAATCCCTTTCCTTCCTGTCCCAGAAGCCATCCCTGGCAATCATCGTTTTCACCAAAATGGAGACTCGCGGTAGGCGCTCCGTCCCAGCCCATCTTGCTTTCGATGCCGCTGCAACGGACATCATTGAAAGGACCGAGGGTCCCATTCTCGTTGAGCCGGTATTTCGGTACCACAAAGAGACTGATCCCTTTGTAGCCGCCGGGAGCCCCCTCAATGCGGGCCAGGACGCAGTGAATGATATTTTCGACGAGGTCCTGTTCCCCGGTTCCGATAAAGATCTTCGTCCCTTTGATAGAAAAATTATTTCCCTGGCGGACTGCCCGGGTGGTGATATCTGCCAGGTAGGAGCCGGCTTCGGGTTCGGTAAGGCACATCGTCCCGCCGAAAGTGCCCCTGAGCAGGTTATTCATAAAAAGTGTTTTGAGCTCTTCCGTCCCAAAGGTTTTGATAAGATTAAGAACGCTGAAAGAAAGATTGGGAAAAGCGCAGAAACCTCCGCAGGCCCCGTTGAACATCTCCTTGATGGCGGCCCCGAGGGTTTCCGGAAGACCCCCCCCTCCAAACTCCTTCTCCAGGGTAATGGCAATCCAGCCTCCGTCACAGTATTTCTTGAAAGCCGCATGAAAAGGGGAGGGCATGAGGACCCGGCCATCCCGGTATTGGGGATGCGTTTGATCTGCTATTCTATTAAGCGGAGAGATGACTTCTATGGCTAAGCGTTCCGCCTGGGTTAAAATGTCCTCCATCTGATCGCGGTCCAGGTGCCGAAATCGCTCGTATTTCAATAAATTTGCGGTGTCCAGGACGTCGAAAAGGGTGAAACGGATATCCCTCGAATCGACAGAAAAGAAAATGGGATTTCTCTTCATCGGATGCCTCCAGTCCGAACAACGGTATTGTTAAAATCTAACCACAGAGGACCCAGAGAAGTTATCCATTTTCAGGGAGTTAGGAAAATTGTTCTTCCCTCCCCTCTGGGCCCTCTGAATGATGAACCTCTTGATCCCTTCCTTTAACCGAACTACAATGGAATTCATAACCAACCCAACGATTTCCCCCTCATTCTATCCCTCTCCCCCACACAGAGACTGTGTCATAATCCTGATTTGTCATTGCGAGCGACCGAAGGGAGCGCGGCAATCTATTTATTTTCAATAACTTATGAGATTGCTTCAGTCGTTTCACTCCTTCGCAATGACATTACGACACAGCCTCCACAGCGGAGAGAGGGGATTTTCATGGTCCGGGGGTAATCTGTCCGTCATCAAAAATTACGCAATTTCTTCTTCTCCACCTTTCCGCTGGGGTTGCGGGGCAACTCCCGGACAAACTCGACAAACTCGGGAATCTTGTAATCGGCCAACTTCTTAGAACAAAACTGCTTCAACTCCTCCACGGTCGCCTTTTCTCCCTCCCGCAACACCACAAAGGCCTTCACCTTCTCCCCAAAAATCTTATCCGGAACCCCTACCACCGCTGCCTCGCTAACTTTGGGGTTCTGATAAAGAACATTCTCCACTTCGATACAATAGATATTCTCCCCGGCACGAATAATCATATCCTTGGCCCGGTCCAGCAGCCAGAGAAACCCTTCCTCATCCACCTTTCCGATGTCTCCCGTGCGCAGCCAGCCGTTGGTAAAAGTTTCCTTCCAGGCCTGCTCGTTGTTCCAATAGCCCATGCATACTGCGGGCCCTCGATACCATAACTCCCCCGGTTCGTCCACCCCGACATCTCCGCCTTCCCCATCCACGGTGCGAATATCCATGGTGGGGACGGCCCAGCCGACAGAGCCCAGCTTGGTCAGGGCGAGTTCAGGGGGAAGGGCAAAGGTGGTGGAGCTAGATTCCGTCATTCCACCGGCGTTGGAAAACTTGGCGTTGGGAAATTTTTTGAGCATTTCAAGAATCAATTCGGGGGGAGAAGGGGCGCCGCCGGTGCTCAACGTTTTGATCCCCGAGAGGTCGTATTGATCCAATTCCGGATAGGTAACCCAGAACCAGAATACGGTGGGCACGCCCATCGCAAAGTTGATTTTTTCATGGACCATGATTTCCAAAGAAGTTTTGGTACTGTATTTTCTCAGGATGACCGCCGTTTGGCCCAAAAGGAAGGTAGGGATCAGCTGACAGTGTAGGGCGGCGGCGTGGAACATGGGCATGATGATCAACCTTTTTGTGTCATGATCCATGGGGATGGTCTGGTGACTGTTAATCGCATTGGTAATCAGGTTACGGTGGCTGAGCATAACTCCTTTGGGGCGGCCCGTGGTCCCCGAAGTAAACATGATACTGGCAATGTCTTCCTCACTCAGGTCCGGCTCCGGGAACGCCTCTTCCCCAAAATCAACCAACTCGCAGAAGGGCCGTACCCTTTTCCCCTCCACATTCCCCACCAAGAAAACTCTCTCCAAATCCGGCAAACGATCCTGGATGGGGGCAAAGGTCGGCCAGAACTCCTCCTCCAGGATTAATCCCCGGGCCGCCGTATTCGCCAGCTGGTATTCCAGCTCCTCTGAACTCAACCGGTAATTGAGCGGAACTGCAATGGCCCCCATCTGGCAGGCCGCCCAATAGCTGTAGACAAATTCAATGGTGTTCGAGAAGAGCAACCCGACCCGGTCCCCTTTTTGAAACCCCATACGGGAAAGGGCCGCCGAAACCCGGTTGATCCGCTTGAATATCTCCCGATAGGTCAACCGGTACCCTTCGAAGAGGACCGCTTCCTTGTCAGGGTAAAGATTCGCGGCTTTCCTTAAAACTTCTTTCAGATGGCGAGGCCGATTCACGGGGACGCGCAGGTGAATCCCAGCAATGGTCGTCTCTTCTATTGGAACATCTTCGCTCGGCCAATTCTTAACCCACATAATCCTTTCCTCTTAGATACCGTAAGTCGTAAGGCGCGAGGCGTAAGTCGCAAGGAGTAAACTCAGTAGTTGTAAAAAGATTCTCCGAAATTTCGTTTTCGCCCCTGCATGTAAAGGGCAATAACAGTTTTTTCGATGGTTACAGGACTTCACCCCTGGTGTCCTTTGCCCCCCCACCCTAACCCTCCCCCTCGGAGGGGGGAGGGGAGGGTGGGGGTGAGGTTTTTAAGGTCTTTTTTGCGATGTTTAGGTAAAGTCTAGGGTTTTAGAGAGATTTTTTACACTCAACGCCCAACACTCAGCACCCCACACCCTTTTCCCAACACTCAATACTCCATACTCAACAATCCATACTGACCCCTTTACCTCACTCGAACCCTCTCGGGCTATACCCCGAGATACTTGGAGGTCATTTCTCGATCTTCCCTCAAAACATCCGGGCGGGATTGAAAGACCACCATCCCTTTGTTCATCACATAGATGTAATCGGCGATTTCCAGGGTGGCTCTGATGTTTTGCTCCACCACGAGGATGGCCAGCCCGCTCTTTTTAAGTTCCTGGGTCACCCGGAACACTTCCTGGGCCACGATGGGGGCCAATCCTTCGGAAGGCTCATCCATCAGAAGGAGCACTGGGTTGGCCACCAGAGCCCTGGCAATGGCGACCATTTGGCGTTCCCCCCCGCTCAGCATATTTCCCATCCGGTTTTGTCTTTCCTCCAGGGCGGGAAAGAGTTGAAAAATACGGCCGCAGTCCCAGCCTTTTCCCCCCTGGACCCGCCGCGAAGAGATCTCCAGGTGCTCGCGGACAGTGAGAGAAGGGAACAGGCGCCTCCCCTGGGGGACCAGGCTGATCCCGAAGCGGATGATCTGGTGGGTGGGGAGCCCGACCAGGTTCTTTCCCTCGAAGAAAATCTGGCCCTCGCGGGGAATACAAAAACCTACCACCGAGTGCAGGGTCGTAGTCTTGCCCACACCGTTACGACCGACGAGGGCCATAATATTCCCTTTCTCTACTTTCAGAGAAACACCCTGTAAAATATGACTTTCCCCGTAATAGGTATGGACGTCCGTCAGTTCAAGCATCTTAAGATTTCCATAGGGTTCCAAAATACGCCTGTTGAACCGCTGGGGCGGCCTTGATAGATTCTTTGTCGCCATCCATCAGGACTTCCCCGAAATGGAGCACCGTAATTTTATCGGCCACGTCAAAGACGACATCCATGTCATGTTCGATGAGAATGATGGTGGCCTTCCCCTTGAGGGTCGAGATCAAGCCCACCATCTCACTGGTCTCCTTGGGGGATAATCCAGCCGTGGGCTCGTCGAGGAGGAATACCTTAGCCTGTAAAGCCAGCCCGAGGATGATCTCCAGTTTGCGCTGGTCCCCATAGGACAATTCTTTGACTACCGTTTCCCCGATCCCTTCGAGCCCGTAGTGCTGCAAAATGTCCTCCGCTGCGGCACCCCGCTGCGAACTTCCGAATGTTCGCCGGGAGATCTTTTTGGGCATCGTGGCCAGCATCAAATTTTCCCCCACGCTGAGGTCGGGGAATAGGCTATTTTGCTGAAAGGTGCGGCCCAGTCCCAGGCGGGCCCGCTGGTGGATCGGCATCTCTGTGATATCCTGGCCGAAAAAGTACACCCGGCCCGAGGTACAGCGGAGGTTGCCGCAGATGAGGTTGAAAAGCGTGGTCTTACCGGCTCCGTTCGGGCCGATGATGGCTCTCACTTCGCCCTCCGCTACATCGATCGAGACCTTGCGCACCGCCAGCATGGCCCCGAAAGCTTTGGAGACGTCCCGGGTGGAAATGGCAATTTGGCACTTTGCTTCAGGTTGGGTCATCCTTTTATAAAATACCCTCCGATTCCTTTGGGGAAGACAATCACGCTCAAGACAAACAACGTTCCCAAAATCAACATCCAGTGGCCCGAATAGGTACTCAAGATATCGCTGAGAACCACAAGGACGATAGAACCGATCAGGGGGCCGATCAGAGTGCCCATCCCGCCGATCAGGACCATAAGCAACCCCTGGCCGGAGAGGCCAAATCCGAGATCCCCCGGGCCCACATAACCGGTAAAAAAACAAAATAAGGTGCCGCCGACTCCGGCCATGAGTCCGGTGAATAGAAGGGCGGTATATTTATAGGCCCAGGTGTGGAAACCAAAGGATTTCATGCGCGATTCATTTTCGCGGATTCCGACCAAGATTTTCCCAAATCTGGAATCAACCAGCCAGCGCATCAAAATAAAACAGGTCACAAAAGCGGCCAAGACGAGAAAATAAAAAGAAATCTCCCCGAACTGCCAGGGCTTGGGGATGCCTGAAAGTCCATCCACCCCTCCCGTCGCGGTCTTCCACTTGACTGCTACACTGCGCAGGATTTCGGCGAAGGCGAGAGTAACCAGGGCGAAATAAAGGGCCGAAGTTCGCAGGGCCAGGAATCCCAGGATGGCGTTGATGATCAGACCGAAGAGCAGGCCCAGGCCCAGGAGAATCCAGAAATTATGGATTACCTGATGGGTGATCAGGATGCCCACAGTATAGGCTCCGACTCCCCAGCCAATCACATGCCCGAAGGAGAACAGGCCGGTGTATCCAAGGAGGATATCCAGGGACATGGCCAAAATGGCGAAAAGGAGGATTTTAGCGGCCAGACTGGCATAGAAAGGGGGAACAACGAACGGAATGACCAGGAAAATGGCCAGAATAATTAGATAGGATTTCGGCCGAGTCAACGTCACTTCCTTTCTGGTTTTTCACAGCGCGGCAGAGCCGCAACCAAAAAAATCACCCCTTCCCTCCCCTCCCCCCTCGAGGGGGAGGGAGAGGGTGGGGGGGGAAAGAATTCTTAACAAAATTTTAAGAAACTGAACATTGATGATCTCGTAAAAAGTCTAAAAAGACGTATTTCTGTCATTCCGGCGAAAGCCGGAATCCAGTTATTTCAAATACTTAAAAATTCTCTGGACTCCGGTTTCCACCGGAGTGACGACTTTTTACGAGATCATCAACATTAGTAGTACAGAGGTACTTTTTGAGGCTCGAGTTCCGAGATGAAAGATTAAGTTGCGGGTAAAAACTCGAAACCCGGCACCTGAAACCCGTACCTTGCTTTTCAAGGTTCCGGTCGCCCGAGTAAGCCGCTTGGTTTGACGATTAGGACCAGAGCCATTATGGAAAAGATCGTAAAAGAGGCGAATTCGGGTAGATAGGCTTTGCCAAAAGTATCGGCTAGGCCGATCAACAGGCTACCCAGCATTGCCCCTTGCAGGCTGCCCAGGCCTCCGATGACGATGACGACCAGAGAAAGAATCAATATCTCCGAATCGACCCCCAGGTACGAACCGGTAAAAACAGCTCCCATACCCCCTCCAAAGCCGGCGAGAGCCGCTCCGAGAGTAAAGATCCCGGTAAAAATGGGAAAGAGATTGATACCCAAGCCCCGGACCATTTGCTCGTCATCCACCCCCGCTCGCACAATGGCCCCTAATTTGGTCTTATCCTGGATGATCCAGAGGACAATCCCGATGCCGACCCCGATGAGGATCAGCGCCAGCTGGTAGAGGGGATAAGTAATTCCCCAAAACTTGGCACTCTTGGCCAGCAGCGCCGGTTTCGGGGGAAACGCGAGCTGTCCGCTCCATATCCACTGGGACAAATCGGAAAAGATATAAATCATACCAAAGGTAAGCAGCAATTGCTTTAGATCCTGTTTGTGCAGGGAACGAAGCAGTCCCAGGTAAGAAACCAGGCCGATGACCGCGATGCATAGGACTGCGGCCAGCAAACCCAGGGTGAATCCCGCCTTCGCTCCCACGGACCAGGCGATATAGCCGGCAATCATGTAAAAGGAGCCATGAGCCATATTGACGACGCGCATCAACCCGAACATCAGGCAAAGCCCCGCCGATAGAAGGAACAGGATGGCTCCCCAAGAGATTCCGTTTAAGATCTGGGCCAGAATCATCTCTTTTCCTGAAGTGATTTAGGCAAAAAGGCCCCAGCGGACCCGAAAGATCCGCTGGGGGCGTCCATTCATTCGTTCCAGGAATTTTACCTTCGTCTAGCGGGGCTTCGCGGATTGGGCCCTATTTTAGCCAGCGGCTAGCGCCCGAGTCTCTTCAGAACTTCTCCAACTCGCGCTTCTTTTTCATGATAGACAATCACGTTACGGGTCTTGTTATCAACCTTCTCGACCTGAAATACGAAGTTATGCATGATCACGGCATGGGTCTCCTTCTCAAAAAACCACCTGCCCCACAGTGAGGTAAAGTCCACGTCGGATAGAGCTTTGAGGAACTTCTCTGTTTCTTCAATATTCCCCTTGACCGCCCGGAGGGCATGAATCAAGGCCGAGGAAGAGGCGTAGGCGCAGGCCGCATTAATGCCCGGGTCATCGTTATACTTCTTCCTGTACGCCTGCATGAACGCCTTGTTTTCTGGGGTGTCAATCTCCGGAATCCACGGGTTTGAACCCCACCCTCCATGGGCATCTTTTGGGTCCATCATTTCCGTTGTGCCGGGCATAAAAGTTCCGCACCCGGCGACCGGCAAAGGAATTCCCGCCTCGCGATATTGCCGGATCACCCGGACCGCATCAGCCCCCGAAAAGTCAGGATAAACGATATCTGCTTCCTTAACTTTAAAAGAGGCAATATAGGGGCTGAAGTCCATGGTCGGGAAAGGCGAATGGATTTCCTGGACGATTTTCCCTCCTCCTCTCTCCACTTCCTCCTTGAACCAGGCGGCACAGTCCAGACCGTAAGAGTAATCCGGCACCAGGACAATCGCTCTCTTGAACCCTTTCTTTTGGGTCATATAATAGGGTAAAGCAAACATGTTCTGCCCCGCCGACATGCCTCCCAGCCAGACATAAGGGCTCTTTTTGGTTGTCCGCAGCAAGAAAGTGGACGCCCCGCTCAGGGAAAGAAAAGGTACCTTACGTTCATGGGCATAATCCCGAACCGCCAAGGCAGTGGAACTGGCATAATTCCCCGCGAGAATCTGACATCCATCCCTTTCTACCAGCTTCTTGGCTTTGGTGACCGCGACATCGGGCTTCATCTCCTGGTCTTCGACGATGATGACCACCTCTCTGCCTGCAATCTTGTTGCCCGTCTCTTCCACTGCCAGCTTTAAAGCCCGTTCCATATATTGGCCTTCCCGGGCATAGACCCCACTCAACTCTCCCATAAAACCAATCTTGATTGGCCCCGGGCCGGCAGCCGTGGCCGGTGTCCAGGAAACTAGGAGAGCCAGGACAGAAAACATCATTCCAGCGGTAAGTATTGGTTTACACCCTTTGCCCATTTCCTTCTCCTTTCGAAATACCCCGATCGCTCGGACGGGGTTTTTTAGAAAATTCTTTCGTGGGGTTCTCTGGATCCCCCGGATACCATTTTTCAAAAAGGAAAGTTGATGATCTCGTAAAAAGTCGTCACTCCGGTGAAAACCGGAGTCCAGTGAATTTATAATTATTAAAAAAAACTGGATTCCGGCTTTCGCCGGAATGACAGAAAAACATACATTTGGACTTTTTACGAGTTCATCAAAGTTTACGAAGTAGAGATGAGATTTGCCGGAATCATCCATACTTGATTTCAGTTGACAATTTATAATA
>Ga0315284_10010964_pt1 | contig 12912 bp, 14 predicted proteins | sample YL17G09_16_MG_FD_203696 | JGI IMG/M metagenome (GOLD analysis project Ga0315284, IMG submission 203696) | Sediment microbial communities from Yellowstone Lake, YNP, Wyoming, USA - YL17G09_16 | ecosystem: Environmental > Aquatic > Freshwater > Lake > Sediment | place: USA: Wyoming | collected... | reverse complement strand
ACACCCTTATTCTGTACTTCTCCTAAAACATGTAGCCAACCGAAAGTATCTACATAAGTATATGGCGGCTGGAAGATATTTATCGTAAATATATTGGCTGGAGAAGCAGATTCGGAATCGATATAAACCTTGTAGTCAATTATCTTCTCAGTCCCACTGGTAGGAGCGTTCATGGTCACCCGGAAAGGCGCTGATTCACCTGGCGCCAGATAGCTCATGAATACTGTAGCAGCGCCAGCAGTGATAATCTGGCCTTCCTTATCGAAAGTGGCCGCGGCGAGACGGTTGATGACAACTGACTGCTCGGAGTTATTAATGATCTTTCCGGTGATATGGACGCCACCGTGGTCATCTATTGTGGTCATAGCTCCGCTGAGGTCAACGGCAAGCCGTTTTAGCTCAACTGACTTTTTATTTACAATTACAGCTTTAAAGTGATCTAATTTTGGCAGGTTGTCTGATACCGTTAAAGTGAAAGGTGTGCTTTCTCCTGGAGCAAGGCTATATATCGCAATACTGGCAATAGATTTATATAGAGAAATCCCCGATGCATCGAATAGCTCCACTTCCACCTGGATGTCTGTTACAGCGGATGCGGAGTTATTGGTAATTAAACCAAGGAACGTCCAGACGCCCACCACATCCAGGTAACTATTTACCTTGGAAATCGCCACCTCATTTTCCGGCGTTGGCTGTTGGGTAGCTTCAACCGCCAATATGGGGGAAAGGGTTCCTGTGGAGATCAGGAAAGGCAAGATGGTTACCGCTTCCGTTACTGCGGCTGATGAGGATGGCTGAGGCGTTTGTCCCAGCCCACTCCTTATAAGGCCACAGGCGGATAGAAATACTACCAGGAAAAGGCATAAGAAAATAAAATTGATACAATTTTTCACCGCCATCCGGAACACTCCTTTTCGAATAATACCCTGGTTTTAGTATACTCGATGAATGCAATAAATATGCCTATCCCTAATAATCTATTAGCGATTTAGCACAAAGCAGCGAGGGGTATGAAGAAATCACATCAACGAATCTATGTGTACTTTGCTTCCCAGTGGGATATATCTTTTTGCTTAATAAAAACGTTCACAAACATCAACAAAACGACCGGGTAAAGCTCATAAAAGACACGCAGCTCAAACGGCATGCTGAAAAAAAGATACAAAATCCCTAGAGGGATGGCAATCAACAAGGCGTGGCGCAAGAATAAAGGTTGTTCGAGCCAGCGACGAGCAATCAAGACTCCCAACCCGCAGAGAATCAAACCCAGGAACAGCGCCAACACGGGCATAGATTGGATAGCCCGGATCTGGTCAGGCAGATGATACTCAAACATGCCGCCCGGGTTAGCACGGAAAATCCAGGCCAATCCCATCTTGACGGCAATAAATAGGATCAGTTGCGCTGCCAGCAGGCGATAAAAAATACATCGCTCAAGGTTACGCCAATAATGGAAAGCAAAGACCAATGTCAGCAAGATGCTGGTTTCTTTGTTCAGGCTAGCTAGCAGGAACACGCCCAGGTAGGCCAACCATAGGCGGCGCAGTGATTTTGCCAGGCCTAGAGTGAACAGGAAAAGCATGGGGAAATCGTAGATATAGCCGGCCAAAAACATGGGGATCATCAAAGGTAGGGCTGCCGCAGAGACCCAATCAATCACCTTTTCTGGGTAGTCTAAGGTTCGCATCAGGTAACGCAGGCTGAGGGCAAAACCAAGCAAGGATAGATACAATCCCAGCAAGACTAAAAAAGCCTCAGTCGGATAAGTGGCAGCGTCAAGCCGGCTAAGCATCTGACCCATGCCAGGGATTTGATTGGAAAACTCCACCACCCCGGACGGGATAAGCGGGGAGAAAAGGCTAACTACGGTGGGCAACAAAGCGCGATAGACATAAGGGCGGTAAGCCGTTCCGTAGACCATATCCCCCAGCTTGGCTTTATTATATTGGTTTACTCCAGAGACCTGGATGAAAAAATAGAGGATGAGACCCGAGGCAATAAGGATGAACAACCAGTAAATCAAACGCTGTAAGGAGCACTCCCACCGGGCTGCCATCCCCTACTCCTTGGCTGCCATCCCTAACGAAATGCGGTCGCGCTCTGCCTCAACCTTCAAAATGATTACGTCAATCACATCGCCCACTTTGAGCGCTGTCCCTGGCTTAAGCTGGCTGCGGTGCAGTAAGCCATCATGCTTGACGCCGATATCGATAAAAGCACCAAAGTCCACCACATTGCGCACCGTCCCCTTGAGCTGCATGCCATCTTTCAGGTCTTCGATGGAGAGCACATCACTGCGCAGGATGGGCAAGGGCACATCTTCACGCGGGTCGCGAGCGGGGCGAAGCAACTGCTCGAAGATGTCACTTAATGTCGGCACGCCCGTGCCCAATTGGGCTGCCAGGCTGTCCATGGGCTGGCGTGTTCGCAGGGCATCCAGGGCAGTGCGGCGGTCAGGCAGCGGTAACTGAAGATTCAACTCGGCCTTCTTAAGTAAGGTCTGCGTCACAGGATAACTCTCGGGGTGGATGGCGGTGGCATCAAGGGGGTTACTACCGCCAGGAATACGTAAAAAACCAGCCGACTGCTCAAATGCTTTCGGTCCCAGACCAGGCACCTGGTGCAAAGTCTCCCGGTCGGTAAAGGAACCTTTTTCGTCACGGTAAACCACAATACGCTCAGCCAGCCGAGGTCCAATGCCGGCCACATAGGTCAAAAGGGCGGCGGAGGCAGTATTGATATCAACCCCGACGTTATTGACTACGCTCTCGACCACACCTTTCAACACCTCGGTCAAGGCTTTCTGGTCAACATCGTGCTGGTAGAGACCGACGCCAATGGATTTAGGGTCGATCTTAACCAACTCTGCCAGGGGGTCCTGAGCGCGACGACCAATGGAGACTGCCCCACGCATGGAGACATCCAGGTCAGGCATCTCGGCGCGCGCCAGCGGACTGGCGCTGTACACACTGGCTCCGGCCTCGTTGACGATCAGGTAATGCACACCCGGGTTGGCACGCGTTAATTCCGCCACAAGTTGCTCCGTCTCGCGCGAGCCAGTCCCGTTGCCAATCGTGACCAGGCTTATCTGGTGGCATTCGACCAGGTCTGCCAGGGTTTTCAACGCTTGCTCGCGCTGGTTTTGCGGCGGGTGAGGGAAGATGGTGTCTGTTTCGAGAACTTTTCCGGTCGGGTCTACCACTGCTGTCTTGCAGCCGGTACGAAAGCCGGGATCAATACCCAGCACCGTATACCCAGATAAAGGTGGCTGGTTAAGCAAGGCGTGTAGGTTATCGGCAAAGACCCTAATGGCATGCTGCTCCGCCTGCTCGGTCAATGCCCGGCGCACGTCGCGCTCGATGGCTGGCAGCAACAGCCGCTGGGCAGCATCGTTCACTGCCAGGGTCAATTGCTCTACCAGAGGTGAACGCGGGTCAGGGCGAAAAACAGCCGCAATGGCGCCCTGCCAATCGCGCTCAGCAACATCCAGGCTCAGGCGCAGCACCTTTTCGGCCTCGCCGCGATTGAGCGCCAGCACCTTATGAGGGCGCAAGCGATCCACCCGCTCGGCAAATTCGTAGTAAGTCTCATAGGTGTGCTTCTCGTCCGCAGCGTCGGGCTGCTTTTCACTGCGCAGCACACCCCACTGCATAGCTTTGAGGCGCGTCCCCTGGCGCACCTCGGCGTGGTCGCTGATGATCTCGGCCACAATATCGCGCGATCCCGCCCAGGCCTCTTCCACAGTGGGGACTTCATCGGTGAGATAGGGTTGGGCTAAATCTGCCAGGCTGCGTTCAAACCAGGGCTGCTCCAAGATCAGGTCAGCCAGAGGTTGCAGGCCGCGTTCACGCGCCACACTGGCTCGGGTGCGGCGCTTGGGCTTATAAGGCTGGTACAGGTCCTCCAGCTTCGTGAGGGTCTCTGCTTGCAGCAACTGCTGTTTGAGCTGCGGGGTGAGTTTACCTTGTTCCTCAATAGATTTGAAGATTGTCTGGCGGCGCTCATCCAAGAGGCGCAGCTTTTTGAGCAGGTCGCTCAGATGCCGCAACTGCTCTTCGTCCATCCCGCCGGTGACTTCTTTGCGGTAGCGGGCGATAAAGGGGATCGTATTGTCTGCATCCAACAGATCAACCGTGGCAGCTACTTTTTCCAGTCGCAGCCCAAGCTGAGTTGCGATTTGTTCAATGTGAGACATAAAACTCCTAGGAATGCTTCCTCCTGCCTAAAAACATGTACAACCATGCGGCTAAAAACCCCCAAACTAACAACAGTACGACCAGAACAACCAGGCGCAGCCAATATCTGACCGAATTAATATCAATGTGGTTTGGTTGTGCGGCCGGCGCACCAGCATTCACACCTTGGGTCGCTATGCCAGCCGATTCTGGTGGAGCAGCCTGGCTCAAGGGAAGCGGGGGCTGGTAAATCAGTAAAGCCTGGCAAATAAAGAAAAGCCCAAGCCCCCACAGGATGGCTGGGATTATCCAGGCAAAAGCGCTACAGGTTGTATAGAGAGGTTTCAGAATTTCCAGGCTAAGTGGCGAAGTTCTTCGCCCAACTTGTTCACCCAAAGCAGGGGAGGATCCCGCTTCTGGGAGGAACTCCTCCCCATTCTGGGGAGCCGGATGTGCTTCTGGTTTAACATCCATGATTGTAATATTAGAAATCAGGAACCGGGCAATCCAGGGATGGCTCCCATGCGATTAAAGGGCCAATAGATGAACAAAGCTTTACCGATGATGTCAGTAAAAGGCACCATACCCCAAACATGGGAATCAGAGGAGCGATTGCGGTTATCCCCCAGAACAAAAAGCGAATCTTGTGGCACATCCCATTTTTCGTTGTAAGCAGGCGGGGACATGATATATGGTTCTTCCAGAGGATTCCCATTAATATAAACCTTACCACCAGATATAACTACTTTCTCACCAGGCAGCCCGATGACTCGTTTGATGTATTGCTGGTGTGGGTCGTTCGGGGATTTGAAAACAATGACGTCCCTACGTTGATAGCCTCCCGAATGATAGGCCAGCTTATTGACTACAATAAACTCGCCCGGGTAGAGTGTGGGTTCCATACTGATGGACTCAACGCGTATACGGGCAATGACGGCGTTAATCGCCAGGAAAAGCACCAGCGAGAGCGCCAGTGTTTCCAACAGGTCAAGCGCAAAGCGCGCAACCCCAGAGAAACGTGACCTGGACTCTTCAGCTTCCTGAGGAAGCCCCTGACCATGTTGCGGCTCACCAGCCGTAGTTAAAACAGGTCGATCGGGGGCAACTGCTTCCGTGGTGTCCAATTGTTCTCGCGGTGGAATTTGATTATCTTCTTGCATGGCACCTTTCACAACAACAACTACATTACCTCTGGGTAAGGGATGCCCAGGATCATTAACGTATTCGCAATAGCCTGGCGTGTGGCTGCCACCAAACGTAAACGGAAGTTCCGGATTCCAGGCTCTGCCTTGAGCACAGGACATTGGGCATAGAAATCATTGAAACTGCGCGCCAGTTCATAAGCCAGATTGGTCAGGTGAAGCGGTTTATATTCCACCGCAGCGCGCTGGACTTCTCCAGGCAGACGGGAGATCCAATCAATTAACTGCACTTCGGTCGCATCCAGGGGATGGCTGGGTGTCAGCGAGTCAGGAATAGGGGTTTCCAACCGACGCAAGATACTGTTGGCGCGCACATGCGCGTACTGGATATAAGGAGCTGCCTGCCCATTGAAATCCAGGGCGCTCTGCCAATCGAAAGTGACCATGCGAGTGTTCTCGCGCGCCAGCATCGGGTATTTAATCGCCCCAAGCGCCACCGCTTGGGCGATACTATGCATCACCTCGGGCGCCAGGGATGGGTTTTTCTCTCGTACGATTGCCAAAGCCCGCTGCGTGGCCTCGCGGATTAAATCCTCCAGGAGAACCACCGTCCCTTCCCTGGATGACATGGTAACGTTACCCGGCAAGTTGACCAGCTCGTATCCAAGATGGTAACAGCGATCAGCCCAAGCGTAGCCCATGATCTCCATGGTTTTAAAGATCTGCTGTAAATAGAGTGATTGGCGCACATCAATCACATAGATTGAGCGATCCAGATTGTATTGTTCGAATTTTTTTATCGCCAGAGGGATATCTTTGGTGGCATATAGAGAAGTCCCATCCGAGCGCAAGATGACCAGAACGCGGTATTTCTCTTTCTTCAGACCCAATAAATCGTCCAGGCGAACGAACACCGGTCCTTCAGGCCGCTCATCAATTGCAATTCCGCGCTGGACCAAATCATCTACTAAGACCTTGCCAGAGTTTTCCACTTCGCTTTCATAATAAATATGATCAAAGCGGGCGCCAAGCATGGCATAAGCCTGATTAAACCCTTCTATAGACCACTGGCGGGTTTTTTCCCAAAGGGCAACTACATCCGGGGCGCGCTGATCCCAGCGCGCAAATAACTCCCGCACCTCGGCTTCCAGTTCCGGGTTTTTCTCCAGGCGTCGCCCAGCCTCGGTGTAAAGATCATTCATCCAGCGGATTTTATCCTCGCCAGGCTGCTCCCCAGCATGATATTTCTGGTAGTTCCACAGCCACTTGATAACATGCAGGCCGATATCGCCAAAATAATTAGCGCGGATCACCGTATTGCCAGCCGCTTCGAGGATGTTACTGATAGCTGACCCAAGGATAGTATTGCGCAGGTGGCCGACGTGGAAGGCCTTATGCGTATTGGGTTGAGAATATTCCACCATGATACGTTCTCCCCCCTGGGAACCATAACCGAAACGTTCTCCTTCAGAGAGGACAGTGTCAATAACCCGGCGGCTGAACTCTGGAGTGGAAAAATACAGGTTCAAGTAGCCGTTGGCTGCTTCTAAACGCTGGTACGAGGCCGGTTTTCCCCCTGCGGTACTCTTAGAGAACTCAGCCTGCAGGTAGGCAACCGCCTTATCCCCGATCTCCTGGGCACGTTTGGAAACGCTGAGGCGTTTACTGGCCTGGCGCGCCTCATCGGCCGCTAGTTGAAAGAACGAAGTCGAAATGCCCCATTCCCCGGCAAAGGGCAATGGGGACCACTTGAATTCAGCCATTTCAGGTAACTGGTTTTGAGCACAAAACCGGCGAATCTTTGCTTCGACATCCTGTTGTTCGTTATGGAACATAACCAATCTCTCAATGGCCCCTGGAAACCAATGCTGAGCGGTCATTATATCACGTGAAAGGACGCCGAAGATTGGCTAAAGTTCAGGATGGATTTTTTACCCCCTCGATATCTTAGTTGTGGTAGGAATAAAGGAAATGCTCAATCAATAGCAATCATAACATTTGAGGCCTTAATTACAGCATACACTTCTTTGCCCTCTTTCAGCCCCAGACTGGCGACTGATTTCTTGGTGATAACGGACACGATTTCCTGTCCACCCAAGATTTCGATGATCACCTCAGAATTAACAGCACCCGGGATGATTTTCTTGATCTTACCTATTAAAACATTGCGCGCACTGATTTTCATAGGATGCCTTTCTATAAATATTATTAGACCTATTATAATTCAATTTCACGGATATGCTCACTCCCCAGGCAAGCATTTACTGCAATTTTCATAACAAATAACGCGCCGATAAGTGTTATACTAGTAACGTATTACAGATTATGATCGATATAGAAAGGTAAAATATGGAAGTAACAACCATATCCTCGAAGTTTCAGGTAGTTATTCCAAAAAAGATCCGCGAGCAATATAACCTGAAGCCAGGTCAAAAGTTGGTTTTTATTCCCTATAAAAACAGCCTGCGGATGGTGATTGTGCCACCCATTGAACAGGCTTATGGATTTTTAGAAGGAATTGACCCGGTTGTGAACCGCGACGAGGAAGAACGCGTATGAACGTGGTCGATTCCTCCGGCTGGTTGGAGTACTTTGGGAAGGGTATCCATGGAGAACGATATGCAGCGCTTATCCACAATACCGGCGACCTGGTGGTGCCGACGGTCTGCATCTATGAGGTATTCAAGCGGGTTGCGCACCAGCGAGACGAAGAAGAAGCGCTGCAAGCAATTGGCTGGATGACGCTCGGTAAAGTGGTTGACATCACCCAGGAGATCGCTCTGCTTGCTGCCGTACTTTCCACGAAGCATAAACTGCCGATGGCAGATAGCTTCATCCTTGCTACTGCCCGTATTCATAACGCTACCCTGTGGACGCAGGACGAGCACTTTATGGGGCTGGAAGGTGTGCAAGTGGTGAAGAAATAACGACCGTTAGCGTCTTGGGCAAATTGCTCGGGAAACCAGGATTAAAGCCTCTCATCACGCTCATGTGATGAGAGGCTTTGCAAAACTGGCCGAGCTATATAAATACCGCAGTGGAGACTTTGAATCTTTTTGCAAGGGCGCGAATTTGACGAACATTCAACTCGCGCTTACCGTTCAAGATTTCCGAGACTACGCCTTGTGAACCTGCTTCGGGCAGGTCGGATTGAGTCAGGCCATGCTCTTCCATGAGGAAGTGTAATACTTCTGAGCCAGTGGAATCAGGGATTGGATAGTGCTCTTCTTCATACACATGGACGAGTGTGCCAAGCGTGTCAAGCAGGCTGTAAATAGGGTGCTTTTCGTTGTCCCCGATTTCATCCAGCAATTCATTCAGTCGTTTGACAGCCGCGTTGTATTCGCCCTCGTTGCGGATAATGAGCAGGGGAGCGATATTTGTCCAGTGGGTTTGGAGTTGGTCATTGAGAATGGTCATTTTTCCAGTCTCCTTGGTTGTATTGTGTATGCGTAAGAATGTGACGAATGTAAACTTTGCCGCGATTGAAATGGATTGAAGCAATCAATCTGTATTTGTTGCCGCCGATATTGAAAATGATCCAACCATCGAGTTTGTCTGCAGATGGAAAGACAGCGCGCAATTCTGAAAAACTATGGAATTCAGTTTTTTGTACGATCTTGAACCAGCGCATTAAAGCAGTATGTCTGTCGGGGTGTTGCTCCCAGAACTGGAACCGTGTTTTGCGGGTGATGATATGCACAAAAGGATTTTATCTCAGATTAAGATAAAAAACAAGACCGCTTTATGCAGTTTTGGAATCTCTGTGCTATTGTCGCCTAAGTGATAGCGAAAGGGCATGGTATACTCTGGGTTTACGAATGATGATCGAAATAACGAAGAAGCCGACGAGAATATTCGGGAAGCCATTCAACTTTATATTGAAGATATTGTGGAAAAAGGTCAACCCATCCCGGCCGAAAAATTTGAAACGCTACTGGTCGCGGTATGAGCAGATTGCCCACCAACGTGGGGAGGAACTGCTGCAGGCGCACCAGCGTGCGCGCCGTGCGGCGAAAATCCGTAATGTGCGTTATCGCGTGGAAGCACAGTTACCACCGGATGTATTAGTAATTTATGTATATTTACCCAACCAAGAAATAAAATGAAATTGGATAGCGCGATTCTTGATCAATATATATATGGTTTCTATGGATATGGCAATTACCAGGCAAATTATTGGTTTATGGGAATGGAGCATGGTGGTGGGAGAACGTACGAGGAGATATCGTTACGCATTTCAGCCTGGGATGAACGTGGTCAGTGTGAATTGGAAGATATTAAGGAATATCACGAGGCAATTAATATCACTTGGTGGTTTCAAGGACCGATGAAGGTTCAGAGAACATGGGGGCAGTTAATCCGGTTTTATCTGGCAGCGGAAGGATTGGAAGACGACTTAAATGTTATTCAAGCCTATCAAGTGAATAAACTTGGCAGGCTAGATGGAGATACCTGCCTCCTGGAAATTCTACCTTTACCATCTCCAAATATCGGGGATTGGTTTTATTCCAATTGTTCCAATCTGGATTATCTGACATCGCGTGAGGATTATATAAAAACTTGTATTCCTTTGAGAATTGAACATCTTCAGAAAAGGATAAAGCAATATAAACCCCACGTAGTTGTATTTTATGGTTTCGGATATTTCCCCCATTGGGAGAAAATTGCCGGGAGTCCTTTTCCGCAAAATCATGGCGATGAATTTTTATATCAAAAGAAAGGCGATACCATTTTTGTTGTGCTTAAACACCCTGCGACTTGGGGTATCACTAAAGATTATTTCATTCATTCTGGAAACTCGATTCGTTTGGTAGGATGATCATACGCTCATGCAAACCCGAATGCGTAACCCTTTCATATCCATCCGCACCGAGGGCACCCTGGGTAAATGACCTGGGGCGCATGACGCTTGATGAGGGACTGCTCAATGGTTGGCCTGGGGAAGCAGCGAGCTGGGCGCCTTACCACGCCCTGGAGCTCCTGGGCATGCTCAAAGCACACCCATGGGCAGCCAATTTGTGCTCCCTGGTGGACCACGAGAACGACTGGCTCTCCGACCGCCTTCCAGAAGTTTGGGCAAATATGGGCACCGAGGTAGAAAAAGCGCTGTCGCCCGAAATAGAAGACCGGAGTCGCTCTAAGCCGCGGCGTGAACTGGCGCTCAGCGGGCTGCGCAGCCTGGCCGAACGTTACCCCGCCCGGCGTTTAGCCATCGTCAACCGGTTGGCTGTACTATTAGCAGCTTCAACCAAAGAAGAAGCGAACTTCAACGGCTGCATCGTGTTTGTGTTAGAGCGGTTGGAAGCCGTAGAAGTGAAAGAAGTGATCGAGGCGGCGTTTGAGCAAAAAAAGGTTGATCCACATGTATTTAAACAGAGTAGTTTGGAGCTATGAGGCATAGCGCCAGAAGTGCTGAAAGACATTTCCCGATGGCGATGCAGGCAAACTCCCAATAGGGTAATTGCATTTGAAGATTTAGCTGCTAAGAACGCTAAAGAGAACCACTGAGGCGCTGAAGTGAGTGAGGACGCTGATCTGGCACTGCTCGGTTCCTTTGTAAAGGATCGGGCGTTTTATTTCCAAGAAATCAGAGCGCTTGCATCCATGTGGTTGTCCGAAAGTAATTTGAATTAAAATCAGGATTTTCAGCCAACCACATATACCTGTAGAGTTGTCAATCTGCACGAGGTAGAACATACTATATCTAAAGAAATCTTTAGATCTATAGACTTGAGGTGTTGGTTATGAATCTGGCAAGAGTATCTTCCAATGGACAGGTAACAGTTCCGGTTGAAATTCGCCGCAAATTAAATATTAAAGAAGGCGATAAAATTCTTTTCTTTGAAAATGCAAAAGGAGAGATTGTTCTTCAAAACTCCTCCAGATTAGCCATCCATGAAGCACAGGCGCCTTTGAGGGACGTATCGTCCTCAGAAGAGGAAATTTTACAGGATATCATGGAACTGCGTTACTCAAAAAAAGAACAGCTATGAGTTTAATGTTGGGGTGGGATGAGGTCGTTGAGGAGCTGCGTGCATGAATGATGCTAATCAGTCGCTGCCGTATGTGAAACCAGAATATCCGCAGTCTGAAATCATGGGGCGGATCATCGCGGCGGCGCAGCAGGTGCACCGCACTTTGGGGCCGGGTTTCGAGGAGGTTATCTACCAACGTTCGCTGGCGCTGGAAATACCCGGGCAGGGTTTGGATTTTAGCCGGGAAGTTTGGATTGATGTTCATTATCGTGATCGAGTGGTCGGGCACAAGCGCGTTGATTTCGTAGTAGAGGGCGTGATGGTGGAAATCAAAGCCAGGGCGCAGATCGAAGATGTGGATGTGATCCAGACGTTGTCCTATTTAAAGGCGTCTGGGTATAGCGTGGGTTTGCTGCTGAATTTTGGCGCAAAGAAGTTGGAAATAAAACGCCTGATCCACACGAAAGTAACAGAGCAGTGACAGTTCAGCTTCCGCATTCGCTTCAGTGCCTCAGTGGTTCACTAACGAGGCAGCATTAATTAAGCCCTCGATCATAGACCAGGGCTTATTTCCCAAATTTATTGATGATTCTCAGCGCTTCTTCGGGCACTGCAATTGGCAGTGTAATCGTGATGTTGTAGATGGTAGCGTGGCGTGCATTGCTCCCGCTGGTAGTTAAATCAATGACTTGTCAAACCTGTTGCTAAGCTTATTTCCCCATCGCAGCCAGGTGCTTCATCAACCGGCTCTTACGGCGGGCGGCGTTATTCTTGTGGATGACGCCTTTTGAGGCAGCTTTATCGAGCGACTTAATGGCTTCAAGTGTGGCAGAGCGAGCGGCTTCGGGTTCATCACCTTCAATAGCTACAAGAGCTTTCTTCACAAAGGTGCGCGCCTTGTTACGCGTTACCCGGTGGCGTAAACGGCGTTTTTCATTTTGTCTGATACGTTTAATTGCGGATGCTAAATTTGCCAAATCTATACCTCCAAAAGTTTCCCTGGTAGACCAGGAACAGCCATTTTACTAGATAGCGTGGATTTTGTCCAGGTAAGCTTGCCAATCCATCTGCAAATTCACCACTTCTGGTCTCCTTGAGCCTCAATCTCCTTGGTCACGGCCTGCCCATTGGCTGCGTCCAGGTCCACTACTACAACAGCAGCCCCTTCTTGAGCGAATAATATAGCCGTAGCTTTCCCAATGCCAGATGCGCCACCTGTAATAATGGCTCGTCTTCCTGTTAGCTTACACTTGTTGTAATTCTCCTTGACCCTATAAGAATATAATCAAATAATTCATGCTTTTTAAGATGAAATTCTGTATACTATGTATTCGTTATAAGCGGTGAGAACCTTTATATATCCTTTAAGCATTTCATCTACCTCCGGACAGCCCGTATCCACGAGAAAAGGCTGGCCTCCCAATGAGATGACCTTCTCAAGTGTACTGATTACGATAATGTTGTCCTTCCCAACACGCTGGATAACATCTGCGCTGATCTGCTGGTTGCCGCGTCCGAAAAGGTAGCCCTGCCCACCGATGGGAGTGATGATTATCTTTACCTTTCGCCCTGCGAGTAATTTTAACAATTGGCTTTCGTTTACATCCATGGCGAACA
>Ga0315284_10010961_pt1 | contig 12915 bp, 10 predicted proteins | sample YL17G09_16_MG_FD_203696 | JGI IMG/M metagenome (GOLD analysis project Ga0315284, IMG submission 203696) | Sediment microbial communities from Yellowstone Lake, YNP, Wyoming, USA - YL17G09_16 | ecosystem: Environmental > Aquatic > Freshwater > Lake > Sediment | place: USA: Wyoming | collected... | reverse complement strand
TGTCCTCTTCTGGCTCCTTTGGGTGGTCCTCAAGGTCGATTGGAACGGGTTGTCCCTTGTCTACTGGTTCTGGTCGGACGTCTTCATCGCGACCTCGGTCACCCAGTTCTGGATCGCGGTCAATGATGTCCTCCACCCGCACCAGGCCAAGAGACTGGTCGGGTTCTTTGTCAGCGGCGGCCTCCTGGGCGGCTTCGGGGGGGCCCTCCTGGCTTGGAACCTGGCCCGGGCCATCGGGACGGAAAACCTTCTCCTGTTCTGCCCGGCCGTGCTGGTCCTCACCCTGATCGTCGTCAACCTCGTCTATGCGGACCGCTCCCGGGAAGATGATCGGGGGGCGGCCGTCGACAGCGGCGGGAGGCTGGCCGGTTCCTTCGAAGGCTTTCACATCGTCCGGAAGAATCGATACCTGCTCCTTATGGCCGGGCTGTTGGGGACAGGGGCCGTCGTCGGCAACCTCATCGAGCTCCAGTTCAACACCATCCTGCGATGGCGGTTCCCCAACCCGGACCCCCGAACGGCTTTCCTCGGGTCCTTTTTCGCCGCTCTGCTCCTCGTCTCCTACCTTGTCCAACTTTTCGGAACGGGCCGGATCCTCCGGCGGTTCGGTCTACGTACCGGCCTGCTTGTCGCACCCGTGCTCCTCTTGGCCGGATCGGCCTCGGTCTTTCTCTTTCCAACGGCCTCCTTGATCGTCTGGGCTGTCCTGGTCAAGGGCGCCGATAAAGGCCTGGAGAACAGCCTCAGCCAGTCTGCCCGCGAGCTGCTCTATCTTCCCGTGCCGGCGGACATCAAGTACAAGGCCAAGATGTTCCTCGACATGTTCCTCAACAAGTTCTCGACGGCCCTGGGGGCGCTCCTGTTCTTCCTCTTCTACACGGTCTTCCACGTCGGCTTAGCGTCCATCAGTTTTATCACCGTCTTCTTTCTGGTCCTCTGGCTCCTGCTGGTCCGGGTGGTCTCAGGCGAGTACGTCGGCGTCGTCAAGAAGGACCTGGAGAGGAAGTGGGAGGACGGAGAAAAGGTCGTCGCCGAACGCATGGACGTCGACTCGGCGCGGCTCGTTTTCGACACCATTCAGAGCCGGGAACGGAGTTCCGTCCTCTACGCCATGAACCTCTTCGACCTCGTCCGGAAGGACAAGCTGACGCCCGAGCTCAAGGAGGTCCTTGCAGGAAAGGATGGCGAGTTGCGGGCAAAGTCCTTGGATTCCCTTCTCGACGTCGGCGGGGGATCCTTCTTCGCGGGAATGGAGGACGTTTTGGCCGACGAGGAGTTCGGAACCCAAATCAAGGAGGTTTTCGAGCTCGAGGCATACCGGAAAGTCATGGGCGAACACTTGGAGAAGGCGGCGGGAGAGGGACAGGAGTCGGAGGTGGAGAGGATGGAGGCGGCCAAGGTCCTCGGGATGATGACGCCGGAACCCAGGGTCATACGTCAGTTGGACCGGCTCCTGAGGGACCCGTCGCCGGACGTCTTGAACTACGCCCTGGACAGCGCCGCAAGACTCAAGCGAAAGGAGCTCCTCCCCCTCATCGTTCAACAGCTGGGGAATCCCCTGACCCGTCAAGTCGCCAGGGACGCGCTGGCCGCTTATGGCGGCAGGATCCTGGGCGCCCTGGTGCGATACCTTGAAGACCACAAGCAGAACATCTCCGTCCGCCGAGCGATCCCCGAAGTCCTGGCCCGGATGGGCACCCAAAGAGCGGCCGACGCCCTTGCCGCCGAACTTGTGAACGGTCATGATGAGACCGAACCTGAGATCATCGAAGCCCTCTACCGGATCAGGTCCGAGACGCCCGGCATCGTCTTCAGGGAGAAAAGGATCATCCCGGCCATCCTGGTCCAGATCCGGATGGGCTTCAAGGCCCTCCTCGAAAGCCGGCCGGGGGAGGCTCCCGGAAGCCGGTTGGCCTTCAGGATCAAGCGCATCTTCGACCTCCTCAGCCTCATTTATCCCTCCGAGGACATCGTCAAGGCCTATCAGAACATCTGCCAGGGGACGCGGAAGTCCATCGACTATTCCCTTGAGCTCTTGGATAACGTGGTCCGTAAGGACATCAAAGAGTTCCTTTTCCCCTTGATCGAGGACCTCCCGCCGGAAGAAAAGATCCGGCGCTGCCGGCATCTCTTTAGGGCTCTCGAGAAAAAGGGGCGCAGTCCGGACTTGAAAGGGGGGCCTGCCTTCCGCTAGAATCGGGATAGGGCATTCCCATGATCATCCTTTATGTTTATCCGAAAACGGGAGAGCCGTTCACCTGCGCTCTGGAACGTGACCGGACGTCCGTCGGGAGGGCCTTGGAGAACGACTTGTCCCTGCCGGATCAGTTCTGTTCGAGTCGACATGCCCTGATCGCGGCGACGGACGTTGGCCATGTCATCCGGGATTTGGGGAGCAAGAACGGTGTTTTCGTCAACGGGAAGAAGATCCAGCTCGAGACGGAGCTCAGAAGGGGGGACGAGGTCCTCCTTGGTTCTACGAGGATCATCTTCGACCAGGAGGCCGCGACCCGCATCGAGATGGTGGAAGGACCGCCCGGCCTTGGCGAGTACAACACCATCATTGGGGTCCGGGACATCCTGAAAAAGCCGGTCGTGGATACGGCGACTCGGCCTCAGCTTCAGGCGGCAGACCTCGAGAAACTCCGCCGCGAACAGAAGTTCCTTTCCGTGCTCAACGAGGTCAGCCAGGCCCTCATCTATCACCTTCCCTTGGACCAGCTCCTCGACCACATCATGGACCTCATCTCCCAGAACATCCCCATGGACAGGGGCGTCCTGATGCTGAAGGAAGGCGACCCGGCCCAACTCATCCCCAAGGTCGTCCGGATCCTCAATCCCGGCTTGAAGAACCAGAACATCCAGGTCAGCCGGACGATCCTCAATACGGCAATGGCCAGGAATTCGTCCATCCTGCTCTCCGACGTCCAGTCGGATTCGCAGTTCAAAGAACAGGCGAGCGTCCTCCGCTCGAACGTCCGGACCGCCATGTGCGTCCCGCTGTGGAACAACCAGGAGATCATCGGCATCGTCTACGCCGACCGGGCCTCCCCGGTCAATCCATTCACGGAGGACGACCTGAAACTTCTGACGCTCCTGGCCAACGTGACGGCGGTCAAGATCGAGAACGCCAAGCTCATCGAGCAGGCCCTGGAGAACTGCCGCATGGAACGGGAGATGGCCGTGGCCGCCCAGATCCAGAGGAACCTTCTTCCCAGGGAAGCCCCGCGGCTTGAGAGGTTTGAGGTCTGCGGCGGCAATAAGGGCTGCTTCCAGATCGGCGGAGATTACTACGATTTCATCCCGCTCGATTCCGGACGTCTGGGCATCGCGATCGCCGACGTTTCGGGCTGCGGCGTAGGGCCGGCCTTGCTCATGGCCTCCCTGAGGGCATCCCTTCGCGCGGAGGTCGGCCCCCGTCATGACTTGATGGGAATGGCGGCCCGCCTCAACGATTTCGTCCATCAAAGCTCCGAGAGTCATACGTATATCACGTTCTTTTTCGGCGAACTGGACACGGAGACGGGAGAAATGACCTTCGTCAACGCCGGACACAACCCTCCGATCATGCTGGACGTGAAAGGCGGCCTGCAAAGGCTGGAGAGCACGGGCTTCTGCCTGGGGATGTTCCCCGGGGTCATCTACGGCGCGGGCAGCGTCCGTCTCGGCCTCGGCGATCTGCTCTGCTTGTATACCGACGGAATCACGGAGGGCCGGAGTGCCGGGAATGAAGAATACGGAGAGGACAGGCTCCAGGGGCTCCTCAGGGAGAACATGGGCCTCGCCGTCCCGATGATCATGGAAAAGATCTTCGCCGAGGTCCGGTGCCATTCGGGCTGCGCCGAGCCAGGCGACGACATGACGCTCGTCCTTGTGAAGAGGGTCGGGTGAGGGAGCATCCGTGGGTGAATTGAGGGTGAAAGCGGACCTCCGGGCGATGGACCGGGTCCGCGCTTTCCTGCGGGATTCCCTTCGAGGCATCGACTTGGCCGAGGAGGACTATTTCAAGATCGAGCTCTCGCTCCATGAGATCGCCGTCAATATCATCCTCTACGCCTACCCGGCAGAAAAAGGGGACCTGGTCCTCCGGACCTGGTTCGAGGAAGGAAAGGCCTTTTTCGAATTCCGGGACACGGGGATTTCCTTTGATCCCCGTCAGGCCGCCTCTCCCGACATCCTGGAAAAGCTCAGGACGGGCAAGCGGGGAGGGTTCGGGATCTACCTCTCCAAGACCCTCATGGACGGCTTCGAATACAAACGGGAACCCGGGCAGAACGTCCTGACCGTTTTCAAGACGCTTTCGTCCGCTGCGGATTCAGTATAGGACCTGGTCCTCCCCGTTCTTTTGGACGAGCCTGTCGATTTCCGCCAGGATGAGGTCCCTGCGGACCAGAACGGCGTTGATCTCTTCATCCTTGAGGCATTCGCCGACGACCGACTTGATCCCATCGAACGTCAGGACTTTGACCTTTTCCACAAACGCGCGCGGCAGCTCGCTCATGAGCTTGGGCCCTTCCCGGTGCTTTTCGGTATAGATGAGTTCCTGGGTGAACTTCTTCGAGGACCGGAAGGACCGGGAGTGGTCGATCAGGATCATCCGCCAGTCCTTCGTGATGAGGATCTGGTTCATGTGACGGTCCTCGTTGGCGATGAGATTGTCCCAGGCCCGTTGGAGGTACGTGCACCGGTTCCAGTTGAAGACCTTTATGGGGGGTGTCTTGATCTTTTGGTCCGTTTTCTGCTTCAGGGTGATGCAGTCCGGGACCCAGAGCTGGATGGAGCCCCTGTCTTCGCGGAACCTCCTCTCGATCGTGGGCGGGACCATGTTGAGCCCCAGGTATTTGTCCAGCAGGTAGGCTGCGATCTCGTACTGCCAGCCCTCGAGGTAGCCGCCCATCTTGCCGACGGGGTTCTTCCATAAGGCGTCGCGGACCACGTCGCCCGATTTCAAGGACAGATGCCAGGGGCTGGTGACTGCCTGGTCTCCCTTGAGCTGGTCCTGCTTGACGATCTCGGCCGTCCTGAGGAATTCCTCCCACTTCGGACGCTCGGCCAGTTCTTCAGGCGTGAACTGGGCGAAGGCCCGCACCGTTCCGAGAACGGCCATGGCGAAGGCCATGATGATGACGATTCCCTTTTTCATTTTCCCTCCTTTTATTAATAGAGGACCTTGTCCTCCCCTTGGGCTTTGATCATCTCCGCGATGTCCCCGAGAAGGAGGTCGCGGCGGGCGAGGAGGGAGCGGATCTCCTCATCGGTGAGGCAGGTCCCGACGGCCCCATTGACGTTCTCGAAGGTCATCGCCTTAAGGCTGTCCACGAAGGCCCGGGGGAGCCGCCGGTAGAGAAATGGCCGTCCTTCGGCGTTCTTCCGGACCCCGCGGGGACCGAACAAGAGCTTCTCGGTGAACTCCCGGCTGGAACGGAACGATCGCGAGTGGTCGATGAGGATCATCCGCCAATCCTCGGTGTAACGGACGTTCTGCTGGGTGCGGTCCTCATTGGCGATGAGACTATCGAAGGCCCGGGTGAGGTATTTCATCCTGTCTGTGCTTTCCATGGCCGATGCCGGGATGGGGATCCCCCTTTCCTGGAGGTCGAGCAGGCTGTACTTGCTCTCGACCCAATACTGGAGCGAGCCTTCTTTCCCGTTGAGCGTTCTTTCCACGGTGGGCGGGATCATGTTGAGGCCGATAAGCTTGTCTATCCGGTAGGCGGCGATCTCGTACTGCCAGCCTTCCCAGAACCCCAATTGCAGCCCGCTCGGATTCTTCCAGACGGCCTTTCCCTCGATGCCGTCCTTCCCGAGGTAGACCTTGGTCGGCTTCGTCACGCCTTCGCCGATGGGTTCGGTGCGCAGGATCTCCGCCGTGAGCAGGAAGTGCTCGATCCCGTCCCGTCCGGCGATCTCTTGGGGCAAAAACTGTCCGAATGCGGAGGGTCCATGAAAGAGGGCCAAGCTCACGAAGATGATCGCAAGGGTCTTATGCTTCATCGCCTCCCTCCTCGTTCATTCGGTCTCCCCGATTCTCTACACCTATCATAATCCCGGAAGTCAAGAAAATCAAACCGAACGACGACGGGATTGACAGCCCGCCGACTTTTGTATAGATTGGGCACTTGCTGGAAAAGATGTCCATGAAAGCGTTCGTTTTATTCGGGCTCCTCGTCGTGTTCCTGGGTTCCTGCGCACGACCCCGGTCCGCCCCGGACATCCGGTATCCCTGCGAGTGGCCGGGGAGCCCGGGCTTTACCGGCAACATCGACAAGCAAGGCATCCTCCAGCCCTCCGGGATCTGCTTCTATCCCGTGCGGAAGACGTTCTTCGTCATCAGCGACGAAGGCGAGATCCTCGAGATGAGGACCGACGGGACCGCGGTGTTCAGCCAAAAGGTGCCGGGTGACCTGGAGGACGTGACGGTCGATCCCCGCACCGGCCTCCTATACATCGTCGTCGAGGGCGAGGACGTCATCCTGGAATTCGACCCCGACAAGCCGGCGGTCACCCGAAGGTTCGCCGTCAACAGGGCGTTCCAAGGGGACCCGAACTTCCTCCAGAAACAGACGGACCGATACGACAACGGTATCGAGTCGCTGGTCTTTGTCCCAGACGACGGGCATCCGGAGGGAGGGACATTCTATGCCGGGAACCAGGAGGACCCTCCCTGCATCATGGAGCTCTTCGTCCCCCTGAGGACGGGCGGGGGAGATGCTCCTGAGGCGCGGATCCTGAGGGTTCTTCCCTTTAAAATGGATGATCCGTCGGGACTGGCCTATGATCCCCTGAAGAAGCATCTTTATGCCGTCAGTGACGCCGACAATATCTTCGTAGAGATCACCTTGGAAGGGAAGCTCGTCCGAGAATACGCGTTCCCGGGCAACGACCAGGAAGGCTTCGCCTGGGACGATGAGGGGTATCTTTATATCGCCCAGGATTCCGGCGGGATCATCAAGCTGAAAGACCTAAGCCGTTGACTCCCGGGATTTGAGCTTCTTGTATTCTTTCATGATCAGAAAGCAGATGGCGATCCAGAGGAGGACCATCAGCACGTTGATGACCGCGAACTTTTCGATGGTCAAGGCGAAATATGTCGTCCCGATAAAGACACACAAGGCGGCCACGGCGTCGCCGCCCCGCACAAAGAAAGTGTCGATAGCGGCCTTGGCTTTGTATTTTTCCTCTCTCGGCGTGATGAGAAAAAGGGCCGCTTTCGTCGTGTTCATCAGTGAATAGTCGGTCCCGTTCTCCACAGCCTTTACCCATTTGACAAGGATGAGGAGGGCCCCGAAAGAGATCAGGCCGTAGCCTCCCAGGGCGATTAACGGCAGAAACAGCAGGGCCCCGCCGACCCCGACCCACTTGAAGATCCGGGAGACCAAAAAGAGCTGGATGAAAAGGGCAAGAAGGTTCTGCAGGAATTGGTAGTCGGCGAAGAACTTTCCCTGGAGCTGTTCCATCGTCAAGCCGGCTGCCGTCCCAGATTCAACCGCCCTGAGGGCGACTCGGGTGCTGACGTCGCTGATGATATACTCTCCTGTCATATTGATGAAGTTGTAGATCCCTATGAGAAGGGCGATGAGGAGGAGGTATCGGCTTCGGAAGCGGACCGGCTTAATAAGGTAATAGGCCAGCAGGAGCAGGAAGATATTCAGGGCCAGCAGCAGGGCCTTCTGGGCCTCGCCCGGCCTGATATCCGTGAACAATCCCAGGAAACGCTCGATCGGCCTTGGAGACATTTTCCCGGCCACCTCGGACGCATACCCGGCTGTTCGGCCCATGGGCACGTCCTCATTCTTTCTAATTCTTCAGGTTTTCCAGCAGCCGGATGAGCCGGCCCTTTCTCCGGATGAGGGCCTCGATCTCGTCCTTGTTGAGATAGGGAGCGAGCTTTTGTCCGATGACCCGGTCGTCGAGGTCCACGAGCTTCCGGCAGAGCCCGTCGGGGCAGGACGTCGGGCCGCAATCGGGCTGGAGCTCGGGCGAGGGCCCGAAAGCCTCGGAGAAGTCCACCCGGAAAACACGCCAGGTCCCGGTCTCGACGAGCGTGTCCTCGATGTTCTGGCAGGTGTCGTTGACCAACAGGGCGAAGATCATGACGGACTCGAGCGCCTCTCCGAACTTCAGCGGCTCCGGCGGTTCGGGACCATTTTGCCGCCGGGCCGCCTCCGGGACCGAGTTCTCGACGAAGGCCTGGAGGGAACCTTTCGTCCCCTCGATCTGTCTCTCGACGACCGCGGGGACGATATCGAGGCCGAGGAGCTTGCTGAGCTCGTAGGCGGCGATCTCGTAGAGGTAGCTATCCGGGAGCGGAGAGGGCCTGCGGCGGTCGACGTACTTGAAGACGGACCGCCTGACGACCCGTCCGTCATCCAGGATGATCGTCCAGGGCTCCGTGCGCCCTCTTTGGGCGCCCCTGACGATCGTCCCGACCGCGGCCTTCCTCAGATAATCTTCAATATCGTCGGCCGAACCGCTGCCGCCGTCCGCCGCCCCGGAAGCGGTGATCCCGAGGACGGCCTCGTCCGCTTCGGTGTCTCCCCAGAGCATGAAGTTCTCTTTTTCGATGAGCAGGGCGCTGTTGACCCCCCCATAATAACTGGCAATGCCGGTGTCGATGATCCACAGCCTTCCATCGAAACGGCTCATAAATCGCGGGGCGACGACGGGGCTCACGCCGTTCCCCCGGTAGAAGGTGTGGGCGATGACCATGTGGCCGGCCCCGAGGTTTTTTAAGACGCGCTCGAACTCGCCCTTGATGGACTGCTCGTCCTTGACAGCCAAGTCCCTGAACCAGAGGGGGCTGTCGGCATCGTAGACGATCTTTGCTTCGAAAGGCTTCGAGTACTGGAGGAAGACCTTCTGGCGGCCCTTGAAGAAGGACAGCTCCTTCCTCACCAGGGAATTGATCGACCCGAGGTCCCAAGTCGAGTATTTCTCGCTGATCCCGCCATGGACGAAGATCGTATCATTGATCCGGATGACGGCGTTCTTTTCGAGCAGCCACTCGCCATAAGTCTCGTTGAATGACTTGATGTAGACCCGCCGCGCATCCTCCTTCCGCATGAGTTCCTTCCAGTGTTCAAGGAGCCTGCTCCGCGTGCCGGCGTCCGGGATTTCCTTGCTCCGGAGAGTGGACGTGCCCCGGATCCTATCGAGGAATTCCCGCTCCTTTTGCCTCCGGTAATCGCGGGGCAGGAAGGAAACGAACTGTTCGACCGTAACATAGTCGGGGTAGTCGAAGGCGATCCCCGTGATATTGAGCTCTTCGTGGTTGCCGAGGAGGAGATGGACTTTTCCGCCGGCCCATTCGGCCTCTTGCTCCAAGCGCCGCAGGACGTCGAAGATCATCTTCGCCCCGGGCCCCCTGTCCATGATGTCGCCCGTCTGGACGAAATGCGTGTCTCCGCCGGCCCATTTCAGTTTTTCGTCAACGAGGCCGGTGCCCAGAAGGATCTTGATGAAATTGTCGTAATCCCCGTGAAGGTCCCCTACGGCCACGATCTTATCGATGCCCGACCAGACGCAGGGGATCTCGGCGGCACGGGCGGACAGGAGGATGGAGAACGAGGCCACGACGAGGAGAGCCTGGCGTTTGAGGTTTTTTACCGGTCGCGTCTTCATTCTTCCCTCCCGAATTCCCTATGGGAATATATCCGATGAGCCCGTTTGAATCAAGCGATATCGCCGGTTTGAATCAATAATAGAGGGACGGACAGGCCTTCATCGCCCGCCTCCATGTCTCCTGAGCGGGCCGGGGGAGAGCCCCCATTTGCGAGCCGCAGCAGCCGTTCGGGGAGTTTCGTCCGGAAGGGGGATTCTGTCATTCATTGAATTATTCCCCGTCTTTGGTAAAATGAGGGCTACCATGAAGCGCGGTCATCCGTTCTTGACATTCCTCCCTGTTCTCCTGGCCCTCTTGGGATCGTTCTTCGCATGCAGCAAACCGCGGGAGGCCAAGCCGCCTACCCCTGCCGCGGTTTTGAGAGTCAAACCCGGGGTCGACGTCTTCTTCGAGAAGCACCTCGACTTGGTCAAGGGGAAGAGAGTGGGGCTCATCACCAACCCCTCGGGCGTTAACGGACGGCTGGAGAGCACGGCGGATCTGTTCTTCCGGAACCCGTCCATTCAACTCGCGGCCCTTTACGGCCCCGAGCACGGGGTCCGCGGCGACGCCCAAGCCGGGGAATACGTCCCGTTCTATTTCGATGGGAAGTTCAAGGTCCCGGTCTTCAGCCTTTATGGCCAATCCAGCAAGCCGGAACCGGGGATGCTGAAGAACATCGATGAATACATGCGCTCCTTCGACACCGTGGCCGCGGGCAAGGTCCCCGAAGGGACGATGGTCCGGGACGTGGATGTCCTCATCTATGACATCCAAGATGTCGGGGCCCGCGTTTATACCTACATCGCCACAATGGCCTACGCCCTCCAGGCCTGCGCCGAGAGCGGGATCGAATTCGTCCTGCTCGACCGGCCGAACCCGGTCAACGGGACCGACATCGAGGGAACCATCCTCGAATACCCGCGGTTCAGTTCCTTCGTCGGCCTCTTTCCCATTCCGGCGCGGCACGGCCTGACGCTCGGCGAACTGGCCCGACTCTTCAACGACAAGTTCTTGCCCAAGAAGGCCAAACTGACCGTCATCCCGATGGAAGGCTGGACGCGCGATCTTTGGTATGACCAGACGGCCCTGCCATGGATTTCCCCATCCCCGAACATGCCCACCCTCGACACGGCCACGGTCTATCCCGGCCAGGTCTATCTCGAGGGGACGAACGTTTCCGAAGGGCGGGGCACGACGCGGCCCTTCGAGCTTTTCGGGGCGCCCTGGATCGACGGCTATGTCTTGGCAAAGAGGCTCAACGCCCTCGGACTTCCGGGCGTCGTCTTCCGGGAAGTTTGGTTCACGCCGACCTTCTCCAAGTTCCAGGGACAGCTCTGCGGCGGGGCCCAGGTCCACATCACGGACCGTACGGCCTACAGATCGGTCGAGGCCGCGCTCCACGTCATCAAGACCATCCGCGACGCCTATCCGGACAAGTTCGGGTTCTATAAAGAATATTTCGACAAGGTCATGGGGACTTCGAAGGTCCGCGAGGCCCTGGAGAAGGGGACGAGCGTCCAGGAGATCGTAGCCGGGTTCAAGACCGGGCTCGAGGAGTTCAAGGCCATCCGCAAGCCTTATCTGCTCTATGATTAAAAGGAGAGAGTCACCATGGGAACACCGTCTTTTACATACGCCTTGACGAATCCCCTGTCCGTGATCCTGAACAAATCCGCACGGGACTTCCAGCGGGCCGACCTATTAAAGGTCATCAACGAGAGGCGGATCGAACGTATCACCTTCCATTACACGGGTCTAGACGGCAAACTCAAGGAACTCAAGGTCCCCGTCGCCGACCCGGACCATGCCGAGACGATCCTGGCCGAAGGGGAGAGGGTGGATGGCTCGTCCCTTTTCAAAGGCCTGGTGGACATGGGGATGTCCGATCTCTACGTTGTCCCCGTCTACCGGACGGCCTTCTTCAATCCGTTCGACGAGGGAAGCCTGGACTTCGTTTGCCGCTACCTGACCAAGAACGGGGACCTTGCGCCCTTCGCCCCGGACAACATCCTTGCCAAGGCCTACGAGCTTTTCCGTAAGAACACCGGGCTCGAGATGAACGCCCTCGGCGAGCTGGAGTTCTATCTCCTGAGCGAGCCCGGGCCGAAGATCTTTTCTGCCCAGCAGCAGCGCGGCTATCACTCTTCAGCGCCTTATTTCAAGAGCGGCCCGGTCCTCAACGAGATCGTCCGCCATATCACCCGGACGACCGGCGCCGTGAAGTATGCCCACGGCGAGGGGGGCTTCGTGGAGAGCGTACACAGCGACCTCGAAGAGATCAAGGGGAAACGGGCCGAACAGCTCGAGGTGGAATATCTCCCCCGGCCGGTCGACGAGATGGGCGATGACCTGGTCATCGGTCGCTGGCTTATCCGGAACATCGCCTACAGGCGTGGTTCGGTGGCCACGTTCACGCCCAAAATCGAGGAGGGTGTCGCCGGAAACGGGCTCCACTTCCACCTGGAGCTCCTCAAGGACGGGCGAAACGCGATGACCGGGCCCGACGGGAAGCTCTCCGAGTCGGCCCGTCGGCTGGCCGGGGGTTTGTGCGAGTACGCGGACTCCCTGACGGCCTTCGGCAACACCGTATCTTCGGCCTATTTAAGGCTCGTCCCCAACCAGGAGGCGCCCACGAACATCTGTTGGAGCGATCTCAACCGGAGCGCCATGGTCCGGGTCCCGCTCAGCTGGTCAACCGTCCATCACCTCGCCAAACGTGTCAATCCCCGGGAAAAGGCGGACTTCGCGGAGGCCCCGGACCGCCAGACCATCGAACTCCGGAGCCCGGACGGCAGCGCCATCATCCACCTCATCTTGGCGGGCATCGTCATGGCCGCGGACTGGTCCTTGAAAGAGAACGTTTCCTTGTTCAAGGAAGGAGGGCCGCTGGATCTTGCGGAGCGGTTCTACGTCAAGGGGAACATCTTCAAGGACAATGCCTTGCGCGATAAGCTGCCCGTGCTTCCCGCGAGCTGTGTCGAGTCGAGCCGAATCCTCCTCAGGAAGCGCGACCTCTATGAACGGGACGGCGTATTCCCGCCGAGCGTCATCGACTACGTCGCCCGGCTCCTGGAAAAGGAGGACGACGAGTTCATGAACCGGACGCTCGCCGACCTGCCCGCCGACGATCGCCTCCACGAGATCCGTAAGATCATGCACAAGGACCTTCACCGGCATTGACCTGGCCATGGGCAACGAGACGATGACGCCGCGGGAAAGATGGGAGGCCGTGTTCCGGAGGCGGAAACCGGACCGCGTCCCCATGGATTACTGGGCCACGGACGAGGCCACGGCCCGGATCATGAAGCACC
>Ga0315284_10010958_pt1 | contig 12916 bp, 8 predicted proteins | sample YL17G09_16_MG_FD_203696 | JGI IMG/M metagenome (GOLD analysis project Ga0315284, IMG submission 203696) | Sediment microbial communities from Yellowstone Lake, YNP, Wyoming, USA - YL17G09_16 | ecosystem: Environmental > Aquatic > Freshwater > Lake > Sediment | place: USA: Wyoming | collected... | reverse complement strand
TCTTTTACTTTTTCAAGCACAGAAATAAACGGATTCCTTTGGTTCCAAATATCTTTCTTCAGATTCTCATCGACCATTATTTTTTTACTTCGCAAACTCAATCCGCCATCCATCCCCCCATCCATATTCCCATCCCATTCGAAGTATCCGCCCGCCATATCCATATCCGCATCGCTCAAACCATCCATATCAAAATGAACATTGCTCGTCGTATCGATATTACAACTCGCATCATCCGGCCCCGGTTCCATGTTATACATTGAGCCCGCAAAATTATATGCCGCGGCTCTAATTATATGGCTACTCACGTATCGAACATCGTATACGGCGGGATAGACGGAACTATAACTACTTTCGCCGTTATGGCCGGATCTATCGGTATGGGCCTGCCGACAACCACGACCGTTATACTCGCTCTGTCTAACGTATTTGCGGACGGGTTCTCTATGGGTGTCTCGGCCTACGAATCTGTTATATCAGCCGCACCGTACGCTAGCATAATCGAAACGCCTCTCATCAAAGCAGCTGTGACTTTTTTGGCTTTCATTATAATCGGCTCGATCCCGCCTCTGCTGTACTACGCGTACTCCGATGCGGAACTAAAGCTGCATATCACGATCGGCATAACTATTTTGCTGCTGTTCTTGATCGGCGTGCTGAAGGGCTATATGGAAGATGGTGCCGATATGAATACTATGCTAGGGCGCGGTACACAGACGGCTGTACTAGGCTCGATAGCCGGCGCCATAGCTTATGTTGTGACGATCTACATGTCCGGCATGCTGATAAAAAAATAACATAACTCTAGTCATGACTCTCGTCTAGCACGATTTTATACGATCGGTCAAATACATCTTGTGTCACGCCGTAGATCTCGATTTGGTCGCAGATCTCTCGCCGAATCAGGTAATCGCCCGGATTCAGGTACTGCATCTCGTTCCACGGCGCTTTGAATTTGATGTTGTACAGCACTTCGATGGCTTTGACTTTGAACGGCTTCGATGTGTAGTTCGGTATCAGCCCGCGGTATTCGGCCTTATGCATCTCGTCGAAATATTCTACATCATACGTCTCAAAAAACATTTCGCGCATCAGTTTGTACCGTTCAGAGTGCTGCGCATCTGGATCCCGTTCATTATCCAAATCGTACAGCTCATGGATCAACGCGCCGAACATCTGATACGAATCACCGCTCTCTGTTACGACGTCGTACATCTGTTTGTTTTTGTGTTGGCGTACGGCTATTTTGTTTTGTTTAATTGCGTCGATGCAAATCGTATTCACTCCATCGTCGAAAAATATCCGCCGCAGCTCGTTCGGTGTGTAATAGATGTAGTTGTCGATATCCACCCCGTTGACTAGAATCGTTTTGTCTGATGTGTCAGAATCTGTGTCTGTATTTGTGTCCGATTTGACTAACGGGCTCGGTGTTACTGGCTCAACAGTATGCGATGTACTGATGGTCTTCGGCACTTCATCCGGATTCAGATTACGGTACTCTGGAAATGTGTACCGCATCGGATAGTAATCGTTATAGTCGATCGCCTTCGAAAAGTACACAGCAGAACAGACGACGGGATTGGATCGGGCTAGATTGGGCGTAATTAGCCTGGCCGTACGTAGAGCCGGTTTGGCTTGACTGACTTGTCTGGCTTGGCTAATGGCTCTGGTTAATCGTAAAGCGCGGAACATGTGTATGTGTTTGACTAATGCTGTAGACCGTTGTACAGCATAGAAAAATAATTTTTCAATTTTAATTAATGAACCCGATCTTCATGGTAGACAGCAGGTTCTCGATACGCAGCCACGCCTTATCATGAGTATCGACCTGGCTAAAGCGCTCCGATATGTCTGTACCCGCTAAGTCTAGCAGCTTTTGTGCGCCACCCGGATGTTTTGATACGAAATTCGTCACGTCGTACACATTTTTGTCTAATACGACCCACGCGCTAATGGCCGTACAGTGTGATGCGACGTCGGGCATGGTATACGCCGTGTTAGAGCTGTTGGGTTGTACTTGTACAGAGCTGGTGGGCTGTACAGATTGCGACTGCACAGATTGTGGTTGTACAGTTTGCATAAGCGTGAACGGTGCGCGGTGCTGATGTGCTGTATGGTGTAGCGCGTGGGGGCTTTAGGCGGGTTGTGTGGGAGTGATATATGGGTGTGGAAAAATTGATGTGTATTCGGTTTGGTGTGGTAGGGAGGGTGGTGTGGGTTATACAACCCCAAAATATGAATAGCGCTAAGTCAAAAGCACCTGGTGCGAAGTCGCGTAGAAACCGGAAATCCCGGAAGTCGAAGAAGCCAGTTGTGGCAGCGATCGTGAAAGAGCCAGAAGTACGGAATGTGGTGGAAGAACCAAAACCCAAAGTACTGAATGTACTGTTCGTTGGTACGAGCCCGGAGATGTATTATCACACCCATCACATATACTTCGCCGATCATTTCGACATACTTGATCAGTTACAGAGCAAGTTTTCGAAAACACGTTCAGCAAAGGAGATCCGGAAGCTGTACAAAATTATAACAGGTGCCGTTAAGCGGCGTGACGAACAAGAAAAGCCACTCGATTTGTATCTCGGAGACATCAACGAAAACGATGATATCCGTCAGCTCTTTGTCAGCAAATACAAAAAAATCCATGATTTAGATTCGGATCGCGAAACGATATGCGACATCCTCAAAAGACTGTATCCAAATACGAACGTCAAATACTCAACATGCGACATGTGGCAAATCGGCTCACACAAGGATCCAGTTATCGCAGAAGGGATTGTCAGAAACGACAAAATCGCATTCAACAAATCGGGCGTCCGGATGAAGTTCATCGATCATCACAACACAAAGTTCCAACGCCATATTCAAAATACAAAATTGGAAATGGCATACGACATTGTGTGGTTTTTTAACTGCACCCATCCTCACTATGTAATCGATAAAAATAACTTATATATCGATATGTTCAAATGCGTCCTAAAGGATGATGGTCTGGTTATACACTCGGATATTGGCAACACATATTTTAGAAAAAAAGATATATTTCGGTCAGAGCTTATGGGTTTCATGGACAGGTACGATCAAATATCGCACTTTGAGATTAAAAGGAATGGAGAAATAGCAGACAAAGTGAATCGCGATACGATACAATTTTTGTTGGACGAACTCATTGAGATCGAACCGGGCGTATACAAATTCAAGTAAAGTTTCACTATGGCGTACATCATAATCAAAACAATCAAAAATCATACAACTCTTCGTCATTAGCAAGAAGTAGATCGACAATTTCATCATTACTGTTGCCCCTGGCTTCGTCTATTGCATATCCTTGCTTTCCGTTTTTTGGATTTACGCGCTTATCCTTGAGTAGCCTCCTGACTACATCGATGTGATCATTTTTGCACGATTGTCTTAACGCATACTCATCGTTCGCAGATGGATTGACATCATCGTATTTCAACAACAGTTCAACAATATCGATATGGCCGTACTTGCTCGCATACCCGATTCCGTAATTATCATCGAACGATGGTTTGACCTTTCCAGACTCGATTAGTTTTTTGATTATATAATAATGCCCGCCGGTACACGCTATTTGAGCGAAAAATATCGTCAGGAAATTATCGTATTCCGTTATTCTGAATCGCTCATCGTCTAAGATCAGATCGACTATATCGAAATGCAAATTTTCGGACGCATCAAACATTGGACACGTTTCGTCGGGGTGGATGACATCGAATATATTGTAACATCCGAGCATGTTTTTTACAATATCAGTGTATCCTTTTTGGCATGCTATGCGAAATGCATCCCCTTCCATGAAAGTTGGATCGGCATCGATGTTTAATAACCATTGTGCAACTTTTAGAGAATCGCATTCTAGCGCGTCAATTAGATATATATTGGAACATTCGTATGTTTCAAATTCTAACATATATCCGTTGTCGAGCTTTTCCAAAACGTATTCCAGAATCGCCGGCATATCGTTGTGGATGCTGATCTTGATTAGTTTTATTTGGTGCTCTTCACCGATCTCATCCCAGTTTTCTTCAATTATTTGGAGAGCCCTGGTTTCATCACTAATCTCTATGCGATGCAAAATATCATCGTATGCACGCGATGATGAACTCATACGTTTGTTGGTTGTTGGATATGCTTTTCATTATACGCTTCGTACCGATTGTCTTAAATTTTCATCTTTTTCGCAGCCTGTAAAAATTGAAAAATAAAGCACATACTCACTGAAGTACGAAGCCGTAGTACACATTTATCAGTATGCCACCGGTTCCAGTATGGGTATCCAGCCGTTACAATAAGAACAAGAACAAACATCGCGCGGCTTGGAGCATAAGTTTAACAGATTTTGAGCAGGTCGTTCGGAAAGGCTGTTTCTTTTGTTCGAAGGCCTTCAACGAAATAGACAGGGTTGTTAAAGCACGACATATGAACGGATCAGACTACAACATGCACAACACGATCGTATTGTGCGGTGTGTGTGACCCGCTAGTTAATAAAAACAATATAGTGCCTCTAGCCAAACAGATTACGCATATCGGATCGAAATTGGATAGTACGCTGCCAAAGGTAGAGTATCCGGACGCCTTTATCAAAAGCACATCCCAGAGTACGTACGACGGATATATAAAAAAAGAGCTGAGATGCTTTGTGTCGCCGGAAGAGTACGCCAAAATGATCCATCTCAACTGCACGTTCTGCGACAGGCCAGACACGACGGCAAACCGAAACAACATAACGATCAAAAAGGACTATTCGATCAACTCACAGAACAACAGCCATATCACCATATGCGCCCCGTGTCTTACGCTGTACAAGAAGTTCAAAACGCATACAGAGTTTGTGACACACATCAAACTATGTGCGCGAGAGTTGGGGCCCAAAATCGTATCGTATTTTTCAAATAAGATGTTTGTCAAAAATCCGTCTCTGTACATCAACCATTCGTCTTACGCAAATAGTCGGATGTCTTATGCCGATGCAGGGATCCGGATAGACGGACTAGTATTAGGGGAGTGGGACGCCAAGTTCAGCGCGAAAAATGCAGAGCCTCTGATCGATCTGAAGAGTGAATTCTACAATGATGCTGTTCGATACAAAAGCGAAACATCTATCGTGACCCGCGGATCTAACTTCATCGATTCGCTATGTCTGACACCGTACAAACTGACAAAGGCCAAGACTTTCGACAAAGCATTCAGCCTTAGTACAATTGGTGTGCCGTGTAACATAGACCAGATCATACGGAGCAGAATGTATCCCGGTTTTGTAGAAGCCGATTCGAGCGTATATGTCGGTGTGCCGTGCCTGAATACGAAGATGCGGGTTGTGATGGATTACGATACGTCTGTAAAGCGGATCCGGTTCTACTGTAACTACGAATCGATCACATTCTGCCAGTGCAATAATGAATGCGATCAGTGTAAGCGTACTATACGGCAGGCGATGATCAATGAAAAGAGGCTAGCGGTACAGCTGAAAATAGATATCGGACCGAACAACCAAGGAATCGAATTTATAAAAAACACAAAAACAGTGTACGGCATCACCGCAGCGAGTCTCAACCTCAAGAAGAATGATGGTGAGACGGATGAAGAATTCCGGAAACGGAGAAAGAGTGAGGCAGATAAAAAGCTCCGTGACTTAAAATACAGCGGGCCTGAAAGAGAGCGCAACCTGAAGATTAAAAATGAAAATCAGAAAAGACTGCGCCGGGCCGCCGGTATGAAAGCTCGCAAAGCTGTAGGTGATGACCCTGAAGTCCATCAGCAGGCGTACAAACAAAGGCAGGCTGAAAAGCATGGCGCTGAGGGTGTTAGGGTGCTGAATAGGCTGTACAAAAAAATAGCTAGAGCCAAACAAAGACCAAACTTTCCCGCACATATTCTGAGGAAGCTAGAGGCCGATTATGCAAAGCTGAAGAACAGCTGATGCATGATCGTTTTGTTTATAAAATTACACCAAAAATAATCAAACACAGCGCTCATACGTGTCTCTCTGCTCGTACTGCTTTTTCAGGAACAGTATGCAATCGTGACATAAGCATGTACGCCCATTGTCATCGTACTCAGCTTTGTTCGTATGGTCATAACCGTGGTTCACCAAAGCGATTTGAATCGATACGACTCTATCTGTCTTGGTCCGTTCGTCGTATGTGTATTCGAGCTGGATCTGCATCTTGTCCGTTAGCATCTTTTGGTACGCATCGACAAAGATGTTTGATTTCCCCGTAACTTTTAGAGGCGTGTCCAAGATCGACGTATCGTTTAGTGTGAATACCGTATCCGTCTGAGACACCCCGAGGTTGAACACGATATTCTCAGTATCGATGGTCAGGGTTTCAGACTTGCTGATCTTGGTTTTACTGTAATCGCGGTGCGTCATGTACAGTATGACTTGTCCGATATCATAGTTGTCATCCATCGGCTTAGTGTATATTTTCCATATACCCTGTCTCACATCCTTGATGCTCTGCCCGATTTTGTCAAACTTCCGCACATCTATATGAGACTGCGATGTCAGGTGTAGCGCGTTCTTTTTGATGTTGATACTTATCTCTTTGGCGATAGATCTTTTGTTCGTGATGTAAGACATCCGCCGTTTGATTAGCTTACCGACGTACTGTACGTTGTCCTTGCTGCTCATATCGTACTTCGCGTTGTAGCGCACCATCATCTCGTTCCGCTTCACAATGAGTTTGGAACGCCTGCTTTTTACAGCGTACTTTTGGCGCTCACTCATCGCTTCTTTCTTCGGAGCGCCGGCGTCATTTTTCCTGAATACGACAGTTTTTATCTTTTTCGCATTCACATTCACATCCACATCCACATTCATGCCCTCTTCCACAAGCATCCTCGCAATTTTGGTCAAATCCATCTCATGCGAATGTGTGAGCCATGCGTTTATAATTTGGCGCTCGGTATTCTCTTTCGCGTCGCGCTGTTCGTCTGTGACCTTTAAAGCAGCGGCTCTAGCTTTTTTCGCCCGCTCATAACCGCTCTTGTCAACGTAATACGTGTCGTAGTCGTACGAGACCATAATCTTGTTCCGTTCGACAAGATCTTTGATTCTGGGGATGACGTGATTCGCGTACCATGTTTCTGATATAGTCTGAACACTCTGTACATCTGGTTCGAGTTTGTCCGCCTTTCCGCAGAGGAATTCCAAACTATTACCGCCAAAGGTTCCGAAGTAGATGCCCCGCTTGATGCCGTGGTGTGTCGCATCCAGTATGCCGTACTCTGCGCAAAACTTCTGTATGTTAGAAGTCCTGCTTGTTGAGAGCCAGAACTTGCGATGCTGCATGATCTTTTTCATCTCTTGGTACACTTTGTTCGGAACCTTTGTGTTGTCGATTCCTATGCCCTTGGTGTATCCGCACAGCTTGAAGTTATCCAAGCCGGCGTATTGAACGCTATCGCCGTGTAACGAGTACGTCATCAACCCGCCTAGAATGATGTTTTTCTTGGCCATGTAGTTCTTCACCTCATTTGAGAACATGAGCATCGTCAACAACTTCCCTCCGCAGAAATTAAAGCTGAACGGCGGGATGGCGACACACGTACTGATGTTATACACGTTTGCGTTTTTGCATATATCTCTGTACGGCGTATTGGATGCCCAGTGCGGTCTAGTGGCGCGTAGACTTGTAATTCCGACGTACTTCTTCGTAAATGCGTCTCTGATTAAGATCTTCGTATCCAAGCCATTGACGTCCGACGGGTAGTGTGAGCTGATCGCAAATCTGTAAAACATCCATATGTCTGTCTGCTCATCTGTCTCACAGAACTCTAGCTCCGGCTCGAAGTGCGTAATGTTGGAACCCTTCCATATCTGCTCGATGTAGTCCCGGCTCGGGCGTTTGAATTTATGCAAATCCATACGGTACTTGTTATCCTTCCCGTCGTACTCGAAGATCTTGGTCAGCTGCTCTGAAACGTACTCAAGCTTCGTCTGCTTCTTGGGCTTCTTGAGTTTTGACGCGTATTCTTCATCTGTGAGGCTCTCATTGTGTAGCAATACTTCCAGAATGTGGTTATAGAACGCATCTATTGTGAGATCCAGTTTCATGACGTTACAGATTTTGCAGCACGCCACCAGCTTGTTGGACTTTATGTACCCGATGTTCGGATTCACACGGTCTATACCGATCTGCTCCATATCGTTCGTACTGTCACAGTAGTAGCACCTCTTCGATACGATCCTCGTAATATCTTCTTCCGTCAGCTCTGTTTTCCGCTTATGTTTCCGGCAGTCGCTCCTATGCTGTCCGTGCGTAACTGCGCGTCGCGGAACTGTCCATTCGTTCTCACTGCCAAAATTGTCGTATATGTTCTGACAGTACTGTATGAAATCATCGGCTTTGTGAGCGCGTTTCATTATGTTACACGTATGGCAACAGGTCACGATATTGTTTATAGTGTAGTGCTTTGTGTTGTCGAATCTATCGAAAGACATAACACTGTACACCACGCCGTCGCGATTTGTTTGTGTTTCATAATACCCGCAGTAGTGACATGGCTCTACAAGCTTGATCAAAGCTACATCGTGAGGGATATCGAAATGGATCTCTCTTTTTCTCGCGGATCTCATGATTTCGTTTAGTCTCAACTCATTCGTTTGAGTGTTCTTCCTCTCTCTGTTACGGTCGTAATCTGCCTGTCCGCCCCGACATGTGGCGCAATTGACACTCTGCACACCATTCTTGAGGATGAACTCGGCTTGCGGCTGTGGCATGCCGCAAATGGCGCACTCATATATACCGTTGACCATATTGGCACGTATTGTATTTTTGAGCTTTTCACGATCCTCTTTTTCTGCGGCGCGCGCCTCGGCAAGACATTCCTCGCAAGCTTTTTTATCGTACGACAAGGGGAGTAGTGTTTGGCATACATGATTACCATCCTGGCATATTTTCATCCCTATCGCTGCGGCCTTTTCACGCGCCGCATCGACGCGATGTTTGCCACAATAGTCGTTGTCATCTTGCGCCTTGCATGGGCATCCCTCTTTTTTGCATATCTTATGCTCCTTGTTCCGCTCTTTCTCTCTCATTTTTTCAGCGTTAAAACGGCAGCGGGATTCGCATGTTTTATACTCCCCGGGGATATCTTCTGCACAAACCATCCTCTTACATGATGGGCATTTTTTCAGATTATTCATCTGATCCTCTGTGTAGGTATTCAAATGTCCGTGATTTCTGTTACAGTACTTTTTATCGCCATCCTTTGTCAATAAACAGAACTCCCCAGAGTTGTTGTTTTGCAAAGCACTGCACAGTGTACCTGCGTATTTTTTATAGCACTCATCGCACATGTTTCGTGATTTCAAATACCGCCATCTCGGTCTGGGACATTTTGTGCACTTCCGCTGATTGGCAAACTCATCTTCAGTGTAGTTCTCCATATCAGAATGGGATTTCGCACAGCATTTCTTTCCGCTTTCCACCGCATATCTGCAAGAGGAGCCATCATTAGCAAGACCACGACAAGTCTGCATCGCTTGTCTCTTTTCTTTGTTGTAATCTTTCGACATACTTGGGATATAGTATAATGTTCGATATATCTTTACGTCTTATATTATATTGATCAAATTTTCCCCAAAAATTACCTACATCTGTGATTATTTGGGGAAAATCGCGGAAGAATTATGTTCAAAAATCATAAAATTTGATAGTTATTGTCGTGATAACTATCAATATTCAATCAAAACAGATCAAAATAAAGCAAAACCATGTATATCTTCCATAGAAAATACAGAATTTTGTAATAGCTGGGGCGCTAGTTGCTGTACGCAAGTCCCGCCATGCCGCTCATACAACGGAGGATATTGTAGTTCCATGCAAAGATGTACAAAATCGAATCACGGGCGATATCCAGCTTAAGCCTATCGTTAGCGCGCAGGCTATCGGCGAAGGTCAAGTTCAGGATGGTCGAGTCGATACGGGACAAGTTGGTCGTACCACCCGGCTGGTGCTTCTCCGGGGCGATGGCGAACGAGTAAACGTTGATACCATCGGCCGGGGTGCGGGTGTGGTGGTTGTACGGCTGGTAGTAGTTGAAGTACGAACCCTCCTGCACGTCAAAGCGATCGTGACCGTTCAGCTGGATGTTACCAGAAGCGACTGGGTTACCGCGGCCATCGAGGCGCAGACCGTAGTTGCTGAACTGGGTTACGCTGACATCCTTGTGCACAGTGTAGCTAGCGGAATCGCGAGAGCGGTTATCGATAGTGAAATCCTCAACAGGCACAGACAGATCGGTCAGGCTCAGCTTGTGGTTGCACTCAACAGCCTCGATGGCGATCGAGTCAAGCGCACCATCAGAGTGCGACACAACGACGTGGGCGCTCTGGATCATATCAGACAGCTCGACACCGTTGTTGTTACCGAACAGGGAGAAGTCCAGAGATGAGAACAGAGTATCGTAAGCATAGACGCGGATGTTGGTCTCGTTGATGACGTCGATAGACTCGCAGTCAGCCAGGCCAGTAACGTTGTTGTTACGGAGCTCAACAGTGATGCGCTGACCATCGTTGAAGCCAGGGTTGTTGATCTTCGAGCACAAATGCACAGACTGTCCATTGATCGAGCCGGCGTTAGCGGTCAGACCAGACGGGTTGATGAAAATGCAGCCCTCAGCCAAGTTCTGGCAAGCATAGTCAACGGCATCCGACAGCCACTTGCTGTCATCGTTAGTGTAGCACAAGAAAGTACCACGGCCGCCCGAGAAAGAGCTGCTGTGTCCGGCACCAGAGAAAGCTCCGACCTTCATGGCCCAAATCAGCTCCTTGGTGGGGTGGTTGAAGTTCAGCCTGTACTTCTGGTTAGACGATGCGGAATTAGAGTTAATCTGCACAGTCTCCTCGTCGTCCTGAACCTGCTCGATCAGGTACTCGTGGCCAAGCTGAGCGTACTTGCGGCGCTCACCAGACTCCAGGTAGACGTAGTCAACCAGGATACCGGCCTCGACGAAGTTCAAGTTCGACAGATTGGGGGCAGAAGAGCCGGTCCAGACGAACAGAGATGAGGTCTCAGCCAGATCGATCTCAATGCGGACCTGATGGTACTGCAGCGCGATCAGAGGCAGAGCCAGACCGTAGTTACGGTTGAACCAGAACTGCATCGGGATGTACAGAGTGTACTGAGGCAGCAGCAGCTCGCTAGTTCCATTGAACAGGCTCTTTCCGGTCAGGGTCGTCATCTCAGCGACGTCACCGATCAACTCACGGTAACCGCGCTCCGAAGAGGTGGTGTGCGTAAGCTCCCAGAGGATATCGAGCCAAGTACCGATGTGCTCATCGATAGTCATGCCTCCGATCTTGACCTCGAGACGCTTAATCAAAGCGTGGCCAAGGCGGCGGACCCAGGCGATCTTCTCAGTTCCGGTTCCAAGAACATCGGAAGTGATGACCGGCGTCACAACGCGCAGAGCGGCCTTGGTCGCAAGATCACCCTGACGGAGGATCTCAACCGAGTAGCGGCCACCGGGGCGCGCCGAATCGATGGGCAGCTCAATAGCCTCCATCGCAAAGTTGGTGTATCGTCGGTAGATCACCTTGAAGTAAGTAATTTGAGGGTTACCCGTCAGATAGACATCCTGGGCACCGTTCGCAACAAGACTTATAATTCCGCCTCCCATTTAGAGTTATACTAATCCCGGGGAAAATTTTATTTATAGTTTATTTTTTTCTACGCCATCCTCGCATCATTATATATAGCGCGCTCGCCCTATACACCGATCAGCCCGTCTACAGCCCCGATAAACCCCGCCCATCTTCTGATGCTGTGTCACTTTTTGGTTTTGTTGTGATTTTTCTTCGGATCCGTACACCCCTCAACGAAACGCGAATATCAACGCAACAACCAAACGCAGATATCAACACAAGCACTGCTATAAGATGAACTATTATAGATCACAGATCGCACCGATACGTCTTATACTTTGATACGCAAATCCTATGCGAACCATCATAAAATTATGCCAAAACCCTATAAGAATTATGCCGTTCATTATAAAAGCCCTAAGGATCTAGCGCGACTGTACATCACAAACATATAGCCGATGACGGAATACGCAAGCTATAAGACGAAGCCCGACAAACACAAATACCGTCGGCGCAACAAATCGCTAGATGAAGTTCATAACGATCACATCAAACAGTTCGAACAGAACCAAAAAAGGATCCCATATCTTGAGAAAAAGATAAGAGACATGGAAGACGCGATGGCAGAGCTAGTGAAATCCGGTGTCAATAATCTAGACGGTGATGCTACGCGGAAACGCTTAAATCTGCGCGATCGGATCAGAGAATGCAAACGGGAAGTCGAGTCGTACCAGTCTTACGAAAAAGATCTAGAGTACTTCAGCATCGCAGGTGATGTGCTGTTCGAGTACTACGATGAGACTAGCGGCGCGTTCTACAACAACAAGTACGATGCGAATACGGATAATAATGCCCCACAACCCATCACAGACACCACGACCAAGATACAGATCAGTAGCGCTCTACAAAAACTCAACACAGACAATCGGCGGCTCAAAAAGAAACAACCCAAAAAGAAAGCGCCGATCGCTATGAACCGGACGCAAAACGGCGGTATTATGGGAATGCTGTTCGGCGATTCGAAGATCAAGAAACTAGCAGATCAGCATAATGCTCAACCAAACAGTTCTGCTCAACCAGACAGTTCTGCTCAGCCTCATAGCACTACAAGTGCGAGCACAGGCCCCGGCCCTACAGGCGCTGTACAAATCAAATGCCGTGCGACGCTAGAGGATCAGTATCTGACGATAGTAGACAAGGACTATTCGAAGGGCGGTAAGAAGATCCCGATCACTAGATGCCCGAGCTGTAGTACGGAGAGGCTGGTCATACACTCTGAGTCTCTGCTAGTGTGCCC
>Ga0315284_10010957_pt1 | contig 12916 bp, 7 predicted proteins | sample YL17G09_16_MG_FD_203696 | JGI IMG/M metagenome (GOLD analysis project Ga0315284, IMG submission 203696) | Sediment microbial communities from Yellowstone Lake, YNP, Wyoming, USA - YL17G09_16 | ecosystem: Environmental > Aquatic > Freshwater > Lake > Sediment | place: USA: Wyoming | collected... | reverse complement strand
GACTGGATTTCTCCTCAAAACGATGGGGTCTCGGGCGATTACCAGAATAACCCGCCCGTCGCCGATGGACGCAAAGTGATCCTTAGTGACACAGATCATCTCTGGGGCGTGGGCGGCGATCAGGTTTGGGTCTGGAAGAGTTTCACTCGCGGCCACAATCCGATCTACATGGACCCTATGCGCAAGCAGGATTGGGTGTGTAGCAGCGAAGCCGAGATGCAAGGTACCCGCAAGGCGATGGGACAGACTCGCAGGATTGCCGAACGGGTGAATTTGGCGGCCATGGTGCCCCAGGGCAACCTGGCTTCCAGTGGCTACTGCCTGGCCGAGCCGGGAAAGGAGTACCTGGTTTACCTGCCCGAGGGCGGCGAAGTGACGGTGGACCTCACGGCGGCAACGGAGCAGTTGAATATCGAGTGGGTACATCCAGTCGAAGGGACGGACGCCAGCGCAGAATCTGTCGCAGGTGGAGGCAAGCGGGTGCTCAAGGCCCCGTTCACCGGTGAAGCGGTCGTTCATCTCTGGACATCCGTGAGGACGAAACCCACACAGGCGATAGAAAGGGACAAACAGTGAGTACAAACGATGCTTTGTGGATGGTGCTGTTTGCAGTGATGATCTTGGTAGTAGGTCAGGGCCTCGCCGCAGAGCCCTGGTCCGCTATCGAGCAGCCGGAGCTGAAGGACGCCCTCGAACGTGCGCCGGTCTTGCAGATAGAGTCGCTGGGCGAGCCGGCGCGCGGGGTGAACGTCTGGGAGCGCTGGCTGGTGCCGAACACCGATGGACAGACGTGGGACGTCCTTCAGGTGTACTTCAAGGAGTACTACGGGCCAACGTGGCTCTACGCTATCGACCTGGGCACAGGCCAGGTGAAGAAGCAGCGTCTGGCGGATGGCCACCAGTTCTACCTGTCGGGCAGGGCGCTTGGATTCGACGGCAAGTACTACATCGCCACCCCGTCGAGACGCACGTGGAGCATGAACCTGTTCGTGTACGACCCGGCCACAAACACGCTGGAGGCGCGGGGCGAGATCGTTCCGGGACTTGGCGGCGAGGTTCGCCCGCTCGTGACGGGGCCTGATGGGCGGATCTACGGCACGGGAACCCGGGACAACAGAGTCGGCCTGTATATTTACGATCCGAAGCTGGGCAAGGTGGTGAAGGATTTCGGCGCGATGGGACCCAGCCATCCCAATGGCGCCTGGAGCCGCTACGTGATGGGCGTGGATGACACGCATGCGTATATCGCCAGCGGGATGATCCCCGCCTGGTATCTCGTGGCCGTAAATCTTGCGACCGGCGAAGAGAACGTGCTGCTGGAGTCGCCGACCGAACGCGTGATGGACATCATTGAGCGTTTCCCAGGCGCCTTCGCCCGTGTCCCCCAAGGTGGCGGAGTGCCGGACAAAGAGTACTGGCTCTATCATGGCCAGGCCATCCCCAAGACCAACGACACTCCGCCGTGGCCCAAGCAGGCTTCGCCCTGGGACAAAGCAGCGCCGAAGCCGCAAGTATACTTTGACCAAATCGATCCAGATGCTGACGGCAACGCGACGCTCTGGTATCGTTCGGCGCAAGACGCGGCCTGGAAATCGGTCCGGCTGGAGGGTGTCGAGTCGTACCCGCATCGCATCAATCCCATGTCCATCTTGCCCGACGGCCGGTTATATGGCACGGGTGACGATTATGCCGGCGTGTTCGTGTTCGATCCCCGGACCGACCAGACCGCCATTCTCGGCCCGCGCCCCGGGCTGGCGCCCTACACACAGATCGTTTGCGGTGACAAACTCTATTCCAGTGGCTATTCCGGCGGCCATCTCTTTATCTACGACCCCGCGCGGCCCTGGACGCTGAGCAAGGGCGGACCTCCCGGCTATCCGGCACCCGACCAGGCGGATGCGAGAAGCAACGCCCGGTACCTGGGGGATTTTGACAAGACCACCCGCGTGGGGCTCATGCACAGTTCCGCGCTCGGCGCCGATGGCAGGATCTATTTCGGCGGGTTTGGATTGCGTCACTACACTGGCGGCGGTTTAGGTTGGTATGACCCGAAGACCGAGAAGATGGATGGCTTCTGGAAACCACTGAGCGCCTATATGGTGCATTGGATTACCCCAGCGATGGGTGGACACCTGATCGTAATATCCACCTCCACGGCGGCGGACGAACTGAATGGCAGTCGCTGGTCCAAAGATGCCAAATTGTTCGTGTACGAAGTGAGCGAACAGAAGATTATGCTTGAGATCGTGCCGATGGCGAAAGGACGGACGACCGGACTCATCACCGAGGTTACCCCCGGGCGATTGCTCGGATTGACCTCGAACCCCGAGCAGTCCGGCCACAGTATACTCTATGGGGTGGACGTAACCACAGGTGAAATTCTATTCACCAAAGATCTTCCATCGCCCATCTCGGTCGACGATTATTGGCCCCACTGGATTGATCCTTCGTATGAGTACAATGCCTTCGCTCGCGGCCCTGATGGTTTCGTGTGGACCTACCTGAGGAACGTGCTGGTGCGCATCGATCCAAAGGATGCGAGCGTGCACGTTGTTGGCAAGATCGATCCGGTTGGCTGGCCAACATTCGTCGGCAACGATGTTTACTTCTCCGGACCCGAGCAATTGCGGCGGATTCGCAACATCGCCCAGACTCCGTAGCTGGATACGGCGCGAATCAAGCCCAGAATAAGCTTTCAACTCTTGATGGGAGAAAGATATGTTAAAACATCAGATCCTCGTTTTCGGGTTAGATGCCCCCAGGACGCCCCCATTTTTACGAGTTGGAAAACGCTACAATTTTCAGGTGACATCGTGTCTCCAAATTGTCACTATAGACGTTCATTTTGCCCAAAACGAGCCCGAATAAATGTCATTTTTTTGTCAAAAACCAAATATGTCTCGACAATTTTATACCAATAACGGATTCAATGGACTCTTTCGACCTCTCGCTGGTTTGACAGAGCTATGATGACGATTTGTTGGCGGCAATCCTATTGCCTTGTTTAGTCACGAGGACTTTCTCAATCGTGATTAATCCCCACTCATCAGCAGTGGTTTCCCGGAAGGGGCTCGCGAACCCTCAACCTTCGGATCGACAGTCCACCCCGTACCCCCGTCATTTACGCTTAAAGCCATTTCCTGGACGTTATCGAGGTTTTGCTTTCCGCTGCCGTACGTATCGTTCCGCGCATGTGCGCCTTCAAAACAAGATTCCAACAAGATTTCCTCGCCCGTCCCGGTCTTAATCGCCAACTGTGCCTCCCTGCTCGGCTGGGTCAGATCCGGCAAGGCCTCTATTGCGGCCATGTGCTGGTCCTCAAGGGTCTTTGTGTAGCGTTTGCCGGACACCCGTGTAGCGCTTTCCATACATCACGGCAGAGCACCCGACGATTACGACTAAAAACGCTGGTAGGTACAGGATTGAAAAGGCCGGGGATTGTGCTTTTTCTGCTTGAATGATATAATCTGTTAAATGAAAATCCTGTATTTGAATGGAAAGAGCTATGTTAAAGAAACGCATGTACTTCTCAAATGGAATCTTGAAGACAGTTGCTGTAATTCTGACCAGCGGGATTTGGCTGAACTCCGCGGCAGCCGAAGATCATAACTCCGCCACGGATTGGATCAAAGATGCGCAGTTTGGACTGTTCATGCATTTCTTGCCTGGCGATGCTCAGGGGCTGGCGCGGGTGAAAGACTTCGATGTGGATGCGCTGGCCGGTCAGCTGGAGGCGGTCGGCGCGAAGTATCTTGTACTGACTCTGGGACAGAATTCCGGATATATGAATTCGCCCAACCAGGTGTATGATCGGATGACGGGCTACAATGCGGGCGAGCGTTGTTCACAACGGGACTTGCCGCAGGAACTTCATCGGGCTCTGAAGGCGAAGGGGATTAAGCTGATGCTGTATTTACCCTGTCAGGTTCCTAACCGCGACGTGCAGGCGCAAAAGGCGTTCGGTTTGCCGCAGGGAGCAAAGGATCAGCCGATCGACATTGCGTTTGCGAAGAAGTGGGCCGAAGTAATCCAGGAGTGGTCCGACCGTTACGGTGATAAAGTGGCGGGCTGGTGGTTCGACGGCGGGTATGAGTGGATCGGATTCAATAATGACATTGCACAAGTTTATGCTGCCGCGGCTAAGCATGGTAATCCCAAGGCAATTGTGACGTTCAATCCGGGCGTGAGGCTGATCCGCTGGACCGAAGCTGAGGATTATACCGCCGGTGAATTGAACGAGCCTTTCAGTACGATACCGACGGATCGCTGGGTCCGCGGCTCGCAGTGGCACGCCTTGACATTTCTCGGATATCACTGGTCGGCACGCGATACACGTTATCCGTCTGAGCGCTGGGCCGAGTGGATCGGCAAAGTCGTGGAAAAACAGGGTGTGGTGACACTTGACGTAGGACCGAACTGGGATCCGGATCAGGGAGCGATCGGGGCAATTTCCAAAGTGCAAATGTCGCAGCTTCGCCGGGTGCGAGCAGTGATCGATGAGGTGAATCAGCGCAAATTACGTGAATCGGCCAAGGTGAATATCTTTGTTGCGACGAACGGAAACGACGCCTGGTCGGGCCGGCTGGCCTCGCCGAATGCAAATGCCACGGATGGACCACTGGCGACTATTGCGGCGGCGCAGCAACGCGTGCGGGAACTGTGTCGGCAGCAGCCCGATCGCAAAGAGCCTGTCATCGTGGCTTTGCGCGGGGGAGTGTACTTTCTGGCGGAGCCGCTTAGTTTTGCGCCGGAGGATTCAGGAACGGAACAGGCGCCGGTGATCTACCAGGCTTACGGTAACGAACGGCCGATCCTGAGCGGGGGACGGCGTGTAGCAGGGTGGCGCATCGATGCGCAGGGTCGCTGGTGTGTAAACATGGAGGATGTCAAGGCCGGGACGTGGTCCTTTACACAACTGTTCGCCAACGATCAACGTCGGTTTCGCCCGCGCCTGCCCGAGACGGGTTACTACAGGATTGCACGTCAACTCGATCCCTCACCCAAAGCCGTGGGCAAGGGACACGACCGCTTTGGCTTCAATGCCGGTGAGATTGACAAAAACTGGGCCAACCTGCAGGACGTCGAGGTCATGGCCTTCCACCACTGGGCTGTCTCGCGCATTCCGATTGCCGAGGTGGATGATGTGCAACACGTCGTTACGGTTCAAGGTCACACGACAGGTTCAAGTGGGTGGGCCGAGTTCAAGAAGGACCACCGCTACTTTATCGAGAACGTCAAGGAGGCTCTCGGCCAGCCGGGGCAGTGGTATCTGGATCGGCCCTCCGGACGTCTAACCTATATACCTTGTGACGGTGAGACTCCGGAGAATACGACTGTCATCGTGCCGCGGCTGAGCAATCTGTTGCTGCTTCGCGGCGATGTGCAGAAACGGCGCTGGGTGGAGCATATTCAGTTTCGCGGGCTGACGTTTGCCCATGCCAACTGGACGATCACACCCGCGGGGCAGTCGTTTCCGCAGGCCGAGATCAACCTGGGCGCGGCGGTCGCGGCAATGGGGGCGCGCCATATCCTCCTGCAGGATTGCGCCGTGCGTCACGTGGGTGAGTACGCGATGGGCTTTGGGCCTGGGTGTCGTTATAACCGTGTTGCCGGTTGCGAGTTGGTGGACCTGGGCGCCGGCGGTGTCAAGATCGGAAGCGCGCTACCCGGCGGCTGGGGCAATACGCTCAGTGCGCCGGACGATGAGGAGGCGCTGGTTTCGCATCATACGGTCGAGGATTGTTTGATCGCGCACGCCGGGCGTTTGCATCCGGCGGCGATCGGTGTCTGGGTCGGGCATTCACCGTACAATGTCATCCGGCACAACGATGTCTACGATTTGTATTATTCGGCGTTTTCGTTGGGCTGGGTCTGGGGATATGGGCCCAGTCGCGCGCATCACAATGAGGTGTCATTCAACCACGCGCACCACATCGGCCAGCGGGTGCTCAGTGACATGGGCTGTATTTACACGCTCGGCATTTCGCCGGGTACGACGATCAACGATAACCATTTTCATGATGTCGTGTCGTACGATTACGGTGGCTGGGGGCTGAATACCGACGAAGGGTCCACCGGCGTGGTGATGAAGAACAACCTGGTGTATCGCTGTTCGCGCGGTGGATTCCACCAGCATTATGGCAAGGAGAACCGGATCGAGAATAATATCCTCGCTTACGGCGGCGAGCATCAAATCCAGCGGACCCGGACCGAAGAACACATATCGTTCTTCTTCGAGAGAAATATCGTCTTCTGGGACAACGACGGTCCGCTGTTGGGCTCCAACTGGAACGACAATAACTTCAAAATCGATTACAACCTGTACTGGCATGCGGGCAAATCGGTGACTTTTCCGGGTGGCCTGACTATCGAGCAATGGCGCGAAAAGCGCGGCCAGGATGTGCATTCGGTCATTGCCGATCCCGGTTTCGTCGATGCGGCCAACGACGATTTTCATCTCAAGGCCGACTCGCCGGCGCTGAAGGTAGGATTCAAGCCGTTCGATTATACGCGTGCCGGTCGCCGCAAACCGGTCGTACTGACGGCCGATCTGCCGCAGGTGCCTGCAGGTTTTCCAGGGTCCTAATCTTTAACCAATAAGGAGAACGACGATGAATAGTAGGCTGCTTTCCAGTCAGCGCATACGGATAATTCTACTGTTTGCAGGTGTGGTGTTTGGATCGTCACTCTCTTTGGGACAAGCGATCAAACCCAGACGAATCAAACGAGCGGACAGTTACTTTGGCCTTCATTTTGACTTTCACGCGGGCATGGACTGTACAGAGATCGGTAAAAACACCACACGCCGGATGATCGAGAACGTGATCGGGCAAACACAACCGGACTACATCCAGATCGATTGTAAAGGACATCCTGGTCTGTCGAGCTATCCTACCAAGGTGGGCAACCCGGCGCCGGGCTTTGTGGGCGATCCCCTGCGCCTCTGGCGGGACGTCACAGCCGAACGTGGCGTGGCGCTCTACATGCACTACTCCGGTGTCTGGGATTCCGAGGCCATTCGCCGTCATCAGGACTGGGCCGTGGTCAATGCCGACGGTTCCAGGAGTAAAAACGCAACCTCGTTCTTCGGTCCTTATGCGGATCAATTGCTGATACCGCAGTTGCGTGAATTGGCCGGCGACTACGGCGTGGACGGTGCGTGGGTGGACGGCGAATGCTGGGCCTCTCAACCTGACTACGGAGAGGCCGCCATCAAGGCCTTTGGCTCGGCCACGGGTTTCATGGACGTGCCGCACAAGCCCGGCGACACCCACTGGTTTGAATTTCTGGAGTTCAATCGCGAAGCCTTTCGAAAATACCTGCGTTACTACATCACCGAGGTCAAGAAGACGCACCCCAACATGCAGCTTTGCAGCAACTGGGCCTTTTCCGATCACATGCCCGAACGCGTATGTGCACCGGTAGATTGGATCAGCGGCGACTACACACCCGAAGACAGTGTCAATTCCGCTCGCCTGTCCGCACGGTATCTGGTGCATCAGGGCAAACCCTGGGACCTGATGGCCTGGAGCTTTGCCACACGCGGGGCGCAAATCAATCATTCCCGTCAGAAACCAGCGGTCCAGTTGCAGCGTGAGGCCGCAGTGGTCCTGGCTCAGGGGGGCGGATTCCAATTCTATTACAATCAGCGACGGGATGGCTCCATCCGGGAAGAACACCTGCCGGTGATGGCCGAAGTGGCCCGGTTCTGCCGTGAGCGTCAGGCGATCTGTCACCATGCCATGCCCGTGCCTCAGGTGGCCCTGCTCTATTCCACGGCGTCGCACTACCTAGAGATCAACGGCCTGTTCCATCGTGATCTGTCCCGCATCCAAGGCACGTTACAGGCATTACTCGAAAGTCAACAGGTCGTGGACGTGGTGAGTGAACATGCCCTCAAGGGCCGTATGTCGGAATACCCACTTATCGTGATTGCTGAATGTGACTATCTGGAACCGGTCTTTAAAAAAGATCTGATAGCTTATGTCAAAAACGGTGGCAACCTGCTGATCGTAGGGCCGCAAGCCGCGTCTCTGTTTACGTCAGAATTGGGGGTGACAATGGATCAAGCTCAGGACGACCCTCGCTATTTGGCCTACCAAGGCCACATGACGGTGACTCAGGACCAGACCCAGACTGTGCAATTGGATTCCAAAACACAGGCCATCGGACAACTACACGTCAGTGATAGAACAGACTCGGCCTCTCACCCCGCAGCCTCTGTGTACACGTTAGGCAAAGGAAAAATTGCCGCCACGTATTTCTCCTTCAGTCGAGGCTACCTGACCAACCGTTCACCCCAGGCCAAGGCATTCCTCAACGATTTGGCCCGAGAGCTCTTCCCCGCCCCCATGGTCGAGGTCACAGGGTCATCCAACGTGGATGTGTCAGTCAATCGTCTCAAGGACAAACTGATCGTCAATCTGGTCAACACCTCTGGCAACCACTGGGATCGGGACAATGCCCTGTTTGAGTCCATTGCGTCAGTAGGCCCTCTTGATGTCACGATTCGTCAACAAAGCCGCCCCACAAAGGTCACACTGGAACCAGGCAACCAGACGATTCCATTCGAATATCGAAATAAGAAGCTCCATTTGACTGTACCCACACTGGCAATCCATAGCATCATCGAGGTGCAGTAACGCTCGCATCCCAAGGAGATGTACTGATGACAAGACATATAGTACTGCTTATTACACTTACGATCTCGCAATGTGTAACTGTCACTCAAGCCAAACCTCTGGATCTGCGTCTGGACAGCGGTGATGTGCTGCGTGTGGAGGTGATCGCACCACAAATCCTGCGGGTGCGATTGCGTGGGGATAATGCCTTTGCACCGTCATTGATGGAACGCTATGGCATTGTGCGCACAGATTGGCCCACCTGCGACTATACCGTTGAGGAGACTGTGGGTGTCAATCGCATCCGTACAGAGGCAGGGACCTTGGTCATTCACACCCAGGACGGGCGTATGCAATTACTCAATGCCCAAGGTCTGACGATCTGTGATCGGATTGTACCGCAGCCCGTGCATTGGACGGAAACGAAGCTCGCGGATTTTAAGGCCCGACAAGCGTCCCTGGCCGAATACTTCAAAGGCGAGAAACGCAATGACGGTCAGATTCAGGTGATTGGCAGCAATGCCAAGGATCGCCCGGACTACACAGATGTTATGCACTCCTTTGATCAGCCCGAGAGTTCCTTTGGTGCGACCTTTGACATTGCGAACAGCGAACGGTTCTACGGCCTGGGCACGGCCTCATCAAGACGCCTGCAACTGCGGGGTTATGGGTATCGGCTCTGGACGCAGTATCGCGGCAACTTCGGCTTCAACGGAAATGATAAGTGGGAGCAGACAGAAGGACCCATTCCCTTTTTGATGAGCACAGGCGGCTGGGGCATTTTCGTGAACACCTCCTGGGTGCATTACTACGACATCGGTCGCTATGACCAGGACAAAGCCCTGTTCTGGGGGCCAGGCGGGGAGTTGGATTTCTACCTCCTGATCGGTGACACCCTGCCCAAACTCATTCAACAGTATGTCGAGATCACGGGCAAGCCACGCCTGTTGCCCAAGTTCGGTTACGGCCTGACCTATGTCGGTCATATCACACAGAATGAACACGAAATCCTCAACGACAGCCGCCTATTTCGCGAAAAGGGCATTCCCTGTGACATCATGGGCCTGGAACCACAGTGGATGAAGAAGTTCTATGACTCGTCACACGACAAGGAATGGAATCCGGACAAGTTCTACATGCCCTCTTGGATGGGTCTGGATTCTCAATCAGGTACCTTCATCGGCGGCCTGGCGCGCACGGGTTTCAAGCTATCGCTCTGGCTCGTCTGCGCTGACGACATGACCCTGGAAGAGGAGCGACAGATTGCCATACGAGAAGGGCAGGGCGAGTCGTTTTCAGACAAGCCGGAGGGCTGGTTCAACCACCTCAAGAAGTTCGTACGCAACGGCGCGCGCTGCTTCAAGATGGACCCTGAGAATCTCATCCAGGAACACCCGCATTGGACCTATGCCAACGGGCGTTCGGACTTGGAAAACCACAATCTTACACAAGTGTTGTATCACAAACAAATGTGCCAGGGCTTTGAGAACTTTACCAAGAAACGAGCCATGAACCATTACTGCGCAGCCTATGCCGGGGTCCAACGCTGGGGTGCGACCACTATGGGCGACAACGGCGGTGGGAACAAGGCCCTGGTCTGGATGCTGCACTACGCGATGACCGGCCACATGAATACTTCCTGCGACATGGACACCAATGACCAGGGGATTCATTACGGCTTTCTGCAACCATGGAGCCAGCACAACAACTGGGCCTGGGCACGACAGCCCTGGTTCCTGGGCAAACACGAACAGGCCCTGTTCCGCGATTACGCGCGTTTGCGTTCGACGCTGATCCCGTACCTCTATTCGGCCGCCCACGAGGGTTACCGCACATCCATGCCCATACTGCGTCCCATGCCCCTGGTCTATCCCGACGATCTTCGTCTGGCCAACTGCCTGACCCAATATATGCTCGGTGACAGCCTGCTGGTTACTGTTTATACAGACAAGGTTACACTCCCGGCCGGGCGTTGGATCGACTACTGGACCGGCGTCGAACACCAGGGTCCCAAGGAAATGCCCTGCACGTATCCAGAGAATCGCGCTGGTGGCCTGTTCATCAAGGCCGGGGCCATCATTCCTTACGGACCGGTGATGGACTTTGTGGATGAAGTCCCGACCACCACCCTCACCGTGCATGTCTATCCGAAAGGGACCAGTGACTACACGCTATACGAAGACGACGGTGACACCCTGGCCTATATCGAGGGTGCGGTGGCGACTACAACTATGCACTGTGAGGTCCGCGCGAAACAGACGGTCTTTCGCATCGATCCGCGTCGGGGACACTACACCAGCATCCCTGCCACGCGTGATTACGATGTGCGTATTCATACGGCCCCACCTCAGGCCGTCACGGTCAACGGCAACACCGTGGATTGGCACTATGATCTCGACCATCGTGTTGTACAACTCAACGCGGCAGAAGATGGCCAACGTCGGACACCGATCGTGATCTCCGTAGTGGACGGCTCTTGATAAACACACCGGAACAAGGAACGACCTATGATGGCCCGTAATCGAGGAATCCGATCAATGTCACGTACATGGTGTCTATACAGCCTTTTAGAGATCGTAGCCGTTCTCGCAGTGGCTGTCCCTTCGCACGGTGATCTCACAACCGTCTCGCCCAAAGAAATCGACGATCCCCTGGTGAATCCTTATTGTGGTTGGGGGCTCTGGGTGGGGCCACGATTCTATGACAGCCGGCAGTTCTCCATGGAATACAACACCACCGGCTTCGGTGATGATGCGCCTCTGTTCAGCTGGGTATTGATTGACTGGATGTGGGCCGACCTGGAACCTGTTGAGGGACAATTCAACTGGAATGACCTCGATACGGTTATCAATTACTGGAAGGCCCGAGATAAACAGTTCTTGGTGCGTCTATGGATCACCACGGATCCGGGCTGGGCGGGCAAACCGGGCAATACGTGCTGTCCGGATTGGCTATGGGACAAGGGCGTTAAGTTTCATGAATACACCGGCGAGGGCGGTGTCCGTCAGCGATGTCCGGCGTACATGGATCCGTCATGGAACCAGGTGTATCTGCCGTTCATGAAACGATTCCTGACGGCGTATCGGGATCGCTATCATCAGCCGGGCAGCCCGATCATGATGGATCAGGTTATGGGTTTCGGAGACTGGGGCGAATGGCATACGATGTGGTCCCACTACTCCTGGCCCAGCCGCCAAGCCAAACGCGATGTTCTGGCCGAGGTCATTGGGACCTATCTGGAGATCTTCGCCGGGAGTCGTAGTCCGTCCCGGACGGTACCGCAACTGTCGATCGCTCAGGTCTACGATGACGATTGCGGCGGCGAAACACCGCTGGCGGAAGCGATGAAGCGGCAGGCCCTGGATGTGGCCATTGAAAACGGCTTGGCCTTTAGCCGTCACGGGTACATCGACGGCATGAGTGGCTGGCCGAACGACCTGATTCTGCGATATTGGCAGGCCAATCCTATGATTGCAGAAGCCAATTGGTCGTACGAGCAGGTCAAGAAAGAAAAAACGCACGGTACCATGCCCGAGCTTGTGGACACCTTCATCCGGTATCACTCGATGTTCGCGCACATGTACATGCACTCGACCAGCTACAAGCAGGCCGTGGTCGAGGATCGTGATCAGGTCCAGCGGGCGCTCAAGCCTGGAGGTATCGGCTATCGATTCGCCCTCACTTCGGCCTCGTGGGAATCGGCCCGTCTCCCCGGCCAGACCCTGACGCTGCGGCAAGAGTGGGTTAACCACAATGTCAGTTGGTGCGTGTATCCCTATCGATTGAAGCTTTACCTGCTTGATTCCGATGGCCGGGATACCTGGTCGGAGATTGACAAATCCTTCGATCCCCGGTCCTGGCTGAGCGGGACGACTTACCCTGTGGAAAGCGTCTTTTCCCTCCCGGACAAGTTCAAGCCAGGAACCTACCAGTTGCGTCTGGCGCTCGTGGATGAAACCGGCAACCCGCAGGTTCGACTGGGAATCGACGGCGCCGATACCCTGTTGCGGTATCGGTTGGGATCCGTTATTCTTTCCGACAAAGAAGAGCTTTATACTGGAGTTTGGTGCCCCAGATCAATCCCCTGACCCAACTTCGGCTGAAAAAGGAATCGTATGAAAAACACGCTTATCGCTTTCATGGTTTTGGCCCCGTGTCTGAGTGTCTGCACGGCCGGGAAAGACGCCGTTTCGCCGCCAAACCAACTGGACCTTTCGGGCGACTGGCAGATGCAGTCCTCCGTTCTGGAAACCGGCGAAGGCGGGGTCCTCTCAAAAGTGGACTTTACGCCGCAA
>Ga0315284_10010956_pt1 | contig 12917 bp, 21 predicted proteins | sample YL17G09_16_MG_FD_203696 | JGI IMG/M metagenome (GOLD analysis project Ga0315284, IMG submission 203696) | Sediment microbial communities from Yellowstone Lake, YNP, Wyoming, USA - YL17G09_16 | ecosystem: Environmental > Aquatic > Freshwater > Lake > Sediment | place: USA: Wyoming | collected... | reverse complement strand
CCTTGTTTTGGTCTGTCTCTGTGGGTATGTCTATGATATTTTCTAATACGTTTTCATTGACTATATCTTGCGCCATTCTGTCTGCTTGGTCTGCCGTTGGAAGGGAAGAAGACGTTATGATATTTATATTACTTTCTGCATTTCCAGTAGTGTTAATCTGTATCTGGAAATTTCCAGTAGATATACCAGTGATCTTTGATATTCCCTCTGAATATATAGTAATCATTCTGTTAACTTTATCCGGCGAGAGTTCTAGGGCTATCTTTTTTATTATTTCCTTGAAAGCTTCTTTATATTTCTCGATCTCAGCAGTGGTTACAGTTATGTTGGTCTGATTCATCCCGGCGGAGCTAGACTTATTCATCTCCTGAACAGCTTTTATGTAAGAATTAGATGTGCTCTCTATACGCCCAAGGAATTTTTCCATGATCTCGAAATCTCTTGGCCTAAACGTAGGGTTGCCGTCCGCATCTCTGTTGGTGGCTTCAATCAAAGATATTGCCGACAAAGCCTTGTCTTTGATAGATTTAAAATCATTAATAAAATTGTATATTTCTTCTGTCTTGGCTCGTTTTGCCTCTGAAAATTCTTGCCCGGCTTGGAAAGTAGTAATTACATTTTCATCTCTATTATTACCTGCGGCTTGCATTTCACGCCTAATTCTATTCACATCCAATCTAGTTAGGTTTAAAAAGTTCTTTCTATAATGCTGCAGGGTTACTTTTGAAGTTTGCCAGCGTTTATTCTTTTGAATCTGTTTCAGATAGCTCTGAACTTCTTCAGCGGTGTGGCCATTTTGAAACATTTCATCTATAGCCGGTTTATTAGGATGTTTTACTACTACTTCGCCTTCCATGATAACTCCGTTTACTTTTTGGGTGACTGTTCTTCTCTGTCTTCAAGTCTTTCGATGCACGCCTTAACTGCCTTTTTGACATCCGCATCTGCATCAATTCCTCTTAATTTTAATTTCTCTAAAATAGATTTTTCATCTTTGTAACCAAGGTAATATAGATTATTAACTAAATTACTAATATTGTTAACCTTTTGCGGTGCAAGAAGATACTCGCTATTAAATTCTTCAGGATCTATGGCGTCAGAATTTCGAGCACTATCTCTAATAGAAATTTTTGTCATTTTCATAATAACTCCAATTATTGTTTTATTATATCTATGCCGGTGTCATATCTATCTTTGTTGGTCTGGTTAGCAACCGTTCCCTTGGCTGTATACTTCTCGTGACCCTTTGGGCATTGAAATTGATTGTCTCCCATTTTGGCCAATCGGACACCTATATGTACTGGGCAATTAGAGGAGATGATGTCAACACTTTGCCAAGGAGCGTGTAAAGCCTTCTCGGCGTGCTTGCGTTCTTCTCCGTCCTCATCAAATAGATATGTGTCCTTAAAAAGATTCATATTATCTCTTGGTCCTGTCTTTATCTGGAGAGATTTTGGTTGGTTCGAAATCTTTTTCATTGGCTATTGGGCCGTCATTGTAGGTATTGAATGCGCTGAAACCAGAGGTTTGGTCTGCTATGGATCCGTTTGCTTCGGTTACTTCCTTGCACTTTGGACATCTCCATACTTCGCTAGTTCTTTCAATGTTGAGCTTCTTTCTATCTTCAAAGCCAAGAAGTTCTTTCCAAACTCCGACACACGTATTCTTGCTGCAAAACCTACCGTATGCGGCATAGTTATCTTCCATAGAATAAATGCTCTCTATCCTGGCTTTTCTTTCTTCTGCTCTTTTTTGAAGTGCTTTCATGGAAAATCCTCCAGATTTTTTGCTTTTGATTTTTTGTTTAGGTTCAGTTGTGTCTTTCCTGAATCTTAAAGGAAATTTAGAATTGTCCTTGTAGTTATAGGTGCTATCATATTCGGAGACATCGTCTTTTGTGTCCCCACCGGTATTGCTTCTAGCCTCGGCTGAATCTGTTCCGGCACCTATAAGAGGACTGCTGCCGTGGTAGTTTTGGGAAAATCCTGGATCAAAAATAGCTTTGGATTTTAAACTCGCCATCATAGGTTGCCATCCGCTTTCGCTTTTTGTGAAACTTTGTTTTGCATCCTCGGAGGTATTGGCGTCTGGCTGACCAGCTTCATCTATAAATGCATTGCCACGGTTAAGATTCTTTCGTGGGATGTTTCTTTGTGGCATCTGCTGCTTTTTTTGCTTTATAGGCATTTGAGACCATTCCCTGCTTTAGATTAAGAATTTTTTTCATGTTTTGTTTAGATTCTTCTGCAGGATTATTTATCTTCAAGAACTTTTCGGCACTGCTTGCGGATAGTTCATCATATACTTCTCTCTCGAGTTCGTCTCTTAACTCTGACAATTCCGATTTGATGGTTAATCCTATGTTCGAAGACTGATGTTTTGCGTTAGCCAAATGTACGTTATGTTTTTGTTCTTTAGACTTGATCGCATACAGGCTTGCTTCCAGCGATTCCAAAAATTTCTGCAAATTATAAATAGCCGTTACGACTTTTTGTTTGTTCATTAAACTTTCGGTGGTAGACCGCCGCCTCCGGGCATTCCAGTCGGCGCAGTATTGCTCGTGTCCGGAGCTGCAGAATTAGTGGATGGTCCGTATGGATTTAATTTGCACAAGCAGTTTGGATGACTTATTCTAAACAATGGATTATCTAATCTTAATAAATCATCTATATTATAAATATTTCTATCCAAAATCTTGCATTCCGGGTCAGCTGCCACATTTGCTTCAAAAACCGCTTCTTTATATCCTTCATTCTTAAAATTTCTAAGATAATACTTGCTCATGTCCTCACGAACCAATTTGGACAGCCTCTGCAAAGAAGCCATTCTGATTCTTCTGCGCTTTGCACTCTCCATTATATCAAACATTTTACTTATTAAATCCTTCGTATAAGCTCTTTTGTTTTTGAGGTTTGGATTTTCTGTCCATAATAAATTTATACAATACACTGGATAGTATGGAAGCACTCAGAGAAGTTAAGAATATCAAGAACGCTTTAGCTTCGGATAATCCTTCTCCGTTACCGTGCTTTGCTATATAATCAGATGTTCCAGCGGCTCCATAAAGAGCCAAAGCCGTTAATATCCATAGGAAATTATTTACCTTGGCCACCACGCCAGATACTGAAATAGCTTGTTTGGCAAGATTCGCTGTAGTCATTGACTGTTGCGAACTATTGGACATAATATCTAGGAGTTTTTTAGCTTCGGATAAAAGATTTTGGGCAGCAGCTTGGGCACTAGGAAAGTTCTCGATGTAATCTAAAAGTATATCTAACTTTTCGCTAAATGAAGATGATTTAGGGTCCTGTGAAGCATGCTTTTTTTGAAATGATCTAGACTTTGCAACTTTTGAAATCTTCAGTTTATAGGAAGATCCCTTTTCCATACCTGGCAACAAAGGGTATGGTCCATTCGTTGGATTTTCGATCTCATACTTTGTTTTCTCTACACGCTGTCTTAACTTTTCTCTCTCTTGCTCTCTTTTATGAGTCAACGACTCTCGACCTTTTGCGGCGAGGGTGCGAGAGTATTCTTGCATCATTTCTTCGGCCTTTGGTTGAGATATTCCAAGTTCATCGATCATCCACTTGACTCTTTCGGCAGGACCTCCAACATATCCCTGTTCTTTCCAATGATCCATAATATCCTGCATACTTGCATCTGCAGCAATTTTGATCCTAAGATTTCTCAAAGAGGCGCTTATGTTCTTCATACAAATAATGGTCCCATTGAAATTGAATTTTCTTCATCTTCTTGAGCATTGCTAAGGTTTTTCTCCTGAACTAAATATAGGAAATCCGCCATAGCTAATTTTAGATTCTGATCTCCAAACTTGCTTCCAATTGCATTCAAGCAGGCTTTGGCTTTGATCATATCCTTGGATAAAACACTAAGTTTTATTTCTGTTTTTAGTTGCTCTAAAGTTACACCAGAAGCCAAGAAAGCTTTCGAGAATGCATCGATCTCTGCATCTTCATTATTTACTTCGTTTTCCTTTGCAATATATTCCGCAACAGTCTTGGAGCTTAATTCAAACTCTCCATTCTGTGTGTAAAATTTATCTCCGAATGCTGAATCGTTTGCCACAACTACTGGTATGGTAATGATTCTCTTTCCATTCTTGGTATCGAACTGGGCGTTAAAGGCAACGACTACGCTATCGGATGGGCTGTGTGGATTTACTTGTTTTCCATCCGAAGTCATGATTCCGCCAAATTTTAATTGAATGTTAGAAGAAGTGGCCGATATCTTTTTCCCAACGTGCTGTCTAGCCAATTCAATAGTATATGTGTATCTATCACTCACACTGCCAGAATCTGCAATGAAATCATCTCCGCTCAGATCTGCGCTTCCGATGCTCATATAAACGGATTCATCTTCGCCGGATGCTATTCCTTCTTTAATGTCATGATTCTCTGTCACGTATGAATTTATACCTATATTTGAGAATCCACTTTTTTCCGTAAGGTCTTCGGCGGTTGAGGAGATATAATTTTTTGCATATCTAGACAATTCCGCTTCGGTAAAAGGAATTGGAGCCTGAGAACCAAAGGCATAAAAAACTTCTGGGAGCATAGGCTCGCCAGCTATTACTCTAATTGGCACGTTAACTTTGGCAGTGCCCTTGCCTGTGTTAAACGAAACCGTCCACAAGGCAACGCCGGAATCTTTTCCAGCCTTGGCGACCTTAACAAAATTATTATAGTAGTATTGCGGATTGACAACAGATTTGGATGCGACTCTAATTATCGAATTAATTGACGAAGCTCTAACTTTATCCTCAAAAGATGTTTCTCTTTCGACCGGAGATGGTCTGTAGTCATCACCATCAAAACCAGATAATTGGAAGGAGGAGTTCTGGACAACTACAAGTTCGTCTTTGTCAGAAGCTAAAATATCTTCAAAGAGATCTTTGAAGTTAGATTGATTGTTTAAATTGGATATTGTGCTGTATAGATCTTGAAAGTCCGCACTGCTGATCAGTTGATTAGGATTTTTATCATATCTCTTCTCATAGATATCATTCATAGTCCTAGTGACCTGATCAAATCTATTGCGATTCGCAGCAGTCGCCAATCTTTGCACGACATCCTTAATAGCAAAATATTTAAGTTGTCTCATTATGAGATCCTCCGAAATTCCGATTAGGAATGTTTTATATTAGTTGAATCTTCTTCTTGAGTTATCCATTCGGTTCCGTCGGCTTCTTTGGATAATTTCCAAACACCTTTGGTTTCAGGATTTGCAGGCTTCCAAATATCGAAGTATGCCTTGCGCAGGCCGAATTGCGAGGCGCTTGCCAAAGCCACTCTAGATGGAATGGCGCCACTCTTAGCAAAGGCTTCTTTGCTTAGGTCTTCGGTGGTTAAGTCTTCCCTGTCGGCATCTTCTATTCCGTTTTTTAAAGAATTGAAGTCGATAGCTGAATAATTTTGATCTATTTTGCTTATTTTAATAGACATTGAGGTGCTCCTTTTGTCTTGTTTAGTAAATGGGACAATGATTCATTATATTATTTAAATATCAAATTTTTAATGTTTTTTGCAATTTTGCACACAAAAAAGCCCTCCATATATGGATTTTGTCCAATCGGAGGGCCTAAAGATTGTGTCTTATTTTATATAGTTTTTATTTCTTTTAATATATCCTGGATCTCTTTATCTTTCATGCAAGCCTTCTTCAATCTCCTAAAAGCGATATCTAATCTGGAATGTATGGCTTCCTGGGTGACTTGCAATATTATTCCCATATAGTCTTGTTTCTTACTAAGTAGATAAAGACTTATAACTTTTTTCTGTCTATCCGTGAGACATTCCTCGGCGTTTTGAATAACTCTTGCGTGTAGTCTCTCTTTTAAAGACTCAATCTTATCCTCTCGCTGCCTATCTTCCGGAGTTAGTCCATTGGTCTTATTCTCCAGAAACTCTTGGAGGTCTTGTGGACTTTTTAAACTATGTCTGTACCAATATTGCTGTTCATTATATTCATCCTCGGACATATATCTTTTGGGCATATTTATACACCTCTCAATGATTTTTGTAGCTTTTCATCAGATACACATGCTTCGAAATATTCCTTTAGCGCCACGGCTCCCTGGTTTTTTATATATTCATCTGCATCTTTGTGTTTGTCCAATATAACCCTTTTAACTTTAATTGAGTCATCTTTCCAAAGATATTGATTATCAGTATCTAGTTTCTTTTTATTAAATAAATTTCTACCCTTTTCCCCGCCAGCATCCGCATCGAAAACTAATATAATATTTTCACAGTAATGGGATAATAATGATAAATGCTCTTCAGAGAAAACCACTCCCATACAACAGACTACATTTTCAATACCATTTTGAAAACACGTTATGACGTCTGCATATCCTTCAAACACGTACACGCAATTTTGTTTTCTTATGGCATGTTTGGATAAATTTAATCCAAATAAATGTTCGCTTTTCTCGAATTTCGTGTTAAAATATTTTGGCTTGGAGTCGTCGAAACAACGACCTGCGGTAGCTACGGCGGATCCGAAAGGATCAAAAATTGGGAATATAAGCCTATTGTATAGAAATGATTTGTTGTTCTTAAAGATGTATACGTCATCCTCTAGATTCTGAGGGTCGCACTTATTGTCTTTCAAGAACAATTTGAGTTCTATCAGCTTATCTTCATTAAAATAACCAAGTCTCCAGAGTTTGGCGGTTTCCGGAGTCCATAATCGTTTTTTTAAATATTGTGTCGCCGCATCACTGGAATCTAAGTTTTTTTCAGTGAATTGACAGAACAATTCGGCAGTGTTCATTTTATCTTAAAGTGAATGAATTTCTGTGGGACAAAAATGGAGAAGTAATGGCCATTCTTGTTGACGTGGAATTGTACGTTCTCTTTCATAGCTTTATCCGAATCTATAATAACTATGGATGTTTGCGGCTTTTTCTCGAGCGTAGATTGATCGGACACTAATTCCGACCTAAGAAGATTTGAAGTTAGTCCATTTTTCATAGCCATAAATATAGAATTCGTATCTACACTACCATAGAGCTTCTTTGGGACATTCTGGCACAAATCAAAGTCCTGAGGGATCTTCATACTCAGTATAACGCTGTGCCCCGAGATAGCTCTTACCATTTCCCCTTTGATCTCTAGAGTTTTTTTCATCTGAGAATCAATGAGTGATATTAATTTTTCCTTGGACGTATCTATTTTTCTTATTTTGACCAAATAGCTTACTATCCTATCCATGTGCGTAAAACCGTGTTCGTCCAATTTAAGTTTAGCTATCTCTGGCTTGTGCCTTAATGCGAATATTAAAAATTTGCACACATCCCAATCTTTGTTTTGGGCGGTGGGCAAATCTTTTGCTACATTATTATTTTGGTTAGGTGTCATATTTTAATATTATATCAAATTTTAAAATTTAATATAATTTTTCCATACTTCAGGAAGTTGTCTTTTTGTCATTTTTCTTCGTACCAATATCTCGTAAGTTGGTTTACTCGGCTTTTTCTTAAGCTTAAGGTTTGTCTCTTCCGCCGTCTTATCACCCTTTTTTAGATTGCAGTCGGAGCAAGCACACACGCAATTCTCAAAAGTAGTCTTGCCGCCTTTGGAAACGGGGATAATGTGGTCTATCGTCAAGAACACAGATCCAGCCCTGCGCCCCTTCTCTTTATTGGAGTCATATGTAAAGCCGCAGTACTGACATTCAAAGTCATCCCGATAAAACACGTTTATTTTAGAAAATTTTGGTTGGTACTTCTTTGGCATTACGTTGGATTTTAATAGTCTAATTACAGAAGGAATGCGATATACAAACTTTCTATCTTGGTTTGATACAGTTCTATCATATTCGCAATATACGAAATCATTCTTCGTCTTATCCCAGCTCATGATTGTTTCTGCAGAACCAGAGTATAGGAGAGTGATAGCTCTCTGCCATGAAATAATATGCACTACTTTGTAGGATCCGTTTAGGACCAATGTCCGGTGATGTTCCATTATATTATGATTCCTTTTTAACTTTAATGACTTTTGATTCATTATCTAATATCTTAAAGTTTCTTTGTACTTCAGTTTTTTTAGTTCCATCATTGAATACTATAGTTCTCTTACTGCCTTCGATTTTAAACTCTTTAACATTGTCTCCGAATAGGTATTTTGCTGCGCTTTCTTTGAAGATTATGTTGGGTCTTATGCCTTGCTTGCGCAGCTCTGACATTCTATTTCTTTGCTTCTTGTATTCCTGCCATTCCATTTTGATTTCTTTTTTGTTCAATCGTGGTACGAAATTGATATCATTAATTTTACACTCAATACCAAAGCATACCTTTAGGTAATATTTAACGGCCGCCTGGAGAGTCTTTATGTCTATGGATGATTCAGGAACCACAACTTCGCTGGCATATGGCTTCTGTCCATCATCCATCAATGAATCAGTATATATTAAATCCTGATGAATCGGATCGCCAATTTCCGGAATATCATAAACGTGTCTAATGAAAACCTTCTTATTCTTTTTAAATTCAGCTAAAGTCTTCTTCCTGCACAAAAGCCATAATTCCTGTTGTAATTGTTCTTCGGCCGTCATCTGATAACTAGATCTCATCTTTAGAAAATTGTTATAATCGTTTATTGCAGTAGTCTTTGATATAATTAGGAATCTTCTTTTGTGCATTTTATTCTTAAACCTAAAGTAAACCATGGTATCCACCCAACCAACATAAGGATTGTACTTTTTATTCTTTGGGAATAAAATATTTAAATTATCCGTTGATAAATTAATTGGATGCATTAGTCAGCCCTTCTAGAGAATAATTATCAAAATCCGAATCATTCAGAGCCAAACCCATCTTGGTGGCAGTTGTAGCTATAAGTTTGGCGCAATCCTTTACCACATAGTCATTAAAGGATTCTCTGGACATGGTATCTCTTTTAGAGTGGATGTTTATGTATTCCAGCAATGCCTCGCTAGCTAAAACTTCCGGGATTTCTATGGCCTTAGAAAGTAACGACTCGTATACGTAAGAGTTAGGATAAAAGTATAGACCTTTAAACGTTATGCGGTGGCCGAATTTTTGTATATTAACAAGAGTGTTTCTTACCATGGTTGGAGCCAATGGTTTCAACTCTTCGGAATCTATTCTAACGATGTTCCATTTTACTCTAGATTCTACGGTGGATGCGGAAGCTGTCTCTACATTGACTAGAACTTGCGTAGGGGTTAGAAGAAATTTCTTAAGGAACTTCCCTTTGACAGACGGAATTCCTGCGGCTTCGCATAATTCTGCGGCTTTTTGATCCTGATATGGTGTTCCACATATCTCGCATGTGTATGTCTGGATAGTTTCTGTCTTCATTAGTACACCTTCAACTTCTTCTTTATTTTCTCCGCTGCTGCCTTTTCTATGAGTCTCACTGCCTCAAAGGATATATTTAAATCCTTACCGATCTCATGCAGTGTCTTTATTACCCCATCCCCGTGGAAATATCTTTTTCTTATAACTATACGTTCTCTCTCGCTTAAGCTATTGTCAATGATATCATTAATCTTATTGAATAAATTTTTAGATATGACGATTTCCTCAGGACTTGCAGACTTATCCGCAACCACATCCTCCAGAGTCATAGTTCCGCTATCCGAGGTGATTGGCGCACTTAGACTAGAAACTTTAGTAATCTTATCCCTATCCTTGGAGAATTTCTTTATAAACGCCTTCCTCTTGGGCGAAGCGTCCACTATATTCTCGAAGTCTTGTGTCCCTAATTCCTGTCCTTGCTTGGCGGACCTATTCATCTGGGCTATGGCGTGTTTTACGTGTCTTGGGACATTGAAGAATGAATATCCATACCCACTATAAATTGAATTGTATATGCATATGAATGCGAATGTTCCAAAATTGGCGTTTCTATTCGGATCATATTTATCGATGGCGTCGTACAATCCCAGAACGCCATTCTGAATCGCATCGTTTATGTCACCATAAGCGTTGGCAAAAGGATGAGACATCTTAAATATAAGCTTGATGTATTGCTCAACAAGCACCTGCGATATATCAGCTTTCTTGGATTCGATCTCTTCTTTATTATACCTAGCTACTAGTTTATTAATCTCTTCGTTGGTTAGCTTCTTGGCCGATGTTATTGAGTCATAGGCCCTTGTATTTGTATTTTTCATTTAGTCCTCTAGTTCCTTATGATCGGGGTGTCGTTCCAGATATTCTTCAAACAACTGTCTAGCCTGTTTCATTATACCTTTCGATCCTCTATATTTTATTTTCTCGGACTTCCTTCCCAAAGCAGAAAATGTTCTCTCCGTAGATAATCTAGCATTAATTTCATCTAGAACCGATGCCTCAGGATATCCATCATCACGGACCAGCTGGATAACCTTCTTCTTAAAATCTGACTTCAAAGACCTGAAAAATTTATCTGCCTCATGCTTATAGTTTGAATCTACATAATAAAGAGCATGGGCTATCTCATGTCTGAATACCAGACTCTTCTTCTTTTCAAATGAGTTTATCACACAAAATCTTTTTTTGCTCTCAAATGTATCTTTTCCGATTAGCTTTATCACATCATCAATATACTGTTTCTCTTTGTCTGACCAGTTCTTCTTTGGAAAATTTTTAACGAAATGTCTAAAGTATGGACTGTTTATACTGAAGCCCACATAGTCCTTGTCAAAAGAGAAATGCCCTTTACCGTGCTCCTTTGAATACCAGTCCATGTATTGTTCGTGTGTAAAACTCTTATTTTTAAAGATTGGATTTTCAGAATGTTCGTGAATGCGCAGAATGGTCATGCATAGACCATACGCATCATCAAACACGGCAAGATAAATCTTAGGCTTGATCTGAGATAGCTTCACAGATTCTGTACCACCTTTTCTGAATTTTTTACCTATCTTCTTCATGCCATTTTGCCTACTCAAAGTTGGTGGAGCCGGAGGGAGTCGAACCCTCGTCTTGCGGAATATCCTGTTCCAATCTACGTGTGTGTCTGACTTTGCAGGTCAGCGACTGTCTTCGTTTTGTCCACTTCGTTTTCATCTTAGTAGGGCAGAGTATTAACTGGCGGACTAATAAACTCTTACACTACGCAGCCTATAGCGACCCTACTTCCCAATATAGGCGTCTTGGGTTTCGGGCTAACCGTTATTAGGCGGCTAGAAGTAACTGTTCAGTTTCAGCAGTTAAGTTGTCTACAAACTTTTTTAGAGAGTGTTTGTGACGAATCTCTCACACGCATGGAGACGTTCAATTTCACAATCGAAACCGGTCGGCCCCAAGATTTTACTGATCCTCATCATATTCTTCCACATGGGAATGGTTATGAACCTGGATCTTTAAATCGAAATTTCTTTCAAGTTCTCTTTCCGTATATCTCATATTGCTTTTTATAATGACACCACTCTTATCCTGTATTTTAACCATCCAGTTTTTATTTTCGTCTAATTCCAATATCAAAGTTTCTCTTGATTCTTTATTTATAATTGAGGTCTGGCCTTTTCTTGACATTTTCTTTTTCATTCATTCGGCCTCCTGAATACATATTTTATCGCAATGAAATGTCTATTCCAATATCTTTTCCATCCTATCATTTGTATATTTGTGCCCTATGGCATCTTCTAACTTTTCCTCAAGCTCCTTGATCTTTAATTCTAATTTCTCAATTTCCTCGTCCTTAATTTTAACTAATTGATTTAAATTTTCAACCGTCTTAGAGTCAGAATCAATGTTGGAATATACGCCACCAATGTTTATATCCGTAGAGTCCGTTGTTGTCCACGCTATGTGCTCAAAATTATTATCAAACCCACTAACTGCTTGCCGGTTTTGAATCGAGTCTGCTAATTGAGCGCCTACGTAGGTCATTGTTTTTGTCGCCATCCTGTTCTCGCTTGAGTTGAAGGTTTTTAATAGCCTCTTCTAAAAATTTCTTAAAGTCCTTTTTATCCCTAACGGAGACAGGTTTTCTGTATCTATCGTCTTGAATTTTATTGATTGGATATATTGGCTCGACGATCCTCATACATAAAACCTCCTGTATTTATTTTGCTCCAGTGCTCCCGAAGCCACCATCGCCACGTTCTGTTGCATCTATATTGTCGACTTGAGTTAAATTAGCTTTTTCTACAGCCGCAAATACTATCTGAGCAATTCTTTCTCCAGGGTCAACTGTAACGACCGATTCGCTCAAATTAATAAGAATAACCATAATCTCTCCGGTATAGTCGCTGTCTACTGTTCCAGGAGTATTTAATACGGTCAATCCCTTCTTGGCAGCTAATCCGCTTCTTGGTCTGACCTGAGCTTCATAACCCAACGGAATGGATACTTTTATTCCAGTCGGGACCAATTCTCTCTGCATAGATTTTAGATTCAAAGGAAATTTAATTGCGGCATGTAGATCCATCCCGGAACTTCCTTTGGTCTGATACTTGGGTAACGGTAGTTCCGGATTTAGATTCTGAATTTTAACATTCATTTTTTTCTCTGAGTGAGGGTGGGGTTAATCTAACTTGCATTTATGTTTTTCTATTAATTTTGTTTCTACGTCTTCTAATTCGTCTAAAACTTGTACTTTCTTTCCGTATAAATAAACCATTAACCAAACAAGCACAACCCAAGTTAGCACGTAAAAGTGAATTCCGATTCCTATGAGCCAGGTCAATATTTCTTTATATCTTAGTATTATTTCAAATAAAAAATAAAAAGTGGTGAATATGGACAATATCCCAACAAGATATATAGTGGAAACAGAAGCGGCCTTTAGCACTTTTTTGTGTGCCAAGAGCGTGGACCTGCGTTTAATCAAATCTTCCTTTAAATACATGGGTCATGTCACCATCCATTAGGTTTATGTAATATAGTAAAATTATATAGAAATTTCCAACTTATATTCTGTCTATTTTACAAA
>Ga0315284_10010955_pt1 | contig 12917 bp, 10 predicted proteins | sample YL17G09_16_MG_FD_203696 | JGI IMG/M metagenome (GOLD analysis project Ga0315284, IMG submission 203696) | Sediment microbial communities from Yellowstone Lake, YNP, Wyoming, USA - YL17G09_16 | ecosystem: Environmental > Aquatic > Freshwater > Lake > Sediment | place: USA: Wyoming | collected... | reverse complement strand
TTGAAGATAGGCTCTCCCAGTTCTTTGCCGCTTTTCCGCCGCACGGGCAGCAAATCACAGTGCAGCATCTCCTCCATCACACTTCGGGACTGGTCGCGTATGAGGACGTTATTCCCGAAAGCGTCACCTCTCCACTGACCGACCGAGACGTGCTCGACCTCTTGCGGCGGCAGACGCATACCTATTTTCCTCCCGGCTCGGCGTTCCGCTACAGCAATTCGGGTTATGCGCTGCTGGCCCTCATCGTAGAGCGCGTGTCGGGCATGTCGTTCGCCGCGTTTTTGCAGAGCCGCATCTTTGCGCCACTCCAGATGAACGACACGGTCGCCTACGAGCCTGGAATCTCGACTGTCCGCAACCGCGCCTATGGTTACACGCAGCGGGATCACGGGTTCGAGCGAACCGATCAGAGCCGCACCAGCTCGGTCTTGGGAGATGGCGGCATCTATTCCTCGGTGCAAGACTTGGGCAAGTGGGATCAGGCGCTCTATACCACACAACTGGTCAGCCAGGCAACGCTCGACCTGGCCTTTGCGCCGGGCGGCATGCTTCCCGATCAAGACGCGGGCTATGGTTTCGGCTGGTTCATCGGCGCGTATCGCGGCGAGCCGACGGTGTGGCATCACGGCGAAACCGTCGGCTTCCGAACCATGCTCCAACGCTTTCCACGCCAACGGTTTACGGTCATTGTGCTCATCAACAGACGCGAAGGCGATCCGGCCGAGATTGCGCACAGGATCGCCGACCTGTGTTTGTTCCACGCAGAATAACGCGAGTTGTAGAGACGTTGCACGCAACGTCTCTACTCTACCTTTTTCGCGCTGTCTGCGGTACAATACGTTGCGAGTGGCACGGAGGTTGAAATGCTAAAGCAACACACTGGCAGTCAAAGGACTAGCAGCGCGACTGAAATGCGGCGCAATTTCGGCGCAATCGTCCGACGGCTCCGTAAACGCCGCGAGCACACGATCATCCAAAGCAGTGGCGAGCCGGTGGCCGTTCTCCTCTCTATGTCGGAATACGAGCGGCTGAGGGCGCGCGAACGGCTGGCTGCTCTCGACGATTTGGGACGAAATCTGGGGCGTGAGATCGAGAAGCGCGGCCTGAGTGAAGAAGAGTTGATGGCTGACCTGGAAAAGACCAAGCATCAGGTCTTTGAAGAACGCTATGGCCGTCCTGCATAGAAAGCCACATGGCTGAATCAGGCCGGTGAGGTGTTCCGGCCTTTTGTATTTTGCGACGCAGATATAGCCGACCTGGTGTTGGCCGGGTAACATGATACAAGATGACGTGCATCACCAATCACACGGAGACTTGCCATGAAGAAAACTCTAACGCAAAACGGACTCATTTCCATCGCAAAAAAGTTCTGCGTACGAAATCATACTTACTCCAAGTTGTTTGGCGTCACTGATGGAAAGGCCGTCGGCACATTCATCGAACATGAATTCCAGAGGTACTTGACCACATATTATACAGCGCCAGTCGGCAGTTCTGCAGCAGGGCTTGATTTACCTTCGCTTGAGACAGATATCAAAGTAACTTCGATTCGCCAGCCTCAATCATCTTGCCCATTCCACTCGGCAAGACAGAAAGTGTACGGCCTTGGCTATCACCTGCTTCTATTCGTCTACGACAAGCAAGATAACCAACGAGCTAAAACGGCTCAACTGATTTTTGTTAGTTGCGCCTTCATTGACAAAAGCCGAACCGCAGATTATCAAACAACTCGCGGCCTCCTCGAAATCCTTGAACGAAACGGGAATCGCGACGATATCTTGGCCTTCCTCACTGATCGCGGTCTACCAGGTGACGATATTGTTCATAACTCTCTCGCTGATGAAATCATGGCATCGCCGCCCCTCCTTGGCTACTTGACTATCTCCAACGCGCTGCAGTGGAGACTTCAGTACAGTAGGATTGTCAATCTAAGCGAGACTGTGCCAGGGATCGTGAAAATCGTATGAGTTACACTACGTTTCGTATCGCAGATGCAGTATCAGAACATATCGTTGAGTTGAGCCAGACCCGATTGGCAGAGATGGTCTCGGCCTACCAAACTCTTGAACGTGCCAATAAAGAATTGCTTTACTCAACCGGCGTCTGTCGCTTTTTTGAAAGCCAGGAGGAATTTGACGAGTTTCGGCGACTCATCCTATTGCCCGCTCAGAGCTTTTCCCCCAAGAACCGTGAGTGGGGTGATTTTCAAACTCCCCCCGGTTTAGCGGAGCGAGTATGCAACTATCTTGTCAAGGCTGGCGTCTCCCCTACAGTCATCATCGAACCGACCTATGGTACGGGGAACTTTATCTTTGCTGCGCTCAAAGCGTTCCCAGCCGTCAAGCTCGTTTACGGCGTTGAAATTCAAGAGCAGTACGAGTGGCATCTCAAGATCGCTTTGTTGATAAAGGCGCTGCTCGGCCACCGTGTCTCTGCAGAGATCGAGTTGCATCGCGACAATATCTTTACGCACCGTTTTGCAAAGAGCGCCAGTAGCGCGCAAGATTTTCTTATCATCGGGAATCCACCCTGGGTGACAAATTCAGAACTTGGCTCTTTAGGGGCGGGCAACTTGCCGGAAAAGAAAAATATCAAAATACTCAACGGCATGGATGCTCTCACGGGCAAAAGCAACTTTGATATAAGTGAGTTTATCCTGCTTCGAATGCTGAACTTGTTTTCACAGCGTCGCGGAACGCTTGCGATGCTCTGCAAAAATTCGACGGTCAAAAATATCGTTGAAATCTTGCCCAAGCGCCCGTTTAAGGTTTCAAATATACGGGCGCTTGGGATAAACGCCGGACGTGAATTTGGCGTCGCAGTTGATGCTTGTCTGCTGGCCATGGATCTAGGCGTATCTCAACCTACGGCAACCTGTCAGGTCGCTTCTCTCGAACACCCTGATCAAATCGTTAGAGGATTCGGTTGGGTAGGCAACAAATTTGTATCCAACGTCAAGGATTACGAGTCCAGCGCCGAGTTAGATGGCGAATCAGTCTTGGTTTGGCGGCAGGGACTAAAGCATGATTGTTCAAAGATCATGGAACTGGACGCCAAAGAGAAGATATTGGTAAATGGGAACAATGAAGTGGTAGACGTCGAAGAAGAATGCGTGTATTGGCTTTTCAAAAGCTCTGATTTGCGAGCCTTTGAAGCCCGTAATCCAAGAAAGAAAGTGATCGTCACTCAAAACCGTCTCGGCGATGAGACATCAAACTTGCAAGTGAGTGCGCCTAAACTTTGGGAATACCTCGTCAAGAACAGCGAATACTTTGAAAGACGCAAATCCAGTATTTATCGTGACAAGCCGCGCTTTTCTATCTTTGGAGTGGGAGAATACTCTTTCAAGGTCTACAAAGTTGCTATTTCTGGGCTATATAAAGAACCGGTCTTTTCGCTCGTGTGTCCCGTGGACAATCGTCCAGTGATGCTTGATGATACGTGTTACTTTCTCGGTTTTGACACTTACCTGGACGCGCTACTAACCGCCTCTTTGCTCACTAGTGATTTCATCAAGCGATTCTTGCACTCTGTGGTTTTCACAGACGCAAAAAGGCCTTACACTAAAGAAGTTCTCATGCGTATCAACATTGCCCAATCTGCTTCAAGAATATCTCTTCAGATGTTCCGTGATTTTTGGGCAACCGTCGGCTACGAACCACGAACGGCTATTACCGAGTTAGATGTAGAGCAGTATAAGCAGAGTCTCTTGAGAGAGAACACGAGACAGACAAATCTCCTATGACCAACCCTATCCATCTTCTCCACCTGGCCGACCTCCACATCGGCATGGAAAACTATGGCCGGCTCGACCCGGCCACCGGCATCCACGGCAGGGTGCTTGATTTCCTGCGCCGCTTGGACGAGGTGATCGAGTACGGCCTGGCGCATGACGTTGACCTCGTGATTTTTGCGGGCGACGCCTTCAAGACGCGCGACCCCAGCCCCACGTATCAACGCGAGTTTGCTCGCCGCATCAAGCGCCTCTCCGATGCAGGTGTGCCCACGGTGCTGCTCGTGGGCAACCACGACCTGCCAGCGATGGAAAAAAAGGCTACCAGCCTGGACATTTTTCGCACGCTGGCCGTGCCCAACGTCACCGTCGGCTGGCGCGACGAGGTATTCCGCATCGAGACGAAACGCGGCCCGGCACAGGTGGCTTGCCTGCCCTATCCGATGCGTCAACGATTGTTGGCGCGCGAAGAACATCGCGGCAAGAACCTGGAAGAACTCGACCGCGCGTTGACCGACATCGTGGGCGACCTTGTGGGCGGGCTGGCCGCGCGAGCTGCGCAACTCGATCCGACGATTCCTGCCGTGCTGGCTGGGCATTTCACCGTCGGCGGCGCGACATTTGGCTCCGAGCGCAGCGTCATGATCGGTAACGACGTCGTCGTGCTCAAGAGCGTGCTCTCGGAGATCCCCGCCAGGGGAGCTGACCTGGCCTGGGACTACGTGGCGCTCGGCCACATTCACAAACATCAAGAGTTGAACGGCGGCGCGTATCCGGCCATCGTCTACCCCGGCAGCCTGGAGCGGATTGACTTTGGCGAAGAGCGCGACCCGAAAGGTTTCTGCTGGGTCGAGCTGGCGCGCGGCCAAACCACGTGGCAATTCGTCGAGGTCAGGGCGCGCCCGTTCGTCACTATCTCGGTTGACGCGCGCGAAGCGGACGATCCGACGCAAGGTGTGCTGGACGAGATCGGTCGCCGCGCTGTGACAGATGCCGTCGTGCGCGTCCAAGTCAAGCTCAAGGCACACCAGGAATCGCAACTGCGCGAGAAAGACATTATCGCAGCGCTCAAGAGCGCGGGCTATATCGCCGCGATCAGTAAAGAGGTAGAGCACGAGGCCCGCGCGCGACTGGGCGGTGCGACGCCCGAGGGTCTCTCGCCGACCGAGTTGCTCGAACGATACTTTGAATCCAAGGGCACACAGCCGGAACACGTCAAGCCACTGCTCGAATGCGCCCAGCAAATCATCGCAGGATAAATCTGGTTTGAGGTAGATAGAACGAACTGTGAAACCGTTTCAACTTGTCTTTGCGTATACCCGCAAATACACCACTGCCTTGACCATCACCGTTGTCAGTATGCTTCTGTTGGTCGGCGTGCAGTTGCTCATCCCGTGGATCGTCAAAATCCTGATCGCTGACATCACTGAACAGGCCGCGGCTCAAGCGTCGCTGAACCTCATCACGCAGCTGACCATTGTGGTGCTGATCGTCTATGTGGCGCGCGCCGGTCTGCAATTTCTGCGGAGCTATATGGCCCACGTGGCCGGCTGGGGCGTGGTGGCGGATGTGCGCAAGCACATCTACGAGCATTTGCAGCGTCTCTCGCTCCGCTTTTACGAGGACACACAGACCGGGCAACTGATGTCGCGCGTCGTCAACGATTCGGATCTGTTTGAGCAGTTGATCTCCCACGCCGTGCCGGACGTGGTGGTGAACATCCTCACGCTGGTCGGCGTGAGTGCGGTCTTGTTCAGCTTGAACTGGCAGCTAACGCTCTTGAGCCTGGTGCCCATCCCGCTCGTGGTGCTGTCGCTGCAGGTCTATGCGCGGTATGTGCGGCCTGCTTTCCGCGAGCGCCAGAAAGAGCTAGGCGAACTCAATGCCACGCTCAACGACAATCTCTCCGGCATCCGCGAGATCAAGGCTTTCACCCGCGAGGAGGACGAGCTGCGCCACGTCGGCGTCAAGATTGACCGCTACCGGCGTTCGTTGCTCAAGGCGCTACGGTTGATGGCCACCTTCCAGCCGTTTGTCGAGTTCACCTCGTCGCTGGGGAGTATCGTCGTCATTTACTTTGGGGGGCGGCTCGCGTTCAGGCAAATGCTGTCCGTGGCAGACCTGGTCGCTTTCTTTCTCTATCTTGAGATGTTCTATCAGCCTGTCCGCAATCTGAGCGGTGCATGGGAGAATATTCAGGGAGCGCTGGCGGGTGCGGATCGAGTGGCCGATTTGCTGCAAGAGGAACCAGAAATCCTCGACGCGGCTGGCGCGCTCGCACTGACGGGCCGGGCAGAGGGAGCGATCTCTTTCCGCGATGTGAGCTTTCACTACAATGAAGGCGACACGGTCTTGGATGAAATCACGCTCGACATTCCGGCGCGTCACGTGGTCGCGTTGGTCGGCCCGACCGGTGTGGGCAAGTCAACGCTAGTCAGCCTGATCCCGCGCTTTTACGACGTGTGTGGCGGCGCGATCACGCTCGACGGTCACGACATCCACAGCCTGACGCTGGAAAGCCTGCGCCGACAGATCAGCATTGTGCTGCAAGATGTCTTTTTGTTCCACGGCACCGTGCGCGATAACATCCTGTTCGGGCGACCGGATGCGACGGAAGACCAAATCATGGCGGCGGCCAAAATCGCCAACGCCCATGCCTTCATCACTGCCCTGCCCGATGGCTATGACACGCTGATCGGCGAGCGAGGCGTCAAGCTTTCAGGCGGGCAAAAACAACGCCTGTCCATCGCGCGAGCCGTGCTCAAGGATGCGCCCATCCTCATTCTCGACGAAGCCACTTCGTCGGTGGACACCGAGACGGAATTCTTGATCCAACAGGCTTTGGAGCGGTTGATGCGCGGCCGGACGACCCTCATCATCGCCCATCGCCTCTCGACCATCCGCAACGCGGACACGATTGTGGTGCTGGAAGGAAAACAAATCACAGAAATGGGCACGCACGACCAACTGATGTGGCAGAACGGGTTATACAAGCGCCTGTACACCGTGCAACAGCGGCTAGAACCGATCAGGGAGATGGTAGCGGTTTAGGAAAGCAGCACGCAACATATTCCACACGAGAGTCCAACCATGCGAGTCTTTATCACCGGAGCTAAAGGCCAACTGGGGCGCGCATTGCAAGCGCGGTTTGCGGATGCGGATGACGTGGCGTTCCCCGCCGACCTGCCCGAATGCGACATCACCGACCGCGCGTGTGTGGCGCACGCCATCGGCGAGTTCCAGCCGGAGGTGGTGATCCACGCCGCGGCGATGACGGACGTAGACGGCTGCGCGCGCGACCCGGACTTGGCGTACCGCGTCAACGCGCTGGGCACGCAGAACGTGGCGCTGGCTTGCCAGTCTATCGGCTGCGCGATGCTCTACATCAGCACGAATGAAGTGTTTGATGGGCGCAAAACCGAGCCGTACATCGAGTTCGATGTGACGAACCCGATCAACGCTTATGGGCAAAGCAAGTTGGCGGGCGAAACTGTCGTCCGCGATTTGTTGACGCGATTCTACATCGTTCGCATTGCGTGGCTGTATGGCAAAGGCGGTAATCATTTTGTCCGCAAAATCATCCGCCACGCCGACGGGCAGGGCCACCTACGTGTGGTCGCGGATGAAATCAGCTCGCCGACCTACACGGAAGACGTGGCAAGTGCCGTGCGGCAACTTGTCCAGACCGGCGCGTTTGGCGTGTATCATTTCGTGAACGATGGCGTCGCCAGTCGCTATGATTTTGCGCGTGAAATCTTGCGGCTCTCCGGGCGCGGCCACATTCCCGTCGAGCCGATCAAGCTGGCTGATTTTTCTCGCCCTTCGACTCCTCCGCCTTACACGCCCTTGCGCAACTTTGGCGGGGCAGCGTTGGGCATCACCCTCTGCCCCTGGCAAGAGGCGTTGGCGGAATACCTGGCGTCCAATGACTGCTGATTCAAATACCAAGTACCAAGTATCAAATTTCAAAGCTTCGGTATCGGACCCCCAACCTCCCGCGTGCGCGTCCGACCTCCGGCCTCTGATTTCCGTCATCATTCCGAATTGGAATGGCGCGCACCTGCTACCGACTTGTTTGGATTCCTTGCGACGGCAGAGCCACGCCGAGCGTGAAATCATTGTCGTGGACAATGCCTCGACGGACGGCTCGCTCGATTTGCTAGCCCGTGACTATTCTGATGTGCACCTGGTGACGCTGCCGCGCAACACAGGGTTTACCGGCGGGTGCAATGCTGGCATCCGCGCAAGCCAGAGCGAGTTTATCGCGTTGCTTAATAGCGATACCGAAGCCGACGAGCACTGGCTGGGCGAGGTCGTCGCCGCGTTCGAGCGTCACCCGGAAGCAGGTCTGGTCGCCAGCAAGATGCTTCTCTTTGATCAGCGCGATGTGCTCCACACGGCAGGCGATTTTGTCCGGCTCGACGGCGTACCGGGCAATCGCGGCGTGTGGCAGCGCGACGAGGGACAGTTCGACCGCGAAGAGTATGTCTTTTCCGCATGCGGCGGCAGTGCAGCTTATCGCCGCGCGATGCTGGACCAGACCGGCCTGCTGGACGAGGATTTTTTCTTTTCGTGCGAAGACGTTGACCTGGCCTGGCGCGCGCAACTGGCCGGGTGGAAGTGCGTCTTTGCGCCCAGGGCGATTGTGTATCACGAGCTGGCGGCCACTGGTGGCGGGCCGACGGCGAGCTTTTACGATGGGCGCAACATGATATGGGTGATTGCCAAGAATTATCCGGGCGCGCTCTGGAAGCGCCACTGGCGCGACGTGATCCGCGCCCAGTTGCGAATCACAGGCGAGGCGCTGCGCGCGTGGCGAGGCGCAGCGGCACGCGCGCGTCTGCGCGGACAGATGGCCGGGCTGCTCGGCCTGCCCAAGATGCTCCGCAAACGCCATGCTGTCCAGTCATCGCGCCGCGTTTCGGACGATTACCTGCTCGGAATTCTCGCCCGGTGAGACGAATGACAAAGGACGGAAAAGCGCTGTTCGTCGTTCGTCCCGCGAAGCGGTCGTTTGACGAAAACCTGCAAGTCGGGTATGCTTCCGCGCGCAATCCAAACGAGAGTCAACTATGCCAACTTTACAACCTACTACTGTTTCCGTCATCATCCCCTGCTACAACGAAGCCCGGAATCTGGAACGAGGCGTGCTGGACGAGGTGTACCAATATCTTGTCCGGCAAGATTACGCGTGGCAAGTCGTCATTGTCAACGACGAATCCACCGACAATAGCCAAAACCTCATCCAGCGTTTCATCCAGGGCAAGGAACGCTTTGCGCTGTTCGACATCCCGCACGGAGGCAAGCCGGCCGCCATCTGGGCTGGCATCCAGGAAGCCTCGAGCGACGTGGTGCTCTTTACCGACATGGATCAGTCAACGCCCATTGACGAACTGGGCAAGCTCTTGCCCTGGTGTGAGCAAGGCTACGACATGGTCATCGGCTCGCGGGGCAGCTCGCGCGAGGGCTTTTCCATCGTGCGCAAGCTCGGCAGTTTTGTCTTCCGCACCCTCCGGGGTCTTTTCCTCCTTCGTGACATTGCTGACACACAATGCGGATTCAAGCTTTGTCGCCGCCAGGTCGCGCTCGAAGTTTTTCCGCATCTCGAATTTTTCAAGAAAAAGGAACGGCCCAGCGGTTGGAAAGTCACGGCTTACGACGTCGAGCTGCTGTTCCTGGTTGAAAAAGCCGGTTACCGGATCAAAGAAGTGGTGGTGAGCTGGAGCAACCGTGACCAAAGCGATACCAAGAGCCAGACAGGTGAGCTGGCCCGGTACGTCCACGAATCCATTGACATGGCAAAGCAAGTTGCCCGCGTCAAGCTGAACCACCTCAAAGGCCTGTACGACAAGGTTTAGCTTTGCGTCTCCTGAATGCACCTGATATGCGCCAAGAGCGCGCGCTGATGCGTCAGGGCCACGCGCTTGTGGCGGGTATTGACGAGGCCGGGCGCGGCGCGTGGGCTGGGCCGGTCGCCGCCGCGGCAGTGATCTTGCCCAACAACGCAATACGCGTCTCGGCCCTGCGTGGCGTGCGCGATTCCAAGCTGCTCACACCTTTGCAGCGCGCGACTCTGTTCGATGGGATTCATCAAGCGGCGTTGGCGGTGGGCATCGGAATGGCGAGTCACGCTGAGATCGACGACATCGGCATCGTCCCGGCCACGCGGCTGGCGATGCGGCGCGCAGTCGAGAGGCTTTCGCCTGCGCCGGACGCGCTCTTGATTGATGCGCTCAAGCTGCCGGATGTGCCGCTGCCTCAACGCGTGTTGTTCCATGCCGATACGTTGTGTCTCTCCGTCGCCGCGGCGTCCATCGTCGCCAAAGTCACGCGCGACCGACTGATGATCGAGCTGGAGGCGCAGTATCCTGGCTATAGTTTTGCGCGGCACAAGGGCTATGGCACGCGGCTTCACCAGCAAGCGTTGGCGCAACTAGGCCCGTCGGCGATTCATCGAATGACGTTCGGACCGGTGCGCGTCTTGAGACTAAAAGCACACTGCAAAGGAAACAAGCCTATGCCAGGCGACGCGGCCTTGTTGATGATTGATGTTCAGTTGGGCATGTTCGCGGAAAGCGACCCCGTTTACAATGGCGAAGCGCTGCTCACGACCATCGGCGATTTGATCGCCAGGGCGCGCGCCGCGAGCATCCCCATCATCTATGTGCAGCACAGCGGCGGAGAAAATCATCTGCTTCATCCCAGCGCACCCGGCTGGCCGATTCATCCCGCCATCGCGCCCGCCGAGAGGGATCTGGTCATCCACAAGCGCCACCCCGATTCATTCCAAGAGACCAACCTGCAACACGAACTGGAGCAATGGGGCATCAAGCACCTCATCGTCGCGGGTATCCAGACCGAGTATTGTGTGGACACTACTTGTCGTCGCGCCTATAGTTTGGGCTATGACGTGACCCTGGTTCAGGATGCGCACAGCACCTGGGATACCGAGAACCTCAAGGCAACGCAGATCATTGCTCATCACAACCAGGTGTTGGGCGGCTGGTTTGTCGCCTTGAAGGCAGCGCGCGAGATCGGATTCGATAGGCTTCAGGCGGTAGAACAATAAAACCGGGCCTGGCCTTGTGGTGTGAACAACCCAGTCCCCGTCGAGAAACCCTGTAGCCGACACGTCCCTATGTGTCGGCGGCAGATGTTGATTAGCAAGTTCGCCACCCGAGTGGAAAGTTATGCGAGAGTCCATCAGAGCAATAGTCACATTTGTTGAAACCAGTCAAGTCCCTGCGTTGCTGGTAGAGGCTGAACGAGAACGGGGGGCCTTGACACTTTGTGTTGTCTGTCTTAACATCCTGCACTGGTTGAGAAGCGATCTCTTTATTCCGAGGCGGAAGGGGAAAGTTTCACAATGGACCACAATGGTTTCCGAAACTTGAATGGCTCATCCGGAACGCCGGTGGTCTGGATCAGTTGTTTGTCTGCAAAGATTACTCCATAGATTTTCGACCGGAAGTAACGACGGAGGAACGTCTTGCCATTCATGACTATGTGGCCGAACATCACAAGCCAGTGATTCACATTTGACACAGTACACAGAGTCCTGCATGCGTATTGCTCTTATTCACGATTGGCTGAATCAAATCGGTGGAGCGGAGGACGTACTCGAGACGCTCGTCGAGATGTATCCCGGCGCGCCGGTCTATACTTCGATGTACGCGCCCGAGTTGATGCCGCCCGCGTACCGCGCATGGGACATTCGCGTGACGTGGATGAATCGGCTGCCCGGCATCCATCGCCATCACCAGCCCTATCTGTTGTTGTACCCGCTTGCGTTTCAGGGTCTTGACTTGCGCGGCTATGATGTGATCCTTTCCAACAAGAGCGGCTTTTGTCACGGCGTCCGCGTGCCGCCTGGCGCGACGCACATTTGCTATTGCCTGACGCCGACGCGCTACGTTTGGAATCTGCGCGATTACGCCGAGCGCGAGCGATTGCCGGCCATCGCCAACGCGATTCTGCCCCCGGCGATTGCGCTGCTGCGACGATGGGATTATGCTGCCGCTCAGCGTGTCCATCATTTCATCGCCATCTCGACCGAGGTGCAGGCGCGCATCAAGCGATTCTATGGGCGCGAATCGGTCGTCATTCCGCCGCCGGTAGACACGACGGGCTTTCAGCCCGCCGCCCGGCCTGACGATTATTTTCTGATCGTCTCGCGCCTCATCCCCTACAAACGCATTGACTTGGCCGTGGCCGCGTTCAATGAGCTGGGACTGCCGTTGGTTATCGCGGGCGGCGGACGCGACCGGGCCCGGCTCCAGGCGATGGCGAAATCCAACGTCACGTTCCTGGGACGGGTGGACGATGCGCGCCGGGCCGAGCTTATGGCGCATTGTCGCGCGTTCATCTTCCCCGGCCTGGAAGACTTGGGCATCACGCCGGTGCAGGCGCAAGCCGCCGGCCGGCCGGTCATTGCGTTTGCGGGCGGCGGCGCGCTCGACACGGTAATGGACGGCGTGACCGGGCTGTTCTTTCACGAGCCGACGGCGCAAAGCCTGGCCGATGCCGTGCGCCGTTTCGATGGCAGCCTCTTTAATCCTGCCACGATCTGTGAGTTCGCGTCGCGATTCGATACGCTGGTGTTCAGGCGCAGACTAGAGTCGTTCATTTCCGAGAGAACAAGACAAGGGGACAAGGGAACAAGGTGATTTTCTCCTTGTCCCCTCGTCTCAACGTGGAGAGAGTATTATGGAACTAGGAGCATACATCCAAATCCTGGCCCGCCGCTGGTGGCTGGCGGTGATTCCCGCGGCGCTCGTGCTGGTCATCAGCCTGGCGACGTATCGCGCGCCTGCGCCGGTTTACCAGGTAGGCGTGCGCTTTACGGTGGGCTATGCGCCGGAGGCGGCAACCACGTACTTGTACGACCGCTACTATCCCGCGTGGCTGGCCTCGGAATACATCGCCGGTGGGTTGGGCGACTGGGTCAGGACCGGCGATTTTGCCGCCGAGGTGAGCCGCGAGTTGCAAAAGCAGAACGTGGATATTCCCGCGGGCGCGCTGGCCGGGCGCATCGCTTCGGATCATCAACGCAGCCTGGTGACCATGTTCATCACCTGGGGCGACGCGCGGCAGCTCGAAGCGATTGCGACAACGGCGGTCACAGTACTGCAAACGCGTAACGCGCAAGCATTCCCGCAACTGGGGCCGAACGGCGCCATCGTGC
>Ga0315284_10010954_pt1 | contig 12918 bp, 18 predicted proteins | sample YL17G09_16_MG_FD_203696 | JGI IMG/M metagenome (GOLD analysis project Ga0315284, IMG submission 203696) | Sediment microbial communities from Yellowstone Lake, YNP, Wyoming, USA - YL17G09_16 | ecosystem: Environmental > Aquatic > Freshwater > Lake > Sediment | place: USA: Wyoming | collected... | reverse complement strand
TCTGGGAAACTTTAATAAAATTCAGAAAAATGGCATTGGCGATCAGAATTAAAAATGTCAGCAGGCTGGGAAGGAAGTAAGAAGTTAAATGCCGCTTAATAAGGCTGTATAAAGTCAATGAGGTTGCGATCAGAATTAGCCAATAGATACTATTTTGATACAAATAAGTTAAATCTAAAAAGTAATTGAATTGTTGGGAAAAAATGGTGGGCCAGCTTATTAAATTAAATGACTGCCAGCTGAATTGGATTTTATAATTGGAAATCAGGGAATTAAAATATAATGCGAATGGAAGTGAAATGGCAGCGAATATGGCGAATAGAGGCAATAGAATTTGAGTGATTTTACTTTTGTGACTGTTTAGCCAGATTAGGATTAAATATATGGCAATGGGAATGCCGACTAGCGCATGGATGGCTAAAGTGGCTGCGGCTAAGAAAATCAAAAACCAAAAGGGGATTAATTTTTTTTTCAAATAAAGAAATGACAGAAATAAAATTATAATTGCCAGCAGATTGGCCAAGGCAAAAGGCGTGGTGGCAATAAATAATTCAAAAGGCAAGATTAAAAATATTAAGGTCAGAGTTGGTGCCTGATTTTTAGCCCAGTTGAAGGCTTTAGTTAAGCTGGTGTAAATTGTATAGGGCAAAAAAACTGAAAGTAAAATCGGCAGTAAAAGCTTATCAATCCATGCGGTTGAAACTTGGAACAAATGGGACAGAATGACAACCAGGGAATATTGTCCTAGGTAATATAAGGGTTTGGGTAAAATAAGGCCTTGCTTGAAAATTGTTAATTCTGTTGCCTGGTGAATGAAAGGGTCAAAGCCATAGCCGAGTTTGTAAATTAGCAAAGCGACGCTGGTGGTTAGGAAGAAGTGTAGGCTAACTAAAATCAGGTTATATGAAGTTTTATGAGGTTCTATGAGGTTGTATAAGGTTGCTTTGGGTCTGAATAAAAGTAACAACAAATTCAGAGTGGCAAGAAAATAGACCAGGAAAAAGGAGCGGGGAAGGACTTGCCAGGTAGAGCGGATGGCGTCGGTGGTTTGGCAGGAAAGCAGGGTAACTATCGCGACGGCAAAAAGGATCAGGTAAGTGAAAGTTAAAAAAGAAGTCCGAGCCGCGAAGCGGCTTCCCGCCTGTCTTGGCCAAGGCCAGGCTACGCGGGAAAGGTTAAATGAGGGAATCTGAAATCTGCAATCTGTAATCTGTAATCTGGCGAAATATAAGATTATTCCGGAAATTAAAATAATTAAGATACTTACCATGATTTGGTCCAGTCGGTAAATATAGTAAACAATCGCGCCTAAGAGGGAATAGAGAGAGAGCAGGGCAAAGTTACCTATTAGAATTTGCCAGGATTTTTCAAGTGTGGGGAATATGATTTTACCCAGCAAATAGCCGAAGATCAGCAAATAAGGCAAACTAAAAATTACTCCCAGATAAGAGGATTTAAGCCAGTTTAAGTTTAATAAAATGGCTAAAGTTAGGAGCGCAAGCGCAATGAATTTAATAACTTTACTCATAGTATAATTTTAGCAATATTTGCTAAATAAAAAAAGCCCGCCAAGGTTTCTTGGGGCTTTTAAAAATGCGCGGATTTTGCTAAAATAAAAGTAAATATGGTTACATATCTACGGATTGGCTACGAATCTACAGATTTGTAGATCTGTAGCATATTTGTAGATTAGTAACAATTAAACAGACATTAATGAACCTAAACCCGAAAAACAAACCAATCGTGATTCTCTCGCTTTTAGCAGTGATATTCTTTTTTATCTACTCCTTTTTGAATTTCAGCAGTCCCAGTCAACATTTTACCTGGCCGGATGAGACTGCCAATTATTTTTTTATAAATAACTTTATCCAGCATTCCAGTTTTAGCGTCCCCGAACCTTTAAATGCCATAGCAGGGGATTTGGTTAAGCCGCGCAGTTTTAACGTGTATCAGGGGAATCTGGTGCCGGGTTCGTTTTTGGGCCTGCTCCTGATTTATGGCTTGATCGGCAAAATTGTGGGCATTGGCCTGGTAAAATTTTTAACTCCGCTTTTGGCGGCGATTGCCGGCTTATTTTTTTATAAAATTTTACTTAAAGTTTTTGACTCTAAAATCGCTTTTATCAGCGCTTTGCTGTTTTATCTGAATCCAGCCTGGTGGTATTATGCCAATTTTAGCATGTTGCCCAATATTGCATTTCTGACATTTTTGATGATGGGAGTTTATTGGTTACTCAAAATTGACAAAAATATAAAGCAGAAGAATTACTTGTTGGTTATTTTGGGCGCTTTTTTTGTAGGACTGGCATTAATTATCAGGACGAATGAATTCTTATGGATTTTGGGACTTTTGGCGCTGTTACTGGTTGTTTATAAACAAAAAGTAAAATGGCAATATCTGGTAATTTTTGGCGCTGCTTTGGCTCTGGTTTTTGTGCCGATTTTTTACTATAACCAGCTTACTTATGGTAATTTCTTATCGTTTGGCTACTTGCGTTTGCAAAACGGCACTGATTTAGCCAGCCAATTGCCCGCGGAATTTAAAACAAACACTTCCAATTATTATAATTTAATAAAATTTATAATTTTACCTTTTGGCTTGCACCCTAAGCCAATGCTGGCCAGTTTTTACGCCTATATCATTAAATTATTCTGGTGGCCGGCTTTAACGGCCATATGCGGCCTGTTTATTTTTTTTAGGAAATACCATAGCCAAGCCCAGGCCGTCTATTTTTTAATCGCTTTTGGCGTCAGCTTGTACCTTTGGGCGTATTATGGCAGCTGGATTTTTGCTGATGTTATGACTTTGCAATTAAACCATTTAGGTATTTCTTATGTGCGTTATTTTTTGCCGATTTATATTTTGGGATTGCCTTTGGCGGCAATTGCGCTGGTATATCTGGTGAATTTGTTTAAAAATGCCAAAATCAGGAAGTTAGCAAGCGTATTTTTGATTTTAATTACTGTGGGATTTTTGTTGTCAGCGCTTTTTATTTCCGGCGAAGATAATTTAGTCAAAACCAGCCAATATCTGAAGAATTATAGCAAAATTAACCAGCAGGTGATTACGGCCACAGAAGCTAATAGCGTAATTATCAGCGAACGCGGTGATAAAATATTTTTTCCAGAGCGTAAAGTAATCGGCCGTTGGGAGGCTAAGGATTTTGGGTCTTGGACAAGTTTACTGGATAATAATATCCCGTTATATTACTATGCTTATGAAGGTGAGGATTTTATCACTAAATTAAATGATACTTTGTTTGAATATAGCATAGAATTAGCCGGTAAAACGCAGATTACAGCCAAGGAAAGCCTTTATAAAATTGACTGGATATCTTATGATAAAGAATATTAGAATTTTAATTATTATTGGCGTAATTGGAACGATTATTTTTTTAATTGTTCAGGATTTAGCCTGGACTGGCAAGTTGGCAGTTGAAACGGATTTTCTTAAATTCACCCCTTATTTTTCGGTTATAAAGCCCCAGGAGCAAATCGTGATACAAAATGGCGCTAATTATGTAAAAGCACACCCTGTTTATTTTGATTTATATTTGCCGCGAGATTTTGATCAGGCCAGTGTGGAAGTGGAATATAAAGATGAATTTGGCTATCAGATCCTGTTAGGACCGAATATTAAGACTGGCTGGGATTTAAAGCCCGTGGTTGATTTGCCAAGCGCTTCAAATGACTATAAAATTAAGAGTGTGGACTTTGACTTGGCAGGTAAAAATATCAATAATGGCAAATTAAGGTTTGAGATTTCCATTCCCGAATTAAAAGACGGCAAGGGAATTTATCTGAAAAATATAAAAGTTACTTTAACGCGCCAGCCCTTATGGCAAGGCAATTTAGCTCAAAATTTATTAAATTATTTTACTTATGTTCTCCTCCTTCGCTAACCACCTACGCTAAAGCTTCGGTGGTTAAAAAGCTACGGAGGATTAGAGTAATTAATATCCATTTAGTTTATGTTTATAAAGAATTTTCACTTTAAGCCCGAGACTAAGAGTTTGATTTTAGTAATTATTCGCGATTTATTTTTCGGCGGCTTGGCCTTGCTGGCTGTTTTTAGCGCCATGGAAATTATTAAACCCAGAATTGTTCTAAATTACATTAATCTGAACATGTTTTTGCTGGGTGTGATTATTTTGGGCGTGATTACAGTTGTTTATTATCAGCCACAACCCAAGGAGGGGATTAAATTAAAATTCTGGGGCAATCTGGCCATGATCTTAATTTCAGTTTTAATCGGCATTGCCAGTGTATATTTATCCAAAAACATCGGTTATTTAAGTATTTTAGTTGGTTTAGCAACAGCCATAATCAGTTATTATTTAATCATTTTATGTTCAGAGGAGTAATTATTAAAAAATTAGAAAAATTCAGCGACGAACGCGGTTGGCTGTCGGAAATTTACCGTCAGGATGAAGCCAAATATCAGCCGGTCATGGCCTATGTTTCCGTAACCCAGCCAAACATTACGCGCGGGCCGCATGAACACAAGTTTCAGAGCGATTTTTTTGTTTTTGTGGGGCCGGGCAGTTTCAATTTATATTTATGGGATAACCGCAAAGATAGCGAGACCTTTGGTCAAAAGGAAGTAATTGAAGTGGGGGAAAATAATCCGGTGGCAGTTTTAGTGCCGCCGGGAGTAGTTCATGGTTACAAATGCATTTCCGATATTCCCGCTTATTCCATTAATTTTCCGGACAAATTGTACAAGGGTGAAGGGAAGAAAGAGGAGGTTGACGAAATAAGGTGGGAAAAAGATGAGAATTCACTGTTTAAGATTGTATAATATGAATTACCGTAGGCGACACGCCGACGTGTCGCCTACGTGAACGTTATGGCATTACATAAAAATTCCCCCAAACGAATTATTTATCCGGGCGCAGTTTATTATATTGTAATTAAGACGCAGGATAATTATCCGTATTTTAAGGAACTGATTTTTTGCGATTTATTTATTGAGAATTTAAGGTTATGTAGGCAATTGAAAGGATTTAAGCTGTATGGCTTTTCAATTATTTATGATCATGTAAATTTGTTAATTCGACCCGATGAGTGTTTTAACATCTCGAAGGTTATTAAATCATTAAAAGAAAATGTGTCTCGGGATATCAATGTGGTTATGGGGTATACGTTCGAAAATCTCGCCCCAAACGTAGGCGACACGCCGACGTGTCGCCTACGTTTGGGTGAGCATTCGGCATTATCCCGCCTACGTGGTTGGAAACTACTATTCGCAGAGAAAAATTTTGATAAAAAATATCCTCCCAAGGACATTAAAAACTATAAAGTAGCTTTTAACGAAAAATTTGGAAGAGAAATTATTTTTCCTAAATTCAAATGGCAGCAATCTTTCTGGGATCATTTCATCCGCTTCCATAACAACATTTTACGCCAGGAAAAGGACTGGGATTTTCATTACAATTACACTGTTTACAACCATATCAAACATGGATTACCCGCTGATTGGAAATATACAAGCATAAATTACCCCGAGTTACTTAACTCAATTGAAGAATAATTTTTTTTTAACTTACTATGAACGACTGTTTATTTTGTAAATTAATTAAGGGCGAAATTCCTGCCGCCAAAGTTTACGAAGATGACAATGTTTTGGCGTTTTTAGACATCCATCCTGTTAACCCCGGTCATACCTTAATTGTGCCTAAAATTCATTCTGAAGGCTTTTTGGACGCCGATGATGAGGTTTTGAAGCAAATGATCGTGGTGACCAAAAAGGTCGCCACGGCGATTTTGCGGGGCTTGGGTTACGAAGCTTTCAATCTGGAGCAAAATAACGGCAAAATCGCCGGCCAGGTCATCCCGCATCTGCACTGGCATATCGTGCCTAGAACCGCTTCTGACGGCTTAAAACACTGGCCTGGGAAGGAATATGGGGCAGGTGAATCTGAAAAAGTAGCTGAAAAAATAAGGGTTCAAATTAAATAATTGCTAAGTTTTGGGTTGTTAGTCTTAGCAGCCGGTTTAGTCATAAGTCTCTAGTCTATGGTTAAGACCATTGACCACTAACTAAAAACCAAACTGGTTGCTATGACCATTTCCTAATAACTATCACGATATATGATAACCATTCCGGAAAATGAATTAATAATTACCTTTTCCCGAAGCGGGGGAAAAGGGGGACAGAACGTCAATAAAGTGGAAACCAAAGCCACGCTGCGCTGGGATGTTTACAATTCCCAGATTTTAAAGCCGGAACAGAAATATTTGATTTTACACAAATTACATAGTAGGATAACGGAAAAGGGCGACTTGATCCTCTGGTCGCAATCCGAGCGCTCCCAGGCGCAAAATAAGGAGGTTGTCATTGCCAGGCTCAATCATCTGGTCAATGACGCTTTAATTCCGGTCAAGGCCAGAATCAAAACCAAGCCAACCAAAAGTTCCAAGGAAAAAAGATTGGAATCTAAAAAACATGTTTCGGAAAAAAAGAAATTAAGGGGAACTAAATTTGAACATATATGAATCCCGAAGAACCAAATCAAAATAAAAAAGAGCAGGCTATTGAATTGGGGAAGTTAGCTGACTTTGATCAGCAGTATTTTGAGTCACTTGAAGGCAAAGACGGGTGGATAGCTTTGGGGCATGATGAGTATGAAAATCAGCAGTATTTTACTGGTTTAAGTATGAGCAAAGAAAAAGTTGGTATTGTTGGAGTTTATGATAAGGGATCAGAGCAAAATATACTTCATTATGTAGTTGATCCGCAATATAGGGGTCAAGGACTAGCCAGAAAGCTTACCGAGCAATTAATGACTAAATTGAATTTACCGCAAGTTATTTTAACTATTGATTTAGATAATAAGGCCTCTATTAGAGCCGCAGAAAAATTGCCGGGTGTTGAAAAAGTAAGCGATTCAGGATATGAAAAAGAATATCATAAAATTAAATTTGTTTATAAAAGGCCAGTGAATGCAGAATAATTATAATTATGATAATTACTATTTGCGCTTCTATAAAATTTTATCCGCAGATTCTGGAAGTTAAAGGTCAGCTGGAAAAGATGGGTCACGAAGTTCTAATTCCTCCCAATCGAATTAAAAATGATCAGGGAGAGTCAATCTCAGTTTTTGACTATTATCAAACTCGCAAGAATGATGTGGACAATAATATCAATGAAGAATGGGTTTGGCAAAGAAAAAATGAAGCCATAATGTGGCATTTTGAAAAGGTTGATAAGGCAGATGTAATTTTGGTCTTGAATTATGATAAAAACGGCGTCACGAATTACATCGGCGGTAATACTTTAATGGAGGCTGGCGTAGCTTTCTGGCTGAAAAAGCCGATTTATTTATATAACCCAATCCCTGAATCAGTCAGTTATTTTGAGGAAATTAAAGGCATGAGGCCGATTGTAATCAACGGAGATTTAAAATTAATTACCTAAATTTTAAATTATTAACTGTAACTTTGCACTTTAAATTTTGAATTTTAAACTATTATGAAATTACTAGTCACCGGCGGAGCCGGGTTTATCGGTTCCAATTTTATACGTTACTGGCTGGAAAAGTATCCTAATGACCAAGTTGTAAATTTGGATGTTTTGACATATGCGGGAAATTTAGAAAATTTAAGAGATATTGCCAATAATCCTAATTATAAATTTGTTAAAGGCGATATTGGAGATTTGGAATATAATAAAAAACTGCTTAAGGATGAGAAAATTAATGTCATTGTTAATTTCGCGGCTGAATCGCATAATGGCCGGGCCATGGTTGAACCTGATATTTTCGTCAAAACCAATGTCTTGGGCACGCAAATGCTTTTGGAAGCGGCTAAAGATACTGGCATTGATCGTTTTCATCAAATTTCCACTTGTGAGGTCTTTGGTGACTTAGCCTTGGATGAAAAGCGCGCTTTTAAAGAAAGTGATCCATATTTGCCGAAAACTCCTTACAATGCTTCCAAAGCCAGCGCTAATCATGAGGTTATGGCCTATTTCCATACTTTTAAACTCCCAGTAACCATCAGCCATTGCGCCAATAATTACGGCCCATATCAATTTCCGGAAAAAGTTATTCCTCGCTTTGTAACTAATGCCTTACAGGATCAGGAATTGCCTTTATTCAAAAGCAGCCAAAATAGCAGGGAATGGCTGCACACCCTGGACCATTGCAAAGCCATTGATTTGATTATCAAGAAGGGCAAAGCAGGCGAAGCTTATAATATCGGCAGCGGAGTGGAAAAAAGTATTGAAGATATTGCCCAGGCTGTTTTAAAACGATTAAATAAACCCGAAAGCCTGAAAGTTTATGTTGAAGATCGGCCAGGCCATGACCGCCGTTATCTTCTAGATACCACTAAAATAAGAACTGAACTGGGCTGGCGACCGGAAATTGAATTTGAGGCGGGGATTGATGAGGTGGTTGATTGGTATATCAAGAATGAAAAATGGTGGCGACCGCTTTTGGGCAAGGGTTTTGTGGAAAATTATAAAAAAATATGAAGCTGAAAGAATATATCAAAAAAATAATGGCCCATCGCCATTTTCAGAAATATGAAAAATACGCCTCCCTGGTTATTTGGGTGGGGATAATTTATTATTTAAGCTCCCAGGGTCTGGAGTTTATCGGGCCGGCCAGTATCTGGGAATTTATCATGCGGAAAATTTTTCACATGTTTGAATATGCGATTTTGGCCTTACTGATTTTTCGCATTTTGCGGCAGACTGAAAAACGGCATATTTACTGGGATATTGGCTGGACTTTGATTTTTACGATCTTGTACGCTATTTCCGACGAATACCATCAGACTTTTACCCTGGGACGCGTGGGAACCTACAGAGATGTAATGATTGATTCCTTTGGCGCCTTGGTCGCGATTTGGCTACTTTATCTGGATTATCACCACCGGAAGATTATGGAGAGTAAAAATATACCCAGCCAAATAGCAAAAATTATAAAAAAGGGATAGCAAAGCTGTCCCTTTTGTGTTTGGCTTGACAAACGTAGCAAAACTTGATATTATTTTAAATCAATCTTTTACAAGGAGGTGCCCCATGGATTACGTGGGAAATCTAATGTTCTTTGTTTATCTTTATATTTGTCTCAAATTTGAGTGTAAAACGGAAGAAGAGCTGCAAGGACATGTGGCCAAGGATTATAATGGGATCTTTGACCTTTTTGATTCTGTAGTCAATCAGAACTCTCCTGAATTTTTTGCTGTAATTTATGGAGACTTGGAAATGAGATTTTTCAAGGTTGATGCCAATCATCATGTCTTGAAACTAAAAATGCCTGAACAGCTGGTTGCTAATTATCTTGCCTATCTGGGGAAATACCAGCAGTTTCGCAAACATGCTCAAATATGGGCGACTCAAGATAAAGTGCGATTTCCAGAAAATTTCCTTGATTTTTCGGTAAATTCAATGCCGGATCATCTGGAAATTACAATCAAAAAGAGATGAACACTCGGTTTCATCTCTTTTTAAATTAAATATATGTTTATATGTGTTTCCACCGTGGCTTGCCTTTTTGTTGTTTTTCAATTTGATCCTGTCTAGCCGCCCAATAAGTTTCAGTTGCTTCTGGCCCTAAATCCCTGGCTGCTTGAGCTTTTCTTTGTTCCAGACCTTTTTTGGCTGCATTCAGGATGCGTTGTAATACTTCGGGGCTTGTTGTCGGGATTTCTTCATCTAATTCCGCGCTTAATTCTTTCTGAAATTCTTCATATTCAGAAGCTGCTCGCTTATTTAATTCTTGAACTTCCGAATTATTCGGGTCGCCCATTTTTAAGGTTTTTTCAAAATTATCAAAAGGCACCTGCATCATTGAAAGAAGCGTCTGTTCGTTGACAACCATTCGTTCATGTTTTTGCGCTTCTGGTGATTTGAATTCTTTTTCTGATTCCATAATTTTTTAAATAATAATTATAATTTGTTTATTATTTCAGAGCCTTTTTCATGAGTTTCATTTTTTTCTTTTCTATTTTTTTTAATTTTTTGGTGAATTTTTTGATAATTTTCTCTACTTTTTTTATTTTTTTGGCGGCTGATGTTTTGTTCATGTTTTTTATTATAAATTTTTAATTTTGGCTTGGGCTTGGGCCAAGGCCGTTACATCTGCCTGCTGTTTTTCTTCCTTGATTATTTCCATTTTTTTATTTTCAATAACCGCCAATTTACTTAAAAAACGGCTGATGATGTCCTGAATTTTTTTGGTTTTAGATTGTACGTCCATAGTAAATACTTTAAAATTTTACTTATTTGAATTTTTTAATGTATGTTTCTTACAAGAAAATCTAGTTTTGTATGTAAAGCATCTAGGTTATTAAAATAATTCGTAAGATCCTTTTTTTTGAAGTCCTGTTTTTCCTGCCTCATTTGCTCGCCGGTGATCATCATTTTTTTTTCGAGCAGATCCACTATTTTTTGCCCCTCTGTTTTAGATATCGCCTTTAAACTTTCAGACCATTTATTAGGATCTGGTGATTTTTTAAACAATTCAATTAGAGCATCAAGTGCTTTATTTTCCGTTGTTTCTAAATTACTTTGGAAGTCTGGATTTTTAATTTTGCGTTCTTCAGCCCAAACTGGAATTGTAAGTAAATCCTCCAATCTGGGGGATGGGACATCTATCATCTCACTTTCAAGGGCATTAAATTTCTCAAAAGTTCGAAGACCTTGTCGCCCGAAAATTGCTTTCATTTTTTCTAGTGGGGGCTTTATTTGTTCTTGATTTAATTGTGGTTGTTCTGCTGGCATATAGATTAAGATAATCTTTCCTTTTATAATAATATCATATTTTAGGCTAAAAGTCAACTAAATTTGTAATAATCCCAAGTTTAGCATAAAATTTAAGATATGGATAAAAATACCAAAATTCTAATTATAGGCGCCAAGGGCATGCTGGGGCAGGATTTAGCCAAGGTTTTGGCTGATTATGATTTAGCGCTTTGGGACAAGGATGAAATTGACATTACTGACCAAAATCAGGTAGATGCCAAAATTACCCAATTAAAGCCCCAAATTATCATCAATTGCGCCGCTTATACGGCCGTGGATGATTGCGAGACTCATAAAGACCTGGCTTTGCAGGTCAATAACCAGGCAGTCGGCAATTTGGCTTTATGCGCCAAAAGAATCGGCGCGATTTTGGCGCAGATTTCCACTGACTATGTTTTTAACGGCCAAAATGCCAAGGGCTATGCTGAAGACTCCCAGGAATTTGGCCCGGTTAATTTCTATGGGGAATCAAAACTCTTGGGTGAAAAGACTTTAAGAAATATCGGCGGTAATTACTATTTGATCAGAACTTCCTGGCTTTACGGCCATAACGGCAAGAATTTTGTGGAAACCATGTTAAAATTAGGCTCGGAAGGCAAGGAATTGAAAGTAGTCAATGACCAGTTTGGCAAACCGACTTTTACAATTGACTTAGCGCGCCAAATTTTATATATTTTAAGTAATCATTTGCCATTCGGGATTTATCATGCGACCAATGAAACCAAGGAAGGCTCGTCTGGCTCGCCTCGCGACGCGGGCGTCGAAGCAAGTGGTATCAGCTGGTATAAGTTTGCCCGGAAAATATTTGAGTTCAGTAAATTGCGGGTAAATTTAAAACCTTGTACCAGCGTTGAATTCCCGCGTCCAGCTAAACGGCCGGCTCATTCGGCCTTGATTAATACGAAGTTGCCGGCATTAAGGGGTTGGGAAGATGCTTTGATTGATTATCTTACAAATAAACCAACCCCAAAGGGGTCCCTTCGGGATAAACAAATAAACTAATTAACCAATATATGAGAGGAATTATCTTAGCAGGCGGCGCGGCAACACGTTTGCGCCCTTGCACCAAAGTAACCAGCAAGCAACTTTTGCCAGTTTATAACCGGCCCATGATTTATTATCCTTTAAATACTTTGATTAAAGCCGGGGTTAAAGAGATTTTGATTATTGTGGCGCCGGAAAGAGCAGGTGATTATTTGAATTTACTGGGCAGCGGCAAGGAATTTGGCGTGAAATTTACCTATGAAATCCAGGATAAACCCAGTGGCTTGCCGGAAGCTTTTGTAATCGGAGAAAATTTTATTGATCAGGAAAATGTAGCTCTGATTTTAGGTGATAATATTTTTGAAGACGATTTTTCCGAAGATATAAAAAATTTCAAGAGCGGAGGTAAGGTTTTTGCCAAGAAAATTTCTGATCCGGAACGTTTTGGGGTGGTTAAATTTGATGCCCGGCTAAAAGCGGAAAAAATAGTGGAAAAACCAAAAGAATGGATAAGCGATTACGCGGTTACGGGTTTATATCTTTATGATTATCGGGTTGTTGATGTGGCTAAAAATTTAAAACCAAGCGCCAGAGGAGAGACAGAAATTGTGGATTTGCATAATTGGTATCTGGCCAAAGGGGAATTGGATGTGGCTATTGTAAATGGCGCCTGGGAAGATGCCGGTACTTTTGACAGTTTATTGCGCGCCCATAATTTAGCCAAAGAAAAATTACAGGATAAGTTTGTTAATAATCTTTAAGATACTATGAAAGGTATTATTTTGGCAGGCGGTATGGGATCTCGCATGTATCCCTGCACTGCGGTAATCAACAAGCATCTTTTGCCGGTTTATGATAAGCCCATGATTTTTTATCCCATTGAAACTCTGGCTAGGGCGGGCTTGAATCAAATCATGGTGGTAACCGGCAGTGAAAGCATTGACCAATTTAAAAAATTATTAAATCCGCATTATTTTAAAAACATTGAATTCAGTTTTGGCGCGCAAAAAGACGCTCATGGCATTGCCCAGGCTTTAAGCTTGTGCCAGGATTTTAGCAGGAATGAAAAAATAGCGGTTATTTTAGGTGACAATATTTTGGAACAGGATATCAGCGGTTTAGTTAAGGAATATGAAGCCAATGGTAGCGGTGCCATGATGGTTTTAAAGCAGGTTGCTA
>Ga0315284_10010953_pt1 | contig 12918 bp, 13 predicted proteins | sample YL17G09_16_MG_FD_203696 | JGI IMG/M metagenome (GOLD analysis project Ga0315284, IMG submission 203696) | Sediment microbial communities from Yellowstone Lake, YNP, Wyoming, USA - YL17G09_16 | ecosystem: Environmental > Aquatic > Freshwater > Lake > Sediment | place: USA: Wyoming | collected... | reverse complement strand
CCGGGGTCGCGATTGAGCGGCAGCGGCAGGTTGTGTTTTTGCGCCAGGTCCAGCAGGCGCGGCAACAGCCAGGTGTCGCCGTTGTATGTCAGCAGCAGGTCGGGGTCCAGGCGGGTGAGCAGCGCGCACAGGTTGACCAACAGAGGGCGTTCATCCTCCAGCGAGAAGCGATATTCATGCCCGTCGTGGCTGGCGATCAACGCCCGTGGGTCAGCGTGCGCCGGGTCGCAATCGGGGCGCAGCGCCAGCGCGCGCAGTGGCGCTTTGGAGGGGTCCAGGTCCCAGGGCGAATCCAGCACGCGCAGCTCCTGGATTAGCCCGCCCTCATCCGCACGGGCGTAACAGCGCGCCAGCGGAAAGGTGCCGTAACGCGCCGCGTGGCGTAGGCTGATGGCCAGGTCCGCGTCGTAATAATCCAGGTCCGGAAAGCGCTGTGTGATCTCATGGAAAAGCTGCGGCTGGCGCGCGGCATGCTGCAGTTCAATCCCCAGCACGGTCAGGAGATCGGGTTGAAAAAGGTCACGGCGCTGGTCTTTGGCCAGGCGCGGCTTAAGCGGTTGGCGGCGCAGCCAGGCCCACAGGACGTTCAGCCGGGCGCTTTCACCGGCGGCGTAGAAGGTTACCGGAAAATCCTGCCGCAGGCGGTAGCGCCCACCTTCGTCGCCGATCAGCCACAGCACCACGCCCCCGCGCTCATCCTCATAAAGGTCCAGCAGCCAGCCGGTCAGGTCAGCCATGCGGCTCCCCGCGCAGTTCATCCAGTTCGCAGCGCAGGCGCATGACCTCCTTGTGCTGTTCCAGCAGCATGGAAAGCAGGAAGGTCTCCATGGGCAGGGCGTGCGCCGCGTAAGCCGCCGCCGAAAGGTGCTGCCGGGCGGAGGCGAACAGGTCGTCCAGCGCCAGCTGGTCAGCGCGGCGCAGGGCGCGGCGGAAGCGCGCGAAGGCTTCCTGCTCCTGCATAAATTCCTGCGTGATGGAAGGCAGGGTGCGTCCCATGCTCAGGCTCCCGGGTCCCACAGCGTGGGCGCTTTGGGCACAGGTAGCGCTTCAAGCTGCCAGGCGCCCGAAGCCGCGCCGCGCAGGGTTTCCGCCAGCATAGCGCGTTCAGCGCTGACGGGGGCGGGCGGTTTGGCGCTGACCACCACCGGGGCGGCCTGGCTGAGCCGCTGGAGGTGCGGGATGCAACCCGCCAGCAGGCGGCGGCTTTCGTTGAGGTTAACACTTTCGTCGTAGAAGGTAGCCAGCAGATCGATCACCAGCAGCGGGCGGGGCTCGGCTGGCATCTCCGCCAGCATGGCGGCGGCCTGGTAGCAGGTGAAAGCCCGCGCCAGGCGGATGCGCGCCAGAGCGGCGGTCAGTTCGGGGCTGTAGCGGCGGATGGTGCGCGCCACCGGGTACACATTAAAGCGGTTGCCACCGTCCAGCACGCGCAGCTCGCCGGTCAGCGCCAGGCGCGCCGCCAATTCCAGCATCAGCTTCACAGCCGCGTGCGGCGCGGTGAGCACCAGCAGTTGGTTGTAAAGGGGTAAAGTGAGTGCGTCCATGCTTTAATAATAGAACATTTATTCTATATTGTCATCCCCTGCGCGGGGGTTAAGGGGTTAGAAATGGGGTGAATAGCGGGTTAGCCAGAGGTTGGGTATCAAGGCCGCCTGCCCGGCAGGTACAGGTTAAAGGATGGTGTGCGTGAGAACGATGCGCAGACCGATGGCAACGAGCACCAGCCCGCCCATCACTTCCACGCCCTTGCCGAAGCGCCGGCTCAGCCGCTTGCCGCTCAAAAGGTCGATAACAGAAACGATCAGTGATACTGCCCCGATCACCAGGCTGGCCGCAATCACGTCCACCTTCAGCAGCGCCAGCGAAAGCCCCACGCCCAGTGCGTCTATGCTGGTGGCAACTGACAGCATAATCAGTGAACTGCCACGGGTGGGGTCATTGCATTCTTCAACCGGTTTCTCTGCATGGCTGGTCAACCCTTCGAACACCATGCGCCTGCCCACCCAGGCCAGCAGCAGCATGGCGATCCAGTGGTTAAAACCGGAGATCAGGTTCACCACCGTGCTGCCCAGCAGGGTCATGCCGCCCTGAAACAACCCAAAGTGGAAGGACAGGCGCAAGATGGAACGCGGTGTGCAGGGGCTGGGGGATGCGCCAGTGCCAAGCGAAACCGCGAAGCAGTCCATAGCCAGCCCGAAGGCGATCATCAGCAGTATCCAGAAGTCAGTCATTTACAAATCTGTCGTCGCGAAGCTATCTCATCTTTTATGAATACTCCCGCATTTCAGGCGGGAGCAGTCTTCCACAAGCCGCAGGATTTTACCACCCTTGCCATGGGCTGAAAATATCGGGGTAGCTAACTTTTGGTCTTTTTGTAATGTCCAAATAATTCCGATAAGCTGTCCAGCGCCCGCCTGAAATGCTCGCCTCGTTCATCGCGCGCGGCTTTATCTGGCAGATGTTCCTGGTGAAAGGCGATTACGGTATTTTCTCCAGTTGGAATGACGCGAACCTGAATGATGGAAGGGCGCGGGTAATCATTAGCTCGCCAAGTCAGCCGTAAATGAGAGCCGGGAATGAAGACAGTTACTCTTCCGTGCGTGCCATCCGGTTGCCGGAATTCTGCACCCTTGGCCAGTTTGAAACCTGGAAGGTCACCCAGCCAGGCGCGCATACCCTCACCGGATAACACTAATTTCCACGCAGCTTCCACAGGAACGGGAAATGTTCTGCGTGCGCCAACCATCCAGCCGCTGTCTTTGGATAATCCCTTGGGTTTCATAGAAATGCCTTTCTGCTGTCTTATTGGGTATTGTACAGGATTATTAGCATTCGTCTGAGCAGTTGCCCACGCCAGACTGAAACCTCGTTTTTTTCATTAAAAATCTATTTCATGACCGATTGAATTGAAATCATTAGATATCCTGCTAATATATAATTGTTTATAAGGAGCCTCCGGTGGTTTCTTGCTTTCTGACCAAGCAGCAAGTATTCTCGCGCTATCGTAATGGTCACCATTGCGATGCAATCTGATCAGGAACCGGCCTGGAGGCAGGGTTGGATAGCTATTTATCCAGACTCAAACGTAAGGAAGTATTTATCGTCGCGCTGGAATGCGCCTTGTGGAGGAGGTAATACGGATACGTCAGAAAACAGCGAAACCAAATCTGTGCTGCAAGCGTGGCGCACGAAGATCCTGAACGGATATCTGACGATTGCTGCGGTTGCGGCTGCGATCGGAACCGGGATGACTATTATGGATGCATCTTCCCGACCCGGTCAATGGCCTGTAGTAATCTTATATTCTTCACTTTCACTTGTATTGATTACGCTGGCATTCTTCCGCAAGATCAACAACCGGATACGGACATGGGGTTTCTTGTTGGTGGCTTATGCCACGTGTCTAACAACCATGGCAACTCTCGGTTTGGGTGGCAGTGGTCGCCTTTACCTGCTGAGTCTGCCCATATTAGCGCTAATACTCCTCGGTATTCCCTCCGGTGTCCTCATGTCAGCCCTCAGTGTTCTCACAATGTTGGCCTTCGCGTTCCTTTCGAAATACACCTCACTGTTGCAACAAATGGTTATTGAGCGCAATTCCTTGCATATCGCTGATTGGCTCGCTGAGGGTAGTGATACGCTAATGCTCTTGGCCGTTGTAATGATATTGCTCATTCTCTTTTACCGTTTCCAGGAGCGATTGATCGAACAAGAACGTCGAACGCAGGCTCATCTGATGCATACTCAGAAGCTGCTTGAAGAGCAGAATCTAACCCTTGAGCAAAAAATCAAAGAGGGCACCGAAGAACTGCTTCAAAGCAACAAAATCCAGACTGCCTTGTACAAAATCACCAATGCTGCCAGTACTGTGCAGGATATGCAGGAGTTTTACTCACAGATCCATCAGATCATCGGTGAACTAATGTACGCAGGAAATTTCTTTATCGCCCTGTATGATGAGTCCAGCGGTCTTTTAAGTTTTCCTTACTTTGTGGATGAAAAAGATCAACCGCTTCCTCCTCAACCCTTGAAAGACTTTCACAGCCAGACAAGTTACGTTATTCGCACTGGAAACTCCATTAAACACGGCCGAAATCAACTTGATCAGTTAATGGAAAGCCATGAAATAGAATTGATTGGCACAGACAATGTCGATGGCATTGGTGTACCGTTAAAAGTTGACGATAAAACCCTTGGCGCCATATTTGTGCAAAGCTACACCGAAGGGATTCACTTTACTGACCAGGATGACGAGGTTTTATCCTTTGTTGCTCAGCACATTGCAACTGCTTTGACGCGCCTGCGTGCTCTGGAATCTGAGCGCCAACGCACCTCCGAACTCGCAATCCTTAACAGCGTTGGCGAAGCAATGGCAAAAACGCTGGATGTAAAAACCATGACACGGCTTGTGGGTGACAAGGTTCGCGATATTTTTAATGCCGATTCTGTAATCATCATGCTGTTTGACGAACAATCAAACCTTATTCATACCTCTTATGAATATGACAGGAATGAAGGCGGATATATTGATTACGTTGAACCCTTCCCATTGGGCACCGGGTTGGCATCAAAAGTCATCCTCTCCCGCAAACCACTGCTTTGCAGTACCCTGCAAGAAGAAATTGACAACGGTGCTTATTTTCCCCCAGAAATCATTGAACAAGGTTCAGGTTTACTTAGCCAATCATACCTTGGCGTTCCAATCCTGGTTAGCGACAAGGTGGTAGGTCTTGTCGTTCTGGCGGATATCCGCCCAAATGCTTACAATGAAAACCACCTGCGTCTTTTACAGACGCTTTCATCCAATATGGGCGTTGCGATTGAAAATGCGCGGCTCTTTCAAATCGAGCAGCAACGCGCGGCCGAACTTGCCGCAATTAATACAGTCAGCTCAGCCCTCGTCAGTGAACTGGATCTGGGCGCTCTGATTCGCCTCGTTGGCGAACAGACCCGCGGTATATTCAACGCGGATATATCTTATGTAGCCCTGCTGGATGAAACAAGCGGTGTTATTAATTTTCCGTATACCTACGGTGAAGAGCTTACACCCATTAAATATGGGGAAGGATTGACCAGCAGGGTCATAGAAACAAAAAAGCCGCTGTTAATTAATCAGGACCTGGATAGGCAGGTACTGGAAATTGGCGCAACTATGGTTGGAAAGCAATCACTCTCTTACCTTGGGGTACCCATAATCGTAAGCGGTAAAGCCGCGGGCGTACTTAGTATTCAAAGCACAGCAAAGGAGGGTATTTTTGATGAAGCTGATACCCGCCTCCTCAGCACTATTGCTTCTACCGTTGGTACAGCCCTGAATAATGCTCAACTTTTTACTGAAGCACGCAAAGCCCGTAGTGCAGCTGAACAAGCAAATCAAGCCAAAAGCGCCTTCCTTGCTAACATGAGTCACGAGCTGCGCACTCCGCTCAATGCCATTATCGGCTTCACACGTATTGTCCGCCGTAAAGCTGAAGGGTTGCTCCCCGAAAAGCAAACCGAGAACCTGGACAAGGTCCTCACCAGTGCCGAGCATCTGCTCAGCCTAATCAACACCGTTTTGGATATTGCCAAAATCGAAGCCGGCCGCACGGATGTTTTGGCGGCGAACTTTAGAATTGGCGCTCTGGTTGACCTTTGCTGCAACACTGCCCAACCCCTGCTTCGCCCCAGCGTAGTCTTGGAAAAAGATGTGGATGAGAACCTTACAACCATCTATTCCGATCAAGACAAGATACGGCAGATTATCCTTAACCTTCTGAGCAATGCCGCAAAGTTCACGCATGAAGGCAAAATTGTTCTTTCCGCCCGCCAGGAAGGAGAAAATCTACGCATTGCGGTCAGCGATACCGGTATTGGTATCAGCGCAGAAGCTCTTCCACGCATCTTTAAGGAATTCCAGCAGGCAGATTCCAGCACAACCCGTCAATATGGCGGCACAGGGCTGGGACTTTCTATTAGCCGTAATCTGGCGCGCCTGCTCGGCGGGGATTTGAATGTTGAAAGTGAGCTGAGTAAAGGATCGACCTTCACAGCCATAATCCCAATTCAATTCGGGAATAAATCCTTACAATCTGCAAATACTTCCACATCCCCCCATGCGGACCTTCAATCTGCTCCTATCCAGGAGACTGCATACCGCCCGGATCCCGGTCCCCTTAAAAAACATATTCTTGTTATCGATGATGACCCTGACGCAGTCTATCTCCTCCAGGAAAGCCTAAACACGCAGGAATTCAATATCACGGGTACGCGCAATGGGCTTGATGGACTGCGCCTTGCGCGCGAACAACAACCTCAGGCTATCTTTCTGGATATCATAATGCCCGGATCAGATGGCTGGCAGATCTTGCACGACCTGAAAGAAGATCCGGCTACCTCGAACATCCCAGTCATCCTGCTTACCATCGTGGATAAAAAAGCGCTGGGTTATCGCCTTGGCGCAGCTGCCTACCTGCTTAAGCCTCTCGACCCTGTTGTGGTCAGAGACACGCTCAATCGGATCATTGGCAAAACGGACCCTCGGCAAAAACGTGTTCTCGTGGTGGATGATGATCCCAACATAGTGGACATGCTGCGCCAGATGCTGCCAGAGTCAGATTTTAAATTGGATTCCGCGCTCGACGGTATCGCCGGCCTTCAGGCAGTAGAGGCGCTTCGCCCCGATATTATCTTACTGGACATCATCATGCCGCAGCTGGATGGATTCGGCGTCATCGAAAGCCTGCGCGCCGACCCCAAAACGCGCGATCTGCCAATTATCGTCATCAGCGCAAAAGAACTGACGACCGCGGAATTTGCCCGGCTTAAAGAAGCCACCGCCTTCATTATCAGAAAACAGGGTTTCCAGGGCGAGAAGTTGGTAGAAGAAATTAACAACGCGTTGAGTAAATAATTTGTTAAACCATAAAACCTGCAGACAAGAGAGAGTGGACGCATGAAGACCATCCTGATCGTCGAAGACATCGACCTTAACATTGACCTGCTTTCACAAATCCTTGAGGAGGATTACAACCTTCTTATCGCGAAAGATGGCGAGCAGGGGGTGGCGCTCACCGAACAGAACAGGCCGGATCTGGTGCTGATGGATATTTCCCTGCCGGTCATGGATGGCTACGAAGCTACACGCAACATCCGCAAGACATTTCAATCCCTGCCTATTATTGGATTGTCTGCCCATGCCATGCAAGGCGATGCCGAAAAAGCCAAAGCCGCAGGCTGCACCGATTACCTGACCAAGCCCGTGGATGAAGATTTACTGTGCAAGATGTTGAAAGAATACCTTGGGTAAGGATATCATGACCAACCCTAAAATTCTCATTGTAGACGATGAACCCTTCAATGTGGAGTATCTTGAGCAGGAACTCGATGAATTGAATTATGATACTGTCGCCGCCATCAATGGACAGGATGCGCTGGATAAAATGCGCTCTGAGACCCCCGACCTGATATTGCTGGATATTATGATGCCGGTCATGGATGGCTTCGAAGTGCTTTCACGCCTGAAAAAAGATCCCACTACGCACGACATTCCCGTTATCGTCATTTCGGCAGACAATAATATGCAGAGCGTGGTGAAAGGTATCCAGATGGGTGCCGAAGATTACCTCCCCAAGCCTTTTGAGCCAACACTTCTATACGCCCGCATTTCATCTTGCCTTGAAAAGAAGCACCTGCGTGATTTACAGCAGCTTTATTTAAAAGGGCTGGAACGCGAGATGGATATTGCACGCGATATCCAGATGAGTTTTCTGCCCTCCGAACTGCCAAAAGTGGATGGATGGGAAATCTCTGCATACTTCAAAGCCGCGCGGGAAGTTGCAGGCGATTTTTACGATGTATTCATCATCCCTGATGGCAACCTGGTTTGTGTCATTGGTGATGTGTGTGGTAAGGGAGTAGGCGCGGCCTTGTTTATGACCCTGTTTCGCAGCCTTATCCGGGCAACATCCACAAGCGATGTTTCATGCAGTGGAATTGATATGAAAGCTCTTACACCCGCCGAGCGTTTGCAGCATGTTATTTCCTTTACGAACCATTACATCACCGAAACACACGGCGATGCGAATATGTTGTTTTCTACGGTTTTTATTGGCATCTTCAACCATCAAAATGGTACGCTAACCTACATGAACTGCGGTAATGAACCACCACTTTTATTAGGGAAAGAAGGCGCTGTTACTGCACTCCTGCCAACCGGTCCGGTGGTCGGAGTGATCCCGGACGTCCGTTTTTCCGTCAAAGAAATTCCAATGGAAATAAACGACCTGCTGCTAGCTTTCACCGATGGCATCCCGGATGCTCTTAATATGGATAATATCTCATTTGGTAATGAGCGCTTGCAAAAATTATTGAGCAGCGATGAAAAAACCCCTAAAGCGCTTCTTAATAACATCGCAGATCAACTGCATCAATTCACAGGGGATACTGACCAATTCGACGATATCACAATTCTGGCTGTAAAAAGAGTCCCGTAAACCACACTTGGAGCATAACCATAATCTTCCCTGCAGGGATTATTTCAACTGCGCAGATATAAATCGCGGCAGGTGATTCAATTAGTACAGGCATTGATTAATAAAAATTTTTAGATGTGAAACTGACCATATTGGTTGGTTGATATATTATTAAAAATTCTAATGTGCCAGCGGCAATTAATTGCCTTTAGGTAACAAATCATTACCATCCCTATATTTATAAAACGTTAATTTATACAATATTGTATTTCCATTAATGAATTGCTATACTAAATTAACTTAAAGAAAGGATAAAAAATGTTTAAATTTGGTAAGGGTAAGGATGATGATGATCCCAAGAAGGCTTTAGATAAAGCCAATAATGTGCTGAACAAAGGCTTGATGGGGGGAATCACCAAGGCTTTCATGGGCAAGGATTTCGTGGATAAAGCCAACAGCGGTATTAACATGGCCAATCAGGCATTGGACGGGCAGGCTCTAGCCCAGCAGCTCGCCCAGACCGGCGCTGATGCTACCGCAGAAGTTGTATCCATCCAGGATACCGGCGCGACAGTAAACATGAATCCAGTCGTTGTATTGGTTTTGAAAGTAAAACCGGCGGCAGGCGACGAATTTCAGACAGCCGGGCAGATGACGATCTCGCGGCTCGCCATCCCTCGCGCGGGTGACAAAATAAAGATCAAATACAATCCAGAGAACAACACGCAATTCGTTATTGTTTAGGGTTTTTTTAGACAAACAGGTTGATTAGCAAAGCGCTATCTTGCAGGCTGTTAATAGCAGCCGCTTGATTTCGATTGCTTTGGCGAGACTCGCCTCTGGCTTTATCTATCCAGAGGCATTTATTTTACTTTCGGGATCATTTCCTGTTGCCCGCAGGTTTCAATTCACGTTTAATGCCATAATGACAGGCAGTGCCAAGGATACTCAGCAGCCGTCCTCGCCCGCCCATTTACCCAGGTCCCATCCATCCAGCAGCGCGCGCAGTTCACGGCGGGAGCGCAGGTCAAACTTGCGTAAAATATGGCGCATATGCGTCTTGATCGTTTCGGGCGAAATCACCAGCCGCGCGGCAGCCTGGCGCCCGGTCAGCCCGGCGCACACCAGCGCGGTCACCTGCTTTTCGCGCGGCGAGAGCGCTTCCCAGTGCTGGTGAGTACGGTCCGCGGTACGCTGCGCTTCCAACGCCTGGCTGAGCAGCGAAAGGATCACTTCGTCGGGCGTGCGTTTTTCGCGCTCCGCCAGCGATTCCACGCGCTGCAGCAGGTTTTCATACCCAAGTTCATCGACCAGGAGGTTGCGTTCTATCCTTAAATACTGCCAGAGATTCATATCTTCATTATATAGAACATATATTCTATTGTCAAGCGCCAGAAAGTGATAGTTATTTAATAGCAAGATCAAGCAATAAAGGTTTTTAACTTCCATTCTCAATGCTTTGATGTTGTGAATTAATTTAAAGGGTTATTTTCAGCTTCCCCCACGATAAATTTGACAAAGAGAATTAATTTACTATAATTAATTTAAGAATATTGGAGGATGAATGAGCGCTTTATTTGGTATTGTTGGTCTGGTGTTTTTAATTTCAGGTTTATTATCTATTGCAAACATTTCGGAGATAGGATTGGATTTGGTCAGTAAAACTCAAATACACACATTACCATTTCTTAGTACATATCCTGCTGTATGGGTTTACATAGTTCTTGGAGTAATTCTTCTTATAATTGCAGGTGGGTTATCCAGAAGATGACGATGGATTTAAATTATAAAATCTATCAGGTGTAGGGCGGGTATCCATACCCGCCGATAAAAATATTAAACAAGGGTTGTTTCAACTCTTAGGTATTAAGGGAAATGTAAGGAGTGAAGCGCTAAAGTCCGGAGTGGTGTATGCGCCCTGCTAATCGCAGGCTTCGACTTTTTCTATTTCGGGGAAAAACTGCCTGAGGGTGCCTTCCACCCAGCCTTTGAGCGTGGCCGGCTGCAGCGGGCATTCTGCGCATGCGCCGCCCATCCTGACGTATACTGTATTGCCTTCCACTGAACAGAATTCCACCCGGCCGCCGTGGTACTGCGCGATGTACGCATCCAGCTGTTCAACCAGGCCGCGGATCTTATCCTCGCGCGAATGGTCGTGGGTGTGTTCGTATTTATCCAGCAGCATGGTCAACCACCTTCTTCATTATTGGAATAATTGTATAACATTCTTTCAGGCTGCAGTCTTGCCCAAAGGGTTGATCTGGTTCAGAAATTCAGGGGAATTCAGTTTTCTTTCGGTAACATACGAAATATAAGGATCAATCACTCTGTAAATTTCTATTCCTATTTTATCATCAACTTTTATTTGTTCCAGCCTTGAATAAGCACTGCGCTGAAAGTGGCGCAAGTATTTCAGTGTATTTTGCGACACAGGAATCAGGCTGCAGCCCGGCATGGTGCACTCAGGGCAAAGCGCGCCGCCCTGTTGGACTGAGAAGAATTGGTCCTGCGGCTGAATTTCTTTATGGCAGCCGACACAATTAAAGAAATCCGGGCGGAAGCCGGTATAACCCAGAAGCCGGAGTTCAAAATTCAGGACCGCGTTGAAAGGGTCTTGCGCAGTGTCAATCCGCTGCAGGGTGTCAGTTATTAAATGAAAGATCGCTGGTTCAGGCTGTTCATCACCGGTGAGGTGGTCGGCCAGTTCCAGGATATAGGCGGCCTTTGCCGTTTTTCTTAAATCTTCCCTGATGTTTGGAAATCCGGATTTGCTCTCAGCCTGGGTGATGATCCAGAAGGTTTGCCCTTTGGCAAGCACCAAAGAGGTATAGGTGAACGGTTCAATGTGTGCGGCTTTGCGCGAACGAATTTTTCGCGCGCCTTTGGCGATCGCGCTGAGTTTTCCATATTCCAGTGAAAACAGCCTGATCAGTCGGTCGGCTTCTCCAAAATCTTTATGCGTAATGATGACCGCTTCAACTTTCCTGATCCGCTCGGATGTCCGCATGAAATTTCTCGCTTAGGTAAGGCTGTCCGCCCTGAACGCTCCCGGAAGCAGATCACTTACTTTCTTCTCGGTTTTGATTACCTCATTCTCATCCGCGATGATTACCAGCATCTCCGGGCTGAACTCCGCCATCACCTGCCGGCAGGAGCCGCAGGGCATACCGCCGTTCTTTGTAACCACTGCGATGGCTTGAAAAACTTTTTCGCCGTTGGAAACAGCCTTGAAGATCGCCACCCGTTCGGCGCATACAGTTACCGGGTACGCGGCGTTTTCGATATTGACGCCGTCATAAACCTGTCCTGAGTCGGTCAGCACTGCCGCCCCGACCAGGTATTTGGAATAAGGCGCGTACGCCCACTTGCGAACCTGGTTCGCTATTCTGACAAGATCGACTTTCTGTTCCTGGTCCAGTTTCATTTTTCCCTTCCTGGAGATTAATGCTATTGCTGTTTTTTCTTTAGAGGTTTGGCCGGCATGCCCACCACGATGGTTTCATCCGGCACATCGTGGGTCACCACTGCGCCTGCGCCTGTTTTGGCGCCTTTGCCTATTTTGACAGGCGCTACCAGCATGGTATCGCTGCCAATAAACGCGCCTTCGCCGATCTCGGTCTTGAATTTGCCTTCTCCGTCAAAATTGCAGGTGATCGTTCCCGCACCGATGTTGACATTCGGGCCGATCTCGGCATCGCCCAGATAGGAGAAATGCCCCATTTTGGTTCCTGGTCCCAGATGTGAGTTTTTCACCTCGCCAAAGTTACCCATGTGCACGTGCTCATCCAGGTGCGCGCCCTTGCGCAGGTGGCCAAACGGACCCATATCCACATTATCTTCAAGGCGGGCGCTTTCCAGCATGGCGAAAAGTATCCGGCAGCGGTCTCCGATATGGGTGTTCTTAATTAAAACAGAAGGGCCAATTTCACAGCCTTCCCCAATGCTTGTGCCGCCGCGTAAATAAACCTCCGGATACAGCACGGTATCCCTGCCAATTGTGACCGAATCTTCAATATACACTTTTTCGGGATCGATCATGGTCACACCTTCAAGCATCCAGCGGGTATTAATGCGCTTCTGCAGCGCCCTGGACGCCTCTGCCAGATGCACGCGGGTGTTGATGCCAATAGACTCATCCTGGTCTTCAACCTCAATCGACGCGACTGAAAGGCCTTCACTGTAAGCAATTTTTATGAGGTCGGTTAAATAGTATTCCCCGACCGCTGATCTCTCAACCTTGTCCAGCGATTTCCACAGCCAATCCGCGTTAAAGCAGTAGTGGTTGGAGTTTAGTTCCTTGATCGCCTTCTGCTCGAGGGTTGCTTCCTTGTTCTCCACGATGCGCATAATCCTGCCGGAATTATCGCGCAGGACGCGTCCAAATTCACGCGCATCCTCTGCCATGACTGTTGACACGGTGAGCTTGGTGCCTGTTCGAAAATGTTCATCCAGCAGTGCGGCATAA